>Ga0310120_10000862_pt1 | contig 23318 bp, 18 predicted proteins | sample CB27_AW_983_MG_FD_203506 | JGI IMG/M metagenome (GOLD analysis project Ga0310120, IMG submission 203506) | Marine microbial communities from Western Arctic Ocean, Canada - CB27_AW_983 | ecosystem: Environmental > Aquatic > Marine > Oceanic | place: Canada: Western Arctic Ocean | collected...
GGATGACGGTGTGGGAAACCCTGGAGTATCTCAATACCCTCGTGGACGACAGCGACCCGGACATTGACCTGCCCCAGATTGAGCACCTCCTGCAGACCGCCGAAGCCATCCGACGCGACGGCCATCCACGCTGGTTCATCCTGGCCGGTCTCATCCACGATCTGGGCAAGATCCTCTGCCTCTTTGGTGAGCCGCAGTGGGCAGTGGTGGGAGACACCTTTCCCCTCGGCTGCCGGTTCTCCGAGAAAATCGTCTATCACGAGTTCTTTGCCGACAACCCGGACTCAGCCCGGCCGGACTACGCCTCACCCCTCGGTATCTACGACGAGGGGTGCGGGCTCAACCAGGTGACCATGTCGTGGGGACACGACGAGTACCTCTACCATGTGGTCAAGGACCGTCTGCCGGAGCCCGCCCTCTACATGATCCGCTATCACTCCTGTTACCCGATCCACCGGGAGGGAGCGTACGACCGGCTCATGAACGACCGCGACCGCGAGATGTTCGCCTGGGTCGACGCGTTCAATCCCTACGACCTCTACACCAAAAGCAGCCAGCGGGTGGATGTCGCCGCCCTGCGGCCGTTCTACGAGGATCTGATCGAGGAATACCTCCCCGGGAAACTGGCATGGTGAACAGACGGATCTCTGAATGGCATTACTGCCAAAAAGCAGGAAAGCCCAGGAACTGGTCGGAGATTACTTCATCCAAGCCCACGCGGTGCATGACCTCAACCTTCAGATCCGGGCGACCCACTTCGACCCAGGGGATTACGCCATTGCTGCCCACGGCAAGGACGGGTATCCGTGTCGCCTTTCTCGCCCTCTGCCTCCCGGTCGCCGGCCCATTGCTGGCAGATGACGACTTCCCGATTGTTCCCGGTGACCTCGAAGTCTCACTTTTCGCCAGGGACCCGCTGGTCCGCAATCCCTGCGCTCTCGCCTTTGATGGGAAGGGCCGGCTCTGCGTGGGAATGGGTCCGCAATACCGCAAACCGACCCCCGGGACGCCTGGTGACTCGGTGTGGATCCTGATCGATGAAGATGGGAATGGGACTGCCGACTCGCGGAAGGAGTATGCCTCCGGGTTCAACTCCATCCAGGGACTCGCGTGGCGGGGAGGCGACCTGTATGTCGCAAATGCCCCGGAACTCACCATCGCACGTGATCTCGACGGCGACGACGAAGCAGACGAGTATGTCCGCCTCTACACCGATCTCGGCAATCTTGAGCACGGGCTTCATGGATTGAACTTCGGCCCTGACGGCAAGCTCTACATGTCGAAGGGCAATTCGAAGGGTTTCACCCAGCCACCCCACCGCGTGGCTCCCCGGCCCTTCCGTGACCTCTGGGGAGTCAAGGCACCCGGACTGCCCGACTTCCCCGCGCCGATCACCTACAAAAAGGGCCACTACCAGAAGAATTACCATGACCCCGCCGACGACTGGGGCCTCAGCGGGGGGATCCTGCGTTGCGACCCGGATGGCTCCAATCTCGAGATCGTCTCCCGGGGATTCCGTAATCCCTGGGACATCTGCTTTGATGACGAATTCAACTGGCTGGGAACCGACAACGATCAAACCCTCGGCGACAAGATCTTTTCGCCCTTCTTCGGGGCTCACTTTGGCTGGGGCCACATGTGGGCCTACGACTGGCAGGGCGACCAGCACCTCCCCACCGCCCCTTCCGCCGGTCCCCTCTTTGAGGGTTCGGGAACCGGGGTGATCTACTGCGGACTGGAGTCCTATCCTGAGAAATATCGCGACATTTTTCTCATCAACGACTGGTTGCGTCGTGAGGTCTATCTCTATCGACCCAGGTGGGTCGGGGCCTGGATGCGATCGGATCGCGAGAAACTCAAGATCTTTGCCCACGCCGGAGGAGGAAGGACCATGGGTCAGAGCGAGGGACGCCGCTTCGATCCGGTGGATCTCGAACTGGGGCCGGACGGCGCCGTCTACATCGCGAGCTGGGGCCGCCAATACGGGTTGAAGGAGGAAAACGGACGACAGGTCAACGAAGGGCGAATCTATCGAATCTGGCCCAGGGCAGCCCCTCCCGATCCGAGTGCGGCGCAGAGTCCACACCGCCGCAAACCGATGGTCAGGTGGACCCCGGGTGAACTGTTCCGGGATCTGGGAAGCCACGTCCCTGCATGGCGGACAAATGCACAGATGGAAGTTCTCGCGAGAGAGATCGACGATCCGGACTACGTGATCCGGGTCCTTCCCGGGACAAAACGGCTGGAGACCTGGAAGGTCTGGACGATGGGGCGCCGGAATCCGGGAGCGGCACAGGATGCCACTCTCCTCCGGATGATGCTCGATCCCTCCTCGCAGGGCACAACACAGGTCATGCGCCTGCTCGCTCACCGCGTCAGGGCCCGGGGTGGAAACGAACTGCCCGATCTCGCCCGCTCACAGTTGGAATCAAAAGACGCCCGCCGCAGGCATGAGACGGTTCTTGCCATGTGGCAGGTCGGAGAGACGCGCTGGAATGAGGACCTGCTCCGGTTGATCGCCCACGAGAAGGACCGGGTGGTGTTCTACTCCGCCTGGGGTGCCCTGAGGGAACTCATGCCGAACGGAGAACGCCGGAGGTTACTCTCCGACCCGCGACCCGCCGTACGGAGAGCGGCCCTGCTCTCGCTGCTGGAGGAGGATACCTTGACGGACCCGGAGATCCGGGCCATGCTGGCCGACTCTGATCGGGATACTGCTGCCCTTGCGAAAGTGCGACTGGGAGGGAAGGCCCAGACGGAAATTCGCGGGAGCAGTCTGGAACGGGGGGCTGACCCGGAGAATGCAACGGAGGCTGGTCGCTCTCCCGGCCCCCGGCCGGTCTCGGTGGTCTCGAACATTCAAAGCCGGGAGCGCGCGTACTATGAGGAAGCCTACCTGACTCTGGGAACGCACGCCTATACCGACCGCCGATACCGCATCAAGGACCTCCCGTCCGAACTGGAAGGGCTCACCTTTATCCGGGCTGCCAACAACGATGCCGATCACGAGCACGGCTCCTTTCTCAAGATCAACCTGCGCTATCCCTCCACCGTCTTTCTCGCCGACGACATGCGGGGCGGCCAACTGCCCGCCTGGGCGCGAGGGAAGTGGGCTCCGACCAAGCTTGTCCTCTCGACTGATGACGCCTCCCACCGACTATTCAAGGCGGAGTTCCCCGCGGGGGAGGTGCTCTTCGGACCGAACAGGGAAGGCGTGGAAGGGCGAAAATCAAACTACCTCGTCATCCCCATGCCGAAGATCCTGGCCCCTCCGCAGCAACCTTCGACCGTCGAAGCGGTTCTTCCACTGATAGCGAAGGCCAATGCAGAGCGCGGACGCGCGCTCTTCCTGAGCAGGAGTGGAGCGGACTGTGCAAGGTGTCACAAACTGGAAGGCATAGGTAATGTTTTTGCGCCCGACCTGCACGGCATTGCAACGCGGGCCACGGCTGAATTCATCGTGCGCTCCATCCTTGAGCCGAGTGCCGCCATAACGGAGGGCTTTGTCCTGCATGTCGTGAAAACCAGAAGCGGGGAGCACATTCCCGGCATCGTCATCAAGGAAACCGCCCGGGCCGTGACTCTGGCCCTGATGGACAGCTCGACCAGGGTGGTGGCCACCAACGATATCACCAGTCGGGAAACCATCCCCACCTCCGCCATGCCGCCCGTCTTCGCACAAATGCTGACCCCTCAGGATGTGGCGGATCTCACCGCCTATCTGCTCATCCCGAAGGAGAACGGATCTACCCAGACGACCCCGCCCCCACCAGCAGAGACCGAGGCGGCCCCAACCGGCAAAGCCTCCCCCCTTGCGGGGAAACAGTGGGGCAATGCGGACAAGGGCTTTTCTCTTGCTTGCGACGAAATGCGCCTCGCCATCCACTTCGACGGAACCGAAATCGCTTCCTACTACTACCGCCATCCCGAAACAAAACGCCCCTTTTTCGCCCATGTGAAGACGCCGGGCGGTATCCAGGTCACCCGCAACTTTCCTCCCCGGAAGGGAGTTGATCCGACCGATCACGGGGCCATGCATCCGGGGATCGCCCTTGGCTTCGCCAACTTTGAGGGGGTGAGCTTCTGGCACAACAGCGGGGGAATCGTGATCCAGGAAAAGTTTGCGGGGGAACCCGAAGCGGGACAACAGGCGAACTGGACAGTGGAAAATCGCTACCTGGCGCCCGGCGGTCGCGAGATGTGCCGCGAGACCGCCAGTTACCGGATCTCGAAGAACAGGGACGGCTTCCTGATTTCGATGGATTCAAGGCTCCATGGCCCGAAGCCATTCTGGCTGGGTGTGCGGGAAGAGATGGGCCTCGCCATGCGGGTGGCCACACCCATCATGGTGAAGAACAAGGGCTCCATCCTGAGTGCCGGCGGAGGCCGGGACGAAAAGGGGACCTGGGGCAAGGTTGACCGATGGTGGGATTACTATGGACCCCTCGGCGACAAGAGCGCCGGGATTCAGCTCATGAGCGGACCAGGCAACCCGCCCGTCTGGTCCCACAGCCGCGACTACGGTGTGCTGGTAGCCAATCCGCTTCCGGTGGACAGGGACGGCAACCGGGACAAGAAGGTCGTGGTGGAACCGGGCGAGGAATTCCGCCTGCGATTCGGAATCCAGATCCACGAACACGACAAGCGGGAGCAGTTCGACCCCGAGGGCGCATACCGGCGCTACCTGAAGTTGCCTGAATAGCGCCTCTCCCCGGCAGGAACGACTGCCTTCTACAGCACCACCTCCCGGATCACCTCTCCCGCCACATCAGTCAGGCGGAAGTCCCGGCCGGCATAGCGATAGGTGAACTTCTCATGGTCGAATCCGAGGAGGTGCAGGACCGTGGCATGAAGATCGTGGGCCTCGGCCACGTTTTCGACCGCTTCAAAGCCGAACTCATCAGTCGCCCCGTAGACCGTGCCTCCCTTGACACCGCCCCCCGCCATCCAGACCGTGAAGCCATAAGGATTATGATCGCGACCCAGTTTGGACTTGCCCGACCCGTTCAGTTCCACCGTCGGGGTCCGTCCAAATTCCCCCCCGAAGATCACGAGAGTATCCTCCAGCATGCCTCGCTGCTTGAGATCCGTCAGGAGAGCCCCCACCGGTTGGTCGAGTTCGCCCGCCAGCTTGCGGTGATTCTCCTCGATCTTGTCATGGTTGTCCCAGGGTTGCCCCGCCCCATGCCAGAGTTGCACGTAACGCACCCCACGCTCGAGAAGACGGCGCGCGATAAGCGTCTGTCGACCGTGTATCCCCCGCCCGTAGAGATCCCGGAGATAGGCCGGCTCCCGATCGAGGTCGAAGGCATCGGTAGCATCCATCTGCATGCGATAGGCCAGCTCAAAGCTCTGGATCCGGGCGCGCAGTTGATCATCCCGCCCACCCCTCGCCGCAAGGTGACCCCGGTTGAGGCCCTGGAGAAAATCCAGCTGTGCGCGCTGTCCTCCAAGCGACTGGCCGCTATTCCGAATATGTTCGATGAGCTGCTCGACCTGCTCATGCTTGCTGTCGATAAAGGTCCCTTGGAAGGTTCCGGGTAGAAAGCCGGCCTGCCAGTTCTGTGCACCCTTGATCGGATAGCCCCCGGGGGACATCGCGATGAAGGATGGCAGGTTGGCATTCTCCGTTCCCAGCCCGTAGGTCACCCAGGATCCCACGCTGGGACGACTGAGGATGGCATCCCCGCAATTCATGAGCATGAGGGATGGCTCGTGGTTGGGCAGTTTCGCCTTCATGGAGCGAATGACCGCAATCTCGTCCACGTGTTGCGCGACCCCTGGAAATATGCTGCTCACCTCGATTCCACTCTGCCCATGAGCCTTGAACTCAAAAGGCGAAGGGAACGCGGCCCCCGTCTTGCGTTCGGTGCGGAACTTGCCCCGGGGAAGTTCCCTGCCCGCATGAGTTTGCAGGGCGGGCTTGGGATCAAACGTGTCCACGTGGGATGGTCCTCCATTGAGGAAAAAGTGGATGACCCGCTTGGCCGTTCCGGGAAAGTGCGGCTGGCTGGCCGCCCCTTCCGCAGAAAGCACCTCCCCCAGTCCCAGGGCACCAAGACCCATTCCGCAACGTCGTAGAAAGTGGCGACGGTCGAGGATGTGCTGGCCCGTGCTGTTCATTGGAGGATTCATCCTGATTAGTCCAGAAACATGGCCTCGTTGGAGATCAGGAGAGCCTGGGCCAGGCGCTCCCAGGGACTGAGGGAGGAATCCCCGCTCCGCTTCCCGGCAAAGTGTGCCCTGGCATCCCACACTTGCTTTCCTTCGATGAGTTCGAGCCGCGGCGACCACTCAAATCCATCACATAAGAAATTGTTGGCAGCGCCGCAATCGATCACGAAATCGAGGACCTCTCCGGCCTTCACTTCAACCTCGGCGAGACCGGCTGGCTGGGCAGTTCCGAATTCGACCGGCCAGGCTCCCATGATTCCCTGGCGATTACTGCATACCCACCCTCGCAGCCCGTCTCCGCAATCTTCGATCTTCCTGATCGTGCCCGTAATCCTGATTCTACCTTCGATAGGCGAGGTCCAGCGCCGTACCGCAGCGTGTTCCACCTTGTTGCCAACATGCCCGCCGACAGCGGTGAGACGAAGCCAGCCCAGGGCACCATCCGGCCACTTCGCTCCTCCTCCCCAGGCCTTGCCATTGAAGTGCGGAAGCGGATGAAAGGTGGAAACGTGCCCACTCTTCTCCTCAAATTTTCCGTACCCATAGCTCCAGACCGCCAACTCTGCGGCCGGGATGCGCTCCTCTCCGTCCACCCCGGAGAGGAGAAATTCCCGGGCACTCCGCGACTCCTCCAAGGTGGGTCGCCGCGCCAGAACGTGTAGAAACATGCGAGCAACCCTTTCAGCCTCATCGCTGCCGGGCACCTCTCCTGCCACCCGCCGGGCCAGAGCCCGGGCCCGGGCAACGGTAAAGGGCGCATTCATGAGAAAAAGGGCCTGCTGCGGAACATTGGTGCGGTAACGGCGTGGCGAATGCAGTTCAGGATTGGCAAAGTCAAAAACGCGCAGGGTCGAGGGCAGATACTGCCGGTCAATGCGCCCATAGAGGCTCCGGCGCACGGAGGCGCTGGCTCCGAAGAGTTCCCCGGGCGCTCCCCCGACCCGCACGTCAAGTTCCCCCGAGGCCGCCAGCATGGAGTCACGCATTGCTTCAAAATCCAGCCGGCGCCGGGGATACACCGAGAGCAGGCGATTTTCCGAGTCCACGCCAGGGGGATTGTCCGCACGAATCCGACAAAGCGCCGCGGTGGCCACCAGGCGCTGGACGTGCTTCAGCGACCAGTTGTGCCCCATCAGTTCCGAAGCAAGGAAATCGAGCAGGCCGGGATGGGACGGCCTCTCGCTACGGGTCCCGAAGTCGCTGTCGGTCCGCACCAGGCCCTCCCCGAAGTGTCCCCGCCAGATCCGATTCACGATCACCCTGGCAGTAAGCGGATTCTCCCTGTCCGTGAGTTCCCGGGCCAAGGCCAGCCGCCCCGATCCCCCGCGGTAACGCGGTCGCTTCCCGCCGTGCAGAATCCCAAGTGAACCGCGCGCAACCTCCTCCAGTTGATTGGGGTATTGTCCACGCTCGAAGACGCGCACGTTCCCCGCAACCGGCCGGTCGATCAGAGTCAGGGCATGGGGCACCTTCTCCCGCAGATTAATGACTTCACGATCAAGGGCAGCCTGCGCCTTCTTGAGGGGCCCCTTGTTCTCATCGTCAAAGAGCCACTCCACATCATGGATGTATTCCCGGGGAATACGAATAGGCGACCCCGGTCCCCGGACAACCTCCCGCAGCTCCCGCCAGGCAGCTGCCTCATTCTGCTTCTCTTCATTCACACTCCGCCACAGGAGATCCTGGTAGTGTCGGGCAACCTCAGGCAGATTGACTGCCGGACCTCCCAGCACGTCCGCAACGAGTGGATTTGCGGCAGAAAGATCAGGAGTCTTCATTCGCGCTAGGGCCACCCAGGCCCCAAATACTGGATCACTGCGTCGCTTTTCCTGCGAAAGAAACTCGTGCCACCGCCGGATCTGGGCCGGGATCAGGTCGTCCCCCTCAATGATCTCCGCGAAGTCCGGAGGCGGCACCTTGGCAATATCAAGCGCCGCCACCATGTATTCTGCGGTCCGCTGCAGAAAACGGCCCTCCATCTCCGCCGCCCGCTTTTCAAACTCCGCGGCAAGGACTTCCCTCTTCTTTCCCAACTCGATGTGCTGCTCAGCAACCTCCTGATCGAGAGCCTGCAGGTCTTCCCGCGAACTTTTGAAGACCCCGTAGAGCGCGTAATAATCCGCAGTGGGGATCGGATCAAACTTGTGATCGTGACAGCGGGCGCAGGTCACCGTCAGGGCAAGCACCCCCCGGGTCACCACATCGATGCGGTCGTCAATGATATCGGGCTCCACCCCGAGAAACCGGCGTCCCAGGGTAAGAAAGCCCATCGCGGCGAGGTCACTGCGCTCGCAATGCCCCTCCGCGAGCAGAAGATCGGCAGCGAGCTGCCGCTGGATGAACTGATCGTAGGGCAGGTCCCCGTTGAAGGCTTTCACTATCCAGTCGCGATAAACCCAGGCGTGGGGGAAATCGAACTCCTCCCCCGCATAGGCATACCCCTTGGTGTCGGAATACCGTGCCACATCGAGCCAGAGACGGGCCCATCGTTCACCATAGTGCGGCGAGGCGAGCAGCTCATCCACCACCTCGGTCGCCAGGGACTGGTCGTCCTTGGGGGAAGCGATGAGTTCATCAAGTCGTTCGTGACCGGGAGGAAGACCGCTCAGATTGTAGTAGAGCCTGCGCAGCCAATCGCGACGTGCGGCTGGCGGCGCACTCCGCAGGCCTGCCTCCCTGGTTCGCTGCCCCACAAACCAGGAAACCGGATCGGCCGAGGCATGTTCCGGCACCTCCACCCGCACAACCGATCGCAGGGCCCAGTGGTCCTCGGCCGTTGCGACAAACGGCAGGAAGATCCCCACGATTCCAAGATGAAAGGCGCGCCCCATGTAGATTGGCAAGAATGGGCCGCTCTCCGGGTCACGCCAGCAAAAACAGCTGTTCCCCCCTTGCCCCGAAGAGCTCCCCGGCCATGACCCGCACCAGTGCGTCGTCCGGGAGTTGTTGACGGCGAGGCGGCCTTTTCGGAGCCTGTCGCCATCGCATGAACTCCAACTCCCACCGATTGCGCTCCCGGTTCTGGTTGGCCGGGATGGTAATTGCCGCTTCGACCACGACCTAGCAGCAGACGCCAACCGGGCGCTTCCGTGCCACCTCCCGCCGCAGCAACACATTCAGCCGGCCCATCATGAGCATTCCAAAGGTCGTCATCACGGACTTCATTGCCGAGCCGCTTGTTTTCGAGCGAGGAGTGATCGGTGACGAAGCAGAGATCGTAGCCCTGGAGGCCATGAGAGAGGAGGAACTGGCAGGCCGGATCGAGGACGCTGCCGCCGTGATCTGTTATCACTACCTCTCCATCACGCGGGCAACCCTTGAGCGTCTGCAGAACTGCAAGGCCATTGTGAGAGGCGGAGTGGGCTATGACAACATCGACAGCGTGACCGCACGCGAACACGGGATTCCCGTCTGCAATGTGCCGGATTACGGAACCGAAGAGGTGGCCGACTCGGCGCTGGGCATGATGATCTCCCTCGCCCGTGGCACCCACTTCCTCCACAGCCGGTTGCGTCGTGGAGTGGGCGACTGGAGCGTGGAGCAGGCCAAGCCCATCCCGCGTCTGCGAGGACGCGTGCTGGGCATCATCGGCTGCGGCCGGATCGGCTCCGCGGTGGCTCTCCGTGCCAAGACCTTCGGCCTTGAGGTGATCTTCTACGATCCCTACGTCCCGGACGGCCTGGACAAGGCGCTGGGCATCCGGCGGGTGGACAGCCTGGAGGAGTTGCTGACCCGGTCCTACATCGTGAGCCTGCACTGCCCTCTTACCCGGGAAACGACAAACATCGTCAGGGCAGACGAACTGGCCGCCATGCAGCCGGGCAGTTTCCTGGTCAACACCGCCCGGGGTGGCGTGGTCGATACCACGGCCGTGGTGGATTCCCTCGCCGCGGGCCATCTCCGGGGTGCCGGCATTGACGTTCTGGAGCAGGAGCCGCCCGAGGAAGATTCGCCGGTTCTCAGGGCCTGGCGCGATCCCGCGCACCCCGCCCACGACCGGCTCTTTCTCAATCCGCATGCCGCCTTCTACTGCGAGGAGGGCGGCGAGGAGTTCCGCTCCAAGGCCGCCCGGGAGTGCCTGCGCGCCATCCGCGGCGAACCACTGCGCAACGTGGTGAACTGAGAGCGTGCCGCCGTGGGAGGCTCGACAAGCGGAGCACTTCCCCGACAAACGAGTCAGTAGGTCGCCCGGCCCCCGGAGAGATCGAAGACCCCGCCCGTGCTGAAGGAGCAATCCTCCGAACACAGCCAGGCTGCCAGAGCCGCCGCTTCCTCCGTCAGGCCGAAGCGGCCCATCGGGATCCTGGAGAGCATGTAGTCGATGTGCTCCTGTGAGATCTGCTTGAGAATGTCGGTTTCGATCACGGCAGGGGTGACACAATTCACGATCACGCCGTCCCGGGCGCACTCCTTGGCAAGTGACTTGGTCAGCCCGATCACCCCGGCCTTGGCAGCGCTGTAATGGGAGGCGTTCGGATTGCCCTCCTTCCCGGCAATGGAAGCGATGTTGACCACCCGGCCGTAGCCGCTGGCAATCATCCCGGGCACGAGGGCCCGGCAGCAGAGGTAGACTCCGAAGAGGTCGATCTGCAGGACTTCCTGCCACTCCTCCGGGGTGCATTCCCAGAGCTTCTTGCTGCAACCGGCAATGCCTGCATTGTTAACGAGGATATCGATCCCGCCCACCTTTGCCGAGGTCGCCAGGTTCGCCTCCTCCACCGATTCGGGGCTGGTCACATCCACCAGGATGGCCTCGGCCCCCGGCAACGTCCGGGCGGCCTCATGAGCGGCCTTCTCGTCCCGGTCCCAGATGATGCAATGTGCTCCCGATGCGGTCAGGCGCTGGCAGATGGCGTAGCCGATGCCGCGCGCACCACCGGTGACAACGGCCTTCCGTCCTTCGAGATTGATCTTGTTCATGGTGACTGGCTTGGGAGGTGTTCCCGCAGGAAACGAATAAAATTGCCGTGGAGAATCTTGTCGACGTCTTCCGTCGAGTAGCCCCGCTTCTCAAGCAATTCTCCCACCCGCTGCAGAGCGGCAATGGACTGAACGTCCTGGGGCGTCTGTTCGACCCCGAATCCTCCGTCAAGATCCGAACCAATCCCCACATGATCGGCATTTCCCGCCAACTGACAGATGTGATCCGTATGATCGAGCAGGTGCTCAAGATTCAGCCCGGCCCCTCGGGGGGTGGTAATTCCCCTGCGCCAGCCCGGCACCATCATCCAAGCGTCGAGGGCACCTCCGATCACCGCTCCCCGTTCGATCAGGCGCGCAATCTGTTCGTCCGAGATCTGCCGCGGGTCATCGACGAGGACACGACAGTTCGAGTGACTGGCCCACACCGGTCCTTCGTAGAGATCGAGCACGTCGTGGAATGTCCGGTCACAAAGGTGCGAGGCGTCGAGGATCATCCCGAGCCGGTCCATCTCGCGGATCAACTCGCTCCCCAGTTCTGAGAGCGGACCGTCCTGGTCATGGCCCAGGGCATAGCGGCCCACTCCGTAATGGGCGGGCCCAAGGGCCCGTAGACCCTGCTCCCAGGACTGCTCAAGATGCCCCGGAGTGCGGATCGAATCGGCTCCTTCCAGACTCAGGAGATAACCAATCGCACCCTCTGAAACGCCATCCTCCCACCGATCCAGCACCCGACCCAAGGAGGCCTGATCAATGATCTGCTCCAGCTCCCCCACCTCCTCCATGGCGCGATACCAGGCCAGTTGTCCCTGCGTCTGTCCCCAGGCGATCTCGGGCGCGTTCCATCCCGAGGCTGCCGCGCCCGGCTTCATGCAGCCGGCCAGCAGGGTGGCCACGCACAGGCCGACCCCACCCCGTCGCATCTCCGGGAAACACACCACACCCCGGCCCCGCCCTCCCCGGTCGTCCAAGCCCGCTTCTTCCCCCCGGATCTCGTCCAGCTCCCTGCGAAGATCACGATTATAATCGATTGCGCTGAGCGACAGGTCGAGATGGGCATCGAAGATCAGTTTCATGATCGTGTCGCTCAGATTGTCAGCCGCCGGTTGCGGGCCGTCACCTCCCAACTCTCCCCTGTGATCGCGCCATCGCGAATCAGGAACGCTTCCTGGTAAAGCGCCACGGTGGGGCAGATGTGATGGGGCACTCCCAGATACGCCTCCCCCAGGGCATGGCGCCCGGGCGCTTCAACCTCCAGCACGAGGTGTTCCTCACTGTGGCCGATGGCCCGTGCATCCTCAAGGCCGGGCAGGTGGACACGCTTTTCGAGGGGTCCCTCCGAGGCGATGGCCTTGTGCCCCAGGTCGAGGCAAAGACGGTCCGTTCCGGGCTTGCTCACGATGCGGGTGAGGACCACCGCCGCATTCTCGAAGGGTAGATCGGGATACGCCGTGCCGTAACCGTGGTCCCAGAAGAGCGCGGTCCCCGGACTGCATTGCCACCCACGCTCGCCGGCGTGGAACCCGAAGGTCGGTGAGCCGCCGCCCACCACCGCTGGAACGGAGTGCCCCGCCACGGCAAGAGCATCGAGAAGAACCTGGACAGACTCCATCGCCCCCGACCAGCTTTCCCGTCGGTCGGTCACTTTGGGCGCACGCACATGACCGTCGTAGGCATGCACCCCGCCGAAGCGGATGCCGTTGGCAGCGGAAATAGCCTCCACCAGCGAGACCGCATCATCAACCGAACAGGTTCCCGTGCGCGCCATCCCGCAATCAAAGTCCACGAATGCCGCCAACTCCACCCCGGCCGCAAGACAGTGTGCGACCATACCCGGCAGCACGTCCGCGCTGTCCACCAGAAAGGCGAGGTGCACGTGGGGATAGGCCAAGGCCAACCGCACAAGCCGGTCCTGGCCGGGTCCCACCACCGGATAGGCCATGAGCACGTCCCGGGCCCCGGCCGCGAGGCACATCTCCACCTCCGCGATGGTGGCGGCCTTGAACTTGTCGATTCCCGCCTCCAGCTGGAGGCGCACCACCGCATCCATCTTGTGCGTCTTGACGTGCGGACGGAGCCGTTCCGGTCCTCCGCACAACTCGATCATACGTTCGATATTGGACTGCACCCGCCCGGGCCACACCAGCAGGGACGGCGAGGCAACCCGCTCCAAGCCGCTCACCTGGAACTGTTCGCACATTTCCGTTTCCTAGGAAGTGATCTCGATGATCATCTCGATCTCGACCGCGATGCCTCCAGGCAGCGTGTTGGAAGGCAGGGCGCTGCGCGCACCCACCCCGGTCTCCGTCCCATAGAGCTCCGCGAAGAGATCGCTGCATCCATTGATCACCTTGGGCTGATCCACAAAATCGCCGGTGGAGTTGACGAAGCCGAGGGTCTTCACCACCCGGACCACGCGATCGAGACTGCCCAGGGCATTGCGGATGGTGGCCAGGAGGGCCAGGCCGGTTTCCCTGGCCGCCGCATAACCACCTTCCACGTCCATGTCCTCCCCCACCCGGCCGGTGATCAGGCTGCCATCTTCCTTGAGCGGCCCATGGCCGGAGAGATACGCAAGGTTGCCCACGATCACGATCGGCTTGTAGACCCCCATCGGCTTGGGGGCGGGAGGAAGGGGCAATCCGAGTTCCTGAAGTTTTGCGTCTGCGCTCATCAGGAGAGAACGATAGCGATTGTGACCGAGGTGGCGATGCAGAATTGAACCGGCAGGATTGTGTCCCGGCCAGGTGATCACGTCCCGAAGTACTTCTCCACCAGTCCCCGCTCGGGTTCCCTTCCCTTCAGGCTCACCCAAATCACCACGATGAAGTTGACCAGCGAAGCCCAGATGAAGGGGTGGACGCTCAACCAGTTGAATTCCTTGAACTCCCCGAAGTGAACGAGTCCTATGAAATAGAAACCCAGCATGACGAGCCCCCCGCAGATCATGCCCGCCACCGCCGCCGGAGCGGTCATGCGCTTCCAGTAGAGAGCGAGGACGACGGGGGCGAGGAAGGTCGCCCCGAGACCCCCGGATGCGAACACGATCAGGGTCTGCAGAAGTTTGGGAGGGTTGAGGGCAAAAATGACCGCCAGAACTCCCACCCCCACGGTGGTCAGGCGGCTCAATCGGGCGATCGTCCGCTCGGAAACCTCGCCCTTCGCCTTCTGCTGGTAGACATCACGCACCACTCCTGAGGAAACGAGAAGGAGGAAGCTGTCCACGCTGGACATGATGGCGGCAAAGGGCGCGGCCACCAGGATACCCGCCAACCACGGGATCCCCGCCCGTTCGGTCACCACCCTGGCCATCTCCGGCATGATCCGGTCGGCCTCCACTTCCATTCCCGGCAGGATGATGCGCGCGCTCGTGAAGATGATGACCAGCGGGAGGTAGATGAGAGTGAAGAAAATCGCCACGAAGAGGATGGAGCGTCGCAACACCACCGTGTCGCGAAAGGCCATCTGCCGGACCATGTAACTCGGCTGGCCCGCTCCGGAGAAATTCCAGAAGGCGAAGAAACTGAGGGCCAGCATGACCGGGAGAAATCCCTGTGCGCCATCAGGACTCGGGCCATGCGGCGAGAGATAGATTCCCGCCTCTCCCGCGCCTGTCCTGTAGGGCTTGCGTGACCCATCGATGAGACTGCCGGTCACCTCGCTGGAAACCTTCCCGGCAAGCTGCGCCTTGTGTTCGTCGAAGGTAATAACGAGGACTTCCACCTCCAGTTGATCACCCTCAGGGGGCCTCCCGGGCTTCCCGTCCAGGCACAGGATTTCTCCCTCCATCGATCGGATCCAGTCTCCCTTCTTCAACTTCCCGGCTTCGACTTCCTCCCCTGCATCGAACCGCACCCTGGCATACTCCGGGGGGATCTGCTTGGCCAGTTTCCCGGTGGCCCGGTCCAGCCCTCCCACCAGCGAAAGCGTCATGCCCAACAGGATGAGCACCCCGATCACCATGACCAGTCCCTGCAGGATATCGGTCCACACCACCGCGCGAAACCCGCCGTAGGCGGTGTAGGCGATCACCGCGATCCCGAAGACTCCCAGGCACACGAGGTAATGCGGATCGGCCTGGTTCACCCAGAAGATATTCCTGGTCACCCCCTCCACTGCGGAGACCACCTGCTCGTATATCTGAACCTCCTCGAAGAGAGTCTGCATGATCATCGCACCCGCCTTAAACTGGGCAAGGAGATAGAAAAACATGAAGAAGAGCAGGAGGAGGGTGGCGGTATTGCCCACCGGGTTGCTGGAGAAGCGCTTGCGCAGGAGTTCCGGGATGGTGATCGCGCCCGCGATGCGCCCGATCTGGTTGAGCCGCTTGGCGAAGAGACCCATCGCCACCACGGGCACCACCATGTAGCCGCAGATCCACCAGGCCAACGACCAGCCATGAGTGTAGATCAGCGCAGGAAATCCCATGAAACTGCCGCCACTGGCCAGGGTGGCAGCATAGGTGAGCGCAAAGGCCCACATCCCGAAATTGCGACCCCCCAGGTAGTACTCGCCCACAAAGGGCTTCCCGCGGCCCACCCGCCCGGCCACAAAGGCGATCACGAAGACCACCAGGACGTAGACGAGAAACGACACAAGGGCCGCGCTCGATCCCCCGGTGGCAGCCTCTGCGAGGATGATCATGATTCCGGCTGTTCCGCCCCGGTTTGAGCCTCCTCTTCCTCCTCACTCCGATCGGGATCCAGGTCGGTGTCCTCCATGAAAAACATCGTGAACCAGAAGGTGAACCCGCAGGCCGCGATCCAGGGAAGCACCACGCCGAAGAAAACCCAACGCGGCAACCCCATCACGGTGACCACTTCCTTTTCGTTCTCTCCGTCCCAGCCCAGCGAACAAACTGTCGCGGTCCAGACCAGGAACACCAGCCAGCCGATGACAATGACCACGGTTTCGCGGCTCGATTGACGGAACGATTCCCCCAGCCGCTTGTTTCTGTCCTCCTCCGACCTCACGATTTCGTCAACAATTAGAGAGGATTCGGGGGAGCATCAAGAATCATCCCCGGAGGCGCAATTCCCCTCCCCATCCTCCTACTCCGGACGCCCCTTGGGATCAGGCTTCTCGCCCTTGATCAGCTTCACGGCCTGGCGGGCGAGGCGGCGACCGAAGAGGTCGTAGCCTTCCTTGGTGTAGTGAAGGTCGTTCCACTTCCTCCCGTCCCGTTCCTTGTCGTTGGTATCGTCGGTGTCGGCCCACGCTCCGCGCGGATCATCGTTGGCCACTTTGACCTGCGCATCGCGCACCGCATTCCACTGCTGGTGGGAGAGGTGATCGCAAAGGCGGCCGATGACGAAGTTCATCCCGGGAGCTTTCAGGTCCTTGCGCAGGTTGGCAATGAGCGTCTTCATGCTCTCCTCGTAGGCGGCCGCCAGCCCGGTCTTACCATCGCGCTCTCCCTGCATCCACAGGAAGGTGATGCTGTCCGGCTTGCCTTCCGCAATGCTGGCCTTCGCCTGCTTGAGTACCACATCGTAGAATTCCGCAGGATCGTTGAACTGCTGGGTGAGCTTGTTGTTCCTTGCGATCTCGTCCCAGGTTTTCACCCACTTGCGAATGGGCTGGCCTCCCTGCGCGAACTTGACGTGCTGGATGTCCGCCCCGGGCAGCAGTTTCTTCAACTCCGGCAGGACGGAAGCCTGCTCCTTGAGACCCTGCATGTTGCTCTGGCCCGAGAGGATGAAGAGATGGCGTTCTTCGGCCTGGGCCAGGGAGGCAAAAAGAGCGCAGACCCCGACAACAGGGCAAATGGGCAGCTTCATATGCCCCTTGGTTAGAGGGCTGGCCGCTGCTTGTCAGCGCCAATCTTCCAGTCCTGCGGCGCCAGGCGCTTGCCCTGGCATGAACGCTCCCCTAGAATTTCTGACGCGGGAGGCCAAACCCCTGCCGGCCCATCTGGACTCCTACTGTCATGCCCTCCCACCTGTTTCTCCTCCCTCTAGCGCTCCTCGCTGCTTCATCCCTCCCCCTCGCCGCGGCCAAGGCCCCCGATGGGAAAATCAACCTCCTGGCCGATCCTTCCTTCAAGGACTGGGTCTTTCATCTCAGCGAGAAGAACTCCCTCAGCACCAGGCGGGAGGAAGTCGCCGTGATCAAGAACGGCATCCTCCAGGTAACCGGGAAAGGCTTTGGCTACTTCCGGACCCGGGAAGCCTATCGGGACTACCATCTCGTGCTTGAATACAAATGGGGCGAGAAGACGTGGTCGAAGCGTGCGGATCGCGCCCGCGATTGCGGACTGCTCCTTCACAGCCATGGACCGGATGGATCCTTTGGCGGTGCCTGGATCTCCAGCATCCAGGCCCAGATGCTGGAAGGATCGATGGGCGACATCAACGTCCTGCAGGGAAAGACCAAGGAGGGAAAACTGATCCCCACCCGCCTGACCTGCGAGGTAGAGAAGGACGCCAAGGGCCATCGCTGGAAGAAGGGTGGCACCCCTCTCACCTTCCCGCCCACAGGCAAGTCCGTGGCCAGTATCCGGTGGAAAGATCGCGATCCTGCCTGGAAAGACGTAAAGGGATTCCGCGGCGCCAGGGATGTCGACAGGCCGGTGGGAGAATGGAACCGCATGGAAGTCATCTGCGATGGGACATCCTACCGCATCCTGCTCAATGGAATTGTCGTGAACGAAGGCCGGGATGCTAGCCCGGCTTCCGGTTTTATCGGCATCCAGAACGAGTGGGCGGAGTGTTTTATCCGCCGCCTTGAGCTCTGGCCGGTTGGCGGCTTCAAGAAAGAAACAGGCAAGCTGTCAGACCCCCTGCCCCGCTGCAAATGGTCCCAGCCCGACAGACGTCTCGCTGCCTGCCGTCCGAGGGGCCCCAATATCTTTCCCGGGTACCGAACGAGCCTGTAGCGCTCCGAAGTTCCACTCCGTCCCCTTCCGGAAGATGTCTGTCCCGGAGACCATCGAAATCGTCAACTGCCACGCCGAGGGAGAAGTGGGTGATGTTATCGTGGGCGGCGTCGATCCGCCCCCGGGCAAAACGCTCTGGGAACAGCGCACCTTTCTCGAGGAAGAGCAGTCCCTGCGCAACTTCGTTCTCAACGAACCGCGGGGCGGGGTCTTCCGCCACGTCAATCTCCTCGTTCCGGCGGTGAACCCTGACGCCGACATGGGGTTTCTCATCATGGAGCCCGCCGACACCCCTCCCATGTCGGGTTCCAATTCCATCTGCGTCGCCACCGTTCTCCTGGAGCATGGGATTCTGCCCATGACCGAACCGGAGACCCGACTTGTCCTCGAGGCCCCGGGTGGCCTGATCGAAGTGCAGGCTCAATGCCGGAACGGCAGGGCTAAACGCATCACCATCACCAATGTGCCCTCCTTCGCCGCCCGGCTGGAGGTGCCCCTGGAAGTCGAGGGGCTGTCCACCCTCCGGGTCGATACCGCCTACGGTGGAGACAGTTTCGTGATCGTGGACGCCCAGACCCTCGGCTTCGAACTCGTGGCTAGCGAGGCTAGGGCGCTAACGGAACTGGGAATGAGAATCGTATCCGCTGCCAACGAGCAAATCGGGTTCGCCCATCCCGCAAACGCGGAATGGGGGCACCTCTCCTTCTGCCAGTTCGCTGGTCCCCTTGAGCGCGAGGGCAGGATCCTCACCGGCCCCAACGCGGTCGCTATTCGTCCCGGCAAGATTGACCGTTGCCCCACCGGTACGGGCTGCTCGGCGCGCATGGCAGTCCTCCACCGGAAGGGTATCATGAACACTACCGATACCTATCGCGCGCGCTCCCTGATCGGATCGGAATTCCTCTGCGACATCGATGCCGTCACCACCGTGGGCAACATTCCCGCCATTCATCCGAGAATCTCAGGCCGGGCCTGGATTACCGGCACAACCCGCCACACCCTGCAGGGGGAGGATCCCTGGCCCGGGGGCTACCGGCTTTCCGACACCTGGCCGGGCGCCTGAGAGGGATTCCCCTCCCTCAGCACTACTCACTCGTGCCTCAGTCCCTCCCGCCCGGGCGGACCCGGGGCCTCTGCGGAGGCTGGCCCGGCCGGCGCTCTCCCCGGGGCAACCCCCGGCGCCCGGATGGCGGTCCCCTGCGCTCGTCCGCTCCGGGTCCGGCTCCGCGACCTCCCCGGTGATCAATCTCACCGTCCCCGTCACGATCTTCCCCGTAAGGCATTCCGTTCTCAAAGTAGACCCGCTCGCGGCGGCCCTCCGATACGTGTTCGCTGTAGACTTTGCGTTCTTCCGTCTTGGCAAAGGAAGCGTTGGCCTTGAGGAGGGCGGATTTCAGTTCTTCCAGTTCAGCGTCCAGGGACAGCTCTGCCATGACGTTTCCCGTTTGTCCGAACTTGTCCGCTCGGATCACGAAAAAGCCCGTCTTGCCGCGTTCCCCCTTCACTGCTTCACGCCACTTGGCGTCCGGCTCGTTTTCCGCAAAGTCGGTGTGGAATTTTCCCACGATTTCCCCGATGCTCATCAGGGGCCGCAGGGTCTTGCGCAGTTTGTCCCGCTCCTCCCCGGGCGCCACCACATAGAGAAGCAGGCGCTGGTCTCCCGAAGCCACATTCAGTCCCTGGCGGAAGCTGTGAAAGTCCTGCAGCATTGCCTCCTTTTTTGAGCCCTTGGGACGATATTTCGCGGAGATCTCCTCCATCGCATCGACCACCCCCTCGTGACCGGCTCCCCGTCCCCGATTCGGTCCGCGGTTCCCGCGACCCTGGCGCAGTCCCTGGGCGGGGCTGCGACCCGTTCCGGACAAGCGGGTCTCCCCATCCGGCGCGAGAATGCAAAAGGCGGTATTCTCAAAGCGCCCACTCAGGAAAGAACGCACCATTTTCTGGTGCTCCTCGCTCTCATAGGACTCAAGGCGAACGCACACGAACTCCCGGGAGGCTTCAATGAATTCTTTCTGTGAGAACAAACTGTTCTGCGTATTGGTGTAGCCCGGTCAGAACACGCCCGAGATCCCGCTGCAGGTCGCCGCCGCGGCCATGAAGAAGATCGGGCGATTGGACCGCTTGGCCTCGTCAAGGGCGGTTTCCCAGGTTGTGTACCAGGCGACTCCGGCTTCGCCGACCGGTTGGGGGCTGGCTCCAAGATCATCCGGACGGGGCCCCTGGGCCAGCACGATACCACCAGACAAGGCGGCAGCAAAAAGGGTGATAATGTGCCGGGCTTTCATGTGAGAATTAAACGGGTAGGGCTCGAATAAGTTGCGAAGGGGGCATCAAAGGGTCGCATGGGGAAGCGGCCGACGGCAGTTTCCCCTTGAACTTGGGACTTGGCAACGCCTGACTGCGGTAATCGAACAAGCATCATGGAAGAACAACACCTCTCCACTCAACCGTCCCGCCGCCGCTTTCTCCAGGGAGCCGCTGCCACCAGTGCCCTTGGATTTCCTGCCATCGTCAGTGCCAAATCGCCTAATGCGAAACTCGATGTTGCCGTCATCGGCTGCGGCGGGCGCGGGGGCCACAACATGCGCACTGTGGGCAACACCGAGAACATCGTGGCGCTGGTCGACGTCAATGACCGCAACCTGCGGGGGGCCGCTTCCCGCTTTCCCAAGGCGGCAACCTACCATGACTTTCGCAAGTTCTATGAGAAGCCCGGCAACTACGATGCGGTGGTGGTGAGTACTACCGAGCATACGCACGCCTTTGCCACCCTGCCCGCCCTGCGCGGGAAGAAACATGTTTACTGCGAAAAGCCGATCACCCGCGACGTCTACGAGGCACGTCTGGTCACCGAGACCGCCCGCAAGGCCGGGGTGGCCACCCAGCAGGGAACCCAGATCCATGCCGGGGGCAACTACCGACGCGTGGTGGAGTTGATCCAGGCCGGGGCCATCGGCAAGGTCAGCGAAGTGCACGTCTGGGTCGGGCGGGCCTGGGGATGGCAGAGTCCCGGGGATGCCAAGAAGTATCGCGACATTGTCAATGCCCAGGATCGCCCCAAGGAGGCGCAACCCGTGCCCAAGGACCTCAACTGGGATCTCTGGATTGGTCCGGCTCCAATGCGTCCATACCACTCAGTCTACTTTCCGGGACCGAAGTGGTACCGCTGGTGGGACTTCGGCAACGGCACCATGTCCGACCTGGGCAGCCACTGGAACGACCTGCCCTTCTGGGCGCTGAACCTCGACGCCCCCAGGACCATTGAGGGCGGGGGACCGAAACCGCACCCTGAGATCGCCCCCGCTTCGATGTGGGCACGCTACGAGTACGGCGCGCGGGACGACCGTGGACCGCTCACCCTCACCTGGCACCAGGGGGTGGAAAAACCCGAAATCTGGAAAAAGGGTGGCATCCCAAAGTGGGGCAGCGGGGTCCTCTTCATCGGCGATGGTGGCATGCTCCTCTCTGACTACGGCAAGCACGTCCTTCTCCCGGAGAACAAGTTCAAGGACTACAAGCGTCCTGAAAAAACCATTGCGGAATCCATTGGCCATCACCAGGAATGGATCCGGGCCTGCAAGACGGGTGAGCCGACCACCTGCCACTTTGACTACGCCGGTCCGCTCACCGAGGCCAACCATCTCGGCAATGTCGCCTTCCGCGCCGGCAAGAAACTGGAGTGGGACGCCAAGAACATGAAGTTTCCCAATGCCCCGGATGCGGAGAAGTTTCTCAAGCGGGACTACCGCAAAGGTTGGACGCTCTAGGCAGGCTCCCCGCATGGCACAGGGGAAATTGCCGCAAAATCAATGAATACCCCCCGGGGGGCGGGAGTCCAAGCGTCAGTAGGAAACGTTGGAAATACTGCGTTTTCCTGCTTCCGCGATTGATTAACCCCAAGCGAACCGCTAGAATTCCAGCACTATGAAATCATCCTCCTCTCCTCGACCACGACTCCTCGCAGCTGCCCTCGCCGCTGCCTTCGGTCTCTCCAGTTGTGTCACCGAGAATCCCTACACGGGCGAACAACAGATCTCCAAGACAACCGCGGGGGCCCTGGGGGGTGCCGCGGGAGGCGCCCTGCTGGGAGCCGTGATTGGAAACAACGTGGGGGACGGCGATGCCGGGCGGGGGGCCCTGATTGGCGCCGCCTTGGGCGGTATTGCGGGCGGAAGCATTGGCAACTACATGGACCAGCAGGAATCGATGTTGCGACGGGAACTGCGGGCCAGCGGCGTAAGCGTCACACGGCATGGCAACAACATCATCCTGAACATGCCGCACGATATCACCTTCAACACCGGGAGCTCCCGCATCAAGTCGAGCTTCTCCCGCACCCTGGGCTCGGTAGGAACCGTACTCCGCAAGTTCAATCAGACCACTGTCCTGGTGAACGGCCATACCGACTCCGACGGCAGCACCTTCTACAACATGGGGCTCTCGCGCGACCGCGCCCGTTCGGTTTCAAATGCCCTGGCCAGCCAGGGAGTGCACCCCTCCCGCCTGGTGGCCCGTGGCTTCGGTGAATCGCAGCCCATCGCCTCGAACAACACTGCAGGCGGAAAAGCCAAGAACCGCCGGGTCGAGATTCATATTGCACCACGCAGCTAGAGTCACTAACCCGGAGCTTTGCCCAGGGGAACAGCACAAGCTGTTCCCCTTTCTTATTGCGGGAAATCCTGACCTGCCAATTTCCGGCTACCAGTCAGGCCCCAGTCCCCTCAACCATCAAAAGGGAATATCATCTTCCTCCACCTCCGGTCCTGCATCGGGCCCATCCCCGATTCCGGAAGGAGCGTCTTCGTCACCGTAACCCGGGTCAGGGTTTGCCGCGGCCTCACTCCCGAGCCCCTCCAGCTTCCAGGCGTTCAGATTGACGTAAAAACGTTCCTTGTACTCGTTGCCGCGGATATCGAAGGTGACTTTGACAGGATCGTCTACCTGCATGCCATCGGTGAGTGACGTCTTGTCCTTGACGCACTCGAACTTGATCATCTGCGGATAGTTTCCGTCCTCCATCTCCACTACGAACTCACGCTTGGTAAAGCCACTGTTGAAGGTCTGAATGTCGTAAATGACCTTCAGCTTGCCCTCGATCTCGAATGATTTCCCCATTTTTCAACTGCTGTGCTGTTCAGGCGAAGCCTCGGGCCTCGATGCCGTCGTTTCAAGTGCAAGGTTTCAGGTTGCCGATCACTGGAACGGGCATCCACCGAACATCTCTCCGTTCCCGGCTTGCCCGGAAGGACAATTTGTTCACGCTGGGCCCGCCATGAAGTTCGGCTGCATGTTTCTCATCCTCGTGGCCTCCACTGCCATCCTCCTCTCATCCATGGCCCTGGGG
>Ga0310120_10000864_pt1 | contig 23300 bp, 15 predicted proteins | sample CB27_AW_983_MG_FD_203506 | JGI IMG/M metagenome (GOLD analysis project Ga0310120, IMG submission 203506) | Marine microbial communities from Western Arctic Ocean, Canada - CB27_AW_983 | ecosystem: Environmental > Aquatic > Marine > Oceanic | place: Canada: Western Arctic Ocean | collected...
CAAGGCGACACGACGGGCCAACGTCGAGCGATCGGCTGTCGGATTGGGCTGCAGTCGACGGCGGTCCAGGCCGCGTCCCACGAAAAAGTCGATCGGTGTCCGGGCCCAGGCCGCATGACCGAGGTTGACCGGCACCGGGGGTCGCCGTGGCGTCACGAAGGCCCAGTGCCGTTCCCAGCGGGCTCCCGCCCGGATCCAACGGGCCAGGACTGCGCGTTGTCCGGCATCCGGACGTTTCTTGACCTCCGGTGGCGGCATCTGCTGCTCGGGATCGTCGCTCTCGATCCGTTGCACCAGCTTCGATTTCGCAGGTCGACCAGCGACCAGGATGCCCGACTTCGTCAGTCCCGCCTCGGTGTCCAGCCTGAGATCCGCCTTGCGGGCCTGCTTGTCCGGACCGTGGCAGGCGAAACAGAACTCCGAGAGAATCGGGCGGACGTCACGGTTGAAGTCGACGTCATCATCGGCACGAACGCCCGTCCCGATGCCCAGGCACCACGACAGGACACTCAGCACAACGACCGCTCGTCGCCGGTTCATTATCGCCTCGACCACGTTTCCACAAGGACCACGTCCGCGTCCGACATTGTACCAGCGTGGTCCGTCGAAGCGACTTTCAGGCAAACAATCCGTCGATGACCTGCCCCTCTGCGATCTTCGTCGGCCTGGGCAGCCGCGGGAAATAGGTCGTTTCCGGATCGATCCCCAGGGCATGGTAGGTCGAGGCACCGAAGTCGACCGGCGTCCAGGGCCGGGTCACCGGGGCGGAACCGTTGGGATCGGTCGCACCGATCACCACGCCGCCCTTCACACCCGCTCCGGCCAACAGCACGTTGCCGGCCCGGGGATAGTGGTCACGGCCGGCGGTCTTGTTGATCTTCGGCGTGCGGCCGAACTCACCCATCGCCACCACCAGCGTCGAGTCCAGGAGCCCGCGTTCTTCAAGATCGGTCAGCAGCGACGTCAAAGACATGTCCAACTGGGGCAGGTTGCCCGGCCCCTTGTACTCGTGCCACGTCTCGTTCTTGCCGACTGCGGTCGGCCGCGATCCGAACGACATCATCGAATCGAACAACCAGCCATGGTTGTCCCACGTGCCGTTGGTCACTCCCTTGCCGAACAGCCCCCCCTGCACCGCGTGGTTGACCGTCACGAACCGGGCACCGGCTTCAATCATCCGGCGGGCCAGCAGCACTCGCTGGCCGTAGATGTTCATGCCGTACCGTTGGCGCACCGCCAGGGATTCCTCGTCGAGCTTCGCCGCCTTCTGGATCGCACCACTGGTCAGGGTAGTCACAGCCTCCTCGAACAGGTTGTCGTGGACCGAGAGCGTGTTGCTGGCCGAGGCGGCCAGTCGGCCGAGGTTGTCGACCTGGTCGAGCAGGCTTCGACGCGTCTCGAACCGTCCCCTGGGCAGTCGCAGGCCCTCGATCTTGAAGTCCTTCTCGCTGGGATCACCGTCGACATTGAAGGCGGCGTAGGCGGGACCGAGGTACCCGGGCGGCGTCGTGTAGCGTGCCGCGACGGGAACGCCGACGTAGGAGGGGAAACCGGGTTGACGGGTTCCCAGCACCGCACTGGCAATGCACCCGAAATTCGGGAAGTACTGCTGGTTGCGAGACCGGGGCAGTACACCGCTCATGGCGTGCTTGGAGGCATCACCATGACTGCCACTGGCACCCTTCCATGACCGGACGACGGCCACCTTGTCCATCATCCGGGCCAGCAACGGCATCTTCTCGGTGATGAACGTGCCGGGGACGTTGGTCGATTGAGGGCTCCAGAGACCGCGGATGCCGACGGGCGCATTGGGCTTGGGATCCCAGGACTCGAAATGGCTGATGCCACCGGCCAGGAACAGGAAGATGCACGAGTAATCGCGTCGAGCGGGATCGACCTGACCGGATCGGGCAGCGGCCAGGTAGCCGGGCAACGAAAGCCCGAACAGTCCGGTGCCCAGTTGCAGTGCGGCCCGGCGAGTCAGTTGATCAACCGCCGCCAGGTCCATCCCGCTTTGCCGGTTCATCACAATCCGCTCCATAAGATCAACCATCGCCAATGCGACCAGACTAACCTCTCGACCCGATCACAGACAACCGGAATTGGAACACGCCGGTTCGTCGATGACCGACGTTGCTGATAGGATGGCGACTCTGCTGTTGTTCATCGACCGCCACAGGTTCGACACACCCCACCAAACCACGGTTTTTCCTCGAGGCTCCTCATGCCGTCCGCAAAACCTCGCCAAGGTCTGTCGCTGGTCTCCCTGCTGGCCGTGTTGATCTGTGCCACGTCGAATGCCCGGGCTGACGGTCCCTACCCGGCTCACAAGGTCGTCGGCAACATCTACTACGTCGGCTCGAACGACCTGGCCATCTACCTGGTCGCCACCCCCAAGGGACACATGCTGATCAACACCGGTTTCGACGAGACCGTACCGTTGATCCGGGCTTCGGTCCGCTCGCTGGGATTCAAGATGACCGACATCAAGATCATCCTGGCCAGCCACGCTCACTCGGACCACGTCGCCGGCCACGCCCGTGCGAGGGAGATCAGTGGAGCGAAGGTCTACGTGATGACCGGTGACGAGAAGGTGATCGCCGGAGGTGGCAAGGGACAGTACCTCTACACCGACAGCCGCTGGCGGCCGTGCCCGGTCGACAAGGTGCTCAAAGACGGCGAGAAGGTCACGCTGGGCGGCACCACCCTGGTGGCCCGCCACACACCCGGTCACACGCCCGGCTGCACCACCTGGACGGCCAAGGTCACCGACGGCAAGAGCAAGAAGCTGGTCGTCGTCGTCGGCAGCCCCAACGTCAATCCCGGCTACCAATTGGTCAACAACAAGGTCTATCCCAAGATCGCCAAGGACTTCGCCCGAACCTTCAAGGTGCTCAACTCGCTCAAGTGCGACTACTTCCTCGGAGCCCACGGCAACTACTACGGCATGCACGCCAAGTACCCGAAGCTGAAGGGAGCCAAGGTCAGTCCGTTCATCGATCCGGCCGGGTACCGCGACTACATCGAACTGAAGGAAAAGGCCTTCCGCGACAAGCTGGCCGCTCAGAAGTAGGCCTCGTCCTGATTGCCTGCCGATCGCCCCAGCGAACGAGAATGCGATTTCGAGCGACCACCGCTTCCCTTATACTGCCGATAGCAATCACAGGAACGTGTTGTCGATCACAGTGAGAACCGGTTCATGAACGTCCACCGAGAAAGCTCTGCCGCCTGCCCCGGCCCGTTGGGTCGGCGTGAGTTCATGCAGGTGGGCGCCCTGGCACTGGGTGGACTGACTCTGCCGCAGGTTCTGGCCGCCCGTGCCGCGTCGGGCAACCACTCGAAGCGCACCTCGGTGATCATGCTCTACCAGCACGGCGGGGCCTCTCAACTGGAGACCTACGACCTCAAGCCCGACGCCCCCACGGCCACCCGCAGCCAGTTCAACCCGATCGCCACCAATGTTCCCGGCCTGGACATCTGCGAGCACTTCCCGCTGCAGGCCAAGATCGCCGACAAGTTCTCGATCGTGCGTTCGCTGCATCACGAGATGAGCAGTCACACCGATGGCGGAATCACCGTGCTGACCGGCAAGGCCCCCCTGGTGGCCGATCCGACGTCGCAATCCAAAAGCGCCCACCCCGACTTCGGTTCGGTGGCCAGCAGGTCGCTGGGTCCGGGCCCCAACGTGATGCCACCCTACGTGGCGATCCCGCAGAAACCCTACATGACCCGGCCGACCTATCTCGGCCTGCACCACGGTGCTTTCGAGGTCGGTGATCCCAGCAGCAAGGGATTCCGGGCACCTCACGCCGGAATCGCCGCCGGCAAGGACGGCAAGCGACTCGGCGACCGCAAGACCCTGATCGATCAACTCGACCGCATCCGCCGCACCGAGGACCTGAGGGGCAACCTGGCCGGGGTCGACCAGTTCCGTGAACTGGCCTTCGAGATGCTGACCAGCCCCGAATCGGCACGGGCCTTCAACCTGGCCGAAGAGCCCGATGCGCTGCGAGACCGTTACGGCCGCCACCTCTGGGGCCAGGCCTGCCTGCTGGCCCGTCGCCTGGCCCAGGCCGGAACCTCGGTGATCAACATCTACTTCAACACGCCCAAGACCGGCAAGGAATTCACCAACTGGGACGATCACCCCGGCAACGCCATGCGAGAAGGACACTTCGCCAAGTACATGAAGATCCGCCTGCCCTACATGGACCAGGCCCTGGCGACCCTGATCGAGGACATCCACGCCCGGGACCTGCAGCGCCAGATCCTGGTCGTGGTCGTCGGCGAATTCGGCCGGACCCCGGTGATGCGGTACGGAGTGCCCAACCGGTCCTACGGCCGGGACCACTGGCCGCAGGCCTATTCGGCGCTGGTCGCCGGCGGCGAACTCAACATGGGCCAGGTCGTCGGTGCGACCAACAGAAAATCCGAATACCCCACCGAACGTCCCTGCACGCCCCAGGACCTGCTGGCAACGATCTATCACCACCTCGGCATCGACCACTCGCAGACGTTCGATGATTTCCGGGGGCGGCCGGTCCACATCCTGAGCAAAGCGAAACCGATCGCCGAGTTGATCTGATTCCCCCGCAGGTCGAGACCGTGAACGGCATCCCTGGCTCTCGGCTCGGAATCCTCGGCGTCCTCGCCGCCTGCCAGGCACTGTGGATCACCGCGGCCGCGGCCGCTCCTCCGGCATCGCCTTTCGTCGTCGGTTTCGAGCGTTTCGCTCGCCGCGGCAACCTGGTCCAGGCCGAGGCCGGTCGACTGTTGCTGGGCGAACTCGGTTGCACCTCCTGCCACGCCCCGGGAACCGCCGGACCACAACCCAAGCCGGGCCCGCGGCTGGAGGGAGCCGGCCGTCGACTGCAGGCGAAATGGCTGTCTCGCTTCCTGTCCGACCCTGTCGGCACCCAGCCCGGCACCACGATGCCCGACGTGCTGCACGGTGTCCCCGGCAAGCAGAAAGCCCAGGTGATCCGCGGGCTGGTGGCCTTCCTGGCATCGCTCCGCGAAGAATTTCCCGAATTGAAGTCGACCGCGACGCGACCGGTTGCCCCCCGCTTTCACGACAAGGGAGATCCGGCCCGCGGGCGGAGGCTGTTTCACCAGGTCGGCTGTGTGGCCTGCCACCAACCCGATGCCACTTACAAGGCCCGCCCCCAGCCCACCTCCGAACTCGAGAAACTGCTGGCTCAACTCGACCCCGACGAACTCAAGGAACTCGGCCTGGATGCTGCCGCCCGTCCGTTCCCTTCGGTTCCTCACGGTGATCTGGCCAACAAGTACACCCGCGAGGGGCTGGCTCACTTCCTGGTCAACCCGGAAACCATGCGACCCGGCGGCCGCATGCCGTCACTGAAACTGATCCCCGACGAAGCGGCCGACCTGGTCGCATTCCTGCACGAGAACGCATCGGCCCGGTCGTTGACCACCCCCGGGAACGATCCGGAACTGGTCGCCGCGGGCCGCCGGCTGTTCATCCGGTTCCGGTGCCGGGCCTGCCACACGGCCGCTCGCGGCCTGCAAGCCGACCCGGCCCTCAAGCCACCTCCCGCACTGTCCCAACTCGACCTCTCGACCGCCGATTCGTGCCTGGCCGATGCCCTCGATCACCAACCCCGATATCGTCTCGACAAGCAACAGACCCAATCCGTCTCGGCAGCCCTCGCCGCGAAGCCGACCCCGCTCACCCCCGCACTGTCGCTGAAACGGACGGTGCTGAAACTCAACTGCCTGGCCTGCCACTCTCGGGACAAGTCCGGCGGCCTGGGCCCCAAGCGGCGCGGCTATTTCGAAACGGCCGGGCATGTCGACCTGGGTGACGAGGGTCGACTGCCACCGTCGTTGGACGGCGTCGGTGGCAAGCTGAAGACGGCCTGGCTGGCCAAGGTGTTGGCCGGCACCGGTGACGTGCGGCCCCACCTGCAGATCCGCATGCCGGTGTTTCCCGTTGCAGAGGTCCTGGAACTGCCCCGCCGGTTGGCCGCCATCGACTCGGGTTCCGACACGCCGGCCGCGAAGATCTTCGCGGCACCCGGCATTTCTGCCAAGAACCTGGCCGCCGCCGGCAGAACTCTCATCGACCGCGGCTGCGTGCAATGTCACCCGGTGCGAGGCGAGCGTCTGCCCGGGGTGGTGGGAATCGACCTCGAAGGCACCGCCGCCCGGATCCGCCCCGAGTGGCTGAAACGGTTTCTGCTCGATCCCGCGTCGCAGAAGCCCCGCACCCGGATGCCGACCTTCTTCCCTAAGGGCAAGACCAACAGCCCCGACATTCTCCAAGGGCGTGTCGATCGACAACTGTCCGCCTTCCACACCTACCTGGCCGACATCGGTCGACAACCTCTGCCCGAGAAGATCACCAGGAACAAGGTGGACAACTACGAACTGGTCCCCGGCACGCGACCGCTGGTCCTGAGGACTTTCATGCAGCGGGTCGGACGCCACGCGATCGCGGTCGGTTTCCCCTCCGGTCCTCACTACGCCTTCGATGCGCGGGGCGGTCGAGTGGTCGAGGCCTGGCGGGGTCGGTTCCTGGATGCCCATGCCACCTGGTTCAACCGCTTCATCCCCCCCGCCGCCCCGCTGGGCCGGGACCTGGTCACGCTTCCGGCAGGGCTGACCGTCAATCGACTGGCCGACAGCGACTCGCCCTGGCCCGACGCTCTCGATCCGGTCACCGGCTACCGGTTCGGCGGCTACCGGCTGGACAAATCCCGCGTGCCGACGTTGCTGTACACCGTCGGCACCCTGAGAGTCGAAGACCGAATCGAACCGTCGACCCAAAGGGGACTGAAACGAACGCTGAGAATCACCACCAGGCCGGACCGACCCGCCGCCTGGATCCGGGCCCACACCGGAAAATCGCTCAAGAACCGCGAAGCCGGCGTGTACACCGACGAGAACGGATTGACGGTTTCGGTTTCGGCGAAACCAGGTCGCCCCGGCAAACTGGTCCGACTGGGTGGCCTGACCGAATGGCGGATCCCGATCATGGTCACCGGCCCGGTCACCGTGGAGATCGACTACCGATGGTAACGGTGAACCGAACCCTCCGAAGTGCCCGGTGGTCGACGGTGATTTTGGCGATCGTGGCGGCAGGCACCGCAGCCCCCATCGCTTCGGCCAACGACGAATCGGACTACTACCGCCTGGTGACGATCCTTTCGTCCAAGGCCCCGACTGGGTCCCGGGCCAAGTTCTGGAAGCCGCCACCCCGTGACCTGGTGCTGGAAGTCAGCGGGATGGCGCCGGTGGGCAGGAAACGGCTGGCGGTGAGCATCCGCAAGGGAGAGGTCTGGTTCCTGGACGGGGTCTATGACGATCCTCCGAAGAACGTCACATACAAGAGATTCGCCGAGGCGCTGCACGAGCCGCTCGGACTGTTGAAGCAGGGGAAGTCGTACCTGACCGCCCAGCGAACCGAGCTGACCCGGATGACCGACACCGACGGCGACGACGTGGCCGACGAGTACATCTGCGTCAACAACGCCTGGGGGGTGACGGGCAACTACCACGAATACGCCTTCGGCCCCAAGCTGGACCGAAACGGCAACCTCTGGATGACGCTCAACATCGGCATGGGCTTCCAGGGCAACCAGCGATCACTGATGGTCAGCAACAAGTCTCTCGGCGTGGCCCAGGCCCGCTGGCGTGGCTGGGGCGTGAAGGTCACTCCGCAGGGCAAGCTCGTCCCCGTGTGTGCGGGCATGCGATCGCCCAGCGGGCTGGGCTCCAACCGGGCCGGCGACATGTTCTACACCGACCAGCAGGGCAACTGGGTCGGCACCAACTCGCTGCACCACATGCGGTCCGGAGCGTTCTTTCATCACCCCGAGGCCCTGGCCTCGATGGATCTTCCCGGCTCACCGGTCAAGGGAATCAAGGCGATCCCCGGCGGTGTGCCGTTGCCCGAGGCGGTCAAGCGTCTCAAGCACCTGAAACCGCCGGCCGTCTGGTTCCCGTACAAGAAGGTCGGCCAGTCGGCCACCGACATCGTGCTCGACGACAGCCGCGGCCGCTTCGGCCCCTTCGACGGCCAGTTGTTCATCGGGGAATTCACACTCGCCTCGATCAGCCGCGTGTTCCTGGAAAAGGTCGGCGGCGAGTACCAGGGCGCGTGCTTCCCGTTCCGCGAAGGCCTGGCCTCGGCGGTCATTCGGCTGTCCCAGGGCCACGACGGCAGCCTGTTTGCGGGCTTGAGCAACCGCGGCTGGAGCAGCCTGGGAACCGCCTCCTACGGACTGCAACGGTTGGTATGGACCGGAAAGACACCGTTCGAGATGAAGGAAATCCGGGCCCGTCCCGACGGATTCGAACTTGTGATGACACGCCCGGTCGACCCCGAATCCGCACGACGGCTCTCCTCGTATGCCGTCAACAGCTACACCTACACCTACCACTCGACCTACGGCAGCGACGAGATCCTGAAACGGAACCTGGCGATCCGCTCGATCGAGGTCGGTGAAGACGGGTTGCGGATCCGGTTGAGAATCGATGGTCTGCGCGAGATGTACGTCCACGAACTGCACGCCCCGGGACTGCGCAGCCGGGACGGACAGCCGCTACTGCATCCGAGCGGTTATTACACGCTCAACCGGATCCCCGCCAGGTGACGCATCACTTCCGGGACCTGCTGCGACCGGTCACCCGTCCGGTCCGATCGTAGGTCGTCGTCCGACCGTTTTGCGTTCGGCTCGAACCGGTTTTTCGACCGCCGCGGTCGTAATAGTTGGTCCGGTTGCCAACGGTCCGACTGGACCCCGTCTTCCGGCCACTGCGACCGTAATAGGATGTCCTGTTGCCGGAGGTGACGCTGCTGGCCACCTTGCGGCCACTGCGATCCGAGACCGTCGACCTGTTGCTCCGAGTGCGACGCGTGAAAGTCGTTCGACCGCTGCGGTCGGTGTACCGGGTGCGGTTGCCCGTCGCCCGACTTCGGCCGACCGTCCTGCCCGACCGATCGTAGTACGTCGTTCGCGACGTCGACTTCGCCGTGGATCCGCGATTCCAGTACACGGGAGACGCTGCACCGGCGACTTCGGCCGACACCATCACGCACACCGCAGCCAGGACGCCAAAATTCTTCATGCTCCGCATCGCTTCTCTCCTTGGTCACCAGTGACATGCACACGATCAACGAAGCAGCAATTCTCGTTCCATTCCGGTCCGACACCGACGTCAGCGAAACAAACCACCTCGGGCGGACAACCCGATGCCGTCATTCGACAGACAGTTGTCATCGAACTGACCACGTGGGGAGCACTCGAACCGGTGGCCATCCCTCACCGGACCACGATGCCATCCGCAGCGACATGTTCACCTGAGAGGCGTGTTAGGATGGAGCCATGTCCACCCGCCCCGTCACCCGCCCGTCCACCTCGCGACGCCTCTCGTCCACGCTGACCACATCGATCGGCCTCGTGATGTTCTGTGGCGTCCCGGAGCCGGGGGCCCAGTCACCCGACCCGGACGCAGCGTTGCTCGACCGGCGATACGACCAGGTCACGGTGTTGATGGCGCACAACGCCATGTCCAACCGCGCCGAGGGCTGGCTGTTCCCGAATCAGAACTTCGGGCTGACTCGTCAGTTGAAAGACGGTGTCCGTGGCCTGATGCTCGATGTCCACCTCGTCGGCGGCCACCCCCACCTGGTGCACAGCAAGTCGTTCCTGGGCAAGAGACCGCTGGTTGACGGCCTGAAGGAGATCGGGAAGTTCCTCAAGAAGACGCCACACGCGATCATCACGATCATCTTCGAGTCCTACGTCGACGGACAACTGATTCGCAAGGCGTTCCAGGACGCCGAACTCCTCGACTCACTCCATCGTCAGCGACGAGACGCTCCGTGGCCCACCCTCCGCGAGATGATCGCCGCCAAGCGTCGGCTGGTCGTCATGACCGACCGTGACGGCGGCAAGTGGCCCGGCTACCACGACGTCTGGAAGCACTGCTGGGAGACCCATTTCTCGGTGAAGCGTGTCGAGGATTTCGGGTTTCGCCGCAACCGCGGCCAGGCCGCCAACCGCCTGCTGATCCTCAATCACTTCCTGACTCGACCGACGGCCAGCGTCGCATTGGCCCGACAGGCCAACACGAGGACCGTGCTGCAACCTCGCGTGGAAACCTGTCAAAAGCGGACCGGGCACCGACCACATTTCGTCGTGGTCGACTTCTACGATGTGGGCGACGCCGGAACAATCGTCGACGCATTCAACCGACACGAACCCACCGACGCCGACCGCAAGTGAGACCGGGACTCGCTGGATCCCGCCGGTTCCGCGATCAACGCCCGGCTGCCCGTTCGAGACAGTACAGCGTCTCGACCCGTTTCCCGTCGACCATGTCGGCGACACGGAAGAAGATCTGTCCGCCACAGATCGTCGCCGAGGCAAACACGATCGTGCCCAACTGGTTGACGGCGATCTCGTCGAATCCCTTCGGTGTCGCACGATAGAGCCAGGTCTTGCCCAGTTCGTTGGTCAGGTAGATCGTGTCGTCGACCAGCGTCGGCGAGGCACTGATCGGGGCCTTCAGCCGGTGCCTCCAGACTTCCTGACCGGTGCGGGTCTCCCAGCACAGGGCGATCCCGGTGTCGTTGATTCCGTAAACATGGCCTTCGTGAACCAACAACGACTGCTCGTGGATCCGGTGGTTGTTCTTCCAGGCGATCTTGCCCGACCCGTCGGCCTTGATGCCCGCGGTGCTCCCGGACGGAAACCCGCCGGCCGCAAACACCATGTCCCCTTCCCAGACCGGGGTGCCGGAGGTCTGCATCGCGATGGCCGGTGCGTCCCAGAGCAGCTTGCCGTTGGTCGGATCGTAGCTGGCCACCATGTCGAGGCCCCCGATCAACAACTGGTCGCGTGCCGCCACGTGCCCCACCACCGGTGACGCGTAGTTGGTCTTGCCGACGCGACTGGTGCCCCAGACTCGCTTGCCGGTGTCGCGATCGAGAGCCAGCAGAGTTCCGCCACCCTCGCAGTCGACGGCGATGATGACCGTGTTGCCGTAGATCACCGGAGAAGCGGCGTATCCGTTGGGGTACTTCTTTTCGATGAACGGTGCCGCAGTGGTCTTCCAGATCACCTTGCCGTCCAGGTCCATGGCGGTGGCCTGCACGGCGGCGTTGTTACTGAACAGCACGAACAACCGCCCGCGATCACACGCGATGGTGCTCGTCGCGTAGGTGTTCTTGGAGTTGATCTTCTCCTGGAAATTGCCGCGATTGAGTTCCTTGTTCCAGAGCGGGTCGCCGGTAGCGCGGTCGTAACACACGACAGACTGCGACTTGGCCGTTTCGTCGGCCGTCTGCAGGAACACCCGTTTTCCGACGACGATCGGTGTCGAGTGCCCGCGGCCCGGCACTGCCGCCTTCCACGCCACGTTCTTCGTGTCGCTCCAGCGTGTGGGGGGCTTCTGTCCCGATTCGGCCACACCGTTGAAGTTCGGGCCACGCCACCACGGCCAGTCACCCTTGGCCGCCTTGGGCACCTGCGCCAGGACCGGCTCGGTGACAACCAGCAGGCCAACCACGGCCACCAGCCCGACCACAACATGGAACAAACACATCTCGATCCGCCGCATCGCCCCGCTCCCTTCTACCTCAGCCAGTACGAATACAGGTCCGCGCTGGTCATTTCGAACCGCAACTGTACCGACTTGGCCTTCGGCGTTCCGGATCCGATCCACTCGACCACCACGTCGGTGCGATCCCCCGAGACGACCGTCGACCGCGCGAAGCCACTGATCGGTCGCCCGTTTTCATCGAGCACTCCGACCCGCACCTCCCCTTCGGAGGCATCGACGTTGAGGTGCAGCCGCCGACCGGCCGGCCAGCCAAACGGCCGGGTGACGACCGTTGCCGGCTTCTCGCCGGCCCGCATCGACACGAACCCGTCTCGACGCAACGTCGCCACCCCGATCGACGACTCACCGTACTCGGGACGTTCGCGGCGGCTGGGTCGTGGCTCCTCGTGATCCAGCGACAGGCCCGAGTAGTAGATGTAGATCGTGTCGTCCTTGACCTGCAGCGGCTGCGACGCGGTGAAGATGCAACCGCCATCCCATGTCCCCTTCTTGCCGTTGGGAATCAACGTCCGTCGATTCCCGGCTCGCTGCCAGTGAATCCCGTCGCGGCTGCTGGCCAGTTGCACGTCCAGCCGGTTACTCGAATTCTCCCAGAACAACCAGGGCAGCCCGATGTATGTCCCTTCGTAGATCGTCGTGCCCATGCCGTAGAACTGGGGACGCCCACCGCGGGACCTGGTGTCGGTCGCATCAGCAGCAAAGACCAGCTGCGACGGGCTCCAGTGGATGAAGTCGCGACTCTCGGACCGTGCGATCCTGCGACCGCCGGCACCGAAGCGGCCGTAGGCCACGAAGACCTTGCGGAACGGATCCCACATGGCCTGGTGACCGGTGTCGCTGGCCTGTGGAATGACCGGGTTGCCCGGATGGTTGGTCCAGTTCTTGCCGTCGGACGAGAAGCTGACCGACATCGCACTGATCTCCACGGCGACGGGGATCCTGTGCGGGCTGCGCACCGAATGTTCCCAGTAGAAGGCCTTGTACCTCCGCTTCGGGTCGGGATCGCGAGGGTCATGAACCACGCCGACCCCCTCGGCGTTTTCACGTGAGAACCGGCAGAGATTGTTGTGGCGGGATCCGTTGAAGCTGACCAGGCCCAGATCGGGCAGCGTCCAGTTCAGCCCGTCACGGCTCTCGGCATAGGCGAGCATCTGGAAATTGGGGATCCGTGGTTTTCCGTCAAGCGTGATCGCGGCCTCGTCGGGAAAACGGGCCCCGGCCAGGTACCACATCTTGAAGATCTTCTCTTCGGGGATGTACAGCACCGTTCCGTACAACTGTGCACGGAACTGCTGCCACGGCCTCTGGTGATGGCGGATCACCGGGTTGCGGGCGTACTTGACCGGCTGGTGCAGGACCTTCTCGATTCCACGAGATTGGGCAACCATCACGTCGTCAAGAAACAGTTCGCGGTATCCCATCGCGATCCGCTGCACCGCCGTGCGGGTTCCCGGACTGAGGACACGTCGTCCCCCCCGATTCATGTCCCAGGTAACGTGCGAGATCGTGTGAGTTCCGCTACGGAATTCGAACCCGATCGAAACGTCCTTGCCGACAACCCGGGGTTCTCCGAGCAACTTCGCGATCAGCTTGCCGTTGATCGACAGTTCGAAACGGAAGTTGTTGACCTCCTGGGTCACCCACCGCAGCACGTAGCGGTTCGGTTGTCTCGCATCAAAGCCGGGCAATGGCGAGAGATCAACATGGCTGGCGGCGACATCGGGTCCCATTCCACCACGGACACCCACCAGCAACAGGTCGGGGCGGTTGAGGCGGTGAATCGGATGCAACCGCAACCGCCGCCCCTGGGTATGAATCGAGAGTCCGTCGGCGCGGTGGTTGTCTCGGCAGTCGGTGCCCCATTCAAATCGCACCTCGTTCTTCTGTCCGTCGGTCTGTTGGTAGTCTCCGACCACCAACCTGCGGCAGAAGCTCTTCGGTTCACGGACCACCCAGTGTCCATCTTCGATCGACTCCCGAGCCGTCCCGCTGTCCTTCTTCCATGGTGGGTTCGACTCACCCGGCAGCCGCCGCCCGGTCAACTCGCCAACCGACCCCGTCTCGGCGGCCGACAGACCTGGCGTCGAGGCCCACATCCCGAACAACGCCAGGGATGCGGCGACGGCCACCAGGTCGGCAAAGGCACGTGCTTGGTTTTTGGCTCGCGGCGTCCTATCGTCGGTGAGCATCACGCGGCTGTCCGTTCTGCAGAGTCCCGGGTGGGCGGACCGTTCCGCCACAGGCTACACCGACTCGATTACCCGGAACAACGGACCGCCCCCCGACCATCGAAGATCTCCCCGCCCCCGCCTCTGATCGCCCAGAGTTCGAGAGCACCTCATGTCCAACCGCACGATCCTGACAGCCGCGACACTGTTGCTCGTCGGGATGATGGGGAATCCGTCCTGGGGAGCCAAGGTGGGCCAGGCCCCGTCGATTCCCGGAGCAACCGCCCACGTCTACAAGACCGTCGGCAGCATCCAGCTGAAGCTCTACGTCTATCAGCCCCAGCGGAAGGACCGCTCCCGGAAGCGGCCGGCGGCCGTGTTCTTTTTTGGCGGCAGTTGGAACGGGGGAACTCCTCGCCAATTCCAGGAACACGCCTCCTATCTCGCCTCGCGCGGCATGGTCGGCATCGTCGCCGACTATCGCGTCAAAAGCCGACAGGGGACGTCACCGTTCGAATGTGTCGCAGACGGCAAGTCGGCCATCCGGTGGTTGCGCGAAAACGCCGACCGACTGAAGATTGATCCCCTGCGACTGGCGGCCGGGGGAGGGTCCGCCGGTGGTCACGTCGCCGCGGCGACCGCGACGGTGCCGGGACTCGACGCCAAGGCCGACAACCTGGAGATCAGCTGCCGGCCCAATGCCCTGCTGCTGTTCAACCCGGTCTACGACAACGGACCGGACGGCTTCGGACATTCTCGGGTCAAAGACCGGTTCCGCGAGATCTCACCGATCCACAATATCCGCAAGGGCATGCCGCCGGCGATTGTCTTCCTGGGAACCAAGGACAGCCTGGTGCCGGTCAAGACGGCCCGGGCTTTTCGGAAGAAAATGCAGGGGGTCGGCAGCCGCAGCGAGTTGTTCCTGTACGAGAACCAGCCACACGGGTTCTTCAACCGCCGTCACAGCCCCAGGCACTTTCTGGCGACCGTCACCGAGATGGACCGATTTCTCGCATCGCTGGGCTACATCCAGGGACCGCCGACCATCAGTCTCGATAAGACCAAGTAACCGCCCCGTCCCCTCCCGGTGCACGGGGCGGGACCAAGACCGGAACCGATGTCCCTGCTCAGCCTGCGTGGCCTCCAGTTTACCTACGGAGGTGAACCGCTGATCGACGGAGTCGATCTGGAGATCGACCGGGGTGAGCGGATCGGCTTGCTGGGACGCAACGGCACCGGCAAGTCGACGCTGATGAAGCTGATCGCCGGCGAGATCGACGCCGACAACGGCGAGGTGCTGCGGGATGAGAACACCACCGTCGCCCGCCTGGACCAGGACGTCCCGGCAGGTTCCGGTCTCTCGGTGCGGGAGATGATCGAAGAGGCCGCCACCGCCACCGCTGCCGGGACGGGTGTCGAGGACTGGCAGCAGGAACAGGCCGTCAACCGGGTACTCTCGCGAATGTCCCTGGATGACACCGCCTCCTTCGGTTCGCTGTCCTCGGGCATGAAGCGTCGCGTGCTGCTGGCCCGGTCGCTGGTTCACGACCCCGACCTGCTTCTGCTCGACGAACCGACCAACCATCTCGACATCGAGTCCATCACCTGGCTCGAGCGGTTTCTCAGTGTCTACGACGGCACGTTATTGTTCGTGACCCACGACCGGGTGTTCCTGCAGGCGCTGGCGACACGGATCATCGAGATCGACCGTGGCCAACTCTACGACTGGCCCTGTGACTACCCGACGTTCCTGAAACGGCGGCAGGCCCTGCTCGATGCTGAGGAGAAGCAGAACACCGAATTCGATCGCAAGCTGGCCGAGGAGGAACGCTGGATTCGGACGGGGATCAAGGCCCGGCGGACCCGGAACGAAGGTCGCGTCCGGGCACTGAAACGAATGCGGGACGAGCACCACAACCGCCGGAAGCAGATCGGCGACATCCGGATGCGGGCGGCCGTCGCCGAGAAGTCGGGACGACTGGTGATCGAGGCCACCGGGGTCGAATTCCACTACGACACCTCCGACGGTCCGCACCCGGTCGTCGAAGACCTCTCGTTGCTGGTCTCACGAGGAGACCGCATCGGAATCATCGGCCCCAACGGATCCGGCAAGACCACGCTGCTGAAACTGCTGCTTGGCCAGTTGCAACCCACGGCCGGCTCGATCCGACACGGCACGCGGCTGGAGGTGATCTATTTCGATCAACTGCGTGAACAGATCGAGGAAGACAAGACCGTGGTCGAAAACGTCGGCGAAGGCAGAGAGACCCTGACGATCGACGGCAAACCACGCAACATCTACGGCTACCTGCAGGAGTTCCTGTTCACACCCGAACGGGCCCGTCGCCCCGCCCGGCATCTCTCGGGCGGTGAACGCAACCGCCTGATGCTGGCGAGAATCCTCAAGCGGCCCTCCAACATCATGGTGCTCGACGAGCCGACCAACGATCTCGACGCCGAATCGCTGGAACTGCTCGAGGAACTCATCTCCAAATACCAGGGCACGCTGCTGCTGGTCAGCCACGACCGGGCGTTCCTCAACAACCTGGTCACCAGCACGCTGGTCTTCGAGAGTGAGGGAAGGCTCAAGGAATACGCCGGCGGCTACGACGACTACATCCGCCAGCAGAAGCATGATGAGCCGGCCGAGGTCCCCGTCGAGACCAAGCCCGTCGCGGCAGACTCGAAGAGGCCCCGGACGCTGAGTTTCGGTGAACAGCAAAGGGCAGACGAGCTGTTCCTGAAGATCGAAGAACTCGAAACCGAACAGCAGGAACTCAACCGGACAATGTCCGATCCGGAGTTCTTCAAGGGAGACGGCGAGGAGATTGCCCGGGCATCAGGCCGGCTGAAGGAGATCGTCGAGCAGTTGCCCGAGCGACTTGCCGAGTGGGAAGAGCTCGAATCGCGCCGCTGAAACCGGCTCAGTCCTCGATCGGCTCGGGATCCGCCGACAATCGAGCCGCCAGTTCCTGCGACAGACCCGTCGCCTCGGCCTCGAAAGCCTGGTCGACATGCGAGAGCTTGCGACAGCCGATCAGCACCGAGGTGACCCCGTCCTGGGCGATCACCCACGACAGCGCCAGGTCGACCAGAGACCGCCCCGTTTCGGCGGCCGCGTCGTCCAACCGCCCCAGCGCCGCCCATCCCGCATCGTGGAAGTAGATCGGCTGGTGCCCGGGCATCACATCGAAGCGGGTTCCGGCCGGGATGTCCTGGCCGACCCGGTACTTGCCGGTCAGAAACCCGGCACCCAGGGGACTGTAGCCGAGAACCCCCACCTGCTGGTCACGGCACAACGGCAACAGGTCGGCCTCGATCTCACGCTGCACCAGGTTGTAGGGCGGCTGCACCGATTCCAGTCGCGGCCCCCCTTCGGAAGCCGAACGAACCAGGGCGTGGGCCATCTGCCACGCTCCCCAGTTGCTGCAACCGATGTGCTTGACCTTGCCCTGCTCCACCAGCGTGTCGAGGGCCGCCAGGGTCTCGTCCACGGGGGTCGAATCGTCAAAGACATGCAGCTGGAAAAGGTCGATGACGTCGACTCCCAACCGCTGCAGGCTCTCTTCGGCCGAACCGATCACCCGTTCGCGGGTCAACGTGCCCGAGACCTTCGTCGCTAACACGACCCGGTCACGTACTCCCCGGTCGGCGATCCACTCGCCCACGACCCGTTCTGACTCTCCGGCAGCATAGGCCTCGGCGGTGTCCAGCAGGTTGATGCCCCGCTCGATCGCGTGGTCGAGCACTTCGAAGGACGTCGCCTTGTCGATCTCCCGACCAAATGTCACGCAGCCCAGCCCGATCGAGCTGACTTCCAGTCCAGTCTGTCCCAGCGGTCGATATTCCACGGTGTTCTCCTTCAAGGGGACTCACGTTGTACCAAATCCTTCACGTTCTCTCGCGGCCGCCCGGCGCCGATGTCACCCCACGACCGGTCGATCGAAAACGTGTCCGACCCGAAACCTGCGGCCCCGGGGGGGCCGCAGCTGACCATTTCGCACCGGGCGAGAAATGGCCGATTCGAGCCGGCGCAGGGTGCCGGACGAATGCGACCGGCAGAGGATCCGATGTAGACTCTCGCTGACCTGTTCCAGGGAGATACCCCATGCCCGCGATTCGCCTTGTCGCCTCGATCGTCCTTCTACTGATTTCCGCGGCCATTCGGCTGTATGCCGCCGATCCTCCCCGCCCGGTCACCGTCGACGTCGACACGACCCGCCGGGTCGTGATCAACGGCGTCGACCGCGTCCAGGACGGCCTGTTTGGAGTCGACGGGGCCAGCGGGGGGAACTTCGACGAACAGCGGGCCGCCAACATGCACACCGCCTCGGGATCCTCGGCGGGTCTCGCCGAGGTGGCCGAAGACCCGAACCGTCCGGGCCAGATCGACCGCAAGAGACTCGAAGCGATGTTGGCCAAGGCCAAGCCCGAGAAACCGTCACTGCGAATCGACAACGAACTGCACTGCCTGCAGGGCGGCCCGGGCTGGCAAACCGGTCCCCGGGTTCGTAACGGCTACGTGATTCCCCACGACCTGGAGGTGTACGGCCAGTGGGCCGAGGCCCTGGTGCGACACCGTCTGAAGACGGCTCCCCGCACCGAGCATTATTTTCAGTTCTTCGGCGAGATCAGCCTGCTGGGGTACTGGAACGTCCCCGAGTCCATTCAGGATCCGCGGCGTGAAAGCAGCAACCGTGGTGGACGCCGGGCCGCGCAACGGTTGATCGACGTGATCAAGGCCGCCGACAAGGCCATCCGGGCCGGCGGCCACGACGTGCGACTGGGAACCCCGGGCCTGACCAACGCACTGCAGTGGTCCAACTGGAGATCGTGGAGATCCTGGTGGGTGCCGATGATCGACCAACTGGGTGACAAGGTGAGTTTCTACGGCGTGCACTGGTACGACATGACACCCGACATGCTGGCCATCGAAGCGGGCATCGTGCAGGCCGCCCAGCACAATCGCTGGAAGACGCGACTGCCACTGTGCATCCAGGAAAGCGACTACACGCAGGGCGAAATGGATGACCCTCGCAACGGACCGTACAACGCGCAGTACCTCTGGGCACTGCTCGAAATGCCCGACAAGGTTGTCGTCAACGTGTCACACGTCCGCGATCTCGGCGGCACGATGTTCCACAACATGTTCCGCGCCGACCGCCGGCTGCCCAAGTACTGGTCGTACTGGGTGATGGGCGACCTCAGGGGCACGATGCGGGACGTCCGTGTCTCGGAACCCCTCGATCGCGGCGCGATCCCGTCCCGGAAACGTGGTGGCCGGCTCTGGCTGTTCCGCCAGGACCGCGGCATCCGTGCCCGAGCCGCCGGAGACGGACGACGAGTCTCCGCGCTGGTCTGGAACGACCGGATGCAGGGAGACCGCACCACCAGGATCCGTTTCCGGTTGCCGCCGGGAGTCCGAGCGATGTCGGCGGCCCGCCGCAACGTCTTCTTTGAGTCCACCGGCAAGCCGGTCCGCGAAACCCGCCACGAGCAGGGTGAGATCGCCTTCACGCAGAAGGATCAACTGGTCAGTGTCACGCTCGACACCCCGGCCGATTCGATCCACGCGGTCACACTGACCTGCGACAAGGACCTGGCCACCTCGTCGGAGCGGTGGGAGAAGGAGAGTTTCGGCAGCGAGACGATGTTCCGGGTGACCGGTGCACGGAGAGTCCGCGGCGTTGTCGCCAATCCCTCGCCCAGTGCGTTTCGACGGATGGAAACTCCGCAGGTGGTGGTCCAGGCCGCCCTCAAGGGCGCCCGCTCGGCCCGTCTCCGCGTGGCGCTCGACAAGCCTCGAGGTGACTGGGAGGACACTCACGTCGAGATCAACGGGCGACCGTACCAGGTTCCCGTCCGCGAACACGTCAAGCGGGCTGCCCTGTGTGAAGTGCCGGTCCGCCTGGCCGACCTCGCCGACGGCAACGTCACCGTCAGGTTCCTGCCGCACGACGGTGAACCGTACCACGTCGTCTGGACATCGCTGGTGACCAGCAACGCCAGAAGCTCTTCGAGCATTTCACCGGTGACGATCCGTCTCGAGGCCAATCCGGTCCGCCGCCAGATCCCGGCCTCGGCTCGCCACTCTGAGCGGCGTTTCGGCATCCAGGCCGGCGACCGGCGACAATTGACCGCCCGTGTCACCAACACCGGCGACAAGCCGTTCGCAGGGACGGTTCGCTGGGTCGTGCCCGGGGGCTGGCGAGTCACACCCGAGGGTGGTGAGGTGCGACTGGAGCCGGGGCAGACACAGGCCTGGACGGTGAGGGTCCGGGTTCCCCGGGGCGACGCGAAGGTCGAATACGAACAGGTGGCCCTGGTCATCGATCATGCCGACGGCCGGTCGGTGGGCCGCAAGGGTTTCAAGCTCAACACGCCCGTCCCCTGCCGCCGCTTCCAGGAACCCCCGACCATCGACGGCGACCTGAAGGACTGGACGCGGCAGCGGCCGGTCGAACTGCCCGTCTCGATGCAGACTGACGCCCGGCGGATCAAGGTCCGGACCGGCTGGGACATCGACAACCTCTACTTCGCCGCCTGGATTCCCCAGCAGCTCAAACGCGACGCAGCGAATCCGCAGAGGGTCCCGATGGGCAAGATTCCCGGCAACACGACGGCACTGCACGTGTTCCTGGACCTCGGCAACGAGAAGGGGGTCTACAATTTCGACTCCAACGACCACCACTTCCTGCTGACGACTCCCGGACTGATGCCGGGCAAGCAGGCCGCAGCAGCGCGGCATCCGATCGGTCGGCTGCCCGCGGGACTCGCGTTGACCGAGAATCAGAAGAAGCAGGGCCTGGTGTGGGTCAGACCCCGTGTGGGACAGAAGTTCTGGCAGGGGCCGTTGAGCAAGATGACGGTGCCGGACTGTCCGTTCACCGAGATGGCCTGCCGGGCGGCTCCCGGAGGGTACTTCGTCGAGGCGAAAATCGGAGGAGCCTGGCGATGGTCGACCCCCGACCAGGCTCTCTACGGCTTCTGGCCGCAGGCCGGGCAGACGATCGGGTTCGACTTCGTCAGCGACGACGGCAGCCCCGGACCACTGACCCCGACGATGTACTGGGGACACGGCAACGAGACGCTGCACCGGTACTACGTGACGCACCCCCGGGAACAGGTGCGTGGCAACCCGGCGGCCTGGGGCCAGTTGCGTTTCCTGGACTGACCGGCGACTAGCCGATCACATCAAAGACCGGCTCTCCACCATGGGCGACCGGAATCGGTCGGCCCTGCCGGTCATCGACGGTCATGTGGGGATCGATTCCCATCAACTGGTAGATCGTGGCGACGAAGTCGGCCACCTTGACCGGATGAGTCACGGGATAGGCAGCCTGCTTGTCGGTCTTGCCATGCACGTGGCCCTGCTTGACACCGCCACCGATCATGAAACTGAAACCGCACTGCGGCCAGTGGTCACGACCGGCCTTGGCGTTGATTCGCGGTGTCCGCCCCATTTCGCCCATCACGATGACCAGGGTCGAATCGAGCAACCCTCGAACGTCGAGATCCTCGAGCAGGGCCGGGATGACCCGGTCGAGAATCGGCAGGTTGTGATCCTTCAACATGCCGAAGTTGTTCGCATGCATGTCGTAGGCATGCCCGTAATGCTTGTAGATGTCCTGGTGCACGCTGACGAACGGAACACGATGTTCCAGCAAGCGACGGGCCACCAGCATCGTGGATCCCCAGAGATGTCGACCGTACCGGTCGCGGGTCGCCTTGGATTCTCCGGAAAGATCAAACGCATCGCGGGTCTTGCTCGAACAGAGCATGTCGAAGGCACGTCGTTGAAACCCGTCGAGACGCTCGACGGCCACACTGGTCCGGACCGCCTCGAACTGCCGATCCAACTGATCAAGAATCGACTTGCGCCGGTCCAACCGGTCGGCTGTCATCGACGGCAACGAGTCCAGGGCCGGCATCTGCGGATCACCGATCGGCATCACCGGGTAGTAGTCTTTCTGGGTCGGTTCACGGGCGAACTTCGGCGAGCAGACCGAAAACAGCGGATCGTACTGGCCGCCCAGAAACCCACCGTATGGGCCGCCGCGACGGTATTTCTGTCCTTCACCCGGATAGTTGGGCAGGCAGATGGCAGCCGGCATGTCTCCGGAACCACTGGCAAGGTATTCGCAGATCGCACCGATATCCGGCGGATCCGTCGGCTGGGCCGGCAACCTCGCGTTGCCGCCATCCCAACCTGTCATAATCGCCGTCGGATCGTGCGAGTTGTACTTGTGAGTGACGGTCCGAATCAGCGTGGCCCGGTGCATCCAGCGGGCCAGGTTCGGCATGTGCTCGCAGATCTCTACGGTCGGCAGCGAAGTCGAAATCGGCTTGAACTGGCCTCGGACCTCCTTGGGCGCGTTGGGCTTCATGTCGAACATGTCCATCTGCGATGGACCACCCAGCAGGTTGAACAACAAAACCGACTTGGCTGTCCCCTGCCGCTCAGACGCACCGGCCGCCCGCAACAGCTTCGGAACGGTCATGCTGCCGAACAGCGACAATCCGCCGACCTGCATCAGATCACGCCGCGTGATCCCATCACACAACCGCTTGTGGCGTCCCAGGACTTTCAGCATCGGTCAACTCCCATGCGTTCGACTGTTGTACTATATCGAATTTCCTCCATCGGTGGCATCGGTTTTTCCTTCTCCGCTCCGGCCGCCGCGGACTTGCCACCCTGGCGTCATTCCCGGACAAGAGATCCGCAACGGATCCGAGACACGTTCTTGCACACCGGCGGCCGGTCATGATCATCGACTCGTACACGCACTGCGGAATCAGCAAGTACCTGCCCGTCGAGGATATCTCGTCGACAATGGACCGAGCCGGGGTCCATCGCGCCGTGCTGGCCCAACACCTCGGTGAATTCGACAACAGCTATATCCAGGGCGTCGTCGCCGCGAATCCGGATCGATACGCCGGGGTCTGCCTGGTTGACCACGAAGCCGCAACAGTCGCCGAAGACCTCGAGTCACTGGCCGAGTCGCCCTCCTGCCAGGGCGTACGTTGGCCGATCGCACCGGGGATCGACAACCTCGATCTCGTCGGCCGCACGCTGGATCTCGGCCTGATCGTCGTCGCCTACTTCCCCGAGTCGATCGCCGCATGCGTCGCCGGGGTGAGTCGTCTGCTCGAAACCCATCCGGACGGGACCCTGGTGGCCTCGCACCTGGGCAACCCCACCGAGAACCAGCCCGACCCGTTGCAGGACTTTCAGCAAGCCGGAGTCTTCGATCTGCTGTCGGCCGACGGCCTGGTCATCCAGCTTTCCGGAATGGAGATGACCACCGGGTTTCCTCACCAGGGCCTGCACGCGCTGATCGCCGAATTCTACAGGTCGGCCGGACCGACGCGGCTGACCTGGGGATCGAATTTTCCGGTCGTCGGAAGTGCCGACGACTACGTGGCGGAACTGCAACTGCTGACCGGCGGCCAGCTGCCCATCCCCGACGAGGCGATCCCCGCCGTTGCCGGCGGCAATGCCGAGCGGATCTGGTTCGGCGGACAGGCCTGATCGCC
>Ga0310120_10000865_pt1 | contig 23286 bp, 13 predicted proteins | sample CB27_AW_983_MG_FD_203506 | JGI IMG/M metagenome (GOLD analysis project Ga0310120, IMG submission 203506) | Marine microbial communities from Western Arctic Ocean, Canada - CB27_AW_983 | ecosystem: Environmental > Aquatic > Marine > Oceanic | place: Canada: Western Arctic Ocean | collected...
CGAGAAGCCGTCGAATGGGGACCTTTGGTTCCTTATAACATTACTGGACAACTGAACCGCCATCCGCGTGCGGCCATCGAGTTTCGGGCGGGAGAAAATCGTTCTGACTTCGTCACTTTTTATGACCAAATTGTAGACGACAGTTAAGCCTCTACTGGCTTCGTCCTCTCTCAATCCGTCATGATTTTTGGGGAGCTCAACGTTGTCAAATTCTATGGGCGTTGATCGAGATGGCCGCGTTTCAGGTATGCCTAAATCGCTAATATTGATAGCGCTAGTACTGTTAACTGGTCATGCATGTTCGACAGACAATGTCTATGTGCGTCAAGCCTTAAGCGATCGTGAAGGAACGGTTCTTGTGGAGTTTTCTCGGCGGCAGGCAACCGGAGTGTATCGTCGCGCGACATCTCGCCATAGTTTTGGGTGGACTGACGCGACTGAGGTTCTCGTCGAAGGGTTTTCGACTCCAGAGTTGAACGGAAACACTGATTTCACTTGGGCTATTGCTCGCCATGCGAAGATTCGGATGTGGATTCTTGACAAAGACAGCGACTGGTTGCATTTATCGATCAGACCATTTGTGGTTGATGTCGATGTGCCGCAGGTTGTTTCTGTCGGTGTCAATGAGACGAACTTAGGAACAGCAACGCTCACTTCAGCCGGATTTTCTGACTACTCGCTCCGTCTTCCAACGGATGTATTGAAGCTTGGTGAGAACGTTGTCACTTTTGACTTCGTCTACGCTGAAATGCCGCGTCGGGTTTCAGAGTCTTCCCCAGATACTCGAACACTGGCCGCGGCGTTTGACTATATAGAGATTACAAGCAACCCACGGCCTGCATTTGAAGCGGCACGTACTCCGCAAGCGCTCGAACGGTCTTGGATAATGTCGCCTGACACAATGATGCTCCCGTCAGAGAGTGAGGCTCGCTTCTCGATTCGTGTTCCGGTAGATGGTGCGATTGAATTCGAACTAGAGCGATTTTTGAATGATTCTCCTGACACAATTCGGGGAGAGGTATTGGTCAGCCTGCCTGATAGTAGTCCGACTGATGATGAGCTAGTCTTTCGGAGTTATGCGAATGGTGGGCCGTGGCGTGCGGACCTTTCATCTTGGGCCGGAGAACATGTCGATCTCGTGTTTCGAGCGGTTGGAGGGAGCGCCACGGCTGATATCGTATGGCGAGTTCCTCGCCTTTTTGGAGACGCAGGGGAAACGGATCTCAGAACCAACGTCGTATTAATAGTGGTCGATACCCTGCGAGCCGACTACTTGGGTTCTTATGGCGGGAGCGCGGAAACTAGGAACATTGACGGATTGGCAGAATCAGGTGTCAGATTTGAGCAGGCTTATAGCCATGTTCCGATCACTGTGCCGAGCCATTCGTCGATGTTTACGTCGCAGCTTCCAACAGAACATGGCGCGCTCAACAACAGCAGTGTCCTTAGTTCCGACCACACTACGCTTGCAGAGTTATTGCATGATACATACCGAGAAACCTTCGGCTTCGTGAGTCTTGGCGTCTTGAAGCAACGTTTTGGTGTTGCACAGGGATTTGACCGGTATGAGGACGATTTTCGAGCGGATTGGTGGAAGAATGCTGAGGAGATAAATGAGCAGATTCTTCCGTGGCTACAGAGGAGACGTTCGGAGCCGTTCTTTCTCTTTGCGCATTATTCCGATCCGCATGAGCCGTATGCTGCTCCTATACGGGAATACCCTGCCGTAGTCGCTTTAGTCGATGGTGAAGTGGTGGGTGAATTCGCTGCTGACGGCACTACGGCAACCGTTGATCTGCCGGTTGGAACCTCTGTAATTGAACTAGTTTCAGGGGCGAATCATTCGGGGCAGTTATTAGTTCTGAAAAATCTTCGTTCGCGAATTGAACAAGACGTCGTGACTTGTGTCAGTGGCTGTCGAGAACGGTCTCCCAGACCAGGCACAAGACAATTCGTGACACAGTTGCCAGCGAAGATTGAGTTTAATCGCGATGGGAGCAATAGTTCAGCGCTAAATAGCTTGCGTGTTCAGGTTAATGAGGTGCTGTCAAACGAAGAAGCTCGAGAGCGATATCGAGAGGAGGTCGAGTACCTTGACGATTCCTTGGGTGTTTTATTGGCTGCTATTGAGGTGGCCGTCCCTCGTGAAGAGACGATCGTCATACTGACGTCTGACCATGGAGAAGAGCTGGGTGAACATGGTTCGATTGGACACGTTAGCCGTCTCTATGAACCGGCAATTCGTGTGCCACTAATCATCAGCTGGCCGGGTCAGCTTCCTGCAGGAACTGTCATTGCAGAGCCCGTATCTCATATCGATTTGTTGCCAACTCTTGTGGACCTTTTGGCGGTTCAAGACTCGGGAAGACGCTCTGGTCAGAGTTTGCAGCCACTGTGGAACCGTTCATCAGGAACAACCTTTTCTGTAGCGCCAATTTTGGCGGAAACGTTTAGGCCTGAATCTCCTGTGGACCGGAAGGCGTTACTGATAGACAGGTTCAAACTTATTGAAACCGTACAAGATGCCAGTCGGGAGTTGTACGACCTAGAAAACGACCCGACCGAATCAAACAATCTGGTGGACCAAGCACCTGAGATTGTCGATGAATTTGCCGAGACGCTGTGGGAGCGAGTCGGGAGGGCCGAAGCTAATGCTCGGACTTCCGAGGAACAAACGTTGACCGACGAACAAATGCAACGGCTTCGTTCATTAGGGTACGTCAGATAGAGCGGTGTCGTTAGCTGCTTGACTTTAGAGGATGGAGTCCGACTTTCGGCTGGCTTCCGTGTAATTGGTTTTGAGAGCTGTCGAAGGGATGCAACCGAAGTGCGTGAAGACGTTCTCCCTGTTCCAGACCAAGCCTAGGGCGCAGACCTGGCAAGTCTGGTAAAATGAAGACTCCCACCCTGATTTTATTGAAGACTTTCACAACCAACCCACCGTCCGACGCGCCAGTCATTTCTTGCTAGTAGCAAGTATTGACTGAATCTGTCGGTAGTCCTCCGATCATGAGGTCGGAATATGTGAATTGTGAACTGCCTAGCTGTTTGGCTTCGTCTGGTCGAAGGTCTTTCGCGAGGTTGACATCTGACTCTACGCTTTCGTCTGTTGTATGCGAGGTTTCAGTAATAGTCGCACGACAGATAATTACAAAGAAGGGAGTAGTGTGATGGATTTAAGCGCACCGTTCGCTGAGGGTACGATGACCATTACCTCAGTCACAATCTGGAAAGATGAGCCAACGTTTAATTGTGAAGGGACAGCAGGTAAATATGTTCAGGGTTCGCGACAAGGCAACTACGAGCAAGTGACGACTCGCGTGAAAGTTATATGACAGAGGGTTCTGCAAGAGCACTCATGGAAGATGGCACGATGGTGTCCACTCGTTACGGGGGTTTGGTAGGAGAAGTGTAGGCAGGTTGAAACTGTTTAGCGTTGATAACGCTAATAACGGAGAGCAGAACCTCTCCGTGTGGGAAGTCGACATTCTGAACAAGTCAGCGTCTCTTAAGGTGTATGTCCTTCGGTAAAAATTGAATCCTGGAATCGAAGAATTTATCGATAGGAATTTTAGGCGAGGCGCCTCAATCGGACAAGAATTGAGGCGCCTCTTGATTTACAGCCGATGTTTATGGGCGTAATTCACGTCCCTGAGTTTCGAGGCGTCTCGCGCCAGCAAGAATGCCATGAAGACCGATATTTCCCTCGTGACACGCGTACTCAAATAGAGGCCCGTCAGTGCGCCGGAATGGCATCATCACGGTGTACGGCGCAGTGAATACCGTTGGGTCGGTGACGGTGTATTCGTAAGCCACTGTGTCTGGATCGATCCGAGTAAGTCGTTCGACTAGGTGCATGTTTGTCGAGGTCAGGCCACTGCTGCCACCGAGGAATTGATCAGTTTCGATCACCAGTGTCTCGCCTTCCCAGTGCGCACGCGATAATCCACTGTACTGTGGGAATGGTGGAAGCTCCGTCTGCCCGATTGGGATGACCCTGGCGTTGTGCACCATCTCGTTGAGAATCGTCACATAGCCTGGCGACTGAAAAATCATCACGTTGTTGTTATATGCGCTTGATCGCATCGGAGGGCCGGCGTTAAACCCCATCAGGCATCGGTCGCCGGAACTACGATTTTCGTAGGAGTCATAGCGATGTTCTGCGACGTATGCACGACGTTCTGCTGCAGCTTGCACCGCGGCTTCGGTTCTCGGTGGCAGTCGACCGTCTGTCGGATCTACAACCAAGGAGGTTCGTTTGTCTGACGTTAGTTCAACGCCTCTTTCGTACCAGAATTCGTTGTATGAAAGTACTCCACCGTCAGCTCTCGGGCGATAGCCTCCTGAGCCTTTTTCCGGATCGAAAAGGTCTCGATTCTGTCTGGTTCGCTCGGCCGCCTCGAACAATGCGGCTTCCTCAGGATCGAGAGTTGACCGGTCAGCAAACTGTGAAGGTCGTTCGAACGGTGTGATTGTTCGGAATGTAAATATACCTGAGACGTCCGGTTGACCGTCTGGAGTACGAAGTGGCATCGTGCGGCTATCGGTTTGGGCATCGATAGGCTGAACAAGAAATGTAAGGGCGATCATGAACAATACAGCTTGAGTTGTCTTGCGCATTTGTTGTCTCCTAATGCATTGGTCGGAGCCGAAAATTGAGAGCCATCTGTGACTCTGCCCCCGGGGGGTGACGGCCCGGGATTAAATCCTGAACAATCTTAAGGTACCAAGGTAGACGCCACGCTGCTGAAACGCAAGGCGTGTAGGAGGAAGTGTGTCGAATAACCATCACGGAATCAGTAAAGGCGTAGACGAAAATCCAACGAGTGTGTCAAAGAACTGCGTTGAAGTGTGCGCGTTTGTGCGTTTAGAAGTAATGGTTTATAGAGTTTCATGAACAGTGAAATGTTTACTGAACTACGGATGGCCGCCAAGGTGTCACCGATGTGCGAAATTCTGTGATTTCCTGTTTGTCATTGAAGCGTGCGCTTCGATTTCAAGCTTCGCCATTCGTCAGCGTCCATCGTCGCGGGTTCGTCAGGAAGGTGTCAACCTAGAACAATGATTCCTCGCAGCTAGGTTTCTTTGATTCGGAGTGCATTGCGTGCCGGTTATTGGGGCGGCAGGTTGTGTGTGGTGACTGAGGCTTCAGGTCTGCGCATTCCCGTGAAGTGGATTTCTTTTTACTCCGTTCGAAGATTTACCAGGTTAGTCTAGCTCGCTGTGTCACTTGAGGTTTGGGACTGAGTAATCGGCTGCGATGCTAGAGTCTCTTGAGGGGAAGTGGAAAGTGCGAAGAATGACTAACCGCGCTTTGATATAGTTCTGCATTGTTCGCTAGGGCACTCCTCCCGTGGACTTGTCTCCAGTCAACACAATGGGCTCGGTAGTTAGAGATCACGGGGATAGTTCAATCCAATATGAGACAAATGCTTTCGTGATTTGAACCGGAGAATACGAATTTGAAAGCTGCACAGGATGATACGCTGCTTAGGGAGCGTTCTACTATCGCGTTGATGGGGCAGTAGTGTTGAATTTATGTGCTTGGTGCTTTTCAGTTCCAAGGGGTTAGAGATGTATAGTGATGAGCCCGCATTGCCATCATCTAAACGGAGGAGTGATATGAGAAGAATATGGGTTCTTACTGCGTTGGTCGCCTTTGGAGTGAGCGTCGCGTTAAGTTACATGGGCGCCCAGGAGAACGTCGCCGAGATTGAGCAAGTAAAAGGGAACCTCTATGTTATTACTGGAGGTGGCGGCAATACGGCAGCTTTTGTTACCGATGCGGGTGTTGTGGTCGTTGACACAAAGAATCCTGGATGGGGTGAGGCGATTCTGGACAAGATTCGGACGGTAACTGACAAGCCGGTTACGATGATAGTGAATACACATACCCACGGAGATCACGTTGGTAGCAATATTGATTTTTCTGGGTCGGTTGAAGTTGTTGCACATGCAAATACAAAGACCAACATGGAGAAGATGGCTCCATTTCAAACTGAGCGTGGCAAAGGCTTTTTACCGAGCCGAACATATCAGGACAGAATCACGCTGCTCGAAGGAGATGATCGTATAGACCTCTATCACTTCGGTAGAGGGCATACCAGCGGCGACTCCATTGTTGTGTTTCCTGCTCTTCGAGTGGCTCACACAGGAGATTTATTTGCATGGAAAGGTGTTCCATATATTGATGTTGGTAATGGTGGTAGCGGCGTGGAGTACCCGGAGACACTTCTTGCGGCGGCGGATGGCATCAAAGCTGTCGATATTGTAATTCCAGGGCACAGTCCTGTTATGACTTGGTCTGATTTTCGTGAGTTTGGTGAATTTAATCGAGATTTCTTGGCGGCCGTAGAACGGAATAAACGGAGCGGAAAATCGGCGGAAGAAGCTGCGGCTTCGTTGAACTTGCCGGCACGCTATTCAAACTATGCGATGAGTCGGGGTACGTTGACTAGCGCAGAGGATAACGCCAAAAAGATATACGCGGAACTTGAGTAGTCGTTGACTTAACTCAATCCACAAAGAAGAACACAGTAGCAAAATGTAAGACATGGAAAGTGTGACGCGCGAGCGTGGAACTGCCTCGAAATGATCTGTTGACTGGCATTCCTTGAGAGTTCTGTCGACGTTCGATGATTTCTTCACTCGCGTAAGGGGCGAGCTATCGACAGGTACAGCACTCGTTTTGAATCTTTAGAGCGTCGAGTGCGTTGAGGATGTCTCGATAGTTCTTGCGCGGGCTATCCTGATGAACTGAGTTTGCTTCTTCGTGATAGGCGGCAGGCGCCAACGGGCAGCGGGCCAAGATGCCTTTCGAAGTATCGTGTGAAGTTTTTGATTTTTGTGGGTTCAGTTAATGTTAGTTCGTCTGCTTAGCACATATCTTCAACCTTACCGGTCGTGGTTGTGCGGTTTAGTGATTCTGCAGCTCGTATCGGCACTCTCGGAACTTTCTCTCTTCAATTTGAACGGCGAGATTATTGACAACGGTGTAGCGCGCGGCGATACCAGTTTTATTCTGCAGGTCGGGCTCACGATGCTAGGTGTTGCGTTGTTGAAAATCTGTGTCACGGTGGCTGCTGTGTACTGTGCCGCCTACGTCGCCATGGGGTTTGGTCGAGATGTGCGTGCAGCTATGTTTTCTCGTGTTGGGTCGTTTTCTAGCTTGGAAGTATCGCGTTTCGGTGCTCCTTCATTGATTACCCGCAATACGAACGACATCCAGCAGGTGCAGATGTTGGTACTGGCTGGCGGTACGATGCTTGCGGGCGCACCGGTCATGATGCTTGGTGGCGTTGTGATGGCGCTTCGAGAGGATGTAGGACTTTCGTGGCTTCTTCTGGTCAGTGTTCCAGCCCTACTGGTTCCACTTGGAGTACTAATCTCTCGCATGATGCCTCGCTACAGGCTCATGCAGACGTGCGTAGATACCGTCAATAAGACTATTCGCGAGCAGATTGCTGGAATTCGAGTCGTTCGGGCGTTCGTCCAAGAACGATTCGAGGCGCATCGATTCGAGATGGCCAATCGAGAACTCACAGATGTGTCACTGCAAGTAGGGCGATTGATGGCGATGATGTTCCCGCTCGTGGTACTGATCCTGAATCTGTCCAGTGTGGCTGTTCTTTGGTTCGGGGGACAGCGCGTGGATGCTGGCTTGATGGAAATCGGTTCTCTGACGGCGTACCTCGGCTATGTGATCAATATTCTTGTCGCGGTAATGATGGCAACGTTTATTTTGATCCTTGTACCGAGGGGTTCGGTCAGCGCGGAACGAATTTTGGAAGTGTTGAACGCGGAGTCCTCTGTCGTTCGACCGCTAACTCCTGTCAAGAAATTCTCCGAGCACTCAACTCTCCGCTTTGTGGATGTTGAATATCGCTATCCAGGAGCAAGTGAATCGGTATTAAGAGGAATCAATCTTGTCTTGCAACGTGGACAGGTAACTGCTCTTGTTGGTTCTACAGGAGCCGGAAAAACGACGCTTTTGAACCTCGTACCAAGGTTGTTTGACGTGAGCAATGGGGAAGTGAAAGTAGATGGCGTTGATGTGCGTCGAATTGAGCCAGAGTCGCTGTGGAACAAGATCGGCTTCGTGCCGCAACGGAGCTATCTTTTTTCTGGAACTATTGCCGACAATTTACGCTACGGTCGACCTGACGCTCAGGACCATGAGTTGTGGGAAGCCCTCGAAATCGCTCAGGCGAGGGGTTTCGTGGAGGCCATGACCGACGGTTTGGACGCGCCTATCTCTCAAGGTGGAACTAACGTCTCCGGTGGCCAAAGACAACGACTGGCAATTGCGCGAGCGCTTGTTAGAAAACCTGAGATTTATCTCTTTGACGATTCTTTCTCAGCGCTTGATCTAGGAACTGATGCACGACTTCGCCGTGCGCTTCGACCGATTACTCAAACTTCCGCGGTGCTGTCTGTGGCGCAACGAGTAGCAACTGTTGTCGATGCCGATCAAATTGCTGTACTCGAAGAAGGGGTTGTGGTTGGAATCGGCAGACACGATCAATTGCTTGCCGAATGTGAAACGTATAAAGAGATTGTTGAATCTCAACTTGCCACGGATGAAGGCGTGTGAACGAAAAATCGAGGTTGCTGCCTCGAACAATGAAGCAGGCCGATCGAGTCCGAGCAAGTGGAGTCTTTGGTGGACCAATCGTGGGTCAAAAGTCGATTCGCTTTGGGCATTCTGCGAGACGGATGTTGCTGAAGATGCGTCCAGATATCCGAAGGATCATCGCAGTAGTAGTATTTGCGGTATTGAGTGCCAGCTTGTCTGCTGTTGGTCCAAGAATTCTCGGACGAGCTACAAACCTTCTCTTTGCGGGGATGTTCGGAAGACGGTTTCCTATAGGCAGTAGTAAAGCGGAGGTGATTGAGTCGCTACGGATTTCCGGAGAATTCGCGACCGTTAACATGATCGCCGCAATGGACGGGTTCGTTCCTGGTAGGGGCGTAGATTTTGAAGCTGTAAGTCAAATTGTGGGGCTCGTGTGCTCTATTTATTTTGGGGCATCTCTTTTGGGTTGGCTTCAAGGGTATATGGTCAACGACGTGGTTCAGCGAACGGTATTTCGAATGCGAGCAGACGTTGAGACCAAACTTAATAGACTTCCGCTCAGTTATTTTGACCGCCAGCCACGCGGTGAATTACTTAGCCGAGTTACGAACGATATCGATAACGTGTCTCAGAGTTTAGGGCAAACGTTAAGCCAGTCCCTTTCCGCACTCTTTACCATTGTCGGTGTTATTGGAATGATGTTGTCCATCTCTGGTAGTTTGACGTTAATCGCCTTGGTCACGATTCCCGTAGGCATATTGTTGGCGCGTGCCGTCATGAAACGCTCACAGCTGCTTTTTGTAGATCAATGGAAAAAGACAGGCGCTCTGAGTGCCTTAGTTGAGGAATCCTTTACCGGCCACGAACTGATCAAAGTGTTCGGTCGCCGTCGGGATGTCGAACGGCGTTTTAAAGAAGAAAATGATGGCCTGTACCGGTCGAGTTTTGGCGCCCAGTTCCTATCAGGATTGCTCATGCCCATGATGATGTTTATGGGCAATTTGAGCTATCTGGTGATTGCCGTCGTCGGGGGATTACGCGTCGCTGCTGGTTCGATGAGTTTGGGAAACGTACAGGCGTTTATTAGTTATTCCGGTCAGTTTACACAGCCACTGACGCAGGTAGCCGCTATGGTTAACCTGATGCAATCTGGCGTCGCTTCTGCCGAGCGGGTATTTGAGCTCCTGGACGCGGAGAATGAAACGATGGGCTCTCAGCGTTTTCGAGTGCTTTCAAAGAAGCGTGGCCGCGTGGAGTTTAAGCGGGTTTCGTTTTGTTACGACCAGAAGAAGCCCCTTATTTCCGACCTGTCTTTTATGGTCACCCCTGGACAGAGCGTGGCAATCGTCGGTCCGACCGGGGCAGGCAAGACCACGATAGTTAATTTGATTATGCGGTTCTATGAAATTGAAGAAGGACAGATAACACTGGATAACGTTGATATTGGAGAGATAGATCGGTCGGATTTAAGAGCGCAGATCGGAATGGTGTTGCAGGATACTTGGCTTTTCGAAGGCACGATTCGCTACAACATGGCCTATGGACGACCGGATGCGACTGACGGACAGATTCGTCAGGCTGCAGAAGCAACGTTTGTAGACCGGTTCGTTCATAGTCTTCCAGATGGATATGACACCATCGTTAGCGAGGGAGGCGGAAATTTGAGCGCTGGTGAGCGTCAATTAGTTACCATTGCTCGTGCGTTTCTTATCGATCCAGCCTTGTTGATCTTAGATGAGGCGACAAGCTCGGTTGATACGCGCACCGAGTTGTTACTTCAAAAGGCGATGGCCGCATTACGTGCTGACCGGACAAGTTTTGTGATTGCGCATCGGCTTTCAACTATTCGACAGTCAAATCTAATCCTGGTGATGGAAAATGGCGGGATTGTTGAACATGGCACACATGAGGAACTAGTCCTCGCAGATGGACCATATGCGGAGATGTACAAGTCACAGTTCGAGGAAGCGTCTGCGACCGTCGGTTAGAGTTGTCTAGGTTAGCCAGGGATGCAATGTGCTATTGCAGATGGTCACTTGTATCGGGTTAACGGTCAATAGCATCTTATGTGGTGCTGCTGTTTAACTGTGATTCGATGCGTTTTCTATTAATGGTGTTCGTGTTTCGGTCATGTCGTGTTCTTAGTCGATTTAAAGAGTCTTAGTTGGCTTCGACGTTTGAGTGGCGTTCTGTGGTTTGTCTTTGCGGGTGCGCTATCTAGTGGCGCCGAATTAAACGAGACGGTCGCGGTTGCGCCCTTCGTCAACCTCAGTCAACGGCCATCCGTCGAGTGGATTGGTGTAGGAATAGCAGAAACAGTGATAAGCCACTTGGAAGGTAGGGGTGTAGCGGCGACCTATCTTCGAGTTGATGCCGAAGTCGAATATGAATCGACCGAGATTGGTGCAAAGTGGTCCGTGACTGGGACCTATCAAAAAGTCGGCAATGATCTTCGGATTTCGGTGCGTATTGTTGACAACAAGTCAGGAGCGTTACGTCGACGCTTTCGTCTCGATGGGTCAGCCAGCGATCTGTTTCAATTACAGGATCAGCTGCTGATATTGTTGGATCGAGAGATTGTTCCGCTGTTTCTCGGAACTAGCGAAACCAATGAGCAGTCGACATCGGCAGGCCTTGTTTCTGGACGAGACGCTCTGGTGGAGGACGCCTCTGACTATCCTCTGGGTGATGGTCCCGTCGGCAGTCGTCGACGGACTGTTATTCGGCGTACGACGCAACCACCAGAAATTGACGGACGACTTGATGATCCTATTTGGACCACAGCGACCCATATTTCGAACTTTGTCCAGATCGCACCCGTGGAGGGAGCCCCAGGGACCGAAGACACTGAAGTGTGGATGGCGTATGACAATGAGAATCTGTATTTCGCGTTTTATGCTCACTACAGCAACACTGGCATAATGCGAACTAATTGGGGTGATCGAGATGAGACTCGCGGCGATGATCAAATGGCGGTGTTATTTGACCCGTTTCTCGATCAGCAGAGGGCTTATCAATTTGAGGTAAACGGGCGCGGTGTTCAGAGTGACTCGATCGTTAATGCGGAAGGGACGAGAAGTCGGCGATCAAGCAGTTCTTCATCGATGTCGAATTCACTTGGGAGTAGTTATTGGCAGCGAACGGATAGTTCGAGTTTAAGTAGTTCTGGAAGTTTCGGGATTCGTGGTGACGATTCTTGGAACGCTCTTTTCGAAACAAGCGGACAAATCGTTGATGATGGTTGGACGGCGGAAATGGCGATTCCGTTTAAGAGTTTGCGTTATCCATCACGGGGAGTGGGCGAAGACCATGTGTGGGGTTTCCAGATAACGCGTCGCATTCGAGGGTTGTCAGAAGCGCAATCGTGGTCACCTATTTCACGAGATATTGCTGGTCAGCTGACTCAATTTGGCGTTCTTGAAGGTCTCAAGGACTTGTCACAGAGTCGAAACGTTGAGATCCTCCCTGAACTGACTGGAGTCAGCATTGAGTCTCTTGACCGTACTGCTGGGAACTATCGGAGTCAAGTGTCCGATGGGGAAATTGGGGTAGGTTTCAAATATGGGATCACTCCGAATTTGACTGCCGACCTAACCTACAACCCTGACTTTTCACAGATAGAGGCGGACCGGCCTCAAATTGAGACGAACCAACGCTTCGCACTTTTTTATCCTGAGCAACGGCCCTTTTTTTTAGAGGGCCAAGAAATATTTCAAACTTCGACACCCATGACACTGCTAAATACGAGGAGTATCGTTGACCCGCGCTTTGGTGGAAAAGTGACAGGGAAGGTCGGAAACACGACGTTGGGTGTGATCGTGGCCGATGACGAGGCCGCTGGCTATTTGGAAAATAGAAAGGACTCCCGTGTTGACATGACCGCACAGACTATAGTCGGACGTGTGCGTTATGACTTCTACTCGGAATCGTATCTTGGTGCGATTATGACCGCTCGAGAGTTTGGCGAAGATTTTAACCGTGTCGGGGGAGTCGATGGACGTTTTCGACTTGGACCTACCCACCGCCTGAGTTTTATGGCCGTTTCTTCGTCTACGCGAAATTCGATAGAGGGTTCGATTGGCGGGCCAGCAGTAGAAATTGATCTGACGCGCCAAGGGCGAAACTTTGGGTACAGTGCGTCGTACGGCAGTATTGACCCGGAATTCAGAAGCGAGACTGGTTTTCTTCCACGTGTGGATGTTCGTCAAGCTATTGGCACGGTGTCGTACCGCTGGTGGCCGGAAGCTACACTCATGACTTGGGGGCCTTCGTTCAGCTATTTCAGACTTTACGATCACGCCGGAAAATTGCAGGACGAACAGATCCAAGGTCAAGCGAGTTTTCAGTTTAGGAATAATATTTCCCTCACTGGCACGCTTAATCGCGATCTGGAGCGCTTTAGAGAGGTTGATTTCCGGAAGACGGGTTACGGGCTATTCGGAGTCATCAGTGGACGCACTGTCTCTATTTACGGTGGTTTTAGTGGTGGTGATGGGATCTTATTTAGCGACAATCCATTTTTGGGTCGAATGATTCTCGGAAATATTAATGTGAGTGTGAGGCCAAACTCCCGGATGCGCGTCGAAATGACAAGTATCTTTAGTCGTTTTTTGAATCCGACTAGCGACGCGGAGGTCTTCGACGTTAAGATTTTTCGAGCGCGGACGACTTTTCAGTTTTCTAGGCGTTTTTTGCTCCGGCACATCATGGAACACAATACATATGATGTGACGCTCGGAAACAATGTTCTGTTGACATATCGAATCAACTCCGGAACAGTCGTGTTTCTTGGATACGACGATCGCTTTCAACGCGGGACGAGGATCGACAGGATGCTATTTCCGATGCGGAGTCTGCAGCGGACGAATCGGGCGGTGTTCACGAAAGTGTCCTATTTGTTTCGTTTGTAACGGGTAACGCTATGGGGAGTGTTGTGTCTCCTGGGCAACGTCTTCGAACGTCGCATGATGTCGCGATGGTGGAGTGTCATGAGCGGCAGTGTTCGGGTCTGCTCAAGGCGCGTTAAGTGCTTTACTGAGAAGGAATGCTTTGCTTCTGTCTTTCGTTAGTGGAAATTGATGAAGATCGCGACATGGAACGTTAACGGACTTAGGTCTCGCCTTGATTTTGTTCTTCACTGGTTGAAGGCTCGAAAGCCAGATATCGTTGGGCTACAGGAACTGAAGTTGCGTGATGAAGATTTTCCAGTCAATGAGTTTAGAGCGGCGGGATATCATGCGGCGGCTCACGGACAAAAAAGTTGGAACGGAGTGGCGATTCTCTCTCGTGATCCGCTTACCGATGTTCGTCAAGGACTTCCCGGCCAGGAGCAACTTGGCGCGCGCCTTGTTGCGGCTACGATAGGAACTCTTCAATTTGTTACCGTCTATTGTCCAAATGGTAAATCCATCGATCACGACGACTATCATCGCAAGCTCGTGTGGTATCGGCAACTTGTCTCATTTATGGAAAAGGAGTTCGATCCAGCGCACCCTACAGTGCTCTGTGGCGACTTTAATGTAGTCCCGGAACTCATCGACAGCTGGAATGAAGAGACCTTCGCTGGCCAGATGTTCCATACAGAGGCTGAGCGTGCTCGGTTGAAACTTCTGTTCGATTGGGGGCTTACAGATTTGTTTCGACACTTTTTGCCAGAGACACAGAGCTTTACATGGTGGGACTATCGAGCGGGATCGTTTCATAAAAATCAAGGACTAAGAATCGACCTTCTGCTTGGAACGGGCAATATAATCGGTCGTCTTCGCCATGTTGAGATCGATCGTGAATATCGAAAAAAGAAGGAAGGCCTTACGGCGTCTGACCATGCGCCGGTTATCGCTGAACTTGATTGATATCGAGGCGCTTAGTACCAGAGCGATCGAGCGAATGTTTTGCAATTGACGGTGCCTGTGTCTCTGTCTGTTTCACAATTCTTGAGAATTTTGTTTTTGAGGCTACGATCGTCCTATGACCTACGACTACATCATCGTTGGTGGCGGAACAGCGGGTTGCGTGCTCGCAAATCGACTGTCGAGTGATTCCGGTTCGAGTGTGCTGCTGCTTGAGGCGGGAGGTAAAGATAACTATTTTTGGATCGATATACCTGTTGGCTATCTTTACACGATAGGAAATCCACGAACCGACTGGTGTTACAGGACAGAGCCAGACCCCGGGTTGAATGGCCGAACTATCGGGTACGCGCGCGGAAAAGTATTGGGTGGTTGCTCATCGATCAACGCAATGATTTACATGCGGGGCCAGAAGAGCGATTACGACCACTGGGCATCGCTTGGGAACCGCGGCTGGTCGTGGGACGACGTACTTCCGGTGTTCAAGCGGTCAGAGGATTATCAGCATGGTGCGGACGCGTTTCACGGCGTTGGCGGTGAGATGCGTGTTGAGGAAAAACGTGTCAGCTGGGAAATACTTGATGCGTGGCGGGATGCGGCGGAAGAATGCGGTATTCCTAAAATAGCTGAATTTAATCGCGGCGATAACTTTGGCAACGCCTATTTTCAGATGAACCAGCGTTCAGGTCGACGTTGGAGTGGAACAAAGGCGTTTCTCCGGCCAATCGCGAGTCGTCAGAATCTTAACGTGAGAGTTGGCGCGCAGGTCCAAAAGGTGATTGTGAATGGGGATGGTGGGTCTAGACGGGCCTCGGGCGTCAAATTGGCTGGCAGCGGCGAAGTGATTAAGGCGAGACGAGAAATAATTCTTGCTGCTGGGGCCATAGGGTCTCCTCAGATTCTGCAGCTGTCAGGAATTGGGCCAGGGCCCATGTTGCAACGGCGTGGCATTGAGATGGTTCATGAACTCGCAGGTGTGGGTGAAAATCTTCAGGATCACCTTCAAATTCGAACCATCTTTAAGGTTCGCAATACGGTAACTCTCAACCGGAGAGTCAACTCCATTTTCGGTAAGGCGATCATGGGACTTGAGTATTTACTTTTTAGGACAGGACCATTGACGATGCCTCCATCTCAACTGGGTGCTTTCGCGAAGAGCGAGGCATCGCGTCCATGTGCGAACATGGAATGGCATGTACAGCCATTATCGCTCGATAAGTTCGGAGATCCACTGCACAACTTTGATGCGATCACGCCGTCCGTGTGTAATTTGCAGCCGACCAGTCGTGGCCATGTTCGCCTAAAGACCAAGGACCCGAAGGATGCGCCGGCGATCTCGCTGAATTACTTATCCACTGAAGCTGACATGGACGTGGCGGTCGCTGGGCTAAGAGCTACGAGACGTATCATGGCAGCAAAGGCCCTGTCGCGATTCGAGCCGACTGAATGGAAGCCTGGGATTGAATTCTCGGACGACACGGAGTTGGCGCGGGTCGCGGGAGATCTCGGGACAACAATATTTCACCCGGTTGGCACCTGTAAGATGGGTAACGACGAACTTGCCGTGGTTAACGATCGGTTAGCGGTACGTGGCATTTTCGGTCTTCGCGTGATCGATGCGTCGATTATGCCCCGGATCACATCAGGCAACACGAACGCACCGACGGTGATGATTGCGGAGAAAGGCGCCGAGTTCGTGCGGAGAGATTTGCGATAAGAAACACGTTCGATTGTCATGTGCTTATCTGTTTGACGGGCGAAAGAAGCGTGTGTTTATTTAGCTTCAGGTTACGTGAAATGGAGAGATGAACCAGATCTCAGAAGATGGGTTGATCGGATGGCTAGAAGTTGTGAGTGCTGAAGAGAATGGGTCTTTCGTTTCTCGGTTCGAAACTCTGATGGCTTTATCAGTAGGACTGTAAAGGGTGAAAAAGGAGAGGATGCGGAGTGTAATGATGAGCTCGGCTTCGGTATCGAAGATTGCTTTGTGGATTGATGGAAGGGAAGTGGAGGCGACTGGTGGTCGCTGCGGTGAGGTTACCGATTCAGCAACGGGAGAAGTAGTCAAGTTAGTTCCATTTGGATCCGTTGACGATGTCAACGTGGCGGTCGCTTCGTCCCTTTCGTCATGGACTGCGTGGAGTTTGACTCCACCGCTGCAGCGAGCACGTGTCTTAATGAGAGCGCGAGACCTTCTTGACCAGCGAAAAGAAGAACTCGCAAAGATAATCACACTCGAACATGGCAAGACACTTGCCGATGCAGTCGGTTCTGTTCAGCGTGGCATTGAGGTTGTTGAATTCGCAACGGGTATTCCTCACCTGTTGAAAGGGGAGCATTCCGATAACGTTGGCGGTGGTATCGATTCGCATACGTTGAAACAATCTCTCGGTGTGTGTGCCGGGATATCACCGTTCAATTTTCCGGTCATGGTGCCCATGTGGATGGTGCCGGTCGCGCTTGCGTGTGGTAATACGTTTGTGTTGAAGCCCTCAGAGAAAGATCCGTCTGCGAGTATGCTGATCGCGAAAATTTTTCAGGAAGCGGGTTTACCAAATGGAGTATTGAATATTGTCCATGGAGACAAGGAAACTGTTGATGCTCTGCTTGCACATCCGGACATTTCTGCTGTTTCTTTTGTCGGTTCAACACCAGTTGCCCGGTATGTCTATGAAAAGGCGACGAACTCGGGAAAGAGAGTCCAGGCGCTTGGTGGTGCGAAGAATCACGCCGTCGTGCTTCCTGATGCAGATATTGATGGCGCTGCCGACGCATTGATCGGTGCGGCTTATGGTTCCGCGGGTGAGCGGTGCATGGCAATCTCCGCCGTGGTAGCGGTGGGTACGGTTGGGGATTCCCTCGTTCAGAGACTCCAAGCCCGGGCGGAAAAGTTGTTAGTTGGACCTGGCGAGCGTGACGGGGTCGATATGGGCCCTCTCATTTCGAGAGACCATCTTGAACGAGTCACGAATTACATCTCTTCGGGTGTAAGTGAAGGCGCCACCTTGGTGCTCGATGGTCGAAATGTTGATGTTCCAAATGGCGGGGACGGATTCTTTCTGGGACCGACGCTGTTTGACCACGTTGGTCTAGACATGACGATTTACCGAGATGAAATTTTTGGTCCTGTGCTTGTGGTAGTTCGTGCGGACACATATGACGACGCGATTGAGGTTGTGAACCAGAATCCCTACGGAAACGGAACGGCGCTTTTTACCCGTTCTGGGGCTGCTGCGCGTCGGTTTGAGCACGATATTCAGGTGGGGATGGTCGGGATTAATGTGCCTATACCGGTGCCGATGGCGTTCTTTTCCTTTGGTGGGTGGAAGTCCTCGTTGTTTGGTGACCTCCATGTCCACGGAGCGGAAGGCGTCAAGTTCTATACCCGGACGAAGGTTGTTACAAAACGGTGGCCGAGTTCTTCAGAAGTCGTTGATCTTACGATGCCGACAATAAAATGAGATCCCTGTCCATACTGTAGGTAGCTGTTCGTGTTCGTGTTCGTGTTGAAGTAGAAGGAGAGAAAGTCGCTCGCTCAATATCGTAAAACGAGTTCTTGCATTGTGTCTGCGAAGCCGTCGCGATGGTCCTTGAGGTCTATTGGTGAAATTTTTTGTTGTTACAGGGCCATGCTACCGGGTTAAGAGGTAGGTCAACTTAATGGCGAGTTGCCTGTTACGCACCCATGGTGATGCGCGTCTGATACCGGCGAATTGTGGGTCCATGTCAGTGCGAAGTTCATCGTAGGCGATGTACAAATCGCTGCCAGGTTTGTAGATCCAATTAAATCGGACACTGTTGCTGATTTCGTGTGTAACAGAGTTGTACTGGGATAGCGTTCTGAGTGTAAGTTGTGGAGAAAACGCGAAATCGGCGGTGAGAGACGCAAGATCGGCTATGAAGGCGCCGCCCGGAAGAGAAACGTCGCTACGGCTGAATCGAGCTTCGAAGGCAATACTGTTCGTGGCGCGTACTCCGGCCGTGACCCTAAAGTCGGTTCGAGTACCTCCAAAAAACGTTTGCGGCGAGTAGTTAACTCTGCCGTAAAGACGTTTTGACTGGTCTGTGCTGTACATATAGACCCACTCGCCGAAACGGTAAGTCCCAGAAGGAATGGTTACATTTTCATGAATGAAAAACGGAAAATTCAGTTGCTCAAACAGGTCATTGTAGTACACCCAACCAGAGGACCCATCTTCGAAATAGACTCCAACCATATAGTGGACTCGCCGTGATAGAAGACGATTGTGCTGGTCCGTTGTGTATGTAATATCCCACATTGGATCAAGCTGACGAATGTTCCACCTGTCTGGTCTCGGGTCCCATTCAATATGGAACTCAGATTCCCGGATACCTATCCGTGGGACAAATCCGACTTCGGCGTTGAAATTGTCCTGTAGGTCGATGTATTGACCGTAGATGTTCCACGAAGGACTCAGCCACTTTCCACTGACAAATCCAGCCATATTTCCCGTTGATACTCCTGGACTTTCCGTCTTGGCTACAAAGCTGTTCACAACGAAATTTTGGTGCAGGGCAAGCGCGGCATCAGCGGCTACCGTGCGGTTGTAATCGGATCCACCTAATGTTTCCTTGTTGATGACAATACCGCCGATCTTTGATCGCGAGAAAATGTCTCGACTATATCGACCCACAAAAAAGTTTTCTCCGGGGCGTCCAAAGTTTGCCTGCGTAGTGATATTAAGTGCCGCGATGTTATTGCGTCCGGTCTTCCCTGTCAGGCGAGCGCCACCGATGATGGGGGTCGGTTGGCCGGATTCAGACAATCCAATTCTTCGGGTAAAGAACAAGGTCGCTGAACGTCCCCACCCGCTGGAACCTGAGCCGACGTCAAACATGCCTGAATTTTCGAGAAAAAAATCTCGCTTCTCTGGGAAGAAGAGAGGAAATCGCGTCAAGTTTACCTGCTGTTCGTCGACTTCGACTTGAGCGAAGTCCGTATTGAGAGTAAGGTCAAGGTTGAGTCCTGAAGTAACGCCGTACTTTACGTCGAGTCCAATGTCTCCAGTGCCCGTGGTCACTAGGCGTTCTCCGCTTCTCTGTTGTGTGCCGCTTGCAAGAACGTAAGGGGTGACTCGCAAATCCATGCCTTGATTAACACTGCGCATGCCTGCCATCGTTCCGGCGAGACTGACGCGAGTTATTTGGTATTCCTTTGTTATCGGGGCCCAAAAGACCTGCTCATTTTTCCTGCGAATATTCCGCATGAAATTGGCACCCCACGATTGTTGGTCAACTTTTGGAAACCGCAATGTCACCATTGGAATTGCGATTTCGGCAACCCATCCGTTTGAAGTCTGAGTTGTTTTGACGTCCCACACACCATCCCAATTTACGTTGATATTTGCCGTATTCGAACCTCGCCAACCGCCTTCACCTTCTTCGGTAATCTGTTGTTCGAGTTTGGCTCCTAGCGGGCTTGTTACGAACATGTAACCGGATCGACGGTCCTGAAAGGTATCGAAGATAATCTGAAAGTTATCTTCATCAAGAATTCGTCGGGAATCCCTTCGCATTTCGGTTGCAACGATTCCGTCTGGTGTGGAATCGAAGGCTTCAACACCAATATAGACGTTGGTTTCATCGTATAGCAGGCGAACAACAGTACGTTCCGTAGCAGGGTCACCCTCAGACGGTTCTTGTTGTACGAAGTTGTCAATGATCGCTGCTTGGGACCAAACCGGTTCACTGAGCAACCCATCAATGTTTGGGCCTTCATTAACCTGAACTGGTTCTACTCGATACTGTTCGCTTGGCTGTGTGCGTGGACTGTCGAAGTCTGGAGCCGGTGCTTCGTCGTGTGCTTGGAAATTTTGAGCCTCGGTTGCAGATCGGTCGCTTGTTACTGAGGAGTTTGTGGCTATATTGCCATTCGCGCGTTGTAGTGTTGCCTTTGCTCGCGTCCGTTCGATTGTCAGTTCGTTCTGCAGTATGTGGACGAGTTGATCTTGCAGTTGGAATAACTCGCTGATGGATCCATCGATGAGTACAGACATTACATTCGCCGCCGTTCGTGAATCAATCAGTGTTGAGACGATACGTATCTGATTGTCATCACGCTCAAATGTGCCACTGACGATCCAGGCCGCGTCAAGGGTCTCCAACGCATCGACATCCGTGAGTTCGGTGTTTGTTAAGCCGCTTCGGATTGTGTTCACTCCATCGACTGTGTCTAACGCGGAGACCAATGTCTCCGTGATGCCGAGGCCGATCCACTCCTCTGTCGTTTCGTTCGTGACGTGTTCAAAGGTTTGCACCGCAACGGTCACGGCGGAGCCCTGGGCGCTGTCGAGTTGCTGCGAGTAAGCGTTCGTTGGAACGATTAGTCCTGCAAGGACGAAAACCAGAAATGTAATGTGAGGTGCTCGCGTGTGAGAAAACGTTTTCATTCTTAAAGTTTCCTTGCACAAAATATATTGTTGCCGAGTGATCACAGCGAATCGGGTCGTGTTGTCAGAAGTGCCGATGATCAATTATCGGATCACTATCCGTGCGTGGAAAAGAAAATATTCAATGTTTTCTCCCCCGCGCATAGGGAACACCCCACTAAGAGCGACTGGTGGGGGAGAAAATTTACGAGGTCGAAGTACGACGTACCGTGAAATAGCTCGCATATGGCATTAGTATCGGCTTGTGGAACTCCAAACAACATTGAGAGAGAGAAATGTCTAGGGATTTACCACGAAGCAATACGTGGCGTACGAAATGGAATAGGTTCAATGGTGGGTCTTTCTGTGTGGGCGATATGATTTACCCATGACGGTCAACACTCTTAGTTCGACGCTTGCGCCGATCGAACTCCAGGACCCAGACGGACAAAACGTGCGTCTCGGGAGTTTGTGGTCGACGAACCCTGTTGTAGTGGTGTTCTTGCGTCACTACGGATGAATATTTTGTCGTCATCATGTCGCGCAGTTGCGCGATGCGGAGTCTGAGATCGTGAGAGCCGGTGCATCTGTAGCCGCTATAGGGCTGGGAGATCGACAGCATGCCTATTCTTTTCGCGAAGAGACAGGGATCACTTTTCCTCTATTGGTTGATGAGGAGCGCCGTACCTATCAAATCTCTGAGCTCCAAAAGAGCAGTCTTCTCCGTCTACTGCGATGGGACGACCTTGTTCTCTGGAGGAAGTTAAGGGCTGATGGATTTCGCCAGCACAGACTCGGGAGGGATCCGTTGCAACTAGGCGGGAGCTTTGTCTTCGCTCCTGGAAATCGAGACGTGTTCATGCATGTGAACCAGCGCCTCGGGGATGATGCCTCTATCGAGAAGATCGTCGCGGCGATCGCTGATGGACGAGGCCAGTCCTAGCACCATCGGTGATGGGGAATGTCTCTGAATTGACGGATAGAATCTTGTCAGACATGACAGAGTCCGGTCGGCTTGCCACGGTAGTGCGCTATGCAGCCGTCCGTATTCGATGCTTTCAGTGCATGGAGGCACTTGGTTATGAAGACGCTCTTTCGTGAAGATGAACGAACGGCACTTGCTCGGCGGATCGACTTGCTGCAACCGGACAGCACCGGCCAGTGGGGAAAAATGGACGCAGCGCATATGATTTGTCATGTTACTGATCAATTGCGGGTGGCGTTAGGGGACATCCCAACAAGTTTCAGCGCTCCGAGTGTTTTTAGGTTTCGCTTGATTCGTCGAATGGTTCATCTAACGGTCGTTGCGGTGGTTCTTTGGTTGCCGTGGCCAAAAGGCAGAATCGAGACTGCTCCTGAGATGCTTACGACTTCGCCGTTGGAGTGGGATGATGATTTGTCCGCCCTTCAGGGGTTATTGGACACGTTTGGCAAGCAAGACCCGGACATTGAATGGGCTGCCCATCCGATGTTTGGTCGACTGTCTGGTCGCGAGTGGGGTGCTTTGGGTTGGAAGCACCTTGATTATCATCTTCGGCAGTTCGGCGTCTAGTGTAGTTTCCTGATTCTTTGTGGAGTTCCGTCGAATCTGGCGCTTGGAGGGTTAAAGGTGCGGTTAAGCTGTTTTCGGTCAGAGTTGAATATATAGCGTTGAAATTTTGGTTGATTGGTTTGGCCTCAACGAGGCCTTGGTGGGAGGGCAATCATGAGTTTGAAAAACCACGTGACACGCTACATTCAGGTCTTCGCACTTGCAAGTGTTTCGGTGACCACCATTTTCGCCCAGTCGGAGTTGACCATGGTGCCTGTGACGGATGCGGTGCTGCAGAATCCAGCGCCTGAGGACTGGCTCATGTGGCGCCGAACGCTCGATGGATGGGGATACAGTCCGCTCGATCAGATTACCACGGAGAACGTTGATCAGCTGCGAATGGTGTGGACGCGTGGTCTTGGTCGTGGCAGTCAACAAGGAACGCCATTGGCCTACGACGGTGTGCTCTACATGCCCAACCCGCGGGATGTGATTCAAGCGATCGATGCGGTGTCGGGTGACCTGTTGTGGGAACACCGCCGCGAGGTACCAGAAAATGTTGGCGATGCGGGCCTGGTGACGAATAACCGGAATATCGCTATCTACGACCGTTTTATCATTGACACGAGCATCGATGGCCACGTCTTCGCGCTTGATGCGCGCACGGGTGACCTGGCGTGGGAAACGGAAATCCTGGATTACGAGACGTACCGCTCCCTGCAGAGTTCCGGGCCGATTATTGCAAATGGCAAGGTGATTTCCGGGCGGAGTTGCCGGAAGCCGGAATCCTGTGTCATTACGGCGCACGATGCGAGAACTGGTGAAGAATTATGGCGCCGGCGGACAATTCCTGGACCGGGTGAGCCGGGGGACGAGACGTGGGGGGATGTGCCATTTGAGGACCGGCAGCATGTTGGCGCCTGGATGGTCCCGAGCTATGAC
>Ga0310120_10000867_pt1 | contig 23229 bp, 19 predicted proteins | sample CB27_AW_983_MG_FD_203506 | JGI IMG/M metagenome (GOLD analysis project Ga0310120, IMG submission 203506) | Marine microbial communities from Western Arctic Ocean, Canada - CB27_AW_983 | ecosystem: Environmental > Aquatic > Marine > Oceanic | place: Canada: Western Arctic Ocean | collected...
CCTCTTCCTCGGCAACCGAAAAGCTGAGAATCGTGAAACCGTGCTCCTGATCGATTCCGGCGTCCTTCATTTTTCGGAAGAAGGAAACGTTGCTGTCTCCATTGAGTGTATTGATCACGATACCGCCACTTGGAAATGCCTTTCGAATTGCCTCCACGACGGGCGCGACATCGTCGCTGCCCAGGGGTAAATAGACTTCGCCGACGATCTTAGCTCCGCTCGCGGCCGCCTTCGCGTTGATGATCGAATTGGCGGTACGCGGATAGACATAGTCGGAGCCCACCAGGAAGAGCGCCTTGCCCCGGTTCTCGAATAGCCAATCGAGTGCGGGCTCGATCTGCTGATTGGGTGTGGCCCCCGCGTAGAACACGTTGCGTGAACACTCTTGGCCCTCGTACTGGATGGGGTAGAAGAGAAGGTGATCCTTCTCTTCGAAGACGGGCAGCATCGCCTTCCGGCTGGCAGAGGTCCAACCGCCAAACACCACGGCCACCTTGTCCTGCTCGATCAATTTTTCTGCGCGCCGGGCAAAGGTCGGCCAATCCGAAGCTCCGTCCTCTTCAACCGTAATGATGGCCAAGCGCTTTCCCTGAATGTTGAGCCCGCCGGCCGCATTGATCTGATCAATCGCGAGCAGCTCGGCTTCGGCCACCGTGTTTTCGGAAATCGCCATAGTGCCCGTCCGAGAGTGAAGAAGCCCAACCTTGACGTAACCGTCGAACTTCTCAGCCACGGGCTGTTCGCTCCCGCACGCCAGGAGCCACAACGCGCTCCCCAGAGCGGCTGCCCAACCAAGACGTGGGCGCCTGCAAAGCAACGCTCGCTCGACACTTTTCAATGGCATGGGGGGGCGGCAGCCTCTCGACGGAAAAAGAATCCAACAGCTTGCGGTTGGCCTTCTCTCCTATTGCTTTCGGGAATTCTCGCCCAGGATGTTCGACCGGGCCACGGCCCGTGGCACATAGTCGATATAAATCGGCGACGACCAGGCCCTGGGTTCGGCCTCAGAGAGACAATCGTCATCAGCCGGCGACGAAGAACCGCACGGGTCGATCGCCACGCAGGTCCCGCTCTCGTCATAACGACAGCCCAGAGGGTTTTTGCCATGAATCAAGAGATCCGGCGCCTCTATGGCCCGGGCGTAATAGACCGTGTCCCGGCCCTGAGAGACAAAATCGTTATCCGCAAACTCGATCACACACCCCGACCCATCCGCCGGGCAGGGGAAAGTGCGCCAGGGATCCTCTACCAAATCGTCGAGGGGTTCACCCTCGTAGGCCTGGGGCCGAATACGCACGACCTCGATGCGCGATATCGGGCGACGCTGGTCGCCGGGGTTGTAGCACTCGCCCTGGCAAATCGCGTCCAGTCGATCGGGGCCAAGCGCGTCCCGGGAAAACTCGGGACAACCGGGCTTCTGTGCGAAGGACCCCGCAGCCCGCACCCGGAAGCGGGGCAGGCTGGCCCTTTGGGTAGTGGACCCCATGGGCAGGGAACCCCCGGCAGTCAGCAGATCGAACCAGAGCAGGGTATGCCGTCCACTCGTGGCATAGACCTCCTTGCGCTGGAGGGCGTCCCAGATCGACTGTCGGTCCCGGCCCTCGGAGTGCACCGCCACCAGTCCCCCGGTGACGAAATACGCGGATGCTCTTTCTATTTCGAAAAGTTGGAGAGGACTCTCCCCACTCGAAACGAAGGGCACAGATTCCGAGACCGGCTCGTCGGCGTCGTTGGCCGAGCCAAACATTCTCCCGCCCGCGCCGCCCTCGCCCGCACCGCCCTCGCCCGAGCGACTGCCCCGGCCATCGCTCATCTCGCCCCGGGCGAGTTCCTTGTACCCGGTTCCCGGGCTGGCCGTGTGGCTATCGCTCGAACCCAGGAAACCGAAATTGAAACCCTTGGGCTGATCCGGATTGCTGAAATCCCGAATCGCCAGCATGTACTGCACCGAGGATCGCGGTCGATAATTGAATGCGGGCTGGAACATTCCTGGAGCTTGGCCGGCGTCCAGCCAGTCGTTGACTTCAAAACCGGGCAAGGTCTTCCAGCCGGCTTGGCCAGCGTCGAGGTAGTTTTGCCGTGCATCGGCCGCCCGGGCCGAACAGGTCTCGGCACTCTCTCCCACCTCGAGGCACTGCGCTTCGATCAACTCACCCGCCCGCCAACAACTCGGCAAGTACCCGTAGCCCGGAGGCGGGCAAGTCAACGCGCCATCGGCGCCGACCTCCACTTCGCGCCACCGCGGCAGCGGTTCCGAATTCCCATGACCCGAGTACACCTCCACCAAGGTCTGGCGTTTCGGATCGTGGCCCAGCAATTGTTTTCGCCAATCCGAGCCCGCGGGTGAATAAATTCCCCAAGCGGTGCCATGGGGAATCACCAGGGAGGGAAAGCCCCAGTCGTCGAGCTTCGCAAACAGGGTCTCGGGCGTGGTGGCGCTCTCGATGCAATCGACGGGCAGGTCACGAACGGGCACGTTCTCCGCACAGGCGGGCGTACTCGCCACATTACTCAAGAGCCGAGCAAAATCGAGACCGCGCCTGCCATTGGTGGCCAGCAGACCGAGGCGCATGGCCAGGCGCTGGTCAACCCCCGCGCCAGCGATGGCGCCAGGCGACACGGAACTGATCGGGCGAGTCGGGATAGCGTCATCGCTCGTCTCCAGGAGAACCACGTTCTTGTGCCCATAGTGGTTGTCCGGGGTCGAGCCAATATGGCTCCACTCCCAACCGAGATAGGTCACCAGATCGGGGTTGGCCGGGTCTCCGGCCGCCGCATTGCACTGGCGCACGGACTCCACCGTCTGTTTCCAAAGATCTGTGGTCAGGTTCTCCGCATGATCATTGATGGACCAGAAATCAAGACCCGAGCAATAGCGGGCAAAATCACAGGCGTCGGCGGGCGGCCGACTCCCCGCGCCCCCGGCCATGGGGAGGTTCATCATGAAGGCGTCGAAGCTGAACGTCGTGTGGACGTGAAAATCGCCGAAGAGCACCTGCTTGGAGGAGACGGAACCCACGCTAGCGGCGGTGGTCGCCTGCCGAGCAGATAGTTCTGCGACCTGTTGAGGTGGCCTGGGCCCCTCGCTGATCACCCCATCCAACTCCAGGCGCCCGAACCAATCCCAGCGGATCAGCAAAAGCAACAAGCCGAAGAGAGCCAACAGTACCCCTACGGTTCCCGCGATCTTCTTCACCACAAGCCAACCCCCTCTAATATGGCATGAATGCTGCCATAACAGCACCCGGAGAGCCAGAGCGCAAAAGAGCGCCTGGGGGCCGGCACGGGAGAAGAGAGGAGGTCGCCCGGCCCAAAGCCGAAACCAGCGAGTTCCCCGCCTACCCTGTCATCCTCGACGCCATGGCTTCGACGACTTGGGGATACATTTCTGCCTTGAGTCTGGACATCACCGGCGCGGCCTTGCCGGCCAATCCCGCCGCCAGTTCCACGGCAGACGAGACGACGTTGGCTTCGTCTTCCACTTGGTCGACGATGCTTCGAGCCAACGCCCGTTCTCCCGAATAACGGGTCCCGGTGGCAATGACTTCGTGCGCGGTTTGAATCGGCAACCGGGCCTGGATCAGCGCCGTCATCCCCGGGTGGAGCGGCATGCCGAGATCGATCTCGGGCATACAGAAATAGCCGCGGTCCTTGCGCATAATCCGGTAGTCATGGGCCAAAGCAATTTGGGCGCCGGCTCCGAAGGCGTGGCCGTTCATCGCCGCAACGGTGATCGCCGGGAACGTAAGAACCCGGCGCATAATGGCCAACACTGTTTCCACATACGGCCCGGGTTCCACTTCGCCCGACTGCATGTAATCAAGGTCCAAGCCGTTGGAATAGAATTTGCCCGTTCCCGTGGTCACCAGCGCCTTGGGGCCTTCGCTGGCCTCGGCTTCGTCGAGGAGTTCATTCCACAGGCGAATCGCGTCGCTCCCAAAACGGTTCTCCCCGGCGTCCATACGGAGGATCAGAACCTCCCCCTGCTTTTCCAGCGTCAACATATTGGGTGTGCTCCTGTGAGTCGGGACGGGGTTCGGGAAAGGCCCCACGGCGCCCGAATCCTAACAAAAGCCTTGGGGGATTCTTGTGCCAAGAGCCTGCCCGAGGAACCTCGTTGGACCGGGCTTGGCCACCCCGTAACGGCAGAGGGCCAAGTCATCGCCGTCCCTTTCGACCAGATCGGAACTCCAGGCCTCAAGAGCCCGCGTATCATTTGGAAAGAGTTGGGCGGAGTCGGTACCGAGTTCCCGAAAAAACCTCTTCGCCTAAGGTCTTTCGGGTTTGCTGGAGAAGGTCGGGAAGCGGCTTGCCAGTTCCCATATAAGGGGCCTCGCCGGAAGACTTTTCGGGCTAATTCCAGAGAGCCCTAGGTCAGAAACCCTCGACAAAAGGTTTCGGGTGAGACCCTCCACACCACGGTCCGCTTCACGCTGGGTGCTCAGTCAGCTGAATCCAGCCGACGAAACCGACGAATACCCAGATACTGGACGACCGAAAACCCAAGCACCACATAGGCAATGGCAATCGCGCCCAACTCCCCCGTACGACTCATCTCCACCATAAAAACGAAAGGGATCGTTACCGCGGCCCAGGCAGCACCGCACCACACGATTACCTTGGCAGGAGCCAGGGGAATGGTCTCCCGAGAGCAAAGCCAACCAAGGCCGGCTGAAAACCCTAGGAGCCCAACTCCCAGGACAACTAGAACCCATGAAGTTGTCCAGCCAATTGCCAAGGCCAGAGGGGATGAGGCCAATACGAAAGCCATACCCGAGAGAAAGGAAAAGCCGGCATTACCCCCCAAACTTAGTCTCAACAGGCGTTGCGGATCGTGTTGCGGAACGTGTTGAGTAACGTGTTGAGGGTCGCTCAAAGCCTTCTCCCGTAGATTTTCGTACCACCGCGATCGAACTGGTAAGGCCAGATTACCAGAATTGATAATACAAGTGAACACTCTAGTCATTTCTAGAAAATACGGAGGGTAGCCCCAGTCACGAGGCGCTCCAGAAGTCTCCTCCTCCGGAAAACCCTCAACTGAGCCCATTGCCTTTATCAGGCCCAAGTTGTCAAACCCAAGTCGTCAGGCCCAAGTCAGCAAGGGCGTCCGATGCACGAGCCAAGATCTCTTTCACAATTTTTGATTTCGCATCCGCATAGTGCTGGGTAAATTCCCATTTTTGAGCCGCGAGCTTGCGCTTGGTCCCTTCGTAGAGCAAGCGATCGCCCTCTTCCCGGCGAAGCCAGTCGCGGAAGAGCAACATCCGGTCAATTTCAGGGCATCCGGCAGAGAAAATATGCAGGTTTCCGTCAAAGCGGGAGAGTTTGAAGCAGCGGTGTTCATACCAGTCCGGCTCGCGAATCCGAAGTGCATACCCCTCGGATTCCAAGGCCGGTCCATAGGATGCTTCATCGGCCGAGTTCTTTACGGCCAGAATCATGTCGATGACAGGCTTCGCACACAATCCCGGTACCGAGGTCGACCCGACATGCTCGAGCAGCAGTACTCTTTCGCCGAGCACCTCCCTGATCCGGACAGCTTCCCGGGCGAACATCGAGGGCCAGGTGGGGTCGTAGGCCGCCAAATGGATCGTGCTGTTCAAGGGGGCTCTCTCGCCCACCGTCGCGATGCGAATTTCCTCGTCTCTTCGGGCCAAGTCGGAGACAGGCTCGCTCTCGGCGTTTTTTTTGCCCGGCACTTAAACCTCCTGGGGAAACTGCGTAACCGGCGATCTCTAGCTCATCCCCGCCCGAGTGCCGCAAACCCTTGGCGTCCGCCACCGGAAAACCGGCTTGGGCAAGCTCATCCATCATAGAACCCGGGCGGATGAATTCCGAGGAGTCGGCGTTCCCGGGCGGACCTGATTCGCGCCTTGGCACTGGCATCGATGTGGTGGACAGCTTGGGTCGGTTTGATGCGCTGGGCGATATCGCGTCGGCCATAGTGGGCCTGCAGGAAGAAACGCCCCGAGTCGCCGACCCGAGTCGGCAGCCGACGATGCCAAACATCCGAGACGAACAAGGCCACATCACCGGCCTTTGCGGTGAGAGGCTTCACCCCCATCGAGTCCCACGTCAAAGATTCCTCCATCAGCCGGCGGACGGGCGGCGGCCTTCCCGACTTGTGGGACCGGGGAATCACGCCGGTGGGCCCGCATTCGATCGGGCAATCTTCGAGGAAGATGTGGCAACCGATCGCGAAGATCGGATACGGAATCTTCGCCGGCCATTGGGTTCCTTTCGCGCGGGGAACGTGGGGCCCGGCATCGATATGCCACGCCCCCCCGCGACGACCCTTCGAATCGGCGGGATTGCGCCAACACGTGTTGGCAATGAGGTGACAATCCTCGCCGAGCAGTGGTTCGATAACGTCAAGAATTTCACGCCGGGCGACCATCTTCTGGGCGCGGGGGCTCTTATTGAACATCTCGTAACGAAAATACTCGTCATCGATCTGTGCTCGGCCATCCGGGGGCTGTGACCCATAGATGTCGAGGATTTCGCGGCGCAGGGGCGCGATGGCCCGGGGACCAAAGGCTTGATGAATCACCGCATAGCCCTCGCGCTCCAGCTTGCGGCTCGCTCGGGGAGCGGGCTCCTTCCGTGGGTACAAGTATCCACCGAGGCGTCTTAGCATCGGACAATCCTAGCTAAATGAATCTGGAGAATGAAACGCGAAATGCGCGTGTCCCTCAGCACCGGGGTCCCGGGAGCCTCACCTCGCTAAGGCTCACTACTCGGGTTCCATCAAACTGGAGATCGCCGAACTAAAGATCACTGCGCCGCAACTTCCAGACCTGCTCCGCCGGCCAGGACTCGGCCCAGGGTCCGGGTGTCCCGTACCGGTCCGAGCTGCCTTTGGGCGCCTGCAATTCGAGATAGTCGAGCACCTCGAAGCCGATCTCTCGAAAGAGCCGCATCCAGCTGGAAACCGGCATGTTGAATTCGATGCCGCCCGGGTCCTCGGCAGAGGTTGTCCAGTCGAGCCGACCCAAATCGAAATAGCTGCGATGAAGACGGGCGTCGTTGTCGCCTCCGTCGGGTGGCGTGCAGATCATCGAGAGCGGGCTGTTGCCGAGGAAAACGAGTTCGCCGCCGGGCTTCAGGATACGGTGGGCTTCGGGGATCCAGACCTTGGGGTCGCACCAGATCGCGGCCCCGTACTCGCTGATCGCAAAGTCAAAATGTTGATCCGGGTAGGGGACCGTTTCGGCGTTGCCGTGGTGAAAGGTGATCGGGAAATCGTGCTCGTCGGCGAGTCGCTTCGCCGTGGCGAGCTGATTTTCGGAGTTGTCGATGGCGGCCACCTGCGCCCCGCGCCGGGCTAGCCAGCACGACACATAGCCGGTGCCGCATCCCAATTCGATCGCGAGCAGCCCCGACATATCGGCGGGCAACAATTTCAGCTCGGCTTCCGGAATATTCCAGCACCCCCAGCCGGGGGCATCGGTTTCCCACCCCCGCTCACCTGCGGCTACCCACTCATCGGCCATGGCGTTCCAATACCGACGATTTTCGGCCACGTGATCCGGAGTTTTGCCAGAGGTTTTGACATCGGTCATGAGGTTTTTCTGCTCCTCGGCGTTCACGCGTTTAGGCGACTCAACGAACGGGCTTACGTGGCCTTGTCGGGTGATGGGTTGCCGGCACCTTTCTCCTGATGCGACCGAACCCGAAAGTCCTCGGGTAGATCCTTGCCATAGCGCTGGCGGTGGAGTTCCGGAACCGTGAGCCGGGGAAGGTCGTCGCTGATGCAATCCCATTCGGGCACGAACTCGATGAAGATGTGCTTGTCCGGTTTCAGGCCGGGGTCCGCGTCGAGTACGCCCGCCGGAACCTCGAGCCAATCCCCTCCGGGCTCGGCCGGCGGCACCGGGCTCCCGCAGGTTGTGCAGAAATAAGAGGTATATGCCGGCGAGCGGTAAAGGATAGGCGCTTGGTAGCTACCGATGGAGCTCGCCCCGGAGATCGACCGATAGTCCGTTGTCCTGACTCGGATCATCGGCAGCGAGGACGCTCCACTCAATTTGCGGCACCGATTGCAGTGACAGAACTCGAAGGGACCCGTGACCGCGTCGATTTCGAAACAAACTTCGCCACACAGACAACTGCCGAGGATGGCCATCACGCTCCAATCCATGGGGATCAGGACCCCAATGTCGCATATTAATATCGCGTATTAACGTCACGTATCAATGTCGCGTATCAATATCGCGTATCAATGTGCCCTATAGAATATGAAAGAAAAGCGAAACGCTGTCGGGCCTAGTGCTGCGACGTGCATTGAAAGCAGGGCGCAAGATCACCTGCCGAGCAGGGCGAGCGCTCACAAACGCCGAGGGGTCCTTTGGCGAGCTGGCATTGAACCCCCGACTCTACGCAGACCACCGGCGGGTCGGGGGCGAGAAGGCTCGGGTCGCACGCAAGGAGACTCAAGCCCGCGAGCAAGCCGCTGAAGAGCAGGCGAATGGGAACGCTCGCAGGTGCGCGCCGCACGCCGGTCAGTCCGTGACCTCGACGCCCCGCCAGAACGCCACTCGGTTCTTGATCGCGTCGGCGGCCGGCTTGGGCGTAGGGTAGTGCCAGGCGGCGCCAGAGTTCTTGCGCCCGCCCACCACGAGATCGTAGTAGGCCGCTTCGCCTTTCCAAGCACACGACGACCTTTGATCGGTGGGCACGAAGAACTCGCTCCGAATGGAGTCCGCGGGGAAGTAGTGGTTGCCTTCAACCACGACGGTCTCTTGGCTCTCCGCAATGACCTGATCGTTCCAAATCGCTTTCATGCACCGGCCTCCGCGCCTGGAGTTCGCCCCAACCCAACCCACACCACATGACACCACACGACACCACACCCCGGGTGAGGCCAGACAACTGCTCCTCTTCCAGACTACCACTCATTTTCGCTTCGTCGTCGTCCAACAAGCTAGACGCAGCAACTTGAGCGGCGGGGCGGGGAGCGGCGGGGCGGAGACACGCACAGTACGGCGCTCGGGTGGGCAGCCGCTCACCTCGGCGACCCTCGGCAAATACAAGCCCGGGGCAAGTCTTCCTAGCCCGTGTCCTAGGCGCGTGTCCTAGGCGCGTCCTTCTAGGCGCGTCCTTCTAGGCGCGTTCTCCTAGGCGCGTCCTTCTAGGCGCGTCCTTCTAGCCCCACTCTCCTAGACGCGGAGACGCCTTGACGTACGCGACAGCAGCGCCAAGCCCGTGCCGAGCAAGAGCGCGGTCCCGGGCTCGGGAATGAGCGTGGCTCTCACCAGCCAGTCGTTCGTACCCGCGCCCTCTACCCAACCCCGTGCCACCGGGGTGTCCGCGTCGCCGTAGGCGGGATGACCGCCCAGGCGGTAGCCATCGGCCAGGAAGTCGAAAGCCGATCCGGAAAGATCCTGCTTACCCGTGAGCGTAACCGTATTCAGCGCTGGATCCGTCAGGCTCCCATTGCCGCCCGTAGCCGTGAAGCCCAGGCTGGCACCCGCGGCCACGACGCCTGTCAGCGTGTAATTGACGGTCCACATCTCGGCGGCCTGGTTGTTCCACAGGGTGCCGACGATCGTTGCGGTTGCGCCGCCGCTCCAAGTCAACACGGTACTCGCGCCGTTCAGTTCGGTGCTCAGCGTCAGTCCCAAGTCATCCAAGCGCAGGCCATACGGGGGCGGAGAAATAGTCCCGTCCGGATGATCCAGCAGTAAGAACTGACCGGGAAGAATGACCCCCGCAGAGGCGCTCGGTGCGACGATGGGCGCGGCGAAAAGAAGAGCCAGAAGCGCACCTAATAATGCGAGTCCGCCTTTGCGGCAACGGCTGAGCTGACGCGAATTTTCTGTCGACATAGTTTTTCTCCTCCCCATCCTCTCATTTTATTGTCGGGCAGAAACAAATTACAAGGAAATTCTATTCCTCTCTTTGAGCTCTCTCCCGACGCCCCCCAAGGAAAACGGTTTCAGTCAGCCCCGCGTCGGATTTTCCTATGAACTTTAAAGGAGTTAGAATCAAACGAATGCTTGGGGCGCCCCCTAGCGCGCGGTTAAGGGCGCGCTGGCGCGAAAAAGAATCGGTTCAATTCATGAGGAATTTGGTCTCGGCCGCCGCGCCAAGAACCGCGGAAACAAAGGGCACCGCATTCACCGCGATCGGCAGACCCAGAACAAGTACGCGGCAGATCTTCCAAGGGCGCATCTGGGAATCTTTTGGCGTTCCACACCCTCCATCCGTCACGGCATTGATCGTTGACTGGACGGGGACGCGCACCCATTATCCCGCCCGAGAGCCACCGAGGTCAACAGAAGTGGGAAGTCGCCTCTTCCGTTCAACGCCCTGTCAGCCGTCATCCGCCCGTTCCAAGAGCCACGCATAGCCCCGGACGAGTTCGTCGCGCCCGCCCTTCTCGGACACCTCGCCGTGTGCAACCACGATGCGTTCAAAGGGCCATTCCAGAATACGCTTGAGCGATTGACGAAAGGCGACACGATCACGGACCAAGATCCGCTCGAGGAGCGTGGGAGAGAGCCGTCCGTAAGTCCCACCCAAACGGAAGGCGAGGCGAGTCAGCGGTGGGCTACTCGCGCCCACGTTAAAGGCAAGGTCGGTCACGATGAGTGTTGCGCTGGGACGGTGAAAAAAGACAGTCTCGCTCGCAAACGGAAAGCCGACGACGAGCACCTGATCGATCACACCCTGCCAGCCCGGTTCGGGTTCATCATCGAGGACCCCTGTGATCACCAGGTCATCGCGCTTAGTGTCAAGCCCGGGGGCCACGAAGGTGGAGGCCTCCGGAAAAATTAGCTGCCACTCGCCGACAAAGAGATGGTGGAGCCGGTTGGGCGCGATGATGTAGGCGACTGTCCCAAGCGCCCTCACCTCGCGGACGAGTTCAGGGTTGGCTTCAATCGGAGAATGCAGCAGCAGTTTCGATCCAGGAAGGCGCACGATCGTCATTCGCGCCCCGACCTCGAGCCCCAGAAATCGTAGGGGAGAGTCGGTAATCCAGAGATCGGCATGAAGCTGTTGCAACATGGCCATGCATCTTCCAATGAGCGGGAACTCAGCGCCTGGCAGCGCTTTGCCGTCGGGGCTGAGAGACCTTCTCTCTATTCTATGCGCATCCGAAGAGAAAGCCCGGGCGATCCCGTTCCGCCGCATCCGGCGGGGATTTCGATCAGCGCCCGGATCCCGAGAAAGCCACCGAAGGAGCGCGCGGGGAGCCTTCCATACAAGCCGCCACGAGGGGGCACCGATCCCAGCAGCGGGCGTTTAGACGCCGAGGTCCTCTCGGCCAAAAATCGCTTCCAGGGTCACGCCCCGCTCGGAAAATGCTTCAGCGGCACCTTCGCCGCGATCCACCAAGCAGAGCACCCGAGCCACTTTGCCCCCCGCGGCTTCGACGATGTCGAGGGCTTCGAGTGTCGACCCGCCCGTGGTGGTGGTGTCCTCGAGGAGCGCCACGGTTTGGCCCGACGCGAAGCCGCCCTCGAGTTGGCGACCCAAGCCGTGTTTCTTCTTTTCCTTGCGCACAAAGAAGCCAAGCAGATCGCCCGCGCGCTCGTCGCTTGCCGCCGCGCCAAGCACCGCCGAAACAAAGGGCACCGCGCCCACCGCCATACCGCCCACTGCCGCCACGGGCGGGCCCGAAAGCAGCGCCTCCAGGGCCAATTCACCCGCCAGTTTCACCCCGAGCGGACGCATCAGGGTCTGACGCAAGTCGAGGTAGAAATTGCTCTTGCGGCCACTGGCCAAGGTGACTTCCCGGCGCTCGAACGAAACGTCGAGAATAAGATCGAGCAGTTGCTGGCGGCGAGTATCGGTGTCGGTCAATCGTCTGTCTCCTTCGGAGATGCGCCGGGCGCGGAGGCTCCGGGGCTGATGGTTTTCTATTGCTTGCGAATGCCCAAGGCAAACTCGGCGATCAGCCGGTTGTGGAGTTCACTCGTGCCTTCGCCAAATTCCAGGGACTTCGCCTCCATGAGAAGCCTGCCAATTTCATACTCCTCGGTGCACGAGTAGCCACCGAAGATCTGCATGCCGTCCAGGGCGTTCTGCACCGCGGCCTGGCTGGCGCAGAGTTTCGCCATGCTGCTCTCCATGCTGGCGCGCTTGATGCCGGCATCCTTCATGCGTCCGAGCCGGTAGACGAGCAGCCGCGCCTGCTCGGTGCGGCACACCATGTCGGCCACCTTCTGTTGGATCATCTGGAAGCCGCCGATCTTCTCACCAAAGGCCTCGCGCTCCATCGCGTAGGGGAGGGCAAGATCCAGGCAGCGCTGGGCCTGGCCGACGCAGCGCGCCGCCACGGAAAAGCGGCCGGTATCCAGAGCGGCGCCCAGGATCGGGAAGCCGCCGCCCGGCTCGCCGAGCAGCGCGGCATCGGGGATGAACGCATTCTCGAAATGCACCTCCGCCAATTTATCTCGCTTGAGCGTCCGCATGGGGAAGTCGCGAATGGAGAGACCACTCTCCACTGCCCCGGGGTCGAAGGCGAAAGCGGTCACGCCCTTGTGCTTCTTTTCGCGATCAACGCTGGCCACCAGGAAGAAGAGCCCGGCGTGGGCCGCGTGGGAGATAAAGACCTTGGTACCATTGATGAGCCAACCGTCTGCGACTTTCGTCGCCGTGGTCTGCATATTTCCGAGATCCGTGCCGCCGCCAGGCTCGGTGAGGCACGCGGAGCAGAGGATTTTGCCCTGGGCAATGCCCGGCAGAAAGGCGGCCTTCTGGGCCTCGGTCCCGAAACCCAGCAACGAGCCCGCCGCCAGGGAATTGGCCACCGAGATCACCGAGGCCACCACCCAATCCACCCGGGCGATCTCCTCGCAGATAATCCCATAGGTGAGGACGTCACTGAAGGAGCCCCCGTACTCCTCGGGGATCATGGGACCGAGCAGGCCCATCTCCGGGAGCTTGGCAATGAGCTCCGTGGGGTAGCGCTCCTCCTTCTCGTAGCCTTCGACGTAGGGGAGGATTTCCTTCTCAGCGAACTCGCGCACAGTTCGACGCACCTCGCGCTGCTCGTCGCTCAGGTCAAAATCCGCCATGCGGTCCAAGGCGTCGCTCATCGGGTCTCCTGATCTCTCTTTTTGGGCCCAAAAAGCCCCCAGAGTCGGCTCAATATAGCCCACCCGACGATGCCCGTGGGGGATCGACAGGGGCGCTCCACTCCCGTAACCTCCGGCCTCCGCGCGATCCACGCACAGGCCCAGTGTGTTTCGACACGGCCGTGACCAAAACCGGCGGATCGGTGGGCGGCTGACCGGTGGTCGGCACGATGAGCAGATAGATAGATAGACAGAGATAGAAAGAAGAAACCCATGAAGAAAGCCACTCAAAAACGAAACCGGGGCAAATCCTCCAAGCACCGCGCCAAGCTCAAGCAGAAGCATCGGCGCGCTCGGCGACGGATGACCGGCGGCGCCCGCTCGACCTATCGCTAGGCGCTCGGGCCGCTGATACCTTCAGCTGAGCGCTGCAGCCAAGCGCTTCAGTCGATCTCCTCAGCCGGCCCCTTGGACCAATCCCTTCAACGGGAAACGGCCGACGCCAATTCTTGGGTGGCGCGATCCAGGGCTTCGTCCACTGCCGCTTCCCACACAGAGGCGGTCTCGGCCCCTTGGCCGGCTTCGGGGAAGAGCAAGCCCCGGGACGAGTTCACCAAGCCGCCCTCCAGGCCCCTCGGCCCGGCGACAAAACTCTGCACGGCTTCGGCGGCGCTGGCGCCTTGGGCCCCATAGCCGGGCACCAGGAAGAGCGCACTGGGGAGCAGGGCGCGTAGCCTTTCGGCCTGCTCGGGATACGTCGCCCCAGCGACGATTCCCAGGGACGACCAGTCCGTGCCCGGGCCTTTGAGTTTGTCGGCCAATTCACCCAGGCTTGCGGCCAGGCCCTCGTAAACCGGACCCCCCCTCTCCAATAAACGATCCTGTAAATCTCCCGAACCGGGGTTGCTCGTCTTGGCAAGCACAAACAAACCTCGCCCATAGGTGGCGGCCCTCTCCACAAAGGGCGCCAGGGTGTCGAGGCCCATGTAGGGGTTGAGGGTAATGGCGTCGGCCTCGGCGGCGGCACCCGGCTCCAGGTAGGCCCGGGCGTAACCCTCGGCGGTGGACCCGATATCGCCGCGCTTGGCGTCGAGCACGATCAGGAGCCCGCGCTCCCGGGCCGCGGCCATCACCCGCTCGAGCACGGCCAACCCGGCCGAGCCCATCTGCTCGAAGAAAGCGATCTGGGGCTTCACCACGGCGACGCGCCCGGCCAGACGATCGAGAAAAGCCAAGGCCAGGGCCTCTACAGCGCCCGGAGTGGCGGGATCCGTGGCCGCCATGCTGCCCTGTTGAAAGAGCGGAGGGATACGCGACAAGTGGGGATCGATCCCCGCGCACAGAGGGTGACCCATCTCTCGAATCCGCACGATCAGGTCATCGGCAAAATGCAATGCGAAAGCTCCTTTCTGCCAAAGCCGAGAATCGCAAACCTTCGCTCGACAATCCAATCCGCGGGTTGGGGGCGCGTACCGTGCGCTCTGTCGTCCCGGCCCCCCAATGGCCTCAATCGCCGCTAGCCTGTGCCGCGTGTCCTTCCAGTTTGACCTCGAAGCCACGTCCGGGCAGGCCCGGGCCGCCACCTTCTCCACGCCCCACGGCCCAGTCCGGACCCCGTGTTTCATGCCCGTGGGTACCCACGGTGCACTGAAGGCCATGACCCCCGCCCAGGTGGCCGATACCGGCGCCCAGGTGGTGCTCGCCAACACCTATCACTTGGCCCAAAAGCCCGGTGAGGGATTGGTCGAAAAACTCGGCGGCCTGCACGCCTTCATGCAGTGGCCCGGCCCTATCTTGACCGACAGCGGGGGCTTCCAGGTTTTTTCCCTGCCCGGCGTCGAAATCGCCGACAAGGGCGTGCGCTTCAAGAACGAACAGACCGGGGACATCATGGACATGACCCCGGAGAGCTCCATCGAAATCCAGAACCGCCTGGGAGCGGACATCATCATGGCCTTCGACGAGTGCACCCCGTACCCGGCCTCGCGAAAGCTCGCCGCGACCGGCGTCCGGCGTACCCTGGCCTGGATGGAGCGCTGCATGAAGGCCCATGGCCGCCCGGACGACCAGGCGCTTTTTGCCATCGTCCAGGGCAGCGTCTATCCCGAGCTTCGTGCCCAATGCGCCGAGGGCCTCGCCGCCTTCGATTGCCCCGGCTACGCGATCGGCGGCGTTAGTGTCGGCGAAGGCCACGAACTGCTCTGCCAGGTCACCGAGAGCACCGCGCCTTTGCTTCCCGCCCAAAAGCCCCGCTATTTGATGGGCGTCGGCCTTCCCGAGGACCTGATCGCCTGCGTGGGCTACGGGGTCGACCTTTTTGATTGCGTCATCCCCACCCGCTACGCGCGCAGCGCCACGGTTTTTACTTCTCGGGGACGGTTGCGGCTGACCCACCGCCGTTACCGCCGGGACGCGTATCCCATCGATGTCTCGTGCGATTGCTATGCGTGCAAGGACGGCGCCTTTAGCCGGGCCTACCTCCACCACCTTTTTGCCGCCAACGAAGTGCTTTCGGCGATTCTCTGCTCCATTCACAACGTGCACTTTTACGAGTCCCTGATGGCCCAGGCCCGGCAGGCCATCCTCGAAGACCGCTACTCGGATTTCGCCAGAGAGTTCGCCGACGCCTACGGGCAGGCCGAAAATGCATCGTCGTCGGCCCCCACCCGCTGATTTCAGGGCCAGGCCAACCTAACGGTTCGCCTCAATGACCACCTTCCCTATGACCTTCCGGTCGAGAAGCGCGCGCAGGGCCTGGGGCGCTTCTTCAAGGGAATAGCGCGCTGAAACGTAGGGGTTGAGCTTGCCCTCATCCGCCATCTTGATCAGATCCTCTGAAATTCGGTCTCTCAGATCCGGCTGCTTTTGCACCATCGCCCCGTAGAAGACCCCGATCACCTGGCAACTCTTAAGCAGTGTGAGGTTGAGCGGGAGCAGCGGGATTCCCGCGGTGAAGCCGATGACGAGAAATCGGCCTTCCCATGCGATCGCACGCAGGGCCGACTCGGCAAAATCGCCCCCAACGCAGTCATAGATGACATCGACGCCCTTGCCCCCGGTCAATTCCTTGGCCCGGGACTTCAGATCCTCTTTCGAGTAGTCGATCGTCTCATCCGCGCCACGATCAAGGCACACCGAGAGCTTCTCGGGACTCGACCCGGCGGCGATCACCTTCGCCCCCATCAACTTTCCGAGCTCGACGGCCGCCAGTCCAACATTCCCCGCCGCACCGAGCACAAGCAGCGTCTCGCCTGGCTGCAGATTCCCGCGATACTTCAGCCCGTAGTAGCCCGTTCCGTAGGCGTAGAGGAGTCCCGTTGCTTCAGCGAAGCCCATGTTCTCCGAGAGCTTCCGGGTCGCGCTCGCGCGCACGAGCACCTTTTCTTGAAAACCTCCCACGAGCATCGTTGAGCCGATCACCCGGTCTCCCACCGCGAAGCCCTCGACGCCAGCGCCCACCTCGGCCACAACTCCCGCCGCTTCGCCGCCGGGCACAAAGGGCAGCGGCGCCTTGAATTGGTATTTGTCCTCGATCATGAGGGCGTCGGGAAATGTCACGGTCGAGGCCTGGGACTCAATCACCAGTTCACCTTCCCCCGCCCGCGGTTCGTCGATTTCTTCGAGCACGAGCTTCTCCGGCGGCCCGAATTCCTTGCAAACGATCGCTTTCACAGTGGTCTCCCTGGTTGAATGGCCAAGACTCTAGCGTCTGCCCTCTTCGGTGCGCCCTCGGCTCACAGGGGCAGCAGAGACGAATCCCAGGGGACCATTGTACACCCTTGGCCATACTGAGAGCCTTGAAACCAAGGCCACAACGCGGCGGCCACGAGCGGCGGCCACCGCCAGAACCCGTATCCCTCTTTTCCGGAAGTGCGCGGTCTGGGCGGGCCCTTTGGTTGCCTCAACAAGGCCAAATGGAGCGCATCATCGGCGCAGAAACCCGCTTCAAAACCGGCCAGTTCGCAACCCCGCAGGCAAGACCCGCGGCGCCTAGTAGCTCGCCCCCACCCGAATGCCCCAGGTTCGCGGCGGTTGGTAGGCCACGATGATGGGTCTTCCCAGGACCCCGGAGCCCACGGCACGCGTCGATCGAACGGCTTCATCGGTGACGTTCTCGACAAAGGTCTCGATAAAGATCCCGTCGTTTAGCGATTCCCAGCGCGCGCGAAGCTGAAGACGGCCGAAGGCCGGCTCGCGACTGTCGGGGCTATTTGAGGCGTTGAAGTAGATGTAGTCGGAGATGGTGTATTGGATGCGCGGGATGAAACTTCCCTTCGCACCCAGGTCCCAGAGGTACTCGGCGGCCAGGGTGGCGGTGTGCTTGGGGGCTCGGATCATCTGGTTGCCCGAGAAATCAGCGGTCTGTCCGGTCGCAAAGTCGAATCCTTGGTAGTCCAGGTATTTTGAGTTGAGATAGCCGTAGACCACGCTCAAGCTGAGATCGTCGACGGGTTCCCAGATTCCCTCGAACTCGATCCCGCGCACCTGCGCTCTCGACGCATTCTGAACAAAGTCGGTGCTGTCGGCCCTGTCCAAAACTTGAAGGTTGTCGTACTGGTAGAGGAAGGCAGTGAGGTTGGCCTGGACGGTACCGTCGCGGAAGCGATTCTTGGAGCCGATCTCGTACGCCCAAATGCCTTCGGGAGAGGAAGAGTCGAATGCGTGAATCGACGCTGGATCATCGCAGTTGAGGTCGGTGGCGGACGCATCACCGTTGATATAGCCGGGCTTGTAGCCCCGTGAGACCGAGATGTAGGCCATGTGTTCATCGGACGGAAGAAATTCAAGTTTCAGGTCTCCGGTGACAGCGCCCCAAGTCTCTTCTTTGTAGCGCGCCGGAGGCTCGGGGGTTTGGGTCCCCAGTCGAAAGCACGTGCCCGGAGGAGGGAAGAGAATATTATTCCCCGGAAACCTTGTTTCCTCCGAGATCAGCAGGGTAGTGCCGATATAACGCGTCGCTCTGGACCGGTCATGGGAGTAGCGTAGACCGAAGCCGACTTTGAACATATCGTCGTAGAACTTTGTCCGCACGTGGGCATAACCCGCGAGCGAGAGCGTGTCATTCGAACCGCCGCTTCTTGCCCCGTGGAGTTGCCAGTCTCCGATGGAGCCCAAAAAGGCTCCCATAGGGCACTCAAATAGGGTGCCCGGGGTTGCTCCGGGCTGGCAGATCATTCCTCCTTGACCCACGTAAATTGTCGAGAAGCCTCCCTCGCCAGGGAGGTCGATATTGATCTGGCCATCGGCATCGAGCATGAAAAAGCCCAGCAACCATTCAGTCGAGGTATCCCCCTCGCTCCGCAGGTGGGCCTCAATGACACGGTCTCGTGTCGATGCGGTTACGTTGGAAACAATCATGTCCTGCTCTGAAAGGTCCACGTCGAAGTTCTGGGCGCGAACTTCGTCGCGGTAGGAGCCGAGAACGGTCAAGCTCATATCGCCGAGCCAGGGTGCATACAAATCCCATTCGAGCGTGCCGTTCACATCCCAGGAATCGATATCCTGGAATTGGCGGGCGTCCCTCCGAATCTGCATCGGGTCGCTCGGATTCGGCTGCATCTGGGTCCCATCCGCCAGGGTCGAGTTGTAGGTGTCGAAATAGAGATCGAAGAGGGCCGTGGAGAGAACGCGCGTCCCCGGATACGATCCCTCGATTTTGCTCGCCCAACCCACGCCGCCCTGATGATTGTAGTTGCCGCGCATGGTGAGGCTTATTTCGTCCGTGATCTCGAAGAGCACTTGGGGGCGGATCCCCCAATTGTCTGCGTCGTCTGCGTCCTGGTCATTTCCCTCGTAAAAGAGATTGTCCTGGTAGCCATCGCGCTTATCGAAGTAGACGGCTGTTCGCATCGCCACGCGACCTTCAAGGATCGGGAGATTGACGACGCCGCGACCGGACCAATGGTTGTAAGAGCCGTAGAGCAGGTCTCCGAAAACCTCCAACTCGTGTTCGGGCGCCCGGGTCGAAACGTTTATCGCGCCAGCTGTGGAAGTGCGCCCCCAAAGTGTGCCTTGGGGCCCCCGGAGGACTTCGACCTGGGCAATGTCGTAAAACGTCAGCGCACTCGCTGCGGTTGGATTGTTCTGGTAGATGCCGTCGATGTGAAAGGTCGTCGAGGGGTCGGTGAAGCCCTCGTTTCCGATCCCGCGAATCGTGATACGCGCGATGCCGAAGTTCTCGCCGTATTGGAAGTTCGGGACCTGGGTGGCGAGGGACTCGACGTCGTAGATGCCGCGATCAAAGAGTTGCGCCCCGCTCAGCGCAGTGATTGCCGTGGGGGTTTCTTGAATATTCGTCGACCGCTTCTGGGCGGTCACCATGATTTCCTCGATCCCCCCGTGTTCGGGCTGCGGGGGTGTGCCGGCCGGGGTGCCTGCTTCGATGAGGTCCGGATCGGCTTCGGAGGAGGCATCCCAAATGCTCGCATCGGTGGTCGCATCAGTGGTCGCATCAGTGGTCGCCTCGACTTCTCCAGGCGCGTCCACATCTTCGGCGTTCCCCGCATGGTCGGGAGCGGCTTCGGCGAGCGCAGCCCCGGGAAGAAGCGCAAGAGCGGTGACCAGGAGCAGGGCCGCCATGGCCTTGCGGACAAACCGAGAAGCATTGACGCCGCATAGCTTGATTAGCTTCATCATAGGTGTGCTCACTCTGGCTACGATTGTTAAAGGTTGGGGGGAGTTACGATTTGAAGGATTCGCGCTTGTTAGGTCTCCGGCGGCTTTGCCATCGCCTCGAGCCAGGTGCGTACGATGGCGGCGACGCGATCGTCAAGGTCGCCGGCATCGGTGTCGATGCGCTTCGCGTACGATTCGCGGAAGATGCGGTAGCCACGGAGCAGCGATGACAGCGCCACCTGCAGCGCCTCAAGGTCGTGGGCACGATCGATGTCCCCGTCGATGACGTCCTGGCGCAGGCGACTGAGTGCCGCCTCGTATCGCGGCATCGGGTCGACGGTGTCGTCTCCGTCGATGACGAGCAGTGCGCGCAGTTGGCTGTCGCGAATCGTGTCGGCCGAACGGAAGGGCCGAAGCCTCCGCTCGATGAAGGAGGCCCCCCGCCTGTCGGCCGTTATAGATTCGACGACCGCTTCGAAGCGGTGGGTGATCGCGGCGCGAAGCAGTTCTCGTCTCGAGCCGAAGTAATGGTAGATGTTGCCGCGATTGACCCCGGCCCCTTCGGCGACCTCGCGGAGATTGAGGCCGGCCAGCACGCCGTTGCGCCGGATGAGGTCGAGGGCAACGCCGATGAGTCGCCCCTCGGTTTCGGCTCGATTTCGCTTGGTCTTCGTGGCCATCGATCCGCTCGACTCCCTCGCGACTCCCTCGCGACTTCTCCAGTCCGGTTTGCGAATCAACCCGCCGTCGGTCATACTGGCTACGATTAATTATCATAATGATAGCAGTTGTTATCTAAATGGCAAAACAGGTGAGGCGCCTGGCGAGAAGAGGGCTGGAGGAAGGCCAAGCTATGAAGAAGGTTTTCTGCGTCGTAGCCGCTCTGGTCGTGCTGATCAGCGCGGCCGCTGCCCTGCTGTTCTACGCGCCGTTCGCTCAGGATGCCCTGGCGAAGCGCGTTGCGACTGCCCTCCTGGGACGGGGACCGGAACCCGTGGATGGCCTACGCGTCGTTGTCTGCGGGAGTGCGTCGCCCCTCGGCGGAGGGGGTGATCGTGCCCAGGCCTGCATCGCCGTGGTCACGGCTGAGCATTTTTTCCTGTTCGATGTGGGCGCCCGCTCACCTCAGAGGATGACCCAGGCTCAACTGCCGATGGAGCGAATCAACGGCGTCTTCCTCACGCATTTCCACTCGGATCACATTGCTGCCCTGCCCGACGTAAACCTGGCCTCTTGGGTGCGGGGCCGGCCTGAAAGGCTCGACGTCTACGGCCCATCCGGGGTGGATTCGGTGGTCGATGGATTCAACGCCGCCTATGCGCTGGATCGCGGCTACCGCACCGGCCATCATGGAGCAGCGCGGCTTCCGCCCGAGCGCGGCCCGATGCGGGCCCATGCGTTTAAGCCAGGCGAGGTGGTCTGGCAGGATGACCTTCTCACCGTCACGTCGTTCGCTGTAGAGCACCCGCCCATCGAGCCTGCGGCGGGCTACCGGGTGGACTATCGCGGCCGGTCGGTGGTCATCTCCGGAGATACCAATGTTGCCGACGGCCTGTTCGCTGCTGCAGAGGGAGTAGACATTCTCTTTCACGACGCGCTTTCGCGCACCGTACTCGACCCCATGATCGAAGCGGCGACGGACCTTGGCCTGCCGTCGGCTCAGATCATGATCGACGTCATCGATTATCATGCCGATGTGACGTTGTTGCCGGCCCGTGCCGCCGAGGCCGGTGTCCAGATTCTCGCCCTCTATCATCTGGTGCCGGCCCCACCGAATGCGCTGATCGAGAGAATGTTTCTGCGCGGGCTGCCCGACGACGTCATCCTTACGCGCGATCTGCTTACGTTTGATTTGCCCGCGGACTCCGAAGAGATCCGCATCACGGAGCCCTGAATTGTGAACCGTCCCATACAGCTTCTTAAAGTCGGATCAATTGCTCTTCTCTGCATTTTTGCCGCGTCCGGTTGCGAGGATATCGAGGACACCCAGGCGGCGGGCAATGTCAGTTCGGGCCAGTCGAGCCGGGCTCCGATGACCGAGGTGGTGCTCGAGGCGAGCATGGCCACCATGTCCCTGCGGCCGGAGGCGAATCCCGAGCGCAATGTCTACTACGGCGATCTGCACGTTCACACCGAGTACTCCTTCGATGCCTTCGCATTCGGCACCCAGGCGACGCCACGCGATGCCTACCGCTATGCCAAGGGCGAGGGGATCCAGCACCCGGCTGGCTACGCGATCCAGCTCAGACGCCCCCTCGACTTCTATGCTGTGACCGACCACGCCATGTTCCTCGGGGTCGCCAAGGAGGCTGCCGACACCGACTCCGAGCTCTCGAATCTCTCGGTCACCGAAATCGTCCACGACTTGAACGCGCCGGACAACCGCGGCCTCTTCACCCTGGCCACACGTGCCAAGGTATTCAGCACGCTTGTGCCGTCACTCATCGACCTGATTTCATCCGGAGAGCTCGATCGACAGGAGATCGACGGCATATCCAGATCCGCCTGGCGCGACACGATCGATGCGGCGGATGAGGCGAACGTGCCGGGTCGTTTCACGGCCTTTGCCGGCTACGAATACACCTCGTCGACGAGTGAGCGCGGCAATCTGCATCGCAACGTGATCTTCCGGGGTACAGACGATCTGCCTGAGCTGCCCTTCTCGCGACTCAACTCCCGGAACCCCGAGGCCCTCTGGGACTGGATGGATACGCTTCGGGCACAGGGCATTGAATCCCTCGCCATCCCTCACAACTCGAACGGCTCCAACGGCGCGATGTTCATGCGCACGGATTGGGCCGGCGATCCCATCGATGAACGCTATGCCGCTCAACGCATGCGCAACGAGCCGCTCGTCGAGGTGACCCAGGTCAAGGGCACCTCGGAGACTCATCCTCTTCTCTCGGACACGGACGAGTGGGCCGACTTCGAGATCATGCCCTTCCGGGTCGGAACGAAGACGCCGAGCCAGCCCGAGGGCAGCTACGTGCGAGATGCCTACCGCACGGGCCTCGAGATCGCAGCCGGAGGCGTGACGAACCCGTACAAGTTCGGCTTGATCGGCTCGACGGACACCCATGTGGGCGGCGGATCCGAGCGCGAGGAGACCTACTTCTCGAAGACCGGCCTGCTCGATGGCACGCCCGAGCGACGCGGATCGGTTCCCGCCGCTTGGTTTTTCGGCCCGGTCTTGGGCGCCCTCGCGCCCGGCCTTGTGAGCGAAGTCGACAGCAAAACCTATCTGGAATTCAGTTCCTTCGAGTTCTGGGGCGCTTCGGGGCTGGCGGCGGTCTGGGCCGAGGAAAACACGCGCGAGGCGATCTACGGGGCGCTCCGTCGCAAGGAGACGTTCGCGACCTCGGGCCCGCGAATGGCGCTGCGTTTCTTCGCGGGCTACGACTTCGACCCCGCTTTGCTCGAAGCGCCGGGCGGCGTGGCCCACGCCTACGCCGAGGGCGTCACCATGGGGGCCGATCTCGCGGCGGACGGCGATCGCGCGCCGAGTTTCTGGGTGTGGGCGCTGGCCGACCCGATCGCCGCGCCGCTGCAACGTGTGCAGGTGATCAAGGGTTGGGAGGAGGGCGGCGAG
>Ga0310120_10000870_pt1 | contig 23195 bp, 19 predicted proteins | sample CB27_AW_983_MG_FD_203506 | JGI IMG/M metagenome (GOLD analysis project Ga0310120, IMG submission 203506) | Marine microbial communities from Western Arctic Ocean, Canada - CB27_AW_983 | ecosystem: Environmental > Aquatic > Marine > Oceanic | place: Canada: Western Arctic Ocean | collected...
AAAAGAAAAGGAACAGTTAGAAAAAGCAGTTAAGAAAAAAAGGAAAAGTTGGCGAAGCAGGAAAAGCAGCGAACGAAACAAGCGAGCCAAGAACAAGAGAACAGCAAAACAAGAGAACAGCAAAACGAGAGAAAGACAGCGAGAGAGAGCAAGAGTCCGACAGACCAAAAGTTCAAGAGATCCAACAGAATAAAAGACCGAAAGACCAAAAGACCGAAAGACCAAAAGATCAGGCGACAGAACGACAGAACGGGACGGTTCGGGAACTGGGACCTGGATCGCCATCAGACAAACCACCAAAGGGAGTTTGAGAAAGAGCGCGTAAAGTGCGGTTGGGACTGATAGGAGATCTCCCCGCGTACCGAGAGCCAAGAATCCGGTGGTGACCCACCAAAATGACATCACAGCCGCTCCAGCCTTGGAAATTAAGGGTAGGGGTCGGACAGGATCGGATTCGAAAAAGAAGGTTCCGGACATCGCGGGAAGACTGGATTCGAAGCGCGGGCTAGCGGAGGGAGTGTGAACCCATCCGCTGGTCGGCCAAGAAGCGAATTTGGACCTAAGCCGTGGTCGACGCAGTGCGCAGCTCAGAATCGAACGGGAGTCGAAGCGTGAACGAAGAGAACAGCACTCAGAACGGCACTCAGAACGGCACTCAGAGCGGTGCAAAGGGCAGTCAGCAGGTTCGGTCGCTAAAGCCTGCAGAGAAATCCGCGGAAGGCGACAAGTGGATCACGGCCGCGGGGCGGAAAGTAGGACTGAAGATTCCCCGTCGGTTCACTGTGGCCGGGGCTGATCCCTTCGACTGTGTCGAATGGGAACTCCGAACGGCAAATATTAGCAACGAAAAAGGTGAGACGGTTTTCGAGCAGGTCGACGTGGAGATTCCCGCCTCGTGGTCGCAGTTGGCGACCAACGTTGTGGTCTCCAAGTATTTCCGAGGCCACGTGGGGCAGCCCGGACGGGAACGAAGCATCAAGGAGTTGATCGGCCGAGTCGTTGGGCGGATTACTGAGTGGGGCATCAAGGGAGGCTACTTCGCGGCCCCCGAGGACGCCGAGGCGTTCTCCGATGAACTCACCTACTTGCTCGTCAATCAGAAGATGGCGTTCAACAGCCCGGTCTGGTTCAATCTTGGGGTCGAGAACACACCCCAGCAAGCCAGCGCGTGTTTCATCAACTCGGTGGACGACACCATGGAATCGATCATGGGGTTGGCCAAAACCGAGGCGATGCTCTTTAAGGGAGGCTCGGGTGCCGGTACCAATGTCTCGGCGATTCGATCTTCGCGCGAACAGTTGGCGGGGGGCGGAATGGCCTCGGGTCCCGTTTCGTTCATGCGGGGCTTCGATGCTTTTGCCGGGGTGATCAAGTCGGGTGGTAAGACCCGCCGCGCTGCCAAAATGGTGATCTTGGATGCCGAACACCCGGACATTAGGGAGTTCGTCAGCTGCAAGGCGAACGAGGAGAAGAAGGCTTGGTCGCTGATTGATGCAGGCTATGACGGCGGTTTCAATGTGCCCGGCGGAGCTTATGACTCCATCTATTTCCAGAACGCCAATCACTCGGTGCGTGTCAAGGATGCGTTCATGCGTTCCGCCGAGGCGGACGGGTCCTGGGATACTCGGTCGGTGACCAAGGGAGCCACTATTGAGACATTCAAGGCCAAGGAACTTCTGAACGAAATGGCCGAGGCCGCTCACCTCTGCGGCGATCCGGGGATTCAGTACGACAGCACGATCAATCGCTGGAATCCGGTGAAGGCCTCGGGTCGCATTAATTCGAGTAACCCCTGTTCCGAGTACATGTTTTTGGACGATACGGCCTGCAATTTGGCGAGTCTGAACTTGATGACCTTTGTCGAGGACTCGGACCAGTCTTTCCAGGTGGACGACTTCCGTTCTTCGGTGTCGTTGACGATTCTTGCCCAGGAGATACTGGTCGACTTCGCGAGCTACCCCACCAAGGCGATTGAGAAAAACAGTCACCTTTTTAGGCCACTGGGTCTCGGTTACGCGAATCTTGGGGCTCTTTTGATGGCCGAGGGGAAGCCCTACGACAGCGACGAGGGCCGGAATCTTTCGGCTTCGATCACATCGTTGATGTGCGGCGAGGCCTACTTGATGAGCGCAAAAATTGCACATGCCATGGGTCCGTTTCCGAAATTTCGAATGAATCGGAAGCCATTCCTGGAAGTGATCGGTATGCACAGGGACGCTTCGCACCAAATGGATGACGAGGGTGTTGGGCCGGAGTTGTTCAGTGCTTCCCGTGAGGTTTGGGATGCGGCAATTGAAGAAGGTCGCGAACACGGGTTCAAGAACGCTCAGGTCACGGTGCTGGCTCCGACCGGGACCATCGCTTTTATGATGGACTGCGACACCACGGGGGTGGAGCCCGATATTGCTCTCGTCAAGTACAAGAAACTCGTGGGCGGTGGGTTTCTCAAAATTGCGAATCAAACGGTGGGCATGGCGCTTCGCAAACTTGGTTACGGTGAAAACGAGGTTCAGGAGATCCTGGCCTATCTCGATGAGAGAGAGACCATCGAAGGCGCACCGGGACTGCGGGAGGAGCATATCGAAGTTTTTGATTGCGCCTTCCGGCCTCAAAATGGTCAGCGATCGATTCAATGGATGGGCCACTTGCGGATGATGGGTGCGGTTCAGCCTTTCCTTTCCGGGGCAATCAGCAAGACCGTAAATCTCCCGGAAACCGCCAGTGTCGAAGATGTGATGAGGGCGTACGTGGAGGGCTGGAAACTCGGCCTGAAGGCTCTGGCTATCTATCGCGATGGCAGCAAGCGAACCCAGCCCCTGAACTCGGGCAAGGACGCGGGTGCCACTGTGACGCGACTGGATGAATATCGCCCCCGTCGGCGAAAGCTTTCGGATGAGCGCCAGGCGTTTACTCACAAGTTCTCCATCGCCGGTCATGAGGGCTACCTAACGGTTGGCCTGTACGACGAGGGAGAGCCCGGCGAGATCTTCCTTAGGATGGCCAAGGAGGGAAGCACCATATCTGGCCTGATGGACACCATTGCAACGATGACATCCATCGCGTTGCAATACGGAGTGCCTTTGAAGGCCTTGGTCGACAAATTCAGCCATACGCGGTTCGAGCCGTCCGGCTTTACGAACAATCCCGAGATACCGATCGCGAAGTCAGTTACCGATTATGTGTTCCGCTATATCGGGAATCGCTATATTGAGGGGGAAGCAGAGGGGGGAAGTCGAGGCAACGCGGAAGACGGGGCCGGAACTTCGTCGCCCTTGCAGGCCGTCGGGGCGGTTGCAGGCGGCTCCGGAGGGAGTGTCGATCCTGCGTCGGCCCGGTCGAGTTTTATCAATCAGGCCGATGCACCGTCCTGCATGGATTGCGGTTCAATTATGATTCGCAACGGTGCTTGCTATAAGTGCCCCAACTGTGGGAGTACAAGCGGCTGCAGTTGAGCGGCCGGACTCCGGCTTGCCTCGGGTAAGGCGGAAGCGAGTCAATATCAGCAATTGTTATCGAGCGAAGGGCGGTGCCGAGGACTGGAGCGTGCGGGAATATAGGGGGTTGGGGCTCTCTGATTCTTGCGCTCCACTCCCACGAGGTTTCATGGAAAGTTTTGCCTGCTTCAGCTCGGTGGGGGGATTTCGCTTGAAACTTCTAGCGGTAGTTTCCGGTTCTGACACATCCACTCCTGCTGAGCCGACATGGATTCGATGGGTCGATCTGCCCGAATGAAGAACCAGCCGGACCTCAAGGCATTTGCAGCTAATATGACCACGGCCGTGCAGCGGGCGGCAACGATTGCCCACGCGCTGGAGGGTCGGGTGACCAATACGCCCAAAGCTTCCGAGTTGACGGCCGTCAAACAAGCCTTGACTGAAGCGGACACCCGGGTGCAAGAAATAATTCTTGAGGCGCTGCTCGAGTACTACCCTGGGGTCAGCCTGGAGGCCGAGGAAGACACCCAGGGGGTCAAGGGCTTCCCCGCGCAAGGAGACTCGGTCGTTATCATCGATCCGATTGACGGCACGCTCCAGTCCTACCTTGAGGGGCGGGGTCCGTATGCGACGATCGTAGGCTTGGCGATCGGGCGTCGAGTCGAGTCAGCGCTTGTTGCCTTGCCGCGCGAAGGGCTTCTCTTTCGAGGGACGGCGGGCGGGGGTGCGGAGGTAATCGCCGGGGCAGGAGAGCCGCAGCCAGCAGTGGCTTCGGCGGACGGAAATGGAATCATAGTTTCTCACAACGCGCCCGCTCACGTTCGAGCCGCCCTTGAAGCTGAAGGTTTCGAGGTTATGCCGGGATGCGGAGGAGCTGTCTCGGTCGCCCCGCTTCTCCCTGGGGTGCGTGCTGGCATGAGGTTTGTTTCTCAGGAAAGCGAATTCGGTTTGTCGATTCGCGGCCGTGTCGGCCTGACTATCGCCCGGGAAGCCGGAGCATCGGTTCAGGGGGACCGCGGTGAGATTTTCCCCGACGATCTGGATACCCCGCATTGGACCCTCTCCCTCGCCGCAAATCAGCGAGACCAAGTGCTTCTTCGGGAAATAATGGGGAGGGAGGCATGATACTCGCTAGCCTTGCATTCAGTATGGGCAGCGAAGTGCCTTTCCTTGTTTCCGAAACCCACCAAATTGAATCGTTTTGGTGGGTCGCCTCCCGGGCCCCTTCCGCGGGGTCTCGCCGGGATGCTTGATCGGCGAGTGGGAGTCGTTGGAGTCGTTCGGGAATTTCTCGTGGTTCACCAGGCCATGAGCCAATTGATCAGTTGTTATCGCGACGAAACCCTGTCCTTTGAGCTCGTCGAGAAGCTTGTAGGTGACGAAAATTCGAGCCCGCTGTACCGCCTTAAAGAGAAGTGCCACTCCATCTTCCGGTTGGAGCTTGCCGGTCAGACAACGGAAGTGCGTCCCGAGGCGCTATTTGACCTTGCTGTGGGTTCTCTTTTTCACGAGTCGATGATATTGCGAGAAAACCTGTATCAGCAGGAAAAATATGGCCCCCGCGTCGACGCACTGAGGTCAGATGCGAATCCGTCTGCTCGAGAGCTATCGCTCGAGTTCGACAAAATCCTGAACTCGTCTGCTTCAAGGCTCCGCGAGGCGGTGGAGGAAGTGGACGTATTACTGGCACTCACGAGCGACCAGTTGGTGCGCCTACTGGTTGAGGAATGCGACAATGAACTACTCGCTCGCTGCCTTTACGAAGAGAAGGCGGCCGTTGCGGCTGTGTTTCCCCGCGGCCTAAATGCAATGCTTGCCGAGGTTCATGGCAGTGTGAAGGGGGGTCTCATGAGAGCGGCCGACTCATACATTGAGAGTGCCTACTACGATCAAGCACTTGAGGTCTTGAGCCAGGTTACGAATGGGCAGGGGCAACCGGATTCCTGGGCTTTCGCCAGCGCTATGCAGGCTTTCCTAGGACGCGACTACCCGCGGTGCGTGGAGCATCTTTCGGTTTGGCTCGGCAAGGATCGGCGTCGTGAAAATTCGAGTCGCCTGAAGTTGGTCATCGCTGCGGCTAGGTACGTCGAGAAGAAGCACGAAGGCCAATTTGCACCCGAAGTTAAAGCGCAACTCTTGACACTGGAGGCGCAGCTGAAGGTCGGGGTCGAAGTTCAGCGAAGTTGATTCGCGAGGGACCCAGAGCGCGATCTTCTTAGATAGTTCTCCGGGTTCAGTGCCCAGGAATTGTCTAGCGGTTTTTTCTTGGCTCTATGCAACAGCAGCAGCCGGCAGGGACGGGCCCTTCGCCCTAAAGTACAGCCAGAGACCGACTCCAACGCCGATGAGGCCGAGACCGATCACTTGGGGTTCGGTGAGTCCTAGGAGCACTTGCTCGTTGACCCGCCAGTGTTCGATGACGATTCGCCCCGCCCCGTTCAGGGCAAGGTATTCCCCCAGTAAAAACGGACTCTTGTCTCGTCGCCACCAAAGGAACCCGGCCACAGGAATCAGCCAAGCCACCTCATAGAGTTGAGTCGGGTGAACAGTCTCAAAGGTAGGCGGAGCGCCTTCGGGAAAGCTCATCGCCCAGGGAACGTCGGTGACTTTTCCGTAGTCATCGCCAACTAGGAAACAGCCTATTCGTCCGAGGGCCTGCCCTGCGGCCAGGGCAGGGGCGACTGCGTTCGCGAAACTCAAAGTGGAGACCTTGTGAAATCGACAGCCCAGGACGCCAGCTAGGGCGCCGCCCATCAGACCTCCGTACCAGGTGATGCCCGCACGGGCGAACAACAGGTCAAAAAATGGATAGCCCTCTCGGAGGGACACATCGGTGGCGTAGTAGAGCTTGGATCCGATAACGCCACCCAGCATGATCCATACCAGAATATTAGTGACGGGCTCCGGGTCCAGTCCTAGCTGTTGCATCCGGACGCAAGTGATCCAATACCCGAACAGAAACCCGAGGGACATCATTACCCCGAAGGTGCTGACCGTATAGTTAATCCCTGGAATTGTGAAGAGTTCAGGATACATGGATTGTCTCAGGGGTTTTCCCAGGGACAGAGAGCCCTGGAGAACCCTTGTCAGTAGAAGGATAGAGTCGGAACCCTAAAGTATGACTCAAGGACGGGCAAGGCTGGGAAGGGCGAGGCTGGAGGAATAGTTCAACGGCTTGGCAGCATTACCCGGATGCAGCATCCGTGTTCGAGGTCTGACTCGGCCCAGGTTCGTCCACCATGGGCCTCGGCTACGTTTTTAACGATGGTCAGCCCAAGACCCCGTGCTCCCTTGTTGTCGGCTGGGGAAAATCGTGAGTAGAAAGCTTCAAACACTTTCTCGGAACTTCCAACGGCTAGGCCTTGGCCATAGTCGCGGACCGAAATAATCTGGTAACTGGGCTCATCGTCGACGGTGATTTCGATTCGGCGAGGCGAACAGTCGCCCATGTGCTCAAGAGAATTGATCACCAGGTTCGAAAATATCTGGTACAGATAGCTGCGCGAGGAGAAGACGGGCGAACTGACATCGGGAATTTGGAGTTCGACGTCCTGTTCAGAGAGCCTGTAAGTGAGTTCTTTCTTGAGGTCCTGGAGGATTGAGTCGCAGTCGATCAGTGTTCTGTGAGCTGACTCGAAGTCGATTCGCGCCAAGTCGAATTGATTTTCGATTAGTGATTCCATCCTTCGAGCGTTCTGTTCGATCCGATGGGTGAATTGACGCCCGGTGTCGCTCAAGATCTGGTCATAATCTCGCCGAAGCAACTGAGTGAACCCCAGCATGGACGCCAGGGGCGATCGCAGATCGTGGGTGACGCTGTGAACGAAGTTGTTCAGACGGGAGTTCTCGAGTTCCAGTTTTCTAGCCCGGAGAACGTGCGCCCCGACGTTTTGAATCCACACCAGATGGTTGGCACCTGCTCCTTCTCCTGCTTCAAGGCGACGAGTGGAGAGCGACATCCATGCCATGCTTCCGTCCGGTTGGGTGATGCGGAACTCCTGTTCTCGGACTTCACCCACTTCGGGCAGACCGTCCACCCATTCGGCCATTTCCTCCGAGTAAGGCCCCAAAAGCTCGGCAGCCGGCCCCCTGAATTTCTCTTCCTCTATTTGGAAAAGAGCTGAGGCGGCTTTGTTGACGCTAAGGAAAGAACCATGGGGGTCAAGGATGAATGCCGCTTCGGGAAATAAATCCAGCATCGCCAGCGAATTTTGGTTCCCTTTACGATTCCCGGGTGCCGAATTCTTTATTGAATCGGCGGAGTCCAGGATGCAAAGGGAGAGCGGTGGTTTTTTAAAATTTGGAATTCGAAGAAACTTTATGTTGAGCCTGGAGGGCGTGCCGTCTCGAGTGCCCAGATCAAGGGAAGCTTCCGTCGGACCTTTTTGTGTTTCGAGCTGACGAGTGATCTGAGACACCTGCCGATCAAAGAACTCGGGAGAAGGCTCGTCCGAGAGCGCTCCGAAGAACGCGCGGATGCTCTTGCCCGAGTACTCGCCCGCATTCACGCAGAGAGCCTGACAGGCTTGGCTCATCCATAGAACCCGCATTGCGTCGTCAATCGCGAGGGTCAGGGGGTGAAGGGACTCAAGGGTTTCGAGAAGCGCCAAGGCTTCCGGGTCTTCAAGCTGGGATTGGGGTGAAATGGGAATCATGATACCGGCCTGTGGGCATATTCAACCTTGGCACAGCCTACCCGAGAGACGAGTGCGGGGGACGGGAATCGCGGATTGGATCAGGCGAAATGGCGCGAGCAGGAGAATCCCGGGGGAACTCACGGGAACCAAGTACGCGGGTTAAAGGCATCTCGCCATCGGAACTGAATGGGGGGCTGTTCAAGGTCGCGTTTGCCTCGCGGGGGTCGAAGTTCGATGGTTTCTCGCTCGGACCGGGCCTATACTTCGGCCGTAGGCAGCGGGCTACTCCCGGCGGGGATTTCGCTGTCCATGCGAAGCAATAAGAGAGATGAAGGCGCTCTCGGCTGTGCCCCCCAGAAATAGGCTTCGGCGCGGAATCAATCCACGCTGGAGGGATGCGCTCAGGTCCGGGTCTGGCTACTGGAGACTCGATTTGGAATCTGAGATCAAGGACAGATTGTGGGCCCGCAGGCGAGGCGTCGCGCTCCTTGCCGTATTTTCGTGTGTGCTCCTGAGTGGAGGAGGCTATTCGCTGAGCCCCAATACTTCTCCCCGTGCGGGCACGCCGCCGGTTTCTTCTTCGCCCCCATCCCGCGTCGTGCACGGTGCGCTGGAGCAGAGCCTTGCTCTGGCTAACCCGTCGTTGTCCGTAGGCGAGAGAGCCCGAATCGTCGCAGCGATCAATCGATACAGTACCCGGTATCAACTGGATCCGGATCTGGTGACGGCGATTCTTCTCGTCGAAAGTGATGCGCGGCCGTGGGCTCGGAGTCCGAAGGGAGCCGTTGGTTTGATGCAAGTCATGCCTCACATGATGCGACCGATGGGGCTTGCCGGGAACTTGGCGACGGTTGAGAGCAATATTGAGGCGGGCTGTTTTATCTTGGCGCACAACATTGAACGACTCGGCGTCGAGAAGGGTATATCGGCGTATTTTTGGGGTTCGCGCATTAGGGGAGTTGCCTACCTCGAGAAGGTTCTTGAAGCCCGGGCCCGGGTGCGTGAGTTACGCACCTCCTAGCACGGGGCTTCATCGCTTATCAATCCGTCGTTTCTGGCGGACGAGGCGGTGCCCTTGGGTGGGCGGAGTTTGAGAATGGAGCCGGAGTATATTCGCCGAGCAGAGGACTACTTCGAGACGGCTAGGGGAAGTAGGCTCTTTTTTCGATCCTGGCAGCCGCCCCTTCCCGAGAGAGTGATCATTTTCGTTCATGGTTTTGGCGAACACAGCGGACGCTACGAAAAATTTGCGAGCTGGTTTTCCGGGCGAGGTTTCGCGGTGTATGCCCACGACCAGCAGGGCCACGGTCATTCACCAGGTAAGCGTGGCCATGTGGATCAGTTCGATTATTTCCTTGACGACGTAGAGAGGTTGATCGCGGTCGCTGCGATAGATCACCCCCATCTGCCTCGTGTCCTGATCGGACACAGTATGGGCGGGCTGATCGTGACGTCTTTGGCATGTAGGCGGAGACCGGCGGTCAATTTCGTTGTCGCGTCATCGCCAGCGCTTTCTCTTTCTCCCGATATTTCCCCTGTGAAATTACGCATGGCACGGCTTCTCCGGCGAATTGTGCCTCGTTTGGCTATGAGTGCTGGATTGGATGCGAGTGGGCTGTCGAGTGATGCGAACGTTGTTCGGGACTACCTCGCCGACCCCCTAGTCCACGGTCAGGTGACAGTGGCGATGGGCGCCGGGATGTCGGATACCATCCTTCGCACCGAAGGCGCAGCGGGTAACGTTGGCGTGCCGATGTTGCTGCTGCATGGCGAGTCAGATCCGCTTTGTCGTGTGGAGGGGAGTCGCGCATTTTATGCCGGGATGCTGCAGGGCGAGCAGACCGGCAGCGCCATTCGAACCTACCCGGACATGCTGCACGAAATTTTCAACGAACCTGATCGCGAGAAAGTCTACGCCGATCTGCTTGAATGGATATTGCGAGTGGAGTCGCTATGAGCACGAAGGTCTTGAAAGAAGCCGAACTGACCCATCTGGACGACCAAGGGCATGCCCGGATGGTCAACGTGGGTGAGAAGCCAATTACGCACCGCCGCTGTGTGGCCCGCTGCGAAGTCAAGATGGAGGAGCGGACGCTCCAGCGGATTTCGAGCGGAGATCTTCCGAAAGGAGATGTGCTTGCGGTCGCCCGTATCGCAGGGATTCAAGCGGCGAAAAGGGCCGCCGATTGGATTCCGCTAGCCCACCCCCTTCCCCTCGATTCTGTCGATGTTCTGCTGGTCCCAGACCCCTCTGGGGCTTGTCTAAGGGTTCAGGTTTCCGTGGAATCCCATTGGCGAACCGGGGTGGAGATGGAGGCTCTGGTGGCGGTTTCTGCGGCCGGGCTCACTGTCTACGATATGTGCAAGGCGATTGACCGAGGAATGAGCGTCCAGAATATTCGCCTCGCATCGAAGACCGGAGGCAAGAGCGGCCCATTTTTGCGCGAGGGTGAAGGGGAATTCCATTTTGGGTCCGAAGGAGATCAATAATCGGTACCGAGGACGAGAAGAATCGGGAACCACGTCGAGCGGAGCGGGGTCAGTCGGTCAGGAGGGGGTCGATGGGCTTTGAAATGGTCGAACGGGGTCCCATAGTTGGGGTGGATGCGGCGAGGCCGTCCAGCCGGCGGCGAGGTGTTGTCGTCGAGGATCCCGACACAGACCTGATCCGCCGCTGGAAAGAGGGCGAGGACGGTGCATTTGAACAACTGGTGCGGCGTCATGAGCAACGTGTTTTTGGCCTTTTGATGCGGATGATGGGAAGCCGAGAGGAGGCGGAAGATGTCGCCCAGGACACCTTCCTGAGTCTCCATAGGCACGGGCGCCGTTTTCGGGGGGATTCGCGATTTTCCACTTTCGTGTACCGAGTCGCCGCCAATGCGGCGCTCAATCGGCGGCGGACGCTCGGCCGGAGCCGGGCCCGAATTGAAAAACTCGCCGTTCGCCAAGCGGCTGGCGACGACCTCCCCTACTCCCCCCGGGACCCCGAGGACGCGACCGCCGGAATCGAGTTGACAAGCCACGTCCGAGAAGCTCTACAGAAACTGTCTCCGGCGCTGCGCATGCCGGTGGTTCTTTACGATATCGAGGGATTGGCCTACGCAGAGATCGCCGAGGTCCTGAGTATCGCTGAAGGAACTGTGAAGTCGCGCATCCATCGGGCCAGGCAGGCCCTGCGTGTAGAATTAAAAAGCCTTCTGGGCAAATCCGATGAGGAATCCTCGCTGTGAACCACTCTGATGTACAGGACCATATGGCCGACTATCTAGAGGGTCACCTTCCTCTGGAAAAGCGGGCTCTCTTCGATGCTCACCTAGACGACTGTTCCAACTGTTTTGGCGAGATCCGTGAGGTTCAACGAACGATTACCTTGTTGCGTTCGCTTCCTGAGTCCGAACTACCCTACGGATTTGCGGAGTCGGTGATGGGCCTCGTTCGTGAGCGAGAGGATCGCGCATCTTGGATCGATAGCCTTCGCGAAGCGCTCAAGCTTCTCGCGAGTCCTCGGGTACTCGTCCCCGCGTCGATTGCGATGATTGCCCTCGGCATTATCGGGGGGACACGTCAGGTTCAGGATGCCTTGCTCATTTCCCCGTCCAGTCCTCAATTCGCGGGTCAGACCCAGCCCACCGAGGACTCTCGACTCGCGGGCATCCCGGCTCCTGGAGCCTCGTTTGAGCGAGCACCGGTGAATCGAGTTCGACGGAATCCGACTCTTCAGATCAGGTTTCACTCCGACCCCGTTTTGGCGAATCTACTCGGACCGATTGGTGTTCCCACCTACCCGGTGGCTGAGTTGGCCCCTGTTTTCTCCCGTCAATTCTTAAGGAATGACGGGCAATTGGGCGCTCGATGGGTGGCAGATGGTTTTATCCAGGAAGTGTCCCCGGGGCAGGCTGGAGTCCTCAGGGTCGCGGCTCCAACCCTAGGCGGTACCCAGGGGATGAATGCCGGTCGCGTGGGTGTCGGGAACTCGACGCAGACACTGCCGCTGGAGAGGCAGCCGACTCCCGATGAGTGGCTGGCCCGTCTGCGCAAAAGTCCCGGAGATTTTGCATCCTTGCTCAGTAACTCGAGTTTGGCCGAGCAGGAACTCTGGATTGCAAATTTGACCCGACATGCGATCGAGCGGGGCGAGTTGAATGAGGTCGTCGCTGCTCTTCGTGAAAGTTTAAGCAAGAAGGCGAACCTACTTGCCGAGGATTTCGCGGCTGGTGCTCGGGGTTCAATCGCAGATGGTTCTCGGTTAGATGATTCTCGTATGCCCGCTCATGATTGAGTCAAATATTCCCCCTCTAATTTCCTGAGCAGCTGAACACGGGCTCGCTGAATGAAATGAGAGGATTAGCTGCGATGAGGGGTTTTCCCGAGTGACTCTTCGTCGATGGCGCGAAGCCGGGGTGTACTTCCTTGCGGCGCTCTCGATCGCATCGATTTCCTGGTCGGATGAGGGGGCAGAGTCGGCCGGTGAACTCCTGGACATGAGTCCGGCGAGCCCAGCACCTTGGGGTTTGCGCTACCTCTCGGCCCCCCTGGTTTCCGTCGTTCGTGGCAGCGATTACATGTATGCGGCTCGCGAAATTGTTATTCATACGACCCCGGCCGGCGGATATCTTGACTTGTTCTACGTACGTTCTGGTTTCCAGAAGCGCTTTGAACAAGCGGAATCGCCCTTGACGGTTTTGTTGCCCTCCCGGCTGGAAACCGGCTCTCGGGACTCGTTGACCATTAGGGCCTTCGCGGAGGGCTATCGGCAAAAGTCAATTACGTTTAGGCTGAGCCAGAAGATTGGGGACCTAGACCTGAACCTTGTTCCGCTACCCAATCGGCTTGACCATGTATCGAGCCGTTATTTCGCCGGTCGTACGACCATTTCGTTCTTGACCGCTGAGGCGCTGACATTCAGGTTGCAGGAGGCCAGCGACGGCTATGGCATAATTTTAACAGAGACGGCAATTTCCGAAGACGCCCGAATCAGCGTCAACGAAATCGAAAGCCCGCTGATTGAGAACAGCTATTCCCAGCAGTTGGGTGAGGACCTGATGGTGAAGTTGGTTTTGGGTGAGAATTCTCCGATTTTGGAAGTGCGGTCGAAACAATCCTACGACGCGCCTCGCGATTTCCATGTATTTGGCGTGAGCTTGGTTCCTTCGGGATCCGATTCGGATCGGGTTGAGGCTGCGATGAATGCACTGGCTCGACTGACCGAAGCCGATGTGAGCGGTTGTGCCCTGACTTTCGACTCTGTACTACGCGACGAACTCGATCCGGGATTCCTGGCACGAGCGCTTCGGCCTAACGGAAGCTTTACAGATCCTTACTTGCGCGCCGCGATGCGGCGAATGGGAGATCTTTCGGTGGATAACTCAGTTGAGTTTGTCGATGGAACGCAGTTGCGTCCCGAGTCTCCCATAGAACTTGAGATGGCGATGAGTAATTCCGCGGGTGCTAGGGGCTTTTTGGTGCTGCTGAGGTCTTTTGTTGCCGGTTTAGAGGTCGAGCGGAGGGAACGCGTGGAATCGCTCCGCAGCTTGTTGGCACCAGAGTTGCGGTTGGAGGAATTCACGAAGTTTTTGAGCCGCGCCCAAGCGCAGGAAGAAGAGTGTCGCGCTTCAGACTGACCCAATCACTCTCTGTGGAATGCCTGGCTTGGAAGGGCCCGCTATAGTCGTTCGGTTCCCGGTCCCGGGAGATTTTGATTGTTTCGATCAAAGCCGACTGCGCGGACGTATTCCGAAAGAATCTCCGCAACCCATGAAGGGGCCGCTTCTAGCACCTGTGCCGATCAGCCGCGGGAGAGGCTTCTTCGGGTAGGCATTGAACCCCTGGCAGATACTGAACTCCTCGCTCTGATCTTCCGAACGGGCAGGCGCGAAGAGTCTGCGCTGGAGTTGTCTGAGCGCCTCCTTGCGAGTTGTGGCGGGCTTGATGCCGTTGCGATGTTTTCTCTTGTTGAACTGCAAAAAATTCCCGGAATCGGCCCCGCCAAGGCGGCTTCGCTTTTGGGCTCGGTTGAAATTGGGCGCAGACTGGCAACGCGGTCTCTTACGCGAGGAGACAGGATTAGCGGCCCGCGAGATGTGTATCGTCATTTTCATCAACGCATGAGGAGTCGGCGCCAGGAACACTTCGTGGTGATTCTGCTCGACGGGCGCAATCGGGTGATCGGTGAGTCTCAGATTTCGCAGGGGACGCTGACGGCGAGTCTGGTCCATCCGAGAGAAGTCTTCCGTCCAGCGATTCGGTCGGCTGCCGCTGCGCTAGTTCTTGTCCACAATCATCCCAGCGGGGATCCGGAACCGAGTGCGGAGGATTTGAACGTAACGCACAGGCTGGTCGAGGCCGGCGAGATCGTTGGGATTCGCATTGTGGACCATGTGGTGGTGGCGGACCGCGGTTTTTACAGTTTTCAGGAACACGGTCAACTGAGTCGCTGACGCTCGGAATTGGCGCCATGAATCAAAGGGTTCTCTATCGACTTGCCTGTTAGGGGCGCGATTTTGGCTCTTGGTCGCCGGTTTGAGGGCAACGGGGCTCATGGCGACAGCCAGTTTGGTCGATAGATCTCGTGCGACCCAATGTGGTCGGGGGAGGCTAGGCATGGCCAAATTGAGCCTGCGGGACCACGTGTTGCCCGAAGAGTTTTTGGAGGCGGAACGTCGAGGTGCCCAAAGGGCGGAGTTGATGGTTCAGATCGACTACTCAACCGTAGATGAAATTTTCTCGGAGTTTACCCGGGATATCAACGAGGGTGGATTGTTCATCGAAACCGACAAGCCCAGTCCGGTGGGGACTGAGATCGCGCTTTATTTCAATTTGCCCGGGAGCGGCGGCGGAATCGAAACTACGGGTCGAGTCGTGAGGACGACCGATGGCAGTTCAGGAATTCCATCGGGTATGGGCGTGGAGTTCGACGAGCTCACTGGGAGTAATCGAGCGAAGATTGATACGCTCGTGAGGGAACTGCGCACGCCGGGTCGTCGACACTGATCCAAACCAAGCCCCGGCACGGGATCCCTCTGCGTCTTTTGGTGATTTTGAGCGACGAGGGGGAAACTCGTACTCCGGGCCTGTGCGCAGAACACACGATTCAGCACTTGAATGGATCGCTCCGCTGCCGGAGGGCAAAATCCGGCCAGCGGAGATTGTGTCGCGGGAAGACCCACTAGAAGCCCCATTAGAAGCCCCATTGTCGGAAGTCCATGGCAAGACTAGAAGGGGACGTCGTCTCCGGCAGCCGGTGGGCCGCTTGGGCCTATCGGATTCTGCGGCGGGCCCTGATTCTGGTCGGAGTCGCTTGTACCCTGTCCTTTGGGGCCGCCTAGGAACTGCACGGTTTGGGCATTTACTTCGGTGGTGCTGCGCTTCTGGCCTTCTTTGTCTTCCCAATCACGAGTTTGCAGTCGTCCTTCGACGTAGACGGTTCTGCCCTTGGCAAGGTACTGGCTACAGTGCTCGGCGGTCCGACCCCAGACCACGATCCGGTGCCACTCAGTTTTCTCGACTTTTTCACCGCTGCTCTTGTCCGTCCAGTTCTCGCTTGTCGCGAGGCTAAAATTCGCTACTGGCTGACCGTTCTGGGTATAGCGGAGTTCGGGGTCGCGCCCGAGGTTGCCAATGAGAATGACCTTGTTGATGCCTGCCATTTTGGGGGGATCTCCTTTGGGGCTTTGAGATTGAGGGACTCGGGGGAAGCATCCCCGCGCGACGCGGAGAGTCAAGGGTAACGCTCGGTACTCGTAGATTGCTGAGGGGCAGCATGGCGGGGGTCTGGGGGGGGCGGTATTCTAGGGCCTCTTTCCCTTTTCCGGGGGGCAGGGAAGTGAACTTGGCGGTACACCGCTTCGAAAATGACGATTGGAGTTTGGGGCTCCGTGGCTAAAGCTGCCGTGAAGGGCCGTAAGGCCCGTCGAGACTCTGCAGCCGAAGAGCCGACAGCGGCTTCTAGGCGCGCTTCCGAGGCGGCGGGGATCTTTTTGATGGGCTCGGCCGCTCTGGCTGGCCTTGCCTTGGCGACCTACGCGCCTGGGGACTCCCCCTCCCTGTGGCCCTTGGGCCGGGAAGTGGTCAACCAAGCCGGCCCAATCGGTGCCAGCCTCGCCTACGGCCTTTTCTGGTTGATGGGGTTCGGGGCCTCGGTTTTCGTCGCGGCGGCGGCTTTCCTCGGGGGCCGCTTGATCCTGGGGCAGGGCGTTCCGCCCATCCAATCGCGTTTCTGGGTGGGCAGTGGCTTTCTGATCGTTTCGGTGGCTTGCCTTCCGCCTCTCTTGGTCGACTTGATTCCGTATCAATTTGCAGGCCCCCCGGGAGGCCTCCTCGGAAGCCATTTGGTGGATAACGAAGTGCGCCTTCTCGGCCGTTGGGGTGCCTTGTTGGTCAATAGCTTGATTCTTTTGGTGGGCTTGCTCAGCGTGACCGGAATTTCCACCGGATCGGCGCTCGCGGCGGTGGGAAGCGGAGCGAAGAAGCTGGGTGGTTTTTTGGCCAGGGTTCTGGTGGGTGCGTGGGAGCTGAGCCAGAGCGCATTTGGGGCCGGGCTTGAGGCTCTTCGGAGTGGTTTTGAGGGGCTTCGCCGGATTTGGGCTTCTTTGGTGGTGTGGAAAGAGCAGCGCGCTCGTCGTAGCCGGGTGGCCGAACTGCGCGCGCCAGAAGTCGCAAGTGAGCGCGGGCCCGAATCCGCGGTGCGGCCGGCGGGTACGCGCTTGGGCGGTCCCGAGCCGTCGGCCAAGGGCCGGACTGGTAGTGGCCCACAGATCGTCGACCACGTGGAGGAGCGCGAGCGGGACCGCAAACCCGAGCAGGAGACTTTCGAATTCCAAGAGAAGGGTCTCTCGGGGCCATTTCAGCAGCCCGACTCCTCGATCTTTGCTCGGCCTCCCGAAGATTCGCGCAAATTCGATCGCAACAGCCTGCTGATGAATTCCCGTATTCTGGAGAAAAAGCTGGCGGATTTCGGGGTGCAAGGCACGGTTGTTCGAGTTCACCCGGGTCCGGTGATCACGATGTACGAGTACGAACCGGCAGCCGGGATCAAGGTGAATAAGATCGTAGGGTTGACTGACGATCTCGCGATGGCGCTTCGGGCTATTTCAATCCGAATAATTGCTCCGCTTCCAGGCAAGAACGTCGTTGGAATCGAGGTCCCCAATCCGACTCGGGAGGTGGTGTACTTGCGGACACTCCTCGACAGTGAGAGCTTTCGGAATAACGAATCGACCTTGGCGGTTGCGATGGGGATGGACATCTTCGGCAACCCGGTGACCTCGGACCTAGCCAAGATGCCGCATCTCCTGGTGGCCGGTTCGACGGGAACGGGTAAGAGCGTGTTCCTAAATGCCTTCCTTTGCTCGCTGCTGTGCCGAGCGACGCCCGATGAGCTTAAACTTCTGCTCATCGACCCCAAGCTGCTGGAACTGTCGATTTACGAAGGTATTCCGCACTTGATTGCGGACGTTGTGACCAACCCCAAGAAGGCGGCGGCGGCTCTTCAGGGCGTGGTAAGGAAAATGGAAGAGCGTTATCTAATGATGGGCTCGGTCCAGGTGCGCAATATCGACCAATTCAATAACAAAGCACGCGAGGAAATCGCGAACGGAAACACAAGCTTCGAACTCAAGCCGAAATCGGGGGATAACACGGAGGAGCCCCAGAGGATCGAGTGGGCACCGTTGCCCTATATCGTGGTGGTAATCGATGAGTTGGCCGACTTGATGGTGATGGTGGCGAAAGAGGTGGAGGAGTCGCTGCAGCGCCTGGCCCAGATGGCTCGAGCGGCGGGCATTCACCTTGTGTTGGCGACGCAGCGACCGAGCGTGGACGTTCTGACCGGGGTCATCAAGGCAAACTTCCCCTCGCGGGTTTCGTTCCAGGTATCTTCGGCGATCGATTCACGGACGATTCTGGATCAGAAAGGCGCTGAGAGCCTGCTTGGGCTCGGTGATATGCTTTTCCTCCCGCCTCGGACGGCGCTGCTGGACCGACTCCACGCGCCCTTTGTCAGCGAAAAGGAAGTAGTGGAACTGGTCACCTTTTTACGCGATCAGGGTAAGCCGATGTTTGACGAGGAGTTGGTTCGCTTTACCGAGGAAGGTTCCGATTCCTCGAACGAAACGGACGAGGACGTCGACGAGATGTTTGATCCAGCGGTGGCGATTGTAGCCGAGACGAGGAACGCCTCGATTTCCTATGTCCAAAGGCGGCTCAAGATTGGCTATAACCGTGCGGCTCGGATTATCGAGAAGATGGAGCAGGACGGCATGATAGGGCCGCAAGTGGGCAACCGTCCCAGGGAAGTGTTTCTCCGCGATCACGATGATGAGTAGCCGTCGGGTCGCAGGCATCATTCTGGCACTCGCCCTGATTCCGCTGGCGTTGGCCGAGATCCGGGCTGATCCCCCGGCTGCCGAGCCCGTGGCCCGTGAGGGCATCGGTTCTCCTGTCGGCGAATGTCCGCCGACCCTGGCCACCCTTGCTCTTGTCCAGCGACGCTACGACACGATTGGAGACCTGAGTGCGAAGTTCGAACAGAAAACGCAGTCGGTGCTGCTGGGTGGTTCGCTCCAAGCGCAAGAGGTAAGTCGCGGGGATGTCCTCTTTGCCAAGCCGGGTCGCATGCGCTGGAACTATCGAGAGCCCGAGGCCAGTGCAGTTATCAGCGATGGCAAGACCCTATGGGTTCACGATATAGGGGCCGCTCAAGTTACCCGAATCCGGTTGGACGAGGGGTATCTGGCTGGTGCTGCTTTGCAATTCCTTTTCGGTTCAGGGCAACTAGAGGAGACCTTTTCAGCCTCGACATCGAGTTGCACGGCGACCAGTGTGGAAGTGGAACTCGAGCCGAAGGAGGCCGCGAGCTACGAGCGCCTTTTTGTTACCGCGCATCGTGAAAGTGGACTGGTGACAGCTACCTCAATAGTGGACCTCTTTGGGAACCGCACCACGATCCTGTTTTCGGGCATCGCGGTGAATCAATCGCCAGGCTCCGCGGAGTTTGAGTTTGCCCGGCCCAAGGGCGTCGAACTACTGGATCTTTCGGGGCGGCCGTGAAATTGGGCTCCGCGAAGAGCCTCGCTCCGTGAAGCACCCCCATCTGAGTAGAAAACGCCCCGTGCGCTCTTTTCTGCTCAATAGAGGAAGAATTTTTCCTCTCAGGCTGAGTCTGCAAAATTTGGTGCCCCCGGGCACCGAGTGGCCGAGAAGGTACGTTTCTTGACAAGTGGCGTCCGTTTTCCGGCACATCAACCGCAGGTGAGTGGTTCGATTGGCTTCTCGATCGTAGGTTTTTCTTGCAAAGTCGGCCGAATCGATGCTTTCTCCCCTCGATCAGAGCGTATTTTTTTGGAACCGCATGGGTCTGACGCCCATCCACAATATTTCTAGTGACTCATCGGCGGCTTGGCACACCTGGCCGGCGCGATTCAGCTGAGAACTGTTTTGAAACAAAGGTTTACAATCTCCCTCTGCGGGCCCGGTGCTTGACACTAAAATGCGAGTCGATAGACTGCAAAACGAGCAAAAGAACCGAAATGTCAGGGGGTTCGACGTTTCTAGCCAACTAGATTTCAGTTCTGCGGCCGGTCAATCAAGAGATCGTAGCTCCTGCGGCCTTCCACGCCCTACCGAGAGCCCCCTTCAGCGCGCGGTGGCGGCGAACGGACACCCCCTAAGTACCTTGAAGGGTTTACCTTTTCTCCGGCCTCTGACTCTTGGGAGAAAGCTGCTTGAGCGTTGGGAAGGCGTATTCCCTCGACTTGGAACGGAGTGTAAAACCCCCATTTCAAATTCCTTTGGTGGCTCGCTTTGGGCACGATCTTTGCTTCTTTTGGCTGCAGAACAAGGATTCCTGCCAATGGGCAGGCCGGTGAACCAGGAGGGAGAAGCATGAGCGAGCATGATTCGGAAGACGGTGGAACTGGACGCAAGGGGTTCGTACGTGACGTCATGGGTCGGATTTCTTCGCCGGAGCCCGGCGAACTTCCCGAAAGGGATGCCCCCGTCCGTACGGGCGGAATGCAGGAAAGCGACGCCGAAGGCTTACAGGACGCGATCCGATTCTTCGGCAGCGATTCAGCCGAGTTCCGTAGCCGTCTCGATCGGATGCTGGGAGATTTTGAGACCCTCCGCCGTCGGTACGACCAAGCCCGCGTTCAACACAGGGATGCCGAGCGCCAGAATGAAAAGCTCGTGGGCATGCTCCAGGAAGCGAAGCAGCAGATGGAGCTTCTCAAAGAAGAGGTAGACAAGCTGTGTGCTCCCCCAAATGGCTATGGACTCTTCCTCCGGTCAAACAAAGATGAAACAGTCGAGATACTGGTTGATGGCCGCCCCATGCGGGTAAATCTTCACCCGGATCTGGACCCGGTCCACCTCGAGGAGGGCCAGATGGTTCTCCTGAACGAAGCTTTCAATGTGGTCGAATCGGCCGGGTATACCCAGCGCGGGGAGGTTGTTACGGTCGTCGACTTCGTCGACGAAAAAAGGATCCTAGTGACGGGGCATACCGATGACGAACGACTGGTTACCGTCGCCGAACCGCTGCGTTCGGAACGGCTGAGCGTGGGCGACCGGCTGATGGTGGATCCGCGGACTCAATATGCGTTTGAGAAGATGCCGAAATCATCGGTAGAAGAGGTCATGCTCGAGGAAATCCCGGATATCACTTACTCTGACATTGGTGGGCTTGGAGACCAGATCGAGATTCTTCGCGACTCTGTGGAACTGCCCTACCTCCACCCGGAAGTTTTCAAAGAGCACCAACTCCGCCCGCCCAAGGGTATCCTGCTCTACGGACCTCCAGGCTGTGGCAAGACCTTGATTGCGAAAGCGGTGGCCAACGCGCTGGCCAAGAAGATCGAAACGCGTACAGGCAAATCCACGACCGCATATTTCCTCAACGTCAAGGGGCCGGAACTTCTGAATAAGTACGTCGGAGAGACTGAGAGCAAGTTGCGAGAAGTTTTCAAGAAGGCCCGCGAAAAGGCGAGCCATGACGTTCCGGTTGTTGTCTTCTTCGACGAAATGGACTCCCTCTTCAGGATGCGAGGATCGGGTGTCTCTTCGGACATGGAGGCAACCGTCGTCGCCCAGTTCCTCTCCGAAATTGATGGCGTGGAGTCTCTTGAGAATGTGATCGTGATCGGCGCGAGTAACCGTCAGGATCTCATTGATCCCGCGGTCCTGCGTCCTGGGCGTCTCGATCTGAAAGTGAAAGTCTCCCGGCCCGATGCGAAGGCTGCTCGCGAAATCTTCCTCAAATACCTAAAGCCGGATTTGCCTCTTCACGAAAGTAGCTTTGCGAAGTACGGCTCGGACCGCGATCAGATCTGTAGCGCGATGGTCGACGAGGTGATCGAGGGCATGTATTCGACCGGAGAGGACAATAAATTTCTCGAAGTGACTTACGCCAAGGGCGATCGGGAGATCTTCTATTTCAAGGATTTCTCAAGCGGTGCGATGATCGAAAACGTTGTTGCCCGGGCCAAGCGGAAGGCGGTGAAACGGTTCATTGATCACGGTGAGCGCGGGATCAAGATTGAGGACATGCTTCAGTCCGTGAGGGAAGAGTTCAAGGAAAATGAAGATCTTCCCAATACCACCAACCCCGACGACTGGGCGCGAATTTCCGGGCGCAAGGGCGAACGAATAATCAACGTGCGCACGCTGATTACCGGGATGGAGCGCAAAGAGGAGTCGATCGAGACGGTAGCGGCGGGCCAAGGTCAATATTTGTAGAAGCGCTGACTAGGGCGTGTTTTCCGTGTCGAATTCGATCTCGTGCCGGCACCGGAGTGGTGATGGTTGAAATTCGGGGGCTCGGACCCTCTGAAAAATTATGGGTACCCTCCATGTCACCAGATGAACTGAATAGTCGGGAGAGTTAATGGCGATACCCACGGTAATGGGAACCGAAATCGAGTTTGGGATCATCGTCAAGAACGATCCCGACTTCGATCCTATTTCCAGTTGTGTTTTGCTCGTGAATGCCTACAGGGAGGACCCGGAAGGACGGATCCTTTGGGATTATGATCAGGAGAACCCCCTCGCTGATGCACGCGGATTTCAAGTGGACGGAGAAAAATACACGCCCACTCAGCAGGAGAACATTGCCCGCAACAAGACTCTGATTAATGGCGCCCGTTACTATGTCGACCACGCTCACCCGGAGTATTCGTGTCCCGAAGTAACCAATGCTCGGGACCTTGTTGTTCACGAGAAGGCAGGGGAACGAGTTCTCGAGGTGAGCCGGCGCGAGGCCAATGCATTGCTCCCCGCTGGAGCGGTGATGCTGCTGCACAAGAACAACAGCGACCGTAAAGGCAATAGTTATGGCTGCCATGAAAACTACCTCATGGACCGCCGTACTTCATTCAAGCGTATCGTCGAAAATTTGCTGCCCTTTTTCGCTACGCGCCAAATTTATTGTGGTGCTGGTAAGGTGGGGAGCGAGAATCGAAATCACCCCTGTGACTTTCAGATAAGCCAGCGTGCCGATTTCTTTGAAACAGAAGTCGCGCTGGATACGATGGTCAAGCGCCCGATCATCAATACCAGAGATGAGCCTCACGCAGATAGAGAGAAATATCGACGTCTCCACATGATTGTCGGCGACTCGAATATGAGCGAATACACGATTTATCTCAGGAACGGTGTAACCGCGATTATTCTGTCGATGATTGAAGATGGCGCAATTGACCGAGACCTTTCGCTAAGCAATCCGGTTAGGTCAATTAAGGAAGTCTCTCACGATCCCACACTGAAAGCCGAACTGCAGCTTGATAATGGGAAGCGCATGACCGCGATTCAGATCCAGAACGAGTTCCTCGAAATGGCGCTGACCTACGCGGCGAGGAATAAGCTGGATCCGGTGGCGATCGACGTGCTCGATCAGTGGCAGCATGTCATGACATCTCTCCAGGGAGACCCGATGGACCTGGCTCGAGAGATCGACTGGGTAGCCAAAAAGCTCCTTCTCGAGAGTTTCATTGAACGCAAGGGCCTCGACTGGGAAGATCCGAAAGTGCAGATGCTTGACCTTCAGTATCACGACACGCGGCCCGATAAAGGTCTTTACTATATGCTGGAGCGAGAAGGTCGTATGAAAAGGATCTGCACTGACGATGAGATT
>Ga0310120_10000871_pt1 | contig 23165 bp, 20 predicted proteins | sample CB27_AW_983_MG_FD_203506 | JGI IMG/M metagenome (GOLD analysis project Ga0310120, IMG submission 203506) | Marine microbial communities from Western Arctic Ocean, Canada - CB27_AW_983 | ecosystem: Environmental > Aquatic > Marine > Oceanic | place: Canada: Western Arctic Ocean | collected...
TCCGTGTCACGGCTATCGATTCACCGGTCCCGTACGCCGGCACCCTGGAAGATTACTTTCTCCCGCAGCCAAAGGACATCGTGACTGCCGCAAGGTATCTCGCGAGCTACTGATGCGATGGGAGAACATGACAGCAGTACGAATTGTCTAGATCGTAGGACCGCCCCGAGCGCCCCCGGGTATCCTGGGATCGCTCATGTTGACACGACAAGACTGAATCCGGAGACGTAGCGTGGCCCGAATTGAGGTCCCGATGCCCCAGATGGGTGAGTCCATCGTCGAGGGTACGGTATTGAAGTGGCTGAAGCAGGTCGGTGATGCCGTCAAAAGGGATGAGCCGATCCTAGAGATCTCTACCGACAAGGTGGATGCCGAGATTCCGTCTCCCCAGTCAGGAATGCTCGTGGAAGTGCGTATCAAGGAGGGGGAAACGGTTGAGGTCGGCACGATCGTCGCCTACATCGACACGGAGCCGGGGGCCGTAGCCTCGCCCGTCACGGCTGATGAGGCGTCGGAGCCAGATAAGCCGACCCCTTCTGTCGACGTAGAGGCCAGTGCGTTGCCGATGTCCGTTGAGGAGCGCCTTCGTACTCGCTCTACCCCAGTGGTGAGAAGGATCGCTGAAGAGCATGGAGTCTCGATCGGCGACGTGCCAGGCACGGGGGCGGCGGGTCGAGTGACTAAACAGGATATTCTCTCCTACATCGAGGACGTGGGGTCTCCTTCGCGGCCTGCCCCCTCCGACGTGGCTCCGGACGTGCCAAGCCGCCGGTTGCCACAGGCACCGACGCCATCCGTGGGTGCGGTTCCAGACCTGTGGGTAGCCTTCTATGGCGAAGTGCAGCACCCGGAATTCCCCGTGCGTGAGGGCGATGTCGTGGAGCCGATGGATAAGATCCGTCAGCTCACGGCGGAGCACATGGTGGTGGCCAAGAGGATCGCGCCCCATGTGCACTCCGTGATCGAGATCGACTTCTCCCGGATCGATCGGATTCGAGCACAAAACAAGGTGAGGTGGGAGGAGCAGGGCGCCAGAGTCAGCTACACCGCCTTCGTCGCCTGGGCCTGTTCGCGGCTATTGCACAGTTATCCCAACGTGAATGGTACGGTGTCCGGTAACAACGTGATCCATCGCAGTAGTGTCAACATCGGCATGGCCGTGGACCTCGACCCGGGTCTGATCGTACCTGTCATCCACGGCACGGACGACCTCAGCCTCCTCGGCATCGGCAAGAAGATCATCGATCTGGCTACTCGCGCTCGGTCCCGAAAGCTGGCTCCGAACGAGATTCAGGGTGCCTCTTTTTCCCTCACGAATCCCGGCGTCCTCGGCACCCTCGTCGGGATGCCGATTATACCGAAGGGGACAGCGGCGATACTCGGTACCGGTGCGATAGAGAAGCGTCCGGTCGTGGTCCAGGATCCCCTCACCGGCACGGATGCGATCGCGATTCGCAAGCGTGCCCTCTTCTCGCTCGGATACGATCATAGGATCGTAGACGGAGCGGATGCTGCACGATTCCTTGCCGACTTGAAGGAGCTCCTGGAGGACTTCCCGGAGGACGCGTAGAACGAGTGCACCTTCGACCCTATCCAAGCGAGTCGATGGAGCTACAGGTGCGGAACCTGGGGCTCATCTCTTATGCGGAGGCTCTGGCACTGCAGTCGGATTTGGTCCAGCGTCGACGCGACTGCGCCCTGCCCGACCAGCTCCTCTTGCTCGAACATCCTCACGTGATCACGATGGGGACGGGATCACGACCTGAGCACGTGCTCGCGAACGCGGCGGAGCGAGAGCGTCTCGGAATCGATCTCCTTGAAGTTGGGCGTGGGGGCGACGTGACCTACCACGGCCCCGGCCAGCTCGTGGGCTACCCGATTCTAGACCTGAAGCCGGACCGAAAGGATGTGCACCGATACCTTCGAGACCTCGAGGGAGTGATTATCGGCACGCTGAGAAGCCTAGGGGTAACCGGCGATAGGGTGAAGGCCAAGACGGGGGTGTGGGTGGACGGTCGCAAGATCGCCGCTGTCGGGGTCCGTGTATCGAGTGGCTGGATCACGTCCCACGGGTTTGCCCTGAACGTCTCCACGGACCTCTCTTACTTCCGGACGATCGTCCCTTGCGGCCTCGACGACGTACGTATCACTTCGGTTTCCTCGGAACTCGGCCAGCCCCTGGCTGTGGAGGAGGTGGTTCCGGCAGTCACAAACGCGTTCGCTGAAGTGTTCGGAAGATCTGTTGTTGGCAAGCCAACAAATGCATCCAAAATCGCCCTTTCGTGACGGGTTTGTTGCGCCATTTGTTTCGAAAAGCCTGACCCATTTTTCTCGTGCGGCTACTTGTTTGTGCTTTTTGGCTCAATCTATTTCTGGACTATTGATATATGAGATTATAGATGATATGAATATGTTAAACATATGTATGACATGTGCTTACAGTGTAAAGACATTTTTCCTATCAACGGCTTAGCCCCCGGTTGACGAGGGCTCTGCCACCCGTCATAATTGAGGGGCGTTTCCGATGTGGTTCGCTGATTCGATGGCGTTGGTCATCCCTTCATGCGAATCGTGAAACGTGATCTGCCGGACGGGACGCCGTAGCGGTGGAAGCGCACTGAGGATTGGAACTCAGTGAGCCGGTGGAGGAGTCGTTGGTCTCCACTGTAGCCTCCGGAGCTCGGAGGGCTCATCGTCGCCACCACGCGACGAGGAGAAAAGGGAAGCTGAGGCAGCTATCCGACGGAGGGTGAGCCGCAAGGCAAACTTGAAAAGCGGGTTAGGTTCCAAGCGAGACGAAGCTTCTACCAGCGAAAACGGGCCCTCGGGGCGGCTTGCCGTTCCGGGGGCTTTTTTTGTGTGTCAGTTGGTTCGTTGTTATCCTTGCGCCGGCCAAGCCGACAACCTCTTGTTCAGGATCCCTATCGTTGGCTCCAATTCTACGACGTGACCTGGCGTACCTTCTTCTCGAGGATGGTCGCCGCTTCGACGGCTTTCGTTTCGGCGGTCGGGGGCCCTCCTTCGGGGAAGTCGTATTCAATACGTCCATGACAGGCTATCAAGAGATCCTTACGGACCCGTCTTACACCGGGCAACATGTCGTGATGACGTACCCCCTCATCGGAAACTACGGGGTAAACGACGACGATCGTGAGTCCGACCGGCCGCAACCGGCGGGCTTCATCATACGAGAGCCGCCGCCGCAGTATTCGTCCTGGAGGGCTACGGATTCTTTGGAGGGATACCTGGTTCGCCACGACGTTGTCGGCATCTGTGGCCTGGATACCCGCGCGCTCACCCGTCACATTCGGTCGAAGGGCGCTATGAGAGGGGCAATCGCGCCTGCAGAGGTCGACGCATCCGCATTGCTGGAAAGCGTGCTTGACCATCCCCCCATGGAAGGACTGGACTTGGCGTGCGGAGTTTCCACTGATCGCGCCTATGAAGTGAGCCCGGTGGGAGAGGAGCGCTTCCATCTGCTAGCGTATGACTTTGGGGTGAAGGCGAACTCCCCCAGGCTCTTGGCCGAGCGAGGGTGCCGTGTGACCGTGATTCCGGCCGACACGCCGGCCGACGAGGTTGTCGAGGCACAACCCGACGGGCTCTTTGTGTCCAATGGCCCGGGTGATCCAGCGGCGGTGGAGAAGGCCCAACGGGCCATCGTCAGCCTCTCCGAAGCCGGTACGCCGGTATTCGGCATCTGCTTGGGCCATCAATTGATTGCCCGGGCGTTCGGGGCGGAGACCTACAAGCTTCCTTTCGGGCATCATGGGGGCAACCACCCGGTTCGCAATCTGGATAGGGACTGGGTAGAAATTACGTCCCAGAACCACGGCTTCGCCGTTAGGGCTGGCGACGGAGATGAGATAGCGGGAGCCCCCGCGTTGCGCCTTACTCACGTGAATCTATACGACGGAACCGTCGAGGGCGTGGCGCACCGGGAGCGCCCGGTGTTTGCCGTGCAGTACCACCCCGAAGCGGCTCCGGGGCCGCACGACAGCCAGTACCTATTCGATCAATTTATCGAACTTCTCGAAGCCCGCCGCCCCGTAGGTTCAACAGCCACTTGACGTTCCAGGCTCGACAACGTTACCGTGCCTTCCGCGCTGTGGCTGCGACACCTATCGTCTCGTGGAGGACCGCATGACCAAAGCCGACCTCGTTGAGCAGGTCGCAGAAGCAATCGGTCCTGGAATCACCAAGAAGGACTGTGCGTTGGTTGTGGACGGTCTTCTCAATGCCGTGAAACGTGCCCTTGCGAATGGCGAAGACATCGAGATTCGTGGGTTTGGGACCTTCAAGGTGAGAAAACGGAAGAGCCGCATGGCTCGAAACCCCAGAACTGGCGAGGGCGTCCAGGTGCCATCTCGGAGTGTACCGGTCTTCAAGCCCTCAAAGCATCTCCGCAAACGCGTGAGTCAATTGGACTCGCCTGCGTCCGCCCCCGTGGACGGGGCCGGTCTGGGATAGCTCTCCCATGCCGAGCACACTGATTCGGCGTGTACCTGGCAGCCCTCCGATCCGCTCCAGTACCGGGCTGATTTAACACATCAGTGCTTACGGGCGTCTGATTCTCGATGGCCGAAAACTCACTCCGGAATTCACTTTCAGATGATGACCTGGTTCGGCTCGTTCAGTCCGGCGACCGGCGGGCGATGGACGAGTTGGTGGATCGGCACCATGGCGTGGTATTCCGCACCTGTGTGGCCATCCTCAACGATGAGGACCTAGCAGCGGATGCCAGCCAGAACTGCTTCATCAAGGCCTTTAGGGCCATCGACCGCTTCAGAGGCGAGGCGGCGATCCGCACGTGGTTGCTCGCCATCGCGGGAAACGAGGCCCGAGGACTTCTTCGCAAGATCAAGGGGCGGAGAGAGCAGAGCATCGAAGACGTGGTGCCTGTCGCGTCTTCCGACCATGACCCGTCCGAGCAGGTTACTCTTGATGCAGAGGTGGCCCGCGTCCGTTTGGTGCTCTTGCAGCTTCCGCGGAAGCAAAGGTTGTCCGTGACGCTGAGAATCGACGAGGGTTTGAGCTTTCGTGAGATCGGTGAGATCATCGAGTCATCGGAGGGGGCGGCTCGTGTCAATTATCATCACGGGATTCGTCGTCTGAGGGAGCTGTTGGAGTCATGATTCCCCCGAATTGTGCCACGCTGAAGGACTTGCTGCCGGAATTCGTTCGAGGTGAACTCGGGGATGAACGACGCCGTTGGGTCGTGGAGCACGTCACGATCTGCGCCGATTGCCAAGAGGAGGTCGAACTTCTTCAGCGGATTGGTTCCGATACCGTGAGGGTTCCGGCCGGCTTGGCCTACGACATCAAAGATGCTCTGGCGCGAGATCACGCGTCTGCTCGCCGGTCGGTTCGCTGGCGTGTGCCGGCGGCGGCGGCCGTGGCGCTCGCTCTCGGCACTGCGGTCGTGTGGGAGCGAGTACGGTCGCTGCCAGAGGTAGGTCCGCTCGGGCGGGAGCCTTTCGCGGTCGTGTGGCCGAGTGATGACGCCGACGTGGCGGGTGCGCCGATCCTGGAGGGGCTTTCGGACGATGATCTGATGCTACTGTTTGAGGAGCTTGGAGGATGAAGAAACAGATCGGTTTTCTGGCCATAATGCTGTTGGCAGGGTTCGATGGGGTCGTCGCACAGCGCCCGGGGGCGCGCCCCCCCCCCGGGGGCAGAGGTCAACGTGCCCAGATGGAACTGAGGATTCAGTCGCAGTTCGACCTCCTGGTCCGAGATCAGTTGGAACTGAGTGACGAGGAAGGACAACAGCTCGGCGACATTGTCGAGGGCTTCCGCCAGCGTAGACAGGAGTTGGCTCTGAGGGAACGGCAGGTCCGTGGCACGGTGTTCCGCCTGGGTACGGAAAGTGCGGAGGAAGGGGAGCTCAGCGATGAAGCGGCCACCGACGCACTGCAGGAGATCGTCCGCCTACGGGAGGAGGAGACGAGTCTTTTCCGGGAGGAGCAGGAAGCCCTCGTAGGGGTGCTAACGCCCCAACAACTCCTCCGCTTCGTCGTGATGCGCGGCCAACTTGCCGAAAGGATCCAGAGGATCCGTTCAGGCGAGCGTCCGCCAGGTGGACCGAATGGGCGCCTGAGGGGCGGACGACCGCGTGAGGGAGTCGGCGCGGAACGTTGACCAGTGAGGTGGGGTGCCTCAAGTTGACCCGAGTCGTCCTCATCTGGTCCGAGTAACTGGTATCCATGGAAATCAGAACCCTCTTCTTCGCTTCCTATAAGGACCTTCTCGGCACTGACGAGCTTCACGTGAATCTCCCTATTGGAGCCAGCGTTTCGGACCTCGTCGAGGAGCTCCGTTCCCGGGGCGGCGCCTTCACGGTTCTACCGAAGCTCCCGGCCGTAGCCGTCAACATGACCTACGCGGATCCGTCGTCGACTCTTAGTGACGGCGATGAGGTGGCCCTGATTCCGCCCGTTGCGGGGGGCTGACCATGCCTATCGCAAGGATTGTCCAAGATCCCATAGACCCGGCGGCGGTATTGGCTAGCGTGGGCTCTGACGAAGACGGCGCCAGCCTCCTCTTTACGGGAGTGGTGCGGAACCACAACCAGGGTCGTACCGTGGGCGGGGTCCGTTACGACGCCTACGAGGAGATGGCCGCTCGGGTTCTGTCGCAGATCGTGGAGGAAGCTGTGCAGCTGGTTGGAACCGACCGTATCGTTGCCGTTCACCGGGTGGGCGAGCTGACCGTTGGAGAGGTGTCGGTGGCGATCGCCGTTTCGAGTCCCCATCGTGCGGAAGCCTTCGAGGCCAGTCGCTTCATCATCGAAGAAATCAAGAAGCGCCTCCCGGTATGGAAAAAGGAGCGCTACGAAGGTGACGTCGAGGAATGGGTCGAGGGAGTCACACCCGTAGCGGTGCCGGCTCGTCAGGTAGACGAATCATGAAGGATCAGTTCGGTCGCACCGTCGAATACCTCCGGATCTCGGTGACGGACAAGTGCAACCTTCGTTGCGTGTACTGCATGCCGCTCCACGGTATGGAGTGGCTGAAGCGAGACAGTCTTCTCAGCTACGAAGAGATCGCTTCGGTGGTGCAGACCATGGCCGGCATGGGATTACGCAGGGTGCGGATCACGGGTGGGGAGCCGCTCGTCCGAAAGGATCTTCATCGGCTGGTGGGCATGTTGTCGAAGATCTCGGGGATTGAGGAGATCTCGCTGTCTACCAATGCGGTTCTTCTGGCCGATCAGGCCGAGGCGCTTCGGGATGCCGGAATTAGCCGGGTGAACATCTCGCTCGACTCGCTGAGGGAAGACCGCGTGGACGCGATCGCGAGACGTCCGGGGTCTTTTGGTCGCATCGAAGAGGGGCTGGCAGCCGCGGAGGCCGTTGGTTTCGACCCGATCAAGATCAACGTGGTGCTCATCGAGGGTCAGAATGACGACGAGATCGAAGACTTCGCGAGGCTGAGTCGGGATCGCCCCTGGCATATTCGCTTCATTGAGTTGATGCCCACGGGCTCCAACCTCGAACTGAGCACGAACAACTTCGTTTCTTGCCAGGATGCGTTGGCCCGCATACGGCGGATGGGTGGCATCGAGCCGGTGGAGGGACCGGTCGGGAACGGCCCTGCGACGTACTACCGTTTTCCCGACGCGCGGGGAACGGTTGGCGTGATTACTCCGATGAGTCACAACTACTGCGACCGGTGTAACCGGATGCGCCTGACGGCGGATGGCCAGCTTCGTCCCTGTCTTTTCGGGTCTCTCCAGACCAACCTCCGCGATCCTCTACGCGAAGGAGCGGACCTGGTTCCACTCATCGAAGAGACGCTCAGGATCAAGCCCGAGCGCCATTTCCTGATCCAGGGAAGTGCGGAAGGTTCGGGAGGATTGGTGGCGCTCTCACAGACGGGTGGTTGAGCGTATCACCCTTTTGTAACTTCCGGCGTTACCGCGGCTCGAGGGAGTGGGCCGTCGGGGCGATCCATCCATCTCCATAGACAATTCCACTCAGGGTTCTTATGAGCGCGAACAAGATTACCGTGGTCGGGGCCGGCCACGTCGGGGCTTCCTGTGCACAGAGACTCGCCGAAAAGGAGCTCGCGCGCGAGGTGGTTCTGATCGACATCGTCGAGGGAATTCCGCAGGGAAAAGGTCTGGATCAGTGGGAGAGTGCTCCGGTAGAGGGCTTTGATTCGCTGGTCATCGGCTCAAACGATTACGCGGACGCGAAGGACTCCGACATCTTCATCGTGACCGCCGGGATTGCCCGCAAGCCGGGTATGAGTAGGGACGACCTTCTCAAGACCAATGCGGGCATCGTCGAGTCTGTCTCGAAGGAGATCGCCCGAGTGGCCCCCGATTCCATCATCATCATGGTTTCGAACCCACTCGATGTGATGTCGTACGTGGCTCTGAAGGCCACCGGGTTCCCTCGCGAGAGAGTGATCGGTATGGCCGGTGTGCTGGATACGGCGCGGTACCGTTCGTTCATCGCCTTGGAGCTCGATGTGAGCGTGGAGGATATTCAGGCACTCGTTCTCGGAGGACATGGAGATACAATGGTGCCCCTTGTTTCCTACACCACGATTGCCGGCATCCCCATCACGCAATTCCTGGACAGTGATCGCATCGAAGCCCTCCTAGAGCGGACTCGCAAGGGAGGTGCTGAGATCGTCGCCCATCTGAAAACCGGCAGTGCCTACTACGCGCCGTCAGCGGCTGCTGTGCAGATGACGGAGGCGATCGTGAAGAACAAGCGTCGCATCCTCCCCTGTGCCGCATACTTGGAAGGTGAGTTCGGCTATGAGGGGATCTTCCTCGGGGTCCCGTGCAAGTTGGGGGAGGGGGGGCTTCAGGAGATCATCCAGGTGGAACTCACCGAGGATGAGGGTAAGGCCTTGGAAAACAGCGCCCGAGCCGTGCGGGAAACGATCGAGGCGCTCGGCCACTGATCCACCCGGCTAGTTGGTCGAGGAGCTGAGCCGCGAGAAGACTTCGGGGTCAAGGTCGTCGTTGATCTTGACGTCATCCATGCGGATGACCTTGAACACGCGGCCCTGGTCATCGAAGTGGACGCGGGCACCGACGTAGTAGTACCCGTCAGTGCTCTCGATCTCCTCCCACCGGGTGTGGTTCGCGCGCGTCGTGCCTTCTACCTGGTAGTCCACCTGAACTGGCCAGGTCCGTCCGTCGACGAAATAGTAGTGCCACGCATCGTTGCCGATGCCTTCGCCAAAGTTCACGCGCACGACGTGGCGACCCCGATCGTCCTTTCCATCGTAATGGAGGTTAACCCCGGGATCCTTCAGCTTGAACGGAAGCCCGATCCAGTAGTTGACGTCTCCCGACACATACCGCACTTCCAGCTGGTCCTTGTCCGCGGAAGTCAGGCGCTGCCCGTTCATATATGCCCAGTCCGTTTCCCCGTCCCACCCCTGCACGATGAAGTTGTCACCTTCCCACCGCTCGATACGGGCTGCGAGCACACCCGGTTGCTGCGCGATCGTGACGTATCGGGGTCTCGTCCTTCTCAATCGACCCGAGGTGGCGTCATACATCTCGGTGGTCAATGTGAATTGGGCGGTGCGCAGGTTGCGGTACTGCTTCATGCCCCCCAGTGCGTCGATCCACGATTCCACCAATTCCAGGGCTTTCGGGTCTATCTGCTGAGCCGCGACCTCTCGCACTCCGAGGCCCAGAGCGAGAACGGTGACCAGGGCTCCGATCCCCAACGCGGCTCCGGTTCGGGTCCGACGGGTGACTCGACTGCAGTGCGCGTTCATCTTCATCTTTCCCCCAGAGGCCAAGTTATCCGATCCGTAGACGGTGTTGTAACACCCCGCCGCCCTTGTTGCTCCCCCCCCCGAGCGGCCTCTACAATCTCATAGTCTAGGCGATGAAGTGCGAACCTGATAGGAGGTGTGACGCGGAGACATCCGGCTCACCCACAAGACCGGACCGTCGTCGCCGCAACGTGGGAACCCCAAGCGGGATCTCCGTGTTAGGATCTTATCGGTGGGTGGGGAAGGATGGATGAGTTTCCGAGCGCCCGGCGGCGGCTGGCGTGCACCCGGACGAGCACGACGCTTTTCCGGGTCTGAGCGAGGTAAAGATGAAGGAACACGAATGACTAGGTCGCGGGTCTCGAAGACCTTCGCAGCGATTGTGGTAACCGTGACGCTTGCAGCCTGTGGTGAGGACAACCTGCTGGGGCCCAATCCGGAGGATGTTCAATTCGCTCCTTCGCTGGATATAGATCTCTCGACCATGACGCAAGAGCCCAGCGGGCTCTACTTTGCCGATTCCACCGTGGGGACCGGCCTCGCTGCGGCGTCGGGGGACGCGGTCACCGCGAACTTCACACTATAGCTGTCGGACGGGAACTTGATCGACGCTGGTACCGACACGTGGGTGCTCGGCACACTCGATCTGTTCGCTGGCGGCGATGAAGGCCTGACGGGCATGCAGGTCGGCGGCGTAAGGGTACTCGTGGTTCCCTCCTCGCTCGGGTGGGGCGAGCAGGGAAGTCGAGATGGTCTCGTCCCCCCCGACGCGGTGCTTGTCGTCCGGTTCGAGGTAATGGCGATCATCAAGCCAGGCGCCACCTAGGTCTTGCGTTTATCCCGTCCCTGCCTGTTCAGGTAGGCCGCCCACTCCTGCTCCCCTCGAATCCTCCCTCCTGGGCGTCCGCTAATTTCGGGGACCCTCCTCCATGGCTGTTGACGCATGAACAGTATTCATTACGTGATATGCACCATTCTTCACAAGGCGCCGTTGACATAGCTTATTTGCATGTTTACACTGTTCACTATGGCGACACAAAGGGAACAGATTCTCAGCGAGGCATGCGACCTCCTTGTGACGGGCGGGTTGGACGGTCTATCGATGCGTAAGTTGGCCGCGCGCCTCGGCGTTACGGCTCCCGCCCTCTATCGGCACTACGAGAGCAAGGAAATGGTTCTGGTAGACGTAGTAGGGGAGGCGTTCAAGGTATTCGCCGAGTACCTGTCCCGTGCACTCGAGGGCCGTACGGCAACTGAGCGGTTCAGCATGACGGGTCGCTCTTATCTCGCGTTTGCCCTCGATCATCCTCAATACTATGCCCTCTTGCATGCAGCTCATGGGAGCGTGGGGCGTCAGGGGTTGCCGCATGAGGAGACGGATCACGCGTGCGGAGTCGGACAGTTCATGGTTGATCGCGTGCGAGAAGGGATGGAGTCTGGGATCTTGAAACCGGGTTCTCCCGAAACGGTCGCCCGCACGATCTGGGCCCACGCCCATGGACTCGTATCGATTTACCATCGCGGCCTCCTCAGGATGGAGGAGCCCGAGTTTCGGCAGCTCTTTCTCGAATCGAGCTGGCGCCTCATGGAAGGATTAGCCGAGCCGGCCTTCGCGGCGACCATGGGTGAGCGGGTCAGGCGGGCAGTGGCCGAGGAAGGAGCAACGGCGGGAAACACGGCGAGAGAAACGGCGAATGAGAGGATTGAAGATGAAGTGGTCGAGGCGTAAGGGGACTGGATTTCAGTGGACGGCCGTATGCGTCGTCATATGGCTCGTGGTGGGAAGCGAAGCGAGGGCGCAGGTGCAGGAGTCGGCGCAGATCCTTACGCTTCAGCAGACGATACGACTGGCTTTGGAGCGAAGCGAAGACCTCAGAGACGCGCGCCTCGGGCTCGAATTGGCTGAAGAGCAGGTGTCGGAGGCTAGGGGTGAGCTCTTTCCGAAGGTCGACGCCACGGCGGCATATACCCGAAACCTGAGTGTGGCCACGAATTTCTTGCCTGCGATCATCTTCGACCCGTCGGCCGGTCCAGACGATGTGGTTCCCGTTCGTTTCGGATCGGACAACGTGTGGCAGACGAACATCGTCGTGGAGCAAGCGCTCTTCAAGCCGTCCGTGTTCGTAGGGATGTCAGCAGCCGGCCGATTCGAGAACTTCGAACGGGAGACGCTTCGTGGTCGAACCCAGGACGCCGTCACGCGCGTTCGGCTCATTTATTATGGCCTCCTCCTAGCGCAGGAGCAGTCGCGATTGGTGGAGAACTCGGTGCGACGCGTTCGGCAATCTCTCGAGGAAACGACGGCCCTAAACCGTGCGGGGTTGGCCTCCGACTACGATGTCCTGCGACTCGAGGTGGAGTTGGCGAACCTGGAGCCGAATCTTCTGCGAGCCCGGAATGCCGTCGCCGAGTCCCGACGAGAAATTGGCATCGAGCTCGCGATGGAGAGTCCGGACGGAATACGCGTAGCTGGCTCGTTGGCGCAGATCGATCTCGAGGACAGGGAGGCGAACTCTCCCGCGAACCGCGAGATACTCGAATTTTCAGCCACCGGCCTGGGTGAAGGCGCCGCGCCGGAAGGCACGCAGGCGATGGACCTCGAGGCGCGGTCGGACCTTCGCCTACTCGATTTTTCCGAGCAACTTCGCCGGTCCGAGTTGAAGCTCGAGCAGGTGCAATACCTTCCCGAGATCGTCGTTTTCGGCACTTATGGAATACTCGCACAACAAAATGGCGGATTGAATTTTTTTGGAGAATCGATGCAGCGCGCGACTACAAAGCAGGCCGGGCTACGCGTGACCTGGCCGATCTTCAGTGGCTTCTCGAAGGATGCCCGTATCGACCAACGAGCAGCGGCCCTCGGGCAGATTCAGGCCCAGAGTCGTTTGGCCCGATCTCGGGCAGCTAGTGAGGTCGAGACCGTGTGGGACCAGGTGGGTGAAGCACGAGATCGAGCCGCAGCCCAGCGCAAGGCGGTAGGACAAGCACAACGCGGCTTCGAAATCGCCAGCGCCCAATATAGGGAAGGACTGGGGAGCCAGCTGGAGCTCACCGATTCCGAGGTTGCCCTGCGACAGAGCGAGTTCAACTACGCACAGGCCGTATACGATTTCCTTGTGGCCCAAGCGAACCTGGATCACGCCATGGGCTATGTACCCATGGTGGATTCGGATCGTCCTAGAGGCCGCGTTCAGTGATAGGGGGGGCAAGAGAAGTGATGACAATACAAACGCGGCTCAAGGGGGGCCTAGCCGTGGCCCTCCTCGCTGGGATAGCGGGTTCGTGCGGTGGTGAAGCGGAAGCCGTCGATGGTGGGAACGACGGGGTCCTCATTGAGGGCACCGCTCGGGTCATCAACGTGGAGACGAGCACCGTCGAAAGCATGGAGTTCGTGGAGCTGATACGCCTGACTGGCATCGCCGTGGCTGACCAGGACGTTACGATTTCCGCGGAGGAGTCAGGCGTTATCCGACGAATCGTAGTGGACCAGGGGAGCACCGTGAGAGCGGGCCAGGCACTCTTCGAGATCGACGCCGATATTCTCGAGAGCCAGGTTGCGGAAGCTACGGCCCAGGCGGCCCTGGCCAACGAGACCTGGGGACGTCGTAAACGTCTATACGAGGAGGATAAGGTAGGGTCTGAGTTAGCCTACCTGGAAGCCAAATACTCAGCCGAGCAGATGGCGGCTCGCTTGGCGATGCTCGAAACGCGACTGGGACACACGGTGATTCGAGCACCGATCTCTGGTGTACTCGAAACGCGCCTGGTGGAAGTGGGGACCATGGTCAGCGTCGGGACAGCGGTGGGTCGCGTAGTCTCGCTCGATCCGATCAAAGTTGCCGCCGGCGTGCCGGAACGATACGCGGCGGACGTAGCGGTGGGAGCTTCGGCGACCGTTTCCTTCGAGGTCCTGGAGCTCTCGATGGATGGTACGATCAGCTACGTGGGCGCTACGGTCAATCGCCTGAACCGCACCTTTCCGATCGAGCTCGAGATGACGAATTCCGGGGGTGTGATCAAGCCGGAGATGATAGCGAACGTGGCGGTTGTGCGGAGAGTGGTGGCCGACGCGGTCGTCGTTCCTCAGGAGACGCTGGTGCGGGTCGAGGATGGATATGTGGCGTTCGTAGTGGAGGGTTCGGGAGTGGAGGCCGTGGTGGTCTCGCGAAGTGTCGCGGTCGGTCCCAGCCAGAGAAATGGTGTGGTTATCGAGAGTGGGTTGGAACCTGGGGATCGACTCATTGTGGTAGGCCAACAGCAGGTGTCAGCTGGAGACCACGTCAACGTGGTCGGGACGAGGTGAGGACGTGACAGATGTGATCAAGCCTCCGGGCGAGCAGGGGAGCGGGGACGTGGACGAGCGGCAGGAAGCCGCGTTCCTTTCCCGGTTCAAGGAATTCCGTATGACGAGCGCGGCCGTGGACCACCAGACCAGCGTACTGGTGCTCTTCGCGTTTATCATCTTGGGCGGGCTATTCGCGTACAAGGCGATTCCGAGGGAGTCGTTCCCTGAGATCGAAATTCCCATGATCGCCGTGAACACGATCTATCCAGGGGTGTCTCCGGCGGATATGGAGAGCCTGGTCACACAGCCTCTCGAGGACGAGCTGTCGACAATCTCCCACGTCAAGGAGCTCACTTCGACGTCGGTGGAGGGTTACTCCAGCATCATCGCCGAGTTCGAAACTACGGTGAACCTGGAGGAGGCGCTCCAGAAGGTCCGAGAGAAGGTGGACCTGGCCAAGCCGGACCTCCCGGAGGAAGCCGAAGATCCTTCGATTGTGGAGTTCGACTTCTCCGCGTTTCCGGTCATGCAGGTGAACCTTTCCGGCGAGTACGGCATCGTCCGGCTCAAGGAGATCGCGGAGGAGCTTCAGGACCGGCTCGAGCAAATTCCGTCGGTACTCCGAGCAGAGGTTCGTGGCGGCTTGGAAAGAGAAGTGCAGGTCGATGTTCATCTTGACCGGCTCCAGTTCTACGGGCTGGCGATCATGGATGTCATCGACGCCATCCGCGATGAGCATGTGAACATACCTGGCGGCTCCATCGACGTAGGGACCTTCAAGTACCTGGTCCGGGTGGATAGCGAGTTCGACGATCCGGCGGGCATTGAGGATATCGTGGTGGCGACGAAGGCCGACCGGCCCATCTACGTGCGTGACATCGCAGATGTGGACTTCGGGTTCAAGGAGCGCGACAGCTTTGCGCGTTTGGACCTAGCACCGGTGGTCACGCTGGACGTCGTGAAACGCTCGGGACAGAACATCATCGAGACGGCTGCCCGGGTGAAGGAAGTCATCCGGGACATGGAGCCGGAGCTACCCCCCACGACCATCGTCAAGATCACGTCCGATCAGTCGGTGCAGATCGCCGATATGGTGAGCAGCCTCGAGAACAACATCATCTCGGGTCTCATCCTCATCATCGGGGTGCTGCTCTTCTTCCTCGGAGCCGGAAACGCGGTTTTCGTGGCCATCTCGATCCCGACGTCGATGCTGCTGTCGTTCGTCATTCTACAGATGACGGGCACGACGCTGAACATGGTGGTCCTCTTCTCACTGATCCTGGCGCTGGGCATGCTGGTGGACAACGCCATCGTCGTCGTGGAGAACATCTACCGGTACGTCGAGGAAGGTTGGGACCGGCGTATGGCGGCCAAGAAGGCCACCGGGGAGGTGGCCATGCCCGTCATCGCCGCGACCCTGACGACGCTGGCGGCCTTCGCACCACTCCTATTCTGGCCGGGACAGGTGGGCGAGTTCATGAAGTTCATGCCTTCGACCCTGATCATCGCCCTGTCGAGCTCGTTGTTCGTGGCGCTGGTGATCGTCCCGACTCTGTGTGCCATGTTCCTGCGACTCGATGACGATCCCGCGCCCTCCCTCAGGCCTGCGGCTCGCTGGACGCTCATGGCTACGGCCGCACTGCTGTTGTTGATGTTCGCTGCGAACAATGTGTTGACGGCCGTCCTGCTCGTGGCTACCGCGACGATCCTGTGGGCACTCAACCGCTTTGTCATCGTCGGAATAGCAAGCCGGTTCCAACACGACTGGCTGCCCCGCGTACTCACTGTCTACGAGACTCAGCTGCGTCGGGCGCTCGAGCATAGGGCCGTAGTGCTCTTCGGCTCAGTGGCGGGTCTGGTGGTGACCCTCCTTCTCTTCGCACGATTCAATGCCGGCGTGGAGTACTTCCCGGAAGACATGCCGCCGAAGGAGATCCTGGTGGATATCGATCTGCCGGTGGGGAGTCGCGCCGAAGCCACCGACGTGATCGCTCGGAGGCTAGAGTCCGAGATCCGGATCATACCGGGCATCTCGGACGCCAAGTCCGTCGTGGCTACCGTAGGGGGCTCGGGCGGAGCGGCCGCCATGGGCGGGGGGGCTTCGAGCCCCAACGCCGGTCGCGTGACGGTGAGCATGGTGGAGTTTGCCGACCAAGAGTACGACGCGTTCGACCTTCTCAGCTCCATGCAGGCATCGTTGGGGATGGACATCGCGGGAGCCGACATCACGGTCGACCAGATGGCGGAGGGTCCGGCCCAGGGTGCCCCGGTGAACATCGAGATCATCGGGGAAGAAGCCGGAACGCTCAAGGAGTTGTCTGACAGAGTCCTGGAGATCCTCGAGGACGATCCGGTATATGCCAAACTTGTCGGTCTAGAGAGCGACCTGGATGAGGCCCGGCCCGAGCTCTCGGTCACGGTGGATCGTGAAAAGGCCGCCCTTTATGGCGTCTCGAGCCGCGACGTCGGGATCGCCATCCGAGGAGCGATCCAGGGAATTGAGGCGGCGAAGTACCGTACGGGTAACGACGAATACGATATCGTGGTCCGCTTGGCAGAAGAGTACCGCGGCGAGCTCGAGTCCTTACGCGACCTCACGGTCATGGACGAGGGCACACAGATTCCCCTTCTGTCGGTGGCGAAGTGGGAGGTGGCAGACGGCTACGGCAGCATCCGTCGGAAGGACCAGACACGCATGGCCACCATCAGTTCCGACGTGAGAGGTGGCCTGAACAGTAACGCCGTCCTGGGCGAGGTGCGGGAGGTCTTGGCTGGGTTCGTCGCCAACGAGTTGCCGGTGGGCTACCGGGTGCAATACACCGGTCAGTCGCAGGATCAGGACGAGGCTGCAGCGTTCCTCCAGAGTGCATTCCTGGGAGCGGTCATGCTCATCGGGCTCATCCTGGTGACCCAATTCAACTCGGTGGTCAAGCCGGTAATCATTCTCACGTCCGTCCTCATGTCGACGGCCGGCGTCTTTCTGGGACTCATGATCTTCCGGATGCCGTTCGGTATCATCATGACGGGAGTGGGGATCATCTCCTTGGCGGGAATCGTCGTGAACAACGCCATCATTCTCATCGACTACATCGATCTTTTGCGGACTCGGGACGGCATGGACCGGCGCGAGGCACTGGTGAAGGGTGGCCATGTGCGGTTCCGGCCGGTGGTGCTGACCGCCATCACCACTGCCTTGGGTCTGATCCCGCTGGCCATCGGACTCAACTTCGACTTCTTCGGACTCTACACGAACCTCCAGCCGGAGCTCTATTGGGGCGGTGAGCAAGCCGCCTGGTGGGGCCCGATGGCCATCGCGGTTATCGTGGGAATACTGTTTGCCACGTTCCTCACGCTGATTCTGGTGCCGGTACTCTACTCCATCATCGACGATCTGACCGACTTCTTGAAGCGGCATTACAAGTCTGAGGTGGATGTCGGGTCCGACATCGTCGGGGACGCCGCCGAGGATGAGTGGGCAAGCGTGATCACGGGCGCACCTGTCACAGAGCCTCAGCCCGCGGCGGTGCGTCTACAGAGTGTTGCCCCTGATTCGCTGGCGCCGACGGGTGGGCTTACGCCCCAACCCGAGTAGGGGCTGGCGCTGGGCGGGCCGCCGGCTCAGCTTGGGCGCCGGCATCGTGATTGAAGTGAAGGATAGAAGTCGCCCGCCGCTTGGGTATCGTACAGAAAAATCAGATAGACCCACGTGGAAGCACGTGGCGGTCGACATATTGGGAATGGGATGAGCCACAGCCTAGCAAAAACTTCGGCCGGCCTCGCCACCGCGGCCTCAACCGCTCTAGGCACGATCGGCCTCTGTACGATCGCTCTATTGTGGACTTTGCTCGTGCCTCGGCCTGGACGAGCTCAGGAACCCAACGCGCCGGATCAGTCGGGCGAGGAGGCTCTCCGCGTATTTTTGGACTGCTCTGGGCGTGACTGTGACTCGAACTATTACCGTACAGAAATTAACTGGGTCAACTGGATGCGAGATCGAACGCTCGCGAGTGTCCACCTCATCATAACTAGTCAGAGAACCGCGAGTGGTGGGAATGAGTTCGTGCTTGACTTCATTGGGCTGGAAGAACTGGCGGGCGAAGATGACCAACTTACCTACACGTCACTGGGATCCGATACCTCTGAAGAGAGTCGGAGGGGGATCACCCAAGTCTTGGCCATCGGCTTGGCGCGCTATTCCGTCCTCGGTGGAGTCGGTGAAGGACTCCAAGTAGGGCGCACGGGCGGAACGAGGGACCTGCAAGACCGTCTGGTCACTGGAGATGAGGTCGAGGATCCATGGAACTTCTGGGTGTTCAACGTCGGAGCGAACGGAAGCGGCAGCGCGGAGACCTCAGAAAGTGACCAGCGTCTGCGGAGTAATCTCTCGGCAAGTCGCACGACGAACACCTGGAAAATCAATCTCCGTGGTAGCGGAAGTTACTCCAGAGACAAGAAGCAGTTGAGCGACAGTTCGACTTCCGTCGACACGCGGATCAACTGGAACCTGTCGCAAGAAATCGTCTACGCGCTAGCTGGTCATTGGTCCGTCGGAGCGGAAGCCCGCGCCAGCTCCTCTACCCGGTCGAACCAAGATGTAAGTATAGAGTTCAATTCTGGAATCGAGTACAGCTTTTGGCCTTATGAGGAGGCACCGAGAAGATCGCTTTCGTTGTCCTATCGTGCGGGCTTCGAGTACTTCGACTGGGAAGATATAACGGTTTACGGAAAAATGACTGAAATACGCCCCTCACAGGGGTTACAGCTCAGACTCTTTCAACGGCAACCCTGGGGTGACTCCCGCCTCTCTTTGGTGACGTCCACCTTTCTCGATAACTTCGAGCAGTACAGGATTGAACTCAGTGGAAGTGTGAGCGTGCGCATTTTTCGTGGGTTTCGCTTCAACATCGGTGGTGGCATCGATCGCATTCGTGACCAAATCTTTCTGCGCGCTGCGTCCTTCACTGATGAGGAGATCTTGCTGGGAAGATTCCAGCGGGCGAGTTCGTATGAGGTCGATTTTCGCATGGGATTCAGCTATCAGTTCGGCTCCATTTTCAACAACGTCGTGAACAACCGCTTTCGTTTCTAATGAGCGCCACTTGTTCGAGATCGGACAGTCGGCATATGATGCGCTCGCAAGATAAAGAAACCCACCTGACCGGAGCCAAATGGAGAGCACGAAACCGCTGCATGCCGAAGACCAGGCAAGTGTTTCCGGGCAACCCGTTTGGGCGAAGGTCATCGACCATACGCGGTGTATCGGCTGCCACGCCTGTACCACGGCGTGCAAGTCCGAGAATGATGTCCCGCTGTCGGTCACGCGCACCTATGTCAAGTACGTCGACGTGGGTCACTACCCCCAGACGCGTCGGTCTTTTCAGGTCACACGCTGTAACCAATGCGCGCACGCCCCCTGTGTAACCGCGTGTCCGACGTCCGCGATGTACGCACGACCCGACGGGATTATCGACTTCGACAAATCCATCTGTATCGGGTGCAAGGCTTGCATGGCCGCCTGCCCCTACGACGCCATCTTCATCAACCCGGAGGACCACTCGGCGGAAAAGTGTAATTTCTGCGCGCACCGGATCGATGTCGGACTCGAGCCGGCTTGCGTCGTGGTCTGCCCGACAGAGGCTATCCTGGTCGGGGATATGACCGATCCACTCTCGAAGGTGAACCAGATCGTCAACCGAGACGCCGTGACGGTCCGTCGCCCAGAAAAGGAGACGCATCCCAAGCTGTTCTACAAGGGTGCGGATCAGGTGACGCTCGATCCTTTGGCTGCCCGCCGCCCTGCAGGCGGACTGTTCATGTGGAGCGAACAGGGAGACGTGCCGGACCAGGTTCCCTCTGGCCATCCCGGACTGTGGAACAGCTCAGCCGCTGCGGTTCTCTCATACGACGTGATTCATCGGGCTCCCTGGGACTGGAGGGTCAGCTTCTATACCTGGACGAAGTCCGTGTCGGCGGGGGCCTACCTCGTGCCTCTGATCATGGTCCTTACCGGCGTCTTGTCCTGGACCAGCCCTATCTGGACACTCGGAGCCCCTGTGGTAGGGCTGATCTTCCTCGCCTTGACCGGTGTGCTACTCATCTGGGATCTCGAGCACCCCGAGAGATTCTACATGATCTTGACCCGGCCGCAGTGGCGTAGTTGGCTGGTCCGAGGAGGGGTGATCATCGGCGCATACGGATTCGTGCTGGTGATCCACCTTGGAGCCGTATGGATAGGATCCGAGGAGGTGGCTCGCCGATTGGCATGGGTGGGTGCGCCCCTGGCGGTGATGACCGCTGTCTACACTGCGTATCTGTTCGCTCAAGCTACGGCTCGTGATCTTTGGCAGAGCTCGCTCCTCCCTCCCCATCTGTCGATCCAGGCGATCCTGGCGGGTGCCGGCGTGCTGTCTCTGGCCGCGGGGTTCTGGGATACAGGTTTGGCGGAGGATCTCGTGACATGGTTCGTTGCAGGCACGGCGGGGCACCTTCTACTCGTGGCTGGAGAGGTGACCCTACCGCACGGCACGGCACACGCCCGACTCGCGGTCTGGGAGATGACGCACGGTCGCTTCAGTCGGTGGTTCTGGGGCGGATTGGCGCTGTCTGCGATCGGACTCTTTTCTCCTTGGCTGGGGGCTGTTGGTGTATCGCTCGGCCTCGTGGGCTTGGCTGCTTTCGAGCACGCGTACGTACAGGCCGGCCAAGCCGTGCCTCTGGCATGATTATAAAGACATGACACGTAATATCTTAACATGACTGACTTAAACCAACTAAACAAACGAGTTTCGGCCGCCCGAGCGGATGTTGAGGCGAGGGGTGAGACCTTCTATCCCGGCCCCAGTCGCGTGCATCTGGCCTCGTTCCCACCGAAGGAACGTTGGGACGATTGGGTCGAGCTGGATTCGGCCTCTTGGCCCGCCAAAGTGGAGCGGCGCTACATGCTGGTGCCGACGACTTGCTTCAACTGCGAGTCGGCATGCGGGCTCCTCGCATACGTGGACCGGGAAACGCTCCAGGTACGAAAGTTCGAGGGCAATCCGGAGCATCCTGGATCTCGTGGGAGGAACTGCGCCAAGGGACCCGCCACGCTGAACCAAGTGATGGATCCGGATCGCATTCTGTTCCCGTTGAAGCGGACGGGAAAACGAGGGGAGGGGAAGTGGGAACGGGTTACGTGGGACGAGGCCCTCGATGGCCTGGCGGCGCGGATCCGGGCGGCTCTCGAGGACGGCCGTGCGAACGAGATCATGTATCATGTGGGACGGCCCGGTGAGGATGGATACGCCGACCGTGTGCTCGCCGCTTGGGGCGTGGACGGGCACAATTCGCACACCAACATCTGTTCCTCGAGTGCCCGGGTCGGCTTCAACCTTTGGTCGGGCTCCGATCGCCCTAGTCCCGACTTCGCGAACGCCGATGTCATTTTCCTCATTTCCAGCCACCTCGAGACGGGCCACTACTTCAACCCGCATGCTCAGCGCATCATCGAGGCGCGCCAACGCGGCGCGAAGGTGATCGTCTTCGATACGCGTCTCTCGAATACGGCGACCCACGCGGACCACTACATCTCTCCCTACCCGGGGTCTGAGGCGGCCATCAACCTTGCGATCGCCAACCACCTAATCCAGAACGACCTCTACGACCGGGCGTTCGTGCGGCGTTGGTGGAACTGGCAGGAGTACATGGCGGCCGAGCGGCCCGACGAAGAGGCCACTTTCGAGAACTTCGAGAGTGCCCTCAAGGAGCTCTACAGGGAATACACCTTCGAATTCGCGGGCGCTGAGGCCGGGGTAGAGCCGGACGCCCTGCTGGCCGTTGCCGAGGTTGTGGCCCAAGCGGGAACGCGGCTTTCGGTCCATAACTGGCGGAGCGCGGCCTCCGGCAACCTCGGTGGCTGGCAGGTGGCCCGCACGCTGTACATGTTGTGCGCCCTCACCGGCGCGGTGGCGACCGAGGGTGGCACCCATCCGGCGTCGTGGCACAAGTTCCACCCCAAGCCGATCTACACACCTTCGGGCCCTCCGGAGTGGAACGAGCTGAATTGGCCCAGGGAGTATCCGCTCTCCTACCATGAGATGTCGATTCTCCTCCCGCACTTCCTTCTCGAGGGACGTGGCAAGCTGGACACGTACTTCACCCGGGTCTACAACCCGGTGTGGACCAATCCGGACGGATTCTCGTGGATCGAAGCGCTCACCGACGAATCGTTGATCGGGCTCCACGTGGCGCTCACGCCCACCTGGAGCGAGACGGCCCAATACGCCGACTACGTGCTTCCCATGGGGCTGGCTTCGGAGCGCCACGACGTTCACTCCTATGAGCAGTATGACGGCCAGTGGGTGGGCTTTCGCCAGCCGGTGCTTCGTACGGCTCGGGAACGTCTCGGCGACAAGGTCACGGATACTCGGGAAGCGAACCCTGGAGAAGTTTGGGAAGAGAATGAGTTCTGGACGGAGCTCTCTTGGAGGATCGACCCGGATGGACAGTTGGGTATCCGTCAATATTTCGAGTCGAAGAAGCATGAGGGGGAGCCGCTCTCAGTCGATGAGTATTACGCGTGGATGTTTGAGAATTCGGTTCCGGGGCTGCCCGCCGCCGCCGTCGCCGAGGGCCTCTCGCCGCTCGAGTACATGCGGAAATACGGCGCCTTCGAAATCCGAACGAAGGTAGGTGCCCTGTACGACGAAGAGGTGCCCGAGGCAGAGTTGGAGGACGTTCACACAGACGCCGAAGGGCGAGTCTTCACGCGGGCCGAAAGCCCTGCCACACCCCATACGGTGTCCGGCCCCAGGGCACCCGGCGTCGATGGCCGGCGCTGTGTGGGGGTGAGTTCGGGAGACGGCGTGAAGCGGGGCTTTCCCACACCCTCTGGGCGTCTGGAATTCTTCTCCAGCACCATGGCAGACTGGGGGTGGCCCGAAATGGCGCTCCCGGGCTACATCAAGAGCCATATCCACAAGGAAAATCTGGCGAGCGACCAGATGGTTCTCCTTCCGACATTCCGCGTCCCCGTGCAGATCCATACTCGGAGTGGAAACAGCAAATGGCTCGACGAGATCGCCCACACGAACCCCCTGTGGATCCACCCCTCGGATGCCGCTCCCTTGGAGTTGGGTACCGGTGATCTC
>Ga0310120_10000872_pt1 | contig 23158 bp, 18 predicted proteins | sample CB27_AW_983_MG_FD_203506 | JGI IMG/M metagenome (GOLD analysis project Ga0310120, IMG submission 203506) | Marine microbial communities from Western Arctic Ocean, Canada - CB27_AW_983 | ecosystem: Environmental > Aquatic > Marine > Oceanic | place: Canada: Western Arctic Ocean | collected...
AAACGTGATGGAGAGTGGATCAACTACGACAATACCGGTGAACTAAAACTCAACCTCTCTAACTACCGCGACGGGCAACCGCATGGCATCTGGAACGAATGGTTCCCTTCAGGACAACAAAAGCGCGATATGCAGTTCAAGGACGGCAAGCGTGAAGGAAAAGCGATCGAGTGGGACGGCGAAGGAAACAAAAGAGCCGAAGCGCATTACAAAGATGGAAAATTTCATGGCTTGGTGAGCCAGTGGTCAGCTGACGGTGAAAAGTTCGTCCAAGAATTCGACCAGGGGCGCCCCGTCAAAAAATAGGATGAGTGATCTGACGCAACTATTTCGTCAACCCCTGGAAGTTGTTGCGGTCGTTTGAATGGCATACCATCGCAAGGACCTTGTCAAGGCACTTTGGCCTTGCGAGTTCGAGTTTCCTCCCCGCGTGCGGTGCGCTAAAATGCCAGTAGTCTTCTCCGCCCTGATCACGATATGTTATGGATCAACAGCCACCCCCTAACAGTTCCTCTCCAGCTGAGCAGCCGCGGCGACCCTATGTTCCGACTGGCCTGCTTCTTGTCCTGGTCGCCCTAATCGCGGCCATGCTCTGGATCCAACCCTACGCGACCGACGTATCTAAAATAAAGAACTACAAGTTCTTTCACGACCAGGTCCTGGCAGGAAATGTCGAGTCGGTTGAGATTCGTGGCGACCGTATTTACGGGGTTTTCGTCCATCCACCACTGGCGCCATCCTCGAACCCGACAATCCAAACCCCATTGGGTGCGCCGCCTCCAAAGCCCACGGCGCCGGCAACATCCGAAACAACCGCCGCAACCGATTCCTCCTCAACAACAAAGGGAAATACGAAAACCGAATCCCAAGCTGAAAACAAAAGCAAGCGGGACGACTCCACGAAATCCGCAAATCCTGCTGAATTCAACGGAGCGACCAAGGATCCGCAACGCGAAAGTCTACAGAAGAATTTTACGGTCCAAGTCGTAGGGGAAGTCGATGATCACTTACGTAACTTCCTGCTGAACCATGTTGCTGAAGTCCGTAGTAGTCGCCCGTTCGACTTCAGCGAAATGCTCACCATGGTCTGGCTGGTGCTATTGGTATTCCTGGCATTGAGCTTTTGGAAATTTATGCGGCGAACCCGTGACCAGGTGATGGGCGGTGGAATGCTCTCTGGCGTCACCCGCAGCCCGGCCCGAAAATACGACGCCGATGGGCCTAAAATCAGCTTCGATGATGTAGCGGGCCTGGCAGGTGTGAAAAAAGACCTGCAAGAGATTGTCGAATTCCTCAAAGATCCCGAAAAATTCCAACGACTCGGAGCTCGGGTTCCCACAGGTGTCTTGTTGATGGGGCCTCCCGGAACGGGCAAGACTCTACTCGCCAGGGCGGTCGCCGGCGAGGCAGACGCTCCGTTCTTTTCCATCAACGGCTCGGAGTTCATCCAGTTGTTCGTTGGTGTCGGTGCGGGCCGAGTCCGCGATATGTTTAAAACAGCCAAAGAAAATGCACCTGCGATTCTGTTCATCGATGAAATCGATGCGGTCGGTCGGCAACGAGGTGCGGGACTGGGGGGAGGTCACGACGAGCGGGAACAAACACTCAACCAAATACTCAGCGAAATGGATGGGTTTGGTCCTGCCCCAAGCGTAATCGTGCTTGCAGCAACCAATCGGCCCGACGTACTCGACCCGGCATTGCTCCGCCCAGGCCGCTTCGATCGCCATATCACCGTCGATCTTCCCACCGTAAAGGACCGCGAAGAATTATTCAACGTTCATTCACGTGAGATCCCGGTGGCCGACAATGTTGACTTCACCCGACTTGCCCGGGCAACGGTCGGCTTGACAGGTGCTGACGTTCGCAACCTGGTCAACGAAGCAGCCCTTTGGGCTACTCGCCATGATCGGAACCAAGTCGGCATGGATGACTTCGAATATGCTCGCGACAAAGTGCTCATGGGTACCAGCCGCGACGATGTGCTGAGCGACAAAGAAAAGCTGATAACTGCCTATCACGAAGGAGGGCACGCCTTGATTGCCTGGCTGGTACCTGGTTGCGATCGAGTTCACAAAGTTACGATCGTACCACGGGGCCGCGCACTCGGTGTTACGCAACTTGTGCCAGATGAAGATCGGCACAACATTGGCCAACACGATATACGGGCACGACTCGCGATGCTTTTAGCTGGTCGCGCCGCGGAAAAACTCCACTTTGACGAGTACAGCGCTGGTGCCGAAAATGATTTGAAAGAGGCTACTAAGCTTGCTCGGCGGATGGTAACCCATTGGGGAATGAGTGAACGGCTAGGCCCGGTTGCATTCCACACCAGTGAAGACCATCCGTTTTTGGGTCGCGAGATGGCCCAGGAACATCAGCACTTTAGTGACCACACTGCCCAACTCATTGATGAAGAAGTTGCCAAGATTCTGCACACAGCTGAAGACCGCGCAAAGCAAACACTCAGCGAATATCCAGACATGCTCACCACTCTGGCCGAGGCCTTGCTCAAAGACGAGGTTCTCGATGAAGACCAGATCGACCAGCTCATTGGACCTTCCGTCCATCAACGGGCTGATGCCAGCAAGGTCGCTAAAGTCAACGGTACCAAGGCAACCCAAGTAGCTGCTATCCAACCAGTCCAACGAAAAATCCGCTAAAACAGCGGTCACTTCGTTTTCCGCTTCGTCATGTTATGATAAGAGAGTAGGTGGAACACAAACACCTGCGCCACAAACACCTGCGCTGGAGCCGCTTAGCGACTTGGGTTGCGACGAATTCTACGCTCTGCTCGAAAGCCACCCATGCTTGGCTTTTGGGTAGCAACACCTCGCGATTGCACGGAATCCGTCTACAATAATACTCGCGTCAGACGTCAGTTTTTGGAACGAATGGGTGGGAATGGCGGTCGGGATTGTCGGTGCCGGTGGAATCACCAGCGTCAAACGGAGACTAGTTTGCATCCACCCAGGAAACATCACCATCAACGGAATCGTCGCTGGCGGTGATAGCCACAGGGGGATTGTCGCCGGGCTTCGCTAGGCGTTTTACTGGCGCCAAAGCCGGGCGGTTGTTCCACTGTGGGAAAGTTTGGGATGACTCCAATGTACGAAGAAACCTTTCTGCCAGAACATTTTATTAATCGCGAGTTGAGTTGGCTGGAATTCAACGCCCGTGTTCTTGAGGAGGCTCAAGACGAAAGCAACCGTCTGCTGGAGCGCACAAAATTTCTCGCGATCTTTGCTTCGAATCTTGATGAGTTTTTCATGGTTCGGGTGGCTGGGCTGCGCGAACAAGCCTTTGGGAACATGCCACCGCAAGATATCCCGGCAGATGATCTTGGCTCATTGGAGCAACTGCAAAAGATTGCCTTTCGCACTCAGCAGTTGGTAGTCCAACAATACCAGTGTTGGAACGATTCGATTGTGCCGGCATTGGCGGAAGAAGATATCCATTTCGTAACGCAGTCGGAACTTCATCGCAAACAGCGTAAGTCACTTGATAAGTTCTTTCACCAGCAGGTGTTTCCCGTACTTACACCCATGGCAATCGATCCGAGCCATCCCAGTCCAAGATTTCACAATCGTGGGCTGTACCTGGCCGCCCTCCTTTCACGGCACACCGGGATCGGTCCCGAGCAGTTATTCGCAGTCGTGCAAATTCCGCAAGTGCTCCCTCGATTCGTAGTGCTGGAACCTGGTAACGAACAGGCATTCGTGCTTTTAGAAGATTTGGTTTCCGATCGTTTGCCCGAACTTTTTGGTGGCTACGACATTGTCGACAATGCCACGTTCCGGATAACGCGTGATATGGATATCGTGTTGCTCGAGCAAGAAGCTGATGACATGTTACGGAACATCGAATCTCGCTTGAGGGCCCGGCAACGGACAGAGGCAGTTCGGCTTGAGGTGTCGGAAGACATCAACCCAAAACTGCTCAACATGATTGTTGGTGAGGAAAGTATCAAACGTAATAACGCCGATGAGGTAAGCGGTTATAACGAGGTGTACACAGTCCAAGGCTTGCTCGACATGACAAGCCTCTTAGAACTCCACGCACTGATCAACCGCGATGATTTGCGAGATCCGCCATTGACGCCAAAGGTGCCCCTGGCACTCCACAACGATAAAGAACTCTTCGAAGAAATTGGTAAACATGATATCCTGGTGCACCATCCGTATGATTCGTTCGATCCAGTTGTGGAATTCATTCAGCGAGCCGCAAGTGATCCCCAGGTGTTGGCTATCAAGCAAACCCTCTATCGCACGAGTGGCGACAGCCCAATTGTACGGGCTCTGATCACCGCAGCCGAAAATGGCAAGCATGTGACGGCTTTGGTTGAGTTAAAAGCCCGCTTCGACGAAGCCAACAACATCATTTGGGCTCGGCAAATGGAACGCGCTGGTGTTCACGTCGTGTTCGGGTTTATGGATCTCAAAACTCATTGCAAGCTGGCGATGGTTGTCCGGCAAGAAGACAAACAGGTACGGCGGTACGTCCATCTTGGAACCGGCAACTACAACCCAAGCACGGCACGGGTCTATACCGATCTGGGTTTGTTTACCTCCGATCAGGCCATGGCCGATGAAGTTTCTGCACTATTCAACTTTCTTACAGGTTACTCTCAAAATCACGACTGGCAAAAACTGATCATCGCCCCTCAGGACCTCCATCGCAAAACTCTGGAATTCATCGAGGAACAAGCAGAGCGGGCCCGTCACGGCAAGCGGGCACGGATTTTTGTCAAACTCAATTCACTCGTCGATCGCAAGACGATCAACGCACTCTACCGAGCCAGCCAAATGGGAGTCCCGATCGATCTGGTGATCCGCGGAATCTGCTGCCTGAGGCCTGGACTGCCCGGCATCTCTGAAAACATCCACGTCCGCAGCATCGTTGACCAGTTTTTGGAACACAGCCGGATTCTGGTTTTTGGCGAAGGGAATAAACAAAAGCTCTTTTTGAGCAGTGCCGACTGGATGCCTCGCAACTTTGAACGTCGCGTCGAGGTAATGTTTCCTATCGAATCAAACAATTTGCGTCGCGACATCATCGAGCGAATTATTCCTGCCTACCTGCACGACAATTCTCGGGCACGAGTGCTCCTTTCGGATGGAACGTACGTGAGAGCCAAGCAACACAGTCAAGAAGCCATTCGCCGCAGCCAACACGAACTGCTTTTCTCAGAAATCTCGACGGAGAACACAGCTCCAATAAAAGATCAGTCCTCTAAATCTTCCAAACGGCTGAAAAATATTAACAGCGTTACAAACGGCAAGATGACAGCAGATTCATCCGGTGCCAAACGTGTTACCAGGTAATAGCTGAGCGGGGCCACACGACGCCGCCACTGAAAGTAACCTGTTCCATCACCTACCCTGCTCGTTGACAACACCCCCTCTGCCAGCAAAAGAGATTGTTACTGATCCAACCCAGGGACTGGCAGCTTGATGCGCAGCCTTCCTGCCTCGCTTTCGCGCAAAGCACGACGAAGGTGCTTGATGTATTCATCAAGCAAGTGGTCTGAAATCCAATCTAGCCTTCCCTGCATCAAGCCTCCCAAAATTCCGCGCACCAGGTCTTTTGATCGTTGCCAGCCAGTCACCGAGCGGATTTGACCTTTCACGCCGAGATACAGCTCCTGCCCTGAGTGACGATAACCAAGCCAGACCGGCGGTACTCGAGGTACAATATCGTTGTTGTTCACCCAACGATAAAATTCAAGCTTTACATAGTTCACGTAACGCTTGTTACCTACTCTCGGCGCCCCATAAGTGAAGAGGGCACGTGGATTCGATCTGATGACCGATAGTTTGCAGCGTCCGGCGCAAATCGTGGCTATCGCTCCGCCTAACGAGTGCCCAGTAAACCACAATGTCCTGCAGTTACTGACGAGGGCTTGTTCAAGGCGAGGCCACAGATCATCAACTTCGTACTTGAAGCCACGATGAACCCAACCAACCGTCTCGGCAACAGATTTTGTCACATCAAAATTTGCCTTCACGTCGTTCCATTCATCCGGTTCAGTGCCACGGAAGACGACAACCACATCGTCGATATTGCCAAGCACATACGCTTGCGCGCCATCGCGATCGTAGTAGCGAACCTCGGGCAAACCAATCTGACATGCGAGTTGCCCTGCGTCGGCGCGGTCCAAATATGCAAGCTTCGACAGCTCGGCAAATAATAGCGACTTTTGCAAGAATCCCAGACCGTCGATCGGACCCACAAGCTGACTTTGCGGAACGAAGTTGACCGTGTTGGCCTGCTCCGTCTCGTGATCCAATTGCTGGGTCGTCGTGTGCAAATCACTTCCTCATTGATCTTGGTGACGACAAACGTGTGGGTGACAAGGGTCCGATTGTAATGTCGAGTCGCCCCAAAAAGAAAGAGAAATACTGAAACAGCTGCTTTGAAGGTGCAAGCTACTCAACGTTGGCAGTCTCGAGTCGTTGTTGCCAAAAACGATGGGCCCAATCCCGTGAAGCGGACTCCGTTTCCTCGTTACTACCCGCTGCGTCCAACCAGTCCAGAAAGAAACGAACCGCAGTTCCGCTGATCCGCCCCACACCATCCTTTTCAACGAAGTAAGGGGCGGTAAGGGCACGTTGATAGAAATCTGCATTGCGGGTACGAACACGCAGCAAGAACCAACCACTCTGATCAAACCGCAACTTGGGTAGCCGCCCGCCGCTCTCCACGAACTTGTCGAGTCGAACGTCATATTCGACCCGCCCATTACGAATAATCTCCAGGTAATCGACCGATTCACGTGACGCCAATTCAAGTCCAATCTCTAGTTCAAGGACTTCCTCACCGCGCAATCGAAAAATGTGTCCCGGAGGGTGGCCTTCGACCATCGGTCTGAGGAGTGGGCCATTGGTCACAAATACGCGGCCATTGGAGAGTCCGTTCCACCAATCGTCGTCGAAAAATCCATCGTCGCAGTGAACATAAACACGGCTGGCGCCGGGAACAACCTGAGCTGACTTCGAAGCACCACTTCCAGCTACTGGTGGAATGCGGAAGCCACATTCCAACACTTGAAAGTAGACATGCTCAGCATACCTTCCCGCTCCCCGTTCTCCCGAAAAGCGAGATGAATCGATTTTGCGCTCCGCGACATGGTGTGTCTTGACCACCGCTCGCGTTCCGATCACCTGAATCGCGTCGAGGCCTCCTGTGGCCAGCAAGATCGGCAATCGAGACACGAGCGGAGAAATCGCAACTACATTCGTCTTGGCATCATGAGCCGCACGCATCTCTCTCGCGAGGGTCGGCAAGGCCTGTGGAACGTCGGACAGGTGCGGACGCTGGTCTGCGTCAAGCCGAGTGAAAAACAGGCAGCCTGGCACCGCCGGATGTCGAAAACCCACTCTCACACCCTTCGATCCAACCGAGTCAATGAGCCGACGTCGACGTCGCTCCGCAGTGCTAAAATCCTCTCCCAAAGACCAGTCGACAAAAACACCCAGGTGGAGTTGTTCCGCTTTGAGAATCTCGGTAAGCAACTCGGCGTCGATCTCACCAAGTAACAAATCTGCGGCGTACCATCCCTCATCCGCGAGATTGGCAAACCGGTTCATCTTGATGGTTTCGATATCGTCGGCGCGACGGTCGATTTCGAAGTGACCGAAACGCGTGCGGTATTCAGAGCCGGCATTGAGTTCAAACGTGTACTGGCCCTTACGGAGTTTGAGGTCCAGCTGGCCGTCGATGTAAAAAAAATCTCCCATCTCGATAACGTTCGCCTGCTGGGGAAGAACCGGGCGGTCACGGGAATTCCGTAAATGCATGCGGCCAGTCAAAGGCTGGCCCGTCTGGGCATCAACCACCCGGAGTTGGAGTTTGCCGTCCGTGCGGCCAGCAGCCGGAGCCAGGCTCGCCTGCAAGGTAAGCCACAACACTCCAAAAAGGGATCCAATGGCCACGGGCAGCGAACCCCGATATCGACGCTGGTTAACGAAAGCAGATTTCATACAGAAAGTTTAGCATGCAGTGGACTGTTCCGGTGGCCTCCTTATGCTTTCCAAGAGGACCGGCTAGAATAGGGTGAACTTCCCGTAATCTACCCAAATCTACGGCTCGTCAGTTCCGCGTGACCCAACCGCATGGCAAACGACTATTACGCAACGCTGGGGGTCAACCGTTCAGCCTCACCAGAAGAAATTCAGAAGGCGTACCGCGATCTTGCGCGCAAATATCACCCAGACATGAATCCCGATGACGATTCGGCGAAAAATCGTTTTCAAGAGGTACAAGCAGCTTTCGACGTCCTGAGCGACGAGAAAAAACGCCGACTCTATGATCGCTACGGGAGCAATTTCGAGGCCCAGGGAGGGGGAAGCTCCGGAACGGGGGAAGGGACGTATCCCTGGGCTGGATCGCGCGGACACAACCATGAGTTCGACCTGAATGATCTGTTTGGTGGACATGGTCCCGGCCAGGGTGGTTCGGCCGGAGGTGGTTTCGCTGACCTTTTCAAACAATTCGGTCGTGGCGCTGGAGCAGGTTCCACACAGCAGCGGCCAAGGCGTGGCTCGGACATCGAACACGAATTGACCGTGCCGTTTAATACGGCTGCAACCGGTGGCGAGGCCATGATTTCTGTCCAACGCCATAATGGAAAACTCGATACGATCAATGTCAAGATTCCAATCGGTATCGACGACGGGCAAAAGATTCGTCTGCGCGGCCAAGGTGAGGCTGACGTGGGCGAACAGGCCGGCGACATCCTGATTACGATCCGCGTTAGTCCCCATCCCCATTTTCAACGTCGAGGGAACCGACTTGACGTGCGCGTACCAATCACGCTGACCGAAGCCGTGCAAGGTGCCAAGGTCGACATACCGACCCCCCAAGGCACAATCACGCTTAGCATCCCGCCGGGAACTTCCAGTGGAAAAAAACTCCGCGTCAAGGGACATGGGGTTAACCCCAGTAAAGGAAAGCCGGGCGATTTGTTCGCTGAAGTTCAAATCGTTCTCCCCGCTGACTTGACCGATCAGCAGCAGAAACAACTCACCGAAATCATTGCCGATCAGCCCCCGAATCCTCGTGCAAATTTAAGATGGTAAATCAATCGATTCTGTGGATTTCGGCCAGCTGGTTGTTGGGACAAGCACCGACTAGTCGGGCTATCGAACGACTTGATCCTGTCCGCAATGCAATCCTCTTGATAGTACTGCTGGGCTTGGTACTTCTGGGCATTACCCTGATCGCATGTGTCATGATTGGTGGACGTTGGGTACGCCGACTCGCCCGCCCACACATTTCACAAAGCAATTCTCCACACGCTTCAGGTAAGGAAAAGTGGAGACAAGATTTGGCAAATCAACTGCCTGACGCCAAACTGGAAGAAACGATTGTCACCAATCGGACCACGGGTGACACGCGCGCCGATTAGCTGTTTCTTTACACCTCGTTGAATGATCATGAACCGGTTCGAATTCTCCAGAAAATTGCGACTGCTACGTGGGCGACAATTCGAGCACGTCTACGGACACCGCTGTTCAACGGCTGACGGTTTGTTGATCTTGTACGGTGCCCGGAATGACCTGGGATTTCCTCGATTGGGACTGACAGTTTCGCGGAAAGTGGGCGGGGCTGTTCGCAGGAATCGCTGGAAGCGGGTAATCCGCGAGGCGTTTCGCTTGAGTCAGCACGAGCTCCCTACACTTGACCTGGTATGTTTACCCCGACCGTCGGCTACACCTTGCCTGCGCCAACTCCGGCAATCGTTGCCCGAGCTAGCAATTCGCCTGGAGCAAAAACTTCAGCGCCAGCACGACCCTCCCAGGTAAACGACAGCCGTAAACAGGCAGGCCCACCATGAAATTCTGGAGGATGCTTGCTTGCTTGCCGGCACAGATCATCATCGGGGCAGTCCGCGGTTACCAATGGGCGGTCAGTCCCTGGCTGGGCCAAAATTGCAGGTTCGAGCCGAGTTGCAGTCAATATTTCATCGGAGCCGTCAGAAAATACGGAGCCATACGGGGCAGCCTGCGAGGTTTGTGGAGGATTGCCCGCTGCCACCCTTTTCACCCCGGCGGCTACGATCCCCCCTGATCCCAGGCCGCTCCGTCGCGGCACCCCGGGTTGGGTCATTCACGTTGAAATTGCGGCAAGTGCTGATTCTCAATTCTCCCTGCCTGTTCATCTTGACCCCAGGTACCCAAGCCTCTACGCTTCGCCCGCTTGGCGGGCTCGCCGCGGAAAAACCAAGGCCAGGACTGTGCACGCGCTAGCTGAATGACAGAGGTCCGCACACCAGCTGTTGATGGCCACGGACCGCTAACTCTTCCGCATGAACGATTTTGGAGCATTGCGGCATGAAGGTTCACCCTCGGACCGCTTGGTCACCTGAACTACTTGCCTTGATCGTACTCATCGCTTCAGGCTGCAGTGGCCCCATTTTGCGGCCACAAAGCCCGGAGGCGGTGCTACAAGACGAGAAGCTACCGGGTGTAAATTTCATTTCTGAATTCACCCATCCGTACGGAACGAACTACGTGAAGGCAGAATCCGTCTCCTTGGTTACCAGCCTGGCTGGTACAGGAGAAGACCCGCCTCCAACCCCTAATCGCGTCGCTTTGCTGACCGAGATGAGCCGTCGACAAGTGGAAAACCCCAACCGGTTACTCGCTTCCCCCAATACAGCGCTTGTCCTGGTACGTGGTTATCTGCGCCCCGGAATTCGCGCGGGTGACAGGTTCGACATTGAAGTTCACGTGCCGCGACAAAGCGAAACAACGAGCCTTCGTGACGGCTGGCTCTTGCCAACACGCCTCAGTGAATATGCCTCGATTGGCGGACGAGTCTGCAAGGGGAAAGTTCTGGCCCTGGCAAAGGGTCCCTTGCTCGTCGATCCATCAGCCGATTCGGAGACGGAATCGGCAATCGCCACACGCGGTCGCATATTAGGTGGTGGCACTGCGTTGAAGTCCCGGCCGCTCGGTTTGATTATCGATCATGCGTATCAATCGGCCCGCATGAGTCAGTCGCTTTCAAACGCGATCAACAGACGATTTCATCTCTACAGCGATGGCCGCAAGCAAGGCGTTGCGATACCCAAAAATGAAGAGTTCGTAGAACTCGCAATTCATCCTCGTTACAAGGATAATGTCCCGAGATACCTGGCGGTCATCCGTAACATCGCCGTCAACCAGTCGGCATCGGATGCCAATACCCGCATGCCTTTGCTGGAACGTCAATTGAAAGATCCTCTGACATCAGCTACGGCAGCACTCCGTTTGGAGGCGATTGGCAGTGAGTCCTCGACCGAAGTTTTACTCGAGGGGGTAAAATCGGGAGATCCCGAAGTGCGACTTTATTCAGCCGAAGCGCTAGCGTACCTCGATCATACCGACGCCGTTGCGGCGCTGGCCAACGCCGCTCGAAACGAACCCGCTTTCCGTGCGAACGCACTGGCAGCGTTGAGCGCCATGGATGATGCCGTCTCGTACGATGCGTTGCGAGAACTTTTGTCAGTCCAAAGCGCCGAAACACGGTACGGAGCCTTTCGCTCGTTGTGGGCCATGGATAAACATGCGGCGATTGTCCGTGGGGATCTGTTGAATGGGCAATTCAGCCTGCACGTACTCGACGTCGACGGCCCTCCCATGATTCACGTCACAAAAAGTTTTCGTCCCGAGATTGTCCTGTTTGGAAAATCGCATCAATTCCAACTTCCTTTGGTACTTGACGCAGGAAGTAAAATCCTGGTGAACGGTTTAAGTGGCGGACAAATCACAGTCAGCAAGTTCGAACCTGGTACAGCCCCAAAGCAACGCGTTGTTTCAACTGATGTTGAGGAAGTTGTGAAAACTATTGTGGACATGGGTGGCACTTATCCCGACGTCGTTCAAGCCCTCCAGCAAGCCAAGCAGGAAGGTGCCTTGGCCAGTCGTTTTCGCGTGGACGCTCTCCCTGAACCCGGGCGACGCTATGACCGCGACATAGACAAAACCGACGAAGCAGCGCAAACCGGGCCATCACGCGACGTTGCCTCGCCACTGCCAAACTTGTTCTCGCGCCGACGCTGATTAAGGCACGAGTGCCAGGAACCACAACAGGACGGTTCGCTCTCAACCCTTCTCACGTCGCCCGCTATTTTCCCGTCATGCTCAAGGCAATCGAACTCACTGGTTTCAAGAGCTTTGCCGACAAAACGCGGTTTGAGTTCCGCGAAGGTGTGACTGTTGTCGTCGGCCCGAATGGCTCGGGAAAATCGAACGTTGTCGATGCGATCAAGTGGGTACTTGGCTCCCAAAGTGCCAAGTCCTTGCGCGGAAAGGAAATGGCCGACGTCATCTTCAATGGGTCATCCTCGCGTGGTCAACTTCATACCGCCGAAGTTACTCTGACGGTCGACAACTCCAGCAATTTTCTGGAACTAGACTCTCCCGAGGTCCACATTACCCGCCGTGTCTATCGTAGTGGCGAGGGGGAGTACCTTGTCAACCGCCAACCTTGCCGATTGCGCGACATCCGCGATCTACTTGCCGGTACGGGAATCGCAACGGAAGCGTACTGTATCATCGAGCAGGGAAAAGTCGACGTCCTCTTGCAGTCGTCACCCCGCGAGCGTCGAGCCATCTTTGAAGAAGCAGCTGGCGTAAGTCGGTTCAAGTCGAAACGTGCCGAGGCAACACGCCGTCTGGAACGCGCCGAACAGAACCTGCTGCGACTTTCCGATCTTGTCGACGAGGTCGAAAGCCGACTCCGCAGCCTACGAGTACAAGCTGGCAAGGCTCGACGCTACCGCGACTGCGCTGGCCGGCTTGAGGAACTGAGAACCAGCGTAGGACTCGCTGATTGGGGCGCGCTCAACAAGCACATCGACCAGCTCGATGCCAAGTTTGCAAAGGCCAACCAAAACCTCGACAACCAGTTAGCAGTCGTCACTCAGCGCGAAGAGAAGTTAAATCGACTCGAAAAGACGTTTGAATTGAACAACGATGCCCTGCGAGAAATTCAAGCTGAATCGCTGGCCATTCGTGAACAAATCGCCTCTCAACGTGGGACCGCCGAAAACGGGGGTGCGCGGTGCCTTGATTTGGAAAACCAGATCGGCCACCTTCGCCAACAGCAGGCCGCCATGTCTCTCCGCGCGTCAGATGCCTCCGATCACGCGCAGAAAATCGAATCCCAGTTTCAGGCCGGACACCAGGAATTAGAATTCGTAAACGCGGAGTGGAACTCTGCCCAGGCAGAACTCGAGATGACACTGGCTAAAGCCACTGAACTCAAAGCCGAAATCGATCGCTTACGCACCAAACACGACCAGGAAGTTCTATCGAAGAATGCCTTGGCCAGTCAGTTGCAAGTCCTCGATGCCGAACAACGAACTACGGAAATGACACGATCCAGTTACGGGCAGCAGTTTCGCGAACTGGGTAAGCAACGCTCTTCGCTGGAGGATGAATTAACCAACTGCGAGCAACTACAGGGCCAACTTGCCCACAGTTTTGAGAAAGCACAGGACGAACTTACCGAAAGTGAACTCACACTTGCAGATCAGCGTCATCACCTCACCCGGACTCGTAAGAAGGTCAGCCAGTTGGAGCGAGAACGGGCTCGTATTGGCGAACGTGTTGCCGTACTTGAGGAGCTCGAACTGAGACGTGAGGGTTATTCTGCGGGTGTCAAAGAAGTACTGGAGAAAGCCCAACAAGAACCGGGAGGACCTTTCGGTGATACCTGCGGCGTCGTGGCAAATTTGTTACATGTTGACGTCGATACAGCACCACTTGTCGAAGTCGCAGTTGGCGACAAAGCCCAACATATTCTGATTCGTTCGGGTGACCGACTGTTGGAGCACCTCCAGCACAATCCCGGTGCCGTTGTGGGTCGAGTTGCTTTATTACGACTCGATACCCCCCCAGCGGCCAGCGCCATTGACCACATTGACCTCTCCACCGAACCGGGGGTACTCGGGAGAGCCGACACATTTGTGGAAACAGATCCCAGCTATGCCCTGCTGACTGCCCGCTTGCTGGGACGGACGTGGTTTGTCGAATCTCTGGCAACGGCGGTTCGCCTGGCAACCACGCTGGGCCGCGGGCTGAGCTTTGTTACCAGCGATGGTGAACTACTCGCCGCGGATGGCACCTTGGTGATTGGCCAACGCCAGGCAACCACTGGTTTGCTAACTCGAGTAAGCGAGCTGCGCGCCGGTCGTGACCAGACTGAAGAATTGCAGCGCCAAATCCTCAGTCAGAAAAAAATGCTCGCACAACTTGAGGAAGAATTGTCGAATCAGGAAGTTCGTGTTTCTTCAAGTCGCCAGACCCATACCCAACTTGCAAAAGAAATCTCCATTTTGCAAACGAAAATTGCCAACCTCCAAAGCACGATTGCAAATCTGCAAAAACAGCAAGACCCTCTCGCCACAGAGCTGATTTCGCTGAGTGACCGGCTCGAAACGTCGGCTCGCAAAAAGTCAAACCTGACACAAGAGCATGCGGCAACAGAAACAGACTTGGCGCAACTCGCCCAGGAATTTGAACGGGAAAAACACCAACTCCCTACGATCGAGGACCGGCAGCGGCATTGGGAATCAAAAACCGCCGACGCCCGTGTGGAAGCCGCTACCTGTAAACAACGCGCTGAAATCCTTCAGGCACAGGTGGCACAAATTCATCGCGATCAGGAGGAACGCGAGCAAGCTCTTGCCGACGTTCATGAACGTCTCACCGAATTCCAGCAGCAGGTTGGTCAGGTCGAATTACACATCCTTCAGGCCAATCAGGAGATCGCGAGTCTGGCGCTACGGCGTCAGACACTCAACCTGGAAGTTCGTCGCCGGGAAATCGCACATCAAGCGATCCGTCAGCAACGTTCCACCGAAGGACATGACCTCAAAGAGGAACGACAACACGTCAATGAGTTGCAGAATAAAGTTGGTCGAATTGAAGTTGCCGCCAATAAAGTGCACCACGAACGTGAAACCTTATGGGAACGTTTACGGGACGACTACGGCATCGATTTGAAAACGATTGCGACCCAGGATAACGATGCCGTGACCATTGCGAATCGACGCGAAGTCGAGCAGGAAATCGCTGAACTTCGGGCAAAACTCAATTCGATCGGAGCCGTTAACCTCGACGCTTTGGATGAACTCGATGCTCTGGAAGAGCGGTTTACAAGACTCTCTGCACAGTACCAGGATCTGGTCGATTCCAAGACGGCTTTGGAACGGATCATCAGTAGGATTAATATCGATAGCCGACAGTTATTCACCGAGACGCTGAACACCGTACGCGGTCATTTCCAGGAACTGTTTCGTCGGCTCTTCGGTGGTGGGCAGGCAGATATCATCATCGAAGAGGGTGACCAGGATATTCTTGAAAGCGGCGTTGAAATCGTCGCCTGCCCACCAGGAAAGGATATGCGCACGATTTCACTGTTGTCTGGTGGAGAAAAAACTTTGACCTGTGTCGCCTTGCTTCTGGCCGTATTTCGAAGCAAGCCCAGCCCCTTTTGTGTGCTCGATGAAGTCGACGCAGCACTTGACGAGGCCAATATTGGCCGTTTCATCAACGTGTTGGGCGAATTCCTTTCCTCCACCCAATTCATCGTCGTCACCCATTCAAAAAAGACGATGTCGGGAGCGAACGCTCTGTACGGGGTCACGATGCAGGAATCAGGTATCTCAAAACTCGTCTCGGTTCGATTCGAAGATGTCACCGAGGATGGCCATATTCTGCCGACTGCGGGGCGTCTCGCAGAGCCCAATCAAGACGCTAGCACCGATCGTCACGCTGCCTGAGTTGCGGGGTCGTCGGCAAAAGACGATCTGGTCGACCGTGGTCCTGCCTCGCCACCTCGCGGTGCAACCACTGGTAGCTGCCAAAAACCAGCAACTTCTTGTACGGTTGGTGCGAACCTTCCAGGAAAACTGGCCTTGTGCCGTGGCAGGACGAGTAGTCGGTAATAACTAGCACAATCCACTCTTTCGGCAGGACTTGCAAAAGTTTCTAAAGTCGACCCCCTCTTAAAATCGAAACTATTTATCGGATGGGTCGTTTCTTATTGAAGCACACGCCGGGTGTGATATGAATCAGACGCGACACGCAGGGGGGAGCCTGCCTGAAACATCCTGCCTCATGCGGTGCCGATAATTACGGCGGCCACTTCGCGGAGGAATCGTGTAAGCCTCCCCCTACGCACTAGATTAAGATTTCGCATCACCTCCGGAAGGAGTGGTAAACGTTGCGGTTTGGTTGGTTTGTTCCGATTGATTGGGGGGGTGATTGCTCCAAATTGTTGCGATCAAACGGTTTTGACCGATCTCCGTCCGCAATTTTTGCCGATGCAAAATGTAACATAGGAGCGGTGTCAGAAGGACCTGACCTAACCCAAACAAGGTAATAAACGATTACCCCAACCCAATTGGTTGTGAAACAGTTTACCCGCAGCCGGCGCGAGGGAGTTCAGCGCCAGAACTGCTGTTTACAACCGACAGGGCATTATTTTTTCGGCCGCGACTCAGTATTTTACCGGCCGACTACCCAGCGGACACTTAGCAAGACATTGGAGAGCCCGATGAAGGTCTTCACTACTGGTCAGGTCGCAAAGATCTGCAAAGTGGCCCCGCGTACGGTCAGTAAGTGGTTCGATTCCGGACGCCTTAAAGGGTACCGAATTCCCGGTTCCCAGGACCGCCGCATTCCCCGCGAATACTTGATTAAGTTCCTCAAAGAGCACGGTATGCCTCTGGGCAAGCTCGAAAACGAGGCAATGGCCAAGGTGCTGATGGTGGCTCAAGATCAGGTGCTAATCGAGAACCTTAAACGGGAATTGCCGGAGGCCAGATCGTTCCGTACCTCAACTGCCGCTAGCGGGTTTGAAGCCGGTATTCAAGCCGAAAGTTTTCACCCGGATTGTATCATTGTCGATTTCTCGATTGGTCAGGTCGAAGCACTGCAGATTTGCCAAAATCTGCGGCGCAATACCGACTTCTCGGAGACAATCTTGATCGCGCTCCTGCCAGATGACGGCTCGTCCGCGAACTTTGATCGTTCGACAATCAATGAAACGTTCAAAAAGCCCTTTGACTCAGCCCTGCTGGCTGAGCGGCTGCGAACGTTGATCGGTGCCCGAAAAGAGCTTGTTTGAGCACCCGTCACCCCTGTAAACGACAATAATCGCCGCATCACAGCTAAACCGCTTCCAACAGACTCAGGCAGCGGATTACATAACGAACAGGGACCGCCGAAAGATTCAGCGGAGTGGAGTGCCGAGTTCTCCCGACTCGATACATCACGTCCTGACGGATTCAGCCCAGTCGCCTCTCGCGACTGGGCTTTTTTTTTTGGGCCCTACAAATTTAGTAAAATACACGGGCAAGCTCGTGCCCAACTTCTCGCTCAACCGTGTCTATTTGGTCCGGCAAAGGTTTGACCTTCCCCTGCTGCTGGTCGTTACACTTGGATTCTCACTCCCGTTGGCGCTCCTGCGGCTGGCCCCGGCTCCTGTTCAGTTCTTTGTTGTAGCCGCCAGATTCGTCGGGACCATCAGGCTCAGTCACGACGTCTTGTTGCGGTGTCGCTGAACGGGGCCTTTTCATCACCGCCCCTTCGAGTGCCGCAATCTGCTCTCCGCCCACCTATCAGAGGGTGGCGATCTACCAACCTCTCTGTCGGTTGCCGGGAAAATTTACACGCCCAATGTCGTTAATTTCCGACCTGGTCGCTACAATTCCACGGTTTACCCGCCTGTGAAAATGCGGTTTTCTTATGGAGGGCACCCCAGATCGCCATTCGGGCCTCGACGAGTTACTGCAACTCCTTAGAATACAGAGGTTTACCGGCGGCAAGGGTAGTCCAATTGCAGTCGTTTTACTCCGTCAGGTCCGCAGGAGCATGCCATGGGCAATTTCAGCCACTTCGACGAATCTGGCGCCAGCCGCATGGTCGATGTCGGCCAAAAGCCAATCTCTCACCGAGTGGCCCGGGCAAGCGGACAGGTTCGCATGCAACCTGCCACGTTACGGTTGATCCTGGATCGTCACCTTGAAAAAGGTGACGTTCTGGAGGTTGCCCGCCTGGCCGGCATCCAAGCTGCTAAACGAACAGCAGAACTTATCCCGCTATGCCATCCTTTGGCAATCGATGCGGTTACCTTGGACTTCACATCCACGGATGACCGCTCGATCGCAATCCAAGCCGTTGTCAGCGTCGAAGCCAAAACGGGTGTGGAAATGGAATCGTTGACGGCCGTAAGCGTAGCCGCACTTACGATTTACGACATGTGCAAATCCGCCGATCGCAGCATGCAAATTGAGCAAATCCAACTGGAAGAAAAGTCAGGTGGGCGTTCGGGAACCTGGCACCGCGAAAACCAGCCCTAGATACCCCTGCTTTTGTCGAATTCGTCAGAAGAAGAAAGGATACCCATGAGCCAAATTCGGGAACCTTCGGCCGATCTCAAGCAGGTCTTGTCAACGCTCTATGGGTCCATTCAACCGGAACTTTGCCAGGTCGAAGATGTTTTAAGTGGCGAACTCAGCAGTTCGTATCCGAAAGTTGAAGAAATCGTTCGCCATGGAACCCGGTTTGGTGGGAAAAGGTTGCGGCCTGCTTTATTGCTGCTGGCCGGGCAGGCAAGTGGGTCATTGTCTAAGGCACACGTCACCCTGGCGGCCGTCGTCGAAATGATTCATCTGGCCACGCTGGTCCACGATGATGTGCTCGACGAAGCCACAATCCGCCGTCATGTCGATACCGTCAATGCACGCTGGAATAATGAAACCAGTGTACTGTTAGGTGATTTCCTCTTCACGCACGCATTTTATCTGGCCAGCACCACGGAAAGCACTTATGCCTGCCGTACCATTGGGCGAGCCACTAACATTGTCTGCGAGGGTGAACTCCGCCAGACAACCACCTGTGGTGACCTCCAACTGAGCGAAGAAAACTATCTGGAAATTGTCGAGGCAAAAACTGCTGAGCTGTGTGCGTGCTGTTGCCAACTTGGTGCGTACTACGCGGGTGCCAACCCGGAAACCGTGAAACGTGTCTCCGATTTCGGACGCAATCTCGGGATCGCTTTTCAAATTGTAGATGACTTGCTTGACCTGGAAGGCTCTGAAGAGATGACCGGGAAATCTCTCGGCACCGACCTGACCAAGTGCAAGTTGACGCTGCCGCTGATCCACGCTCGCGACAATATTTCACCGGAAAAACGACAATATTTTTTGGAATTGATGCGGCGTTCAAACCACAGCGAGCGGGCTGAAATACTAAACGTCCTCGTCGAACTCGATTCGCCTGCTTACGCCCATGGACAGGCACAACTTTACGTGGATCGAGCCACCGCTTGCCTCTTTCAGCTTGAGGAATCCCCTGCCAAAGATACCCTGCAAGCCATGGCGGATTTCGTCGTTTCCCGCAATGCTTAGTCGTCAACGTTAGAACCATTCTGACCCCAGGGAATGGGAATTCAAGCCACGACAGAACGAGCACCGGGCACACCGCATTGCTGCAGTTGCCGGCTTACGAGCCTGGAACATCACGACCCGCCTTTAAAATCTGCTCCGCCAGAGGCCCGGGATCCGTTTCACCCTCAATATCAACAAATCGGCACTCTTGCAAACTACGAAACCACGTACCTTGCCTTTTTGCGAAGCGACGCGTGCGCGACTTGATGCGGTCGGTCATTTCACCCAGGTCAACCTTTTGTTCCAGATAATCCAGTACTTCGAGATAACCAACGGCTTGACTTGCGGTGCGACCTAGCTTGCGTCCTGCAGATATCAGGCCGATCACCTCGTCGACCAAACCTGCTGCAATCATTGCCTCGACCCGACATTCGATACGACAATGCTGCTCACCTCGCTCCCTGCGGAGCACGAAAACCCGGCACTGGTGTGCGGCGAATCCCTCTTCAAACTCAAGTTGCTGGTGGCTGATCGGCTGACCCGTGGCCCAATAAACTTCCAAAGCACGAACTAATCGGCGCGTGTCGTTAGGATGGATTTGCGCGGCTGCAACCGGGTCGATCTGCTCCAGACGCGTGAAAAGCGCTGCTTGCCCGAATTGCCCAACTTCCGCTTCAATCTCCTCACGGAGTTTCCAGTTAGCGGGCGGTCCATCAAAAAGTCCTCGCAAAATACTCTTCAAATAAAGCGGGGTTCCCCCGACAAAGAGAATGGCTTTTCCGCGCGTTCGAATGTCAGCGACAGTGGACTCGGCTATCTCGATGTACTGAGCAACATTAAATTCTTCTTGCGGGTCGCGGATATCGAGCAAATGGTGCACGACAACGGCTTGCTCAGCAGGTGTCGGCTTGGCCGTACCAATATCCATGCCCCGGTAGATCGACATCGAATCGAGCGAAAGAATTTCGGCATCCAGGAGTTTAGCCAATTCAATCCCCACACACGTTTTCCCACACGCTGTGACCCCGGTCAAAAACCAACAATCCTGCACTGGGATACTCATTCCCAATAGCCTCCATTGGTCGACTGGATATCGATTGTCACCATTTAAGAACCATCTTAGACTGGCCCCCATGGGCGGTGGCCGAAGCCCTGGTAAACCTGTCGTTTCATTGTTATCTGGTAAACCTGTCGTTCCATTGTTATTGGGTGACTTGATCTTGGAAAGGTGTTTGCAGCATGGATCCCTTAACCAGACCGCTGGACTTGCTTGAGCACACAATCGCCCAACGGGCACAAAGTCGTGGCGAGAAGTCGTACACCAGAGAGTTGCTTGCGGGCGGACTCGATGCCATTGGCGTAAAGATCCTTGAAGAAGCGGCTGAACTCGTCGAAGCTGCGGCAGAAACTGGCGAGGAAGCCCGAGCCCATTTCCTGCATGAGGCAGCGGATCTGGTCTACCATCTGCTCGTACTCCTTCAATATAAAGAGGTTTCGCTCGTCGATGTAGAAAAGGAACTTGCTGGACGATTTGGTGTCTCTGGTATTGAAGAAAAAAAAATCGGGGTCCGTAACCCACAACCCTGGTCTGGCAACACGTACTCCAGGACGCCTTGGCACACGAAGGACCTGTGAATCATGGTCCCCCACCTGCGGCTACAAAGGCTCGGCCTGGAATTGACTCCAACCAACGCCCACCATTTGGAAAACCAAAATCACTCCCATGTCGACCAACCTCCGCGTCGGCATCCCCAGCAAAGGCCGCCTGGCCGACGGTGCCGTCGAATTATTGAAAGAAGCCGGCCTCCGTTTCCGCCGCCAAGATCGTGGCCTGTTTGCACCCGTCCGCGATATCCCCATCGACGTGACCTTTCTTCGTACTGATGACATCCCGGTCTTGTGTGCCGAAGGTGCAATCGACCTGGGAATCGCCGGCAGCGATCTTGTTGCAGAAGCAGGTGTCAACGTGATTAACCGATTATCTTTGGGCATGGGAAACTGCCGCCTCGCAATCTGCGTTCCCGAAAACTGTGATGTCCAACAACCTGCTGATCTGGACGGACGCTCGGTCGCAACAAGTTTTCCGAACCTCACACAAACCTATCTCAACCAACACCAAGCCCAAGTCCATGTGGTTGAGTTGAGTGGCTCGGTTGAGGTGATGATCGCCTTGGGAGTTGCCGAAGCCATCGTAGACCTGGTCGAAACCGGAAGCACCTTGGTTGCAAATCGGTTGCGAATTCTCGCAGAAATTGGAACGTATGAAACCGTGCTCATCCAATACCCGCAGACCACTCAACCCACGTTGGTCGACCGTATCGTCCGTCGGATCGAAGGGGTCGTCATCGCACGGAGTTATTCGCTGCTGGAATACAATATTCAACAGGTACACCTTGCAGCAGCCGAAAAAATTACACCCGGGTTCGACTCTCCCACCGTAAACCGACTTGAAGAAGAAGGGTGGTGCAGCGTGCGGGCCATGGTTAAGCGCGGCGAGGTCATCGATGTCATGGAACAGCTTGAATCGCTTGGCGCAACAGCGATACTCGAAACAGCCATTTCCAATTGTCGCTTGTAACACCTGATGTGCTTTGTCGGTTCACCAGTTACAAATACCTTCCCGACATGGTCAATCAACCAGAAAGATCCTGGCATGACCCTTGCTGTGAAAATTATTGGAATGCTGATGGGCCTCGCCGGCCTTGTTGCTCTTGTTTACCCCGCCCTCCTAAAACGCATGGCCGAACGCTTTCACACGCCCAACATGGTCTATTGTGCCGTGGCCATCCGCATGACGGTGGGAACCTTCTTGATCTTTGCGGCTGCCTACTGCCGGCCAGAATACTACTCGCAACAAGTCGTTCGAGGACTGGGCATCATCACGGTGGCTGCTGCATTCGTAATCATGCTGCTCGGTGGTAACCGCATGATGCGATTGCTTGAATGGGGGCTACGCCAACCCACCGCATTTCTACGCTGTTGCGGATTGGCCGCGGTGGCCATTGGTGGCTATCTGATTTATGCCTCCAGCGTTTAGTACAGCCCGTCCAGATAAAACGTCGAAGCTCCTGTTTACCGGGCATTAAAACAGCGGTACCAGCGGCAGCCTCACCGTTTTCTCGCCACTTTTCAAAACAACCTACCCAGCTCATTCTCCAATGATTTTCACGAGTACGCGTTTCTTTCGCCTGCCATCAAACTCATAGTAAAAAATATGCTCCCACGGCCCCAGGTGCAATTCTCCTTCGGTAATAGCAACCACCACTTCCCGTCCCATCACTTGCCGTTTGTGATGGGCATCGGCATTGTCTTCACCAGTTCGATTGTGGTGATAGCGATTGGGTGACGGATCAAAGGGTGCCAATTGTTCCAGCCACACTTCATAGTCGCGATGGAGCCCCGATTCGTTGTCATTGATAAATACACTGGCGGTAATGTGCATGGCATTGACCAGCACCAAACCATCTTGAACCCCGCTTTCAGCAACCAATCGCTCAATTTCTCCGTGGATCGACACAATCGCGCGTCGTTCAGGAATTTCCATCCAAAGTTCTTTGGTAAGTGTTTTCATTTTGCGTTAACTCGCTGTGGAAGTATCAGTCTCGCGCGCGAGTTGTGCTGGCGGTGGGAAAGTCTGCTGGAACAGGAATGCTGACTTCGCCGGTGGCCGCCCACTCGGTTCCCCGTGATAACGTCGTCATAAATCCGACGCACTTCATGGAATAATCTGCGTGGCCTAACACGGTATGGAAACCACGTCCCTGGCCATAG
>Ga0310120_10000874_pt1 | contig 23126 bp, 8 predicted proteins | sample CB27_AW_983_MG_FD_203506 | JGI IMG/M metagenome (GOLD analysis project Ga0310120, IMG submission 203506) | Marine microbial communities from Western Arctic Ocean, Canada - CB27_AW_983 | ecosystem: Environmental > Aquatic > Marine > Oceanic | place: Canada: Western Arctic Ocean | collected...
CGGATACATCACCCCCGCCGACATGATCACCGACTACTACGGCGACTCCCCATGGATCCGCATCCTGGTAGCACTCACCGGCGTGCTCTACGTCATCCCCTATGTCGTAATGCAGGTGAAAGCGGGTGGTCTGCTTGCCGATGGACTCTTCCGCGAAGTCGAGCACATCACGATGTTCGGCCAGCAGATCAGCATGGAGGACTTCGGAGTGGGCGCCCTCTCACTCGTCACGATGGTCTATGTCATTATTGGGGGGATGCGCTCAGTCGCCTGGACCGATGTCATGCAGGGCATCATCCTCCTCACCGCGATGTTGCTCTCCGGCATCGCCGTCATCTATGCCCTCGAAGGACCTTCCGGTTATTTTTCGCGGGTTTCCTCGGAACTCGGTGGCGAACTGCTCACCGTTGCCGAGGCACCGGGAACACACAACGCCTGGAAGCTCCTCACCTTCTGCGCCTTTGCCTCCCTTGCCAGCATCATTCAGCCAGCGCAGTGGATGCGCTTCTACGCCGCCCGCGATTCCGCCACCCTGCGCCGTTCCGCAATCGCGTTTTCCACCATCCTCCCCATCTGTTTCATCTTCGGCGTCTTCCTCGTTGGTCTTGGCGGGCGTGTTCTCTATGAACCAATCGAGGCAGCGAACGGCGCGCTTCGTCTTCCCAACGGAGACAAAACGGATCAGATCCTCATTCATGTGATTCAGGACTACTTCCCCGTCATGTTCGGGGGGATCGGCGTGATACTCGTTTCCCTGATCCTGGTCGCGGTGATGGCGGCTTCCATGTCCACCGCCGATTCCAATCTGCACGCCCTCAGTGCGGTCGCCACCCGCGATGTCTATCATCCCCTCCGTCCAAAATCCGGCGAGGAGGAGCGCACCTGGATCGGACGCATCGTCATCATCGTCGCAACCCTGGCCGCAGCCCGCATCGCCATCGTCGGTGGGAATTCCGAAATTCTGAACACCATCACCGCCTTCTTCGGCCTCGCGATGGCCTTTTCGGCCCAGATGCTCCCGATCACGGTCGATCTGCTCTTTTTCCGGCGGGGAAGCCGCGCGGGCGCCATCGCTGGATTGGCGGCCGGAATCCTCACCGTCTGCCTCTTTCCTCCCCTCGGCAGGATGATCCTCGGAGAAACCAGTTCGCTGCTCAAAGGCACCTCCAACCTGAAAGCACTCTTCGATGTCGGCATGTGCGGGATTATCGTCAACGCTCTCGTTTTTGCTTTGGTGAGCAGGTTCAGCCCATCCCCGGACAAGGCCCATCGAGAAGCCTTTGCCCGCGACCTCAAAGACGGATCATAACTTGCAACTTCAGGTGCGGAACTTGAAACTCCGGCCGCAACGAATCATCCGCGGCCACGCATGAACACGATCCCTTCTATTCCCGATGAGCCGGGCATCCTGACCACCACGGTCGGATCCTATCCCGTGCCCGACTGGCTGAACGCTCTCCCCTCCGAACAGGCCGTCACCGATGCCACCCGGGTCATCTTCGACACCCAGCGCCAGGCCGGGATCGACCTGCCAACCGACGGGGAGCTCTACCGCTTCGACATCAACCACCCGGACACCAACGGGATGATCGAGTATTTCGTCGCCCCCATGGGCGGCTGCTATACCGCCATCGGCCGGAGCGAAGCGGAAGCCTTTCACGCCAACCAGAACATGGGCTTCCGTGCCAAGCCCGCTGCCGTAGTACGTGAAGCACTGCACGGCGGCGGACTCAACCTGATCGACGACTGCCGCCGCGCGGCCAATCTCGCCGGGGGAGCCTTCAAGTTCACCGTTACCAGTCCCTACATGCTGGCCCGCACTCTCCTGGATCAGCACTACCATGACTTCGCAGCCCTGACCCTCGCACTCGCAGACGTCCTTGCCGCCCAGGTCTCCGGTTGTCCGTGTTCCTGCCTGCAGGTCGATGAAGCCAATATTCCAGGCAACCCGTCCGACGGCCCCCTTGCGGCCGAGGCCATCAACAAGGTCCTCGATGCCTTCGACGGTCCCACTGCGGTGCACTTCTGTTTCGGAAATTATGGAGGGCAGACCATCCAGGCCGGCAAGTGGAAGCCCCTCCTGGAATTCCTCGACTCCCTGCATGCCGACCACCTCGTCCTGGAACTCGCCCACCGTCCCAAGGACGACCTGGAGGCCATCAAGGATCTCGACGGAAAGGTCGGCATCGGCCTCGGGGTGGTCGACATCAAGGTCAATGAGGTCGAAACCGCGGAAGACATCGCCAGATCCATCGAGGAGGCCGAGAAGGTGATCGGACCGGGACGCGTCAGGTATGTCCATCCCGACTGCGGGTTCTGGATGCTCAAGCGTTCGGTGGCAGACCGCAAGATTGCGGCCCTCGCGATAGGACGGGATCTCTTCCTCGGCAGATAAGCCCCATGCAAAGATTCCTTCTCCTTCTCACCGTCTGTCTTCTCCTGCAACCCGGAGCCCTCATGGCCAACACCGGGGAGAACGCTCCCAAGCCAAACTTCCTCTTCCTCCTGGTCGATGACCTCGGCTGGGCCGACCTCGGCTGTTACGGGTCCACCTTCCACGAAACACCGCACCTCGACCGCCTGGCGAAGGAGGGCGTTCGTTTCACTGACGCCTACACCGCAGCATCCATCTGCTCCCCTACCCGGGCCTCGCTCATGACCGGCAAACACCCGGTCCGGGTGGATATCACTGACTGGATCCCGGGGAGCAGCGGCCAGGGCCACAGGATGAAGACCCCCCAGGACACTCACCAGCTTGCTCTGGAGGAGGTCACCATTGCCGAGGCCCTCAAGGAGGGTGGATATTCCACCTTCTACACCGGCAAATGGCATCTCGGTGGAAAAGCCTTCAGCCCGGACAAGCAGGGGTTTGATGAATACTACGATCCTCACCACGACCCTTCCAGGGGATCACCCGGCAAAGGCAGGACCACCGGACGCAAGCACGCTACGATCGACCTCACCCGGGAAACGAAGAGTTTCATCCGCCGGAACAGGGACGCTCCCTTTTTTGCCTATCTCGCCTACTACGACATTCACACTCCCATTATCGCTGAGAAGAACTACCAGGAGCACTACACCAGGAAGGCGGCCCTGCTGGGTCCCTCACCCAAGCCGATCAGGGAACATGACGGAGTGAGCCGTCCCCGGCAGGACAATGCCGCCCTCGCCAGCATGGTGCAGGCCGTCGACGACTCGGTGGGGGAGTTGGTGGCGCACCTCGGCGAGCTGGGGATCCTGGAGAACACCTACGTCTTTTTCTTCTCCGACAACGGCGGCCTCTGCACCAAGCACACGGTGGGCCCCGGATGCAACCTTCCCCTCCGGGCCAGCAAGGGATGGCTCTATGAGGGCGGCATTCGCGTCCCTCTCATCGTACGCCAACCCGGAAAGAAGAATGCGGGGGCCCAACCCACCGACTATGTCTTGAGCACCGACCTTTACCCCACTCTTCTCGGTCTCGCCAGCCTGCCCCTGCGCCCCGGGCAGCACGCCGATGGCCGGAGCTTCGAGGACCTCCTCGTGGGCGACAAATCGCGCAAGGCTCCCCGCCGTCTCTACTGGCACTACCCACACTATCATGGCTCCACCTGGACACCCGGGGCCGCCATCCGGGATGGAGACTGGAAGCTCATCGAGTTCTACCACTACGGCAAAGTGGAACTCTACAACCTGAAGGACGACCTGGGGGAGGCGAAGGACCTCGCTGCCCGGTTTCCCGGACGCACCAGGGAACTCCGCCAGCGCCTCAGGGTCTGGCAGGAGGAAACGGGCGCCAGAATGCCGACGCCCAGGTAATGACCTGCCGACTTACGGAGCGATTCCGACCACCTGCAGGAAGACCTTGAGCTCAAGCTCAAGACTTTCCGGAACCCGCAGCGTCACGGGCGAAGCGACCAATCCAACCGCAGCGGTCACGGGAAGGACGTTGTCCTGCGGGTCAATTGCTGCCAGATCACGCGCCGAGCCCATCTGGATGCTGAATGGCCCGGGGAGAGCACCGTCCCAGGCCACCGTAAACTCATTGGTGGCCGGGTTGAAGGTGAGGCTCGTGATCTGGATGCGGGAAGGATCATTGCCACCACCGTTGCCGGGATCTCCCACCTCGAAGCGATACCAGTCCGGCTGGGTCGGTTCGAGCACCATCGGGACGATCCCATTGGGATGGGTCAGGCTGTAGGACCCTCCTGCAATCCCCGCGCCCACCTCAAAGCCGTCGAGGAAGGTGGAAGGGTAACCGGCCACCACCGCAAACCACACCCCTTCCGTGAGTCCTTCAGGAATGTCGATCAGGCTCTGTAAGGTGCCGTTCGCGTCATCATTGTAATACAGGAAGTAGCCGAACTCATCGTAGATCGCGAGTTGGGTATCGACCAGGGACTCAAGGGTATGAAGCTGCAGGGGGACTCCGGGATCGGCGATCTTACCCAGATCCACAAACTCAAGAGGAGGACCGAGAGAAATGGCGAACTCAAACCACACCGTCTCCGAGGCTTCCGTCCCTACCGATGTCCTCGTCGTACTTGTCCCTGCCCCGGGACCGAGATTGGGATTGGAGGGATAATTGAGGACAACATCCCCCACCGCTCCGCCAAGCGTGGTGATCGGCCCGAGATCGAAGGTCGCCCCCGCTCCCGCTACCACCGCGATGTAGGTTCCGGCATCCAGTCCCTCCGGAATCGAAACCTGACTCTGCAAGCCTTCACCTGCGTTGTCGTTTTCCTGAATGAGATTGCCGTCAAAGGAAAATATCGCCAACTGGGTATCGAAGCTGGATCCAAAGGTATCAAAGGTGAGGGGATTGCCCTCGCTTCCAATAAACCCCAGATCAATCGTCACCTCGTCCGGCCAGTCCGCTGGCAGCACGTTGAGATTCAGGGAAAACGTGGCATCGACCTGATTGACCGCTCCGTCAAAGCCCACAAAGCTCTCCACCACCAGATAGTAAGTCCCCGACCGGAGAGCCATCGAGCCCTGGTCCGGAGCCGGACTGTCAAAGAAATGGTACCAGATCCCTTCCTGGGCGACATTTTTCCCAAGGTCCACGTCAAATTCCGTACTCAATCCCGCCACCAGAAAAAAATCGGGATCACCCGCGGCAAACTCGCTGTCCTTGCTGAACGTCAGGTTCGCAGGCTCGGCGAGAGTGAACTGGATGACATACTCGTTCCCCCAGTTAGCTGCCGTGTTAAGATCCATACCTTCTCCGGTCACGAGGTCGGCATTGTTGCGCCCGCCCGTAATGACTTCCGGAGGGCCGGGATCAACCACCAGAGCGGTGGTCCCGGAAATTTCCGTGTTGCCTTCAGGCAGCGTCCCCAGATCAATATCGACCTCATAGTCAGCGACGGCGGGGAGGGTCGCGACGAACGTAATAAGCAATCCCTGTAAAGTACGTTTCATGATTTGCACTTTGATTTACGACGTGGGCGGCCAACCTGCCCCCTTCCTCCCGGACGTGCAAGCACGGTTTTCCCCAAAGAAACTGCAGCGGCCACGTCTCCGGGCGGACGGGAAGTTCCCTTGGGGAGCAGGAAGAAACAGCCCTACTTCTCAATGTTGTAGACCGAATTGTGGATCTCCCGAACCACCTCCATCCCATTGACACCACGAGTTTTGCAGCGAATGGACATCCCCCAAGTGGGGGCCAGTTCCGGCACCGTCAGTGTCACGGACCTGCCGTCCGGACTCAGGGCGGCCTTGCTCACTTTCCAGGGCCGCTGGTCATAATGACGCGATCCATAGTTCCTGGTCCGCTTGAGATTCCAGGCCTCAATGGCCCAGGCCCCGGCGTTCTCGGTGGCGGCCTTGTCGAGGGGGTCGCTGAACGTCACCTTCACTGTCTGCGGCGCGGTGGCCAACCCCACCGGCACATGTGCCGGCTCTCCGGTCGCGCGCACACGATAGAAGCCACCGGCCTGCCGCTGGTTGCCGGCCCAGGCGAACATCCCGCAGGCGTAGAGCTGACCGTCACCCGGATGAAAGCGTCCCCGCATCACCCCGGTCGGGAACTGCTTGAAGGGGAGCTCACACATGCCCCCCTGTACCTGCCCGTTCACTTTCTCATGAGGGACGACGTAGATCTTCCCGTAGCCGTAGGAGAGATTGAGGAGAGAACCGCGCAATGACTTCCAGGCCGAGTCCTCCGGCACCCAGAGCAACTCGGCCGGGGAACGGTCGAATCCGTTGGTGATCCAGCACAGGGGCGACGTCATGACCGAGTCCGAGGAATCGGTGATGCTGTGGTAGCCGAACATGTTCCCGTAAAAATCGTTCTTCCCCGTACCTTTCACCCAGTTGATGCGGTTCTTGGGATTCCAGTGGCCCTCCTGGTCGGTGACGATGAAGGTCCCGTCCGGGTTGAGGCAGACCCCGTTGGCAGCGCGGAAACCGGTGGCCAGGATGTCGGTCTTGCTGCCATCCCTGCTCACCCTGAGGAGGGTCCCGTGGTGCGGGACCACCGCGGTCAGGGCATGCCGCGCCGACTTCGCGTAGTAAAAGTTGCCGTCGTCATCGGTCTGCAGGCCCATGGCGAACTCGTGGAAGTGTTCGGTGACCTGGTGGTCATTGTTGAAAACCTCCAGGTAATCAGTCTCACGATCACCGTTGTGATCACGCAGGAGTGCGATCATGTCGCGACAGCCCACGTAGATCCGGCCATCCACGATCCGCAATCCCAGCGGCTGGAAGAGCCCCGAGCAGATCCGCTGCCACTGCAACACACCCTCGCTCTGGTCGATGCCGTCCACGATCCACACATCCCCGTTCCAGGTGCACACCGCGGCGCTCTTGCCGCCCTCGAAATAGTCGAACCCGGACGTCCGCATCCACGACTGCCAGGGATTCTCAGCCGGTGGGGGCGTGGGCAGCACGTCCACCGCGAAGGGGCCATCATCCGCGCCCCGCGTGATCCTGGTCACCAGCCTCCCCTGGAAACGCGGCTCGGGTTTCCGTCCAAAGAGCTCCTCGTCCCCCGCGCGCGCCGCCCGCACCTCAATCCCCTCACCGATCACCACCCGGTAAATCTGCGCCACCTTGCTGGCCGGGAAGACATACTCCCTCTCGGTATTGAGCCGCATGCGCAGGGCCTTCCCGCCCGGCCCGATCTTCATGACCCGCACGAAGGCCTGCTCTCCACCGTCCCATTGGGGCACTTCCCGGATCTCCGTCTCTCCCACCGTGTAATCGATGACCGCCTCCCCACCCACATACTGAAGCCCCCGGAATTTCACCCATCTTCTGGGCAGGGGTCCGTAGGGCTTGTTATCGCGCCCCAGAATGCGCGAGTCTTCGTAGCCGCCCTCCGCCGGGTTGGCCCACATCGGTGCGTTGGGAAAAATAAACTTCTTCTCCCCCACGATACTGGTGTGGGTGCCATGGGATCCATCAAAGGCGATGCCCCTCCAGTCGACAAACTTGTCCCCCGTCCACGCCGCCGCCAACCGCATGGTATCGTGGTCGTAGAGCATCCACGCCTTGCCCTCCGCCACGCCGCCCGGGCCGTCGTCCACCCGCACGGTCATGCCTTTCTGGGCGATGTTTCCACCCTCGACCTGCATGGTCCAGAAGAGGACGTTTCCGTAGTCCTGGAGGACATACTGCGGAGCCTTCCTGGGACCCTTGCGCTCCTGCACCGTGCTCATTCCGCGCGGCAGGCGCTCCAGGTAGTCCTCGTTCACGGCGGAGAGCTGGTCTTCATTCCTCCCCTTGAGGAAGGTCTCGCGCACATAATGGATCACATCGTACTTCTGCGCGGTGGTGTATTGCGGCTGCGGCACCATAAGCCCGTAGCCACGCTCCAGGGTCTGGAACATGCGATAGGGATCGTTCCCATTCTTGAACTGTCCCTGGTGGAACCGCAGGGCGGTCGGAAGTGATCCTTCCTTTTCAATCGTCCCATGACAGGTCACGCAAAGCTGCCCGTAGACCGCCTTGCCCCGGGTCAGGCTTTCCCCGTCCCAACCGCGCACCAGGGCGGCATGGTCGGCCCTTTCCAGCGGCTGTATCCTCGCCCTGCGCAGGCTGAAGCCCGCCCCGGCCTTCAGTTTCACCCTGCTACCGTAACCCGGAAGGCGACCGTATTTCACCTCCGCCAACCTGCGCGGTTTGACTTCCGGCCTGGGTTCACCACCAGGCTTCCAGTTGTAGTCAGGGGTGTTGACGGTATCCTCCCGGCCGCTCGAGAGCGCCTTCACCTCAGCCAGACTGAGGGCCCGCTTCCACCAGCGCACATTGGTAATCTTCCCGTCCCAGCGACCCCCGAAGTCGGCCGATCCCGCCCCGATCTTGAAAACATGGCTGTCCACGTCCGGACGCATGAATTCCCGGTTGGCCGCCTCCAGGCCGCCATCGATAAAGAGGCGCGCGGTCTTGCCGTCCATCTGCAACACCACCACGTGATCCTTGCCATCGTTGACCCTCTTGCTGCCTTCAATGTCACCGAGCCACCCCACGTCGTAGACCATCTTCCCATCACGCAGGAAAAGCATCTTGCCGTTCTCCACCCACTTCCCTGCAGCAGGAGCCTTGGCCACCAGTGGACCATTCCCCCTGGTATTGAACTTCACCATCACGGTGAAATCGCGGTCAAAGCGGAAGGTTCCTTTCGAATCGGCAGCATTGGCCACCACCGCTGCACCGGCAACCTGTCCCGCCGGGGCCGAATTCTCCAGGTCCTCACCCTCGTTAACCAGCTTGCCCTCGTGCCAGACCCGCACCCGCGCCGCCTGTCCGATGGCATGCTCGTAGGCCACTTCCACCCGCCGTTGTCCACCCGCCGGCAGGTCCACCACATGATCTCCAAAGACAATCAACTGGGCCCTGGAGGACCCGGTGGCATCGTAATCGAGAAGCACCCGGAAGTTCGAGTAGTCCTTCCCCGACTCAAGCGTGCAGGGACCTGTCGTCTCCGGAAAGAGAGTCTCCAGGGTCTTTTCCAGAGGAAGGGAGGTCGGCGCGCTGGGAACCTGGGCCCAAAGGGCAGCGGACAGCGCAAGGGTCGGAAGGAAGATCGGAAGGAGGGGCGACTGGGAACGGTTCACAATTGATGGGATATTGTTCCCCGCCCCTTAGCGGAGATCGTCTGCCCCGCCAATGCGATTTCCATCGCACCCGGGTCACGTTTGCGTGACCTCCACCCCGGTCCGCGGTTCATGGCACCGTTCCGGCTGCCCTCACTCGCACCACATGCACCTTGTTGAGGTCATTCTTCCGTTTGCCGAGCCGGAGAAGCCCCTCCCCGCAGGTAGTCCAGATCTCGTGGTCACTGATGCGGCAAACCCCGGAATTGCCCAGCGTCGCCCCTTCGTCGGGCAGCAGGGTCCGTTCCGTCCTGCGCATCACACAAAGACGACCGGGATCAACCTGCCCGATGAAGAGCGGGGCCCGATGCCGGAAGACATGGTCATTTTCCGCTCCCCGGCGGGTATAGATCAGAAAGAGCCCTTCTCCAATCCTCGCCCAGTGCTGCTGCGTGTTGTAACTGCCCAGGGGTTCCCCGTCATCAAAGGTCCACTCACGGACCTGCTCGAAAACCAGTCCATCCCGGCTGCGCGTCATATAGCCACTGTGATCCGCCCGCAAGGTGAGATAGAACCACTCACCGTGCTGTATGAGTGAGGGTTCGTAGAGCCCACGTCCCTTTGGAATGTTGAGCTCCGTTCCATGTTCCACGTAGGAAATCCGTTCGCCGTCGAACCTGCACCGCACCACCACGCTCGTATAATTGAATTTCTTGGGGTCCGCCATGTAGCGGACCGGCAACAGGATCTCACCGTTGGGCAGGTCCACCCGCTGTGTGTTCCCCGCATTGGCCGCCGTGATGGCATGGCCACGATGATCCTTTTCCGGCATCTCGAGAAAACGCAGAGGACTCCAGGAACCATCCGCGGGATTCATCACGGCATAAGACACCTTCTCCCTCCGCCGGTTCTCCTTGGTTCCTCCCTCAAAGTTGAAAGTCTTGCCGGTAGCAATCACCTTCCCCGATCTGGCATGATAGGTCGGCCACAAATCACCTGCACAAACCTCGTATCCATCCTTTTGCCTTGCCCGCTTCAGGTCCGGAATGACCTTCGGGATGCTCCAGGTCTTTCCTTCATCCCTGCTCAGTGACTGGTAGATGTCATGAAAGTTGTGCACCCCTCCTCGCCCCGTCTCTGACATGGTGGTGATCCACATCGGCCTGCTCCCCTTCCCTGCTTCGGATGCCGGCACAAAAGCCGTCCGCGCCTGCCACCAGTCCCAATCCTTGTCCCGCCCGGGGATTGCAGTCAGCGCCTCAATCTCCAACTGGACCGGCTTCACCTCCCGGGCAACAACCGTTCCTGCTGCCACTGACAGAAACAACGACCCCGGGATAACGGACATCAGCAATCGAAGACACATGGAGGAATCCTGATTACAACACGCACACCCCTTGGCCCACCTAAAATATTCAATCGCCTGTTCGCTACCTGCAAGCCTGCCGCTGCATGCGGTCGGCCTCCGTGCAACATGACCCCGTTAACGGAACCGGAAAATCACTGGTCAGGGAACCGTCTGCCCCGAACCGGACGGGAAGCCGCAGGGTTCGAATGCCCGGCGGACGATTCGGATTTGACCACGAGGGTGGTATCGCGGACCCTGAACACTGAACAAACCTCATCGGATTCGTCTGACCACCCTCTTCCATGAAACCCAGGATTCTTTTTTCGGCGGGTGCCCTCGCCCTCGCCTCCCTGCCCCTCCACGCCGTCCAGTACGGTCCCCAGGTCTTTGACCAGCCCAACGGCACTACCAACCTCGGTGACGGCACCACCCTTGCCAGCAGCGACGATTCCGCTGCGGTGGAGGGCGGTGCCCTGATCCTCACCAGGGACGGGACGGCCAACACCCACGCTTCGCTGCGCATCCCCGCCCAGGCCGCCTCCGCCCTGGGCTGGACCGCCTCCTTTGAATTCACCCTGGCAGACCAACCCGGAAACGACCCGGGAGAGGGCTTCTCGTTCTCCTATGGGGCGATCCCGGCCTTCAACGACGGACAGGGCGATCCCGCTGCGGCGGATGCCCATGGTGCCGCGGAAGAAGGATGGGGCGCGACCACCACCCACCTCGCCTTCGAAATCGACACACGTGACGACGGGGCGGCTGAGCAGGGCTTCAACATCTCGCGCGACGGAACCGATCTCGCCTTTGAGAATCGCATGATCCTCACCGACGGTCAGATCCTCAGCGGATCGATCTGGCTCTCCTGGCATCCCGCCAATGGCGCGAGCATGAGCATTGACCTCGGGGAGGGGTTGTTGCCGGTCTTCACCAACGTGGCCACCCCGGGCTTCGTGGGAAACAACAGTCATCTCTTCGCCCTCAGTGCCCGCACCGCCAGTGCGACCCAGCGCCTCGAAATCGACAACCTGCAGGTCACCACCATCCCACCCGGATTCATCGTCCTGCCCAACCCCATTATCTCGGAGTTCATGGCGGAAAACGATACCACCCTGGAAGACGAGGACTGCAGGACTTCGGACTGGCTGGAGGTTTTCAACTCCACTGCCAATGCCATCAACCTTGAGGGCTGGTATCTTACCGACGACCCGGACGAGCCTGCCAAGTGGCCTGTTCCGGACCTCCCCCTCGATGCCAATGAGCGCACGATCATCTTCGCCTCCAACCGGGACCGGATCGAGGGCGAGTTGCACACCGATTTTCGTCTGGACCGTGACGGGGGCTATCTGGCCCTGGTCAAACCGGATGGCCTGACCGTCGCCTCCTCCTACCTCTACCCGCCCCAGATCGGGGATATCTCCTACGGGACCCTCGGCCTGGAACAGACCGAAGGATCCTTCCGCAACCCGAGCCCGGGCGATCCCAATGTCGGACCCCAGGGTGACTTCCTGCTGGAAAAGGTCATCTTCTCGCAGGAGAGCCAGGTCATCACCGAACAACTGGACCTGGAACTGAGCAGCCCTCTTCCGGGAACAACCATCCGCTACACCACCAACGCCACGTCCAACAATCCCACCTGGCGGACCTATACCAATCCCATCCGTATTCGCGAGACCACCCGGGTGACCGCCCGCCTCGAGCAACCGGGAAAGGAGCCCGGCCCCCTGCGTGACCGCACCTTCATCAAGCTCGCCTCCAACATGCAGAACGTGCGCTCGCCCCTGCCCCTCATCATCATCGACTCCTTCCGCCGCAACATCGATGGTGAGTCGAGTTCCAACTCGCAGAACCCCAAGCGCCCGGTCCACGGGATCTTCATCGACGTGGATCCCGCCAGCGGAGTGGCCCAACCAACCGACCTTCCCGACTTCGAGGGGCGGGGCGGCATGCGCGTGCGCGGACAGACCTCGGCCGGCTTTCCCAAGAAGCAGTACTCCTTCGAGACCTGGACCAGCGAGGGTGATGACAAGGACGTGAGCATCTTCGGATTCTCTGAGGAGTCGGACTGGGTGATCCACGCGCCCTACTCGGACAAGTCGCTCATGCGCAACAAGATCGTCTACGAAACGAGCCGGGAAATAGGCTACCCCGCTGGCCGCACTCTCTTCTGTGAACTCTATTTCAACACCAACGGAGGTGATGTCTCCAGCTCCGACTACCGCGGGGTCTATGTCTTCATGGAGAAGATCAAGCGGGACGATGGCCGCGTGAACATCAAGGAACTGCAGAACTGCGACAACGGCCGGGCGGAGGTGACCGGTGGCTACATCTTCAAGAAGGACAAGGGCCAGTCCGTGGACGTCACCTTCAACACCAAAAGGGAAGGCCACAACCTCGCCTTCGTGGAACCCGATCAACCGACCCAGGCCCAGCGGGAATGGCTCGACACCCACGTCGATCGCTTCGAGGACACCCTGTGGGGGAGCCGCTTCGACCATCCCACCCGCGGATACCGCAACTTCATCGACGTGCAGTCCTTCATCGACACCCACATCTGGGTGGAGGTCTACAAGAACATCGACGGCTACCGCCTGAGCAGCTACTTCTACAAGGACCGTGGGCGCAAGATCGTGGCCTCCCCGGTCTGGGATTTTAACCTCTCCCTGGGGAATGCGGACTATCTGCAGGGTGAATTTCCCAACGGCTGGTACTACACGCAGCTCAGCAGCAATGCCTATCCCTGGTACGGCCGCCTTTTCCTCGATACTGAATTCAACCTCCAGTACTGGGATCGCTGGTTCGAATTGCGGGAGGGCATCTTCGATACCGAGGCCATGATGGCGCGCATCGACAACCACGTGGCCCTGCTCAATGCGCCGGCCCGGCGCAACTTCCAGAAGTGGCGCATCCTCGGCAACCACCTCTGGCCCAACGCCCAGAGCTGGACTCCCCCGGCGCCCCTGCCCGGGAGCGACCGCAACCTTGCCGGAGCCCGCAACCGGCGGGCCTACCGCGATGAAATCGACTGGATGAAGGGCTGGTTGACCGCCCGCCTGGCCTGGATCGACACCCAGAGCGACAATCCGCCCGTCTTCAGCGAGGACGGAGGGGTGATTCCCAACGGAACCAGCCTCGCCATCACCAATCCCAATTCCGGAGGCGGACAGATCTACTACACCACCGACGGCAGTGATCCCCGCCTGCCCGGCAATCAGAACGTGACCGCCCTGCTGCCTGCGGAATCGCAATGCCGTTACACCATCCCGGAGGCGGAAATCCCGGGCTGGAACACGGCGCACGGTCCCGCCGATCTGGCAGGCTGGAACACGGGGCCGGCCGGTCTGGGATACGAGAGAACCCCAGGGCCCTACGCCACCCTGATCAACACGAACCTGCCCGCCGGGACCACCAGCGCCTACGCCCGTTTCGAGTTCGAGGTCGCGGAGCAGGCCACCCTGGATGCCCTGACCGCACTCAACATGCGCCTGCAGTATGACGACGGATTCGTCGCGTATCTCAACGGCGTGAAAGTCGCGAGTGCCAACGCCCCGGATACCCCGGCCTGGGACTCGGTGGCCACCAACACCCGCGAGGGCGAGGTCGGCACCAGCATCCACACCATCAGCCTCACCTCCTTCAGGGACGACCTGCTGATCGGAACGAACGTTCTGGCCATCCAGCTCCTCAATACCGGGGTCACCAGCAACGGCCTGCTCTGCAGCCCGGAAATCCAGGCCAGCAGTTCGGATGATGCACCCTCCTCCCGGGCCCGCCTCTACCGCCAGCCCCTCCCCCTCGACAGCTCGCAGACGGTGCGGGCCCGCGTAAAGACCTCCTCGGGATGGTCGCCCATCCAGACGGAGGCCTACCTCGTCAACGGCGTACCGGCCGGACCGGTCAACCTGGCGGTAAGCGAGCTGAACTATCGGCCCTCTCCGGGCATCTCGGAGGCGAGCCGGGGCTTCGACGTGCGAGTCGACTTCGAGTATGTCGAGGTGATGAACATCTCGGACGTGGACGTGGACCTGGGTGGAGTGGCCTTCACCCGCGGCATCGAGTTCAAGTTCGATCTCGGAGAGGTGCGCTACCTGGCCCCGGGTGAACGGGTGGTGGTGGTTTCCAATCGCGATGCCTTCCGCCTGCGTTACTCCCGCCTGGCCTCGGCCGTGCGCATCGCCGGCGAGTACCGCCAGAATCTCAGCAACGACGGGGAGACCATCATCCTGAGCGCGGCGGATGGATCCGCTATCCGCAACTTCGCCTACAACGACAAGGAGCCCTGGCCCGAACTGGCCGACGGCGACGGACTCTCGCTGGTCCTGCGCAATCCCCTCGACAACCCCGACCACTCAGACCCTCTCAACTGGCGCTCCAGCACCGTCGTCGACGGGGCCCCGGGCAGCAGTGACGGCAGCGAGTTCACAGGCGATCCGGATCTCGACAGCGACAACAACGGGATCAACGACTTCCTGCAGTATGCCCTCGCCCCGGACGGAACCACCCCCACCCTGCCCTCCATGGCGATCCGGCCCTTCAACCTGGGCGAGGAAGGGGACAGCGGGGACTTCATGACCTTCAGTTACACCCGCAACCGCATCGCCGACGACGTGACCTACACCGTGCAGCAGAGTCCCAACCTGAGAAACTGGTCTCCCGGAACGGCCGAGACCATGGAGCTCATCGAACGCATTGAAAATGAGGACGGCACCGACACCATCAGCTTCCGCCTCAAGGAAAGGGTGACGGGGACGAAGCAGCTCTTCCTCCGGCTGGCCGTTGAGAAGAACTGAAACCGGTTTACTCCCTGAACCGTCGGCAGCACTCTGGGCTGCGTACATCTGCCTGAAATACAGGTAATCGCCACCACCCGGCGACCGAACATTCCGGATGCTCTACCATCTAGGGAATCTGCACGTTCACGTTGTCGAGGCAGAGTCCGCTGAAGGTATCAACACTGCCATCACTGACAAAATTGAATTCGATGAGGACAGACTCTCCGATCGCTGCCGCGGGAACGGGAACTTCGGTGGTGACATAATTCAGATCGAAGACCGTCATGTCGATGGGAACGTCCGCTCCAAGCTGGGCCTGGTCGTCAGAGCGCAGGAAGCGCACGGAGGCGGTGTCGCCAAACCCATCTCCATCCCGGTAGGCATCGAAGCTGAGCTGGGCGGCGGCGATCCCGGTGAGATCGATGACCGGCGTGCGCAGGGAGATATCGGAGTCGATTCCAAAGTCACCCAGGCTGGTGCACCAGGCATTGGCTGAGTCATCGGCCCCGGAGAGAGGGCCGGTCGAGCCATTGGGAGAACCCAGCTCCCACTCCGTGTTCCCGAAGGCGTCATTGACGAGGGTGGTCCAACCCGCTGCCCCGGTTTCGAGGTCATCCGAGAAAAGGGGCGGAGGATTCTTCTCCCGAACCGCCACGAAGCCCTCCCCCGGGAAGGGCAGGGGAATTAGCTGGGTATTGGTCCCGGAGGGATCGGCCGCAATGTCCTGCGCGCCCCCCAGCTCAGCCCACGACGTTCTCGGTGAAGAGAGGTCGGGACTGACCAGGATATCATAGAGTTTACCCAGGGTGCTCTCCCAGGACAGCTCCAGCTCCCCGCCGGGAGCAGGCCGCACCGCCAGTCCAAGGGGATCCACCCCATCAACCGGGCCAACCGGCGCTCCCCCGGCAAGCGCCACGATGCGGGCTGGCGAGAGGGGAAGATCAAACACCGCCATCTCGTCAAGGCGTCCCGCGAAGCTGTTGTTCAGGGTGTTGCCCTCTGCTCCGATGGTCACCACCCCGTTGAAGGCGTCGAGGGGCTCTCCCCCTGCCGCATCCGCCACCCTCACACCATCCACCCAGATTTCCCGGTGGCCCTCGTCATCCCGCTGGAAGACGAAGTGCTGCCACTGGTTGATGGTGACCACCCCGCCCACCGTGAGGCGCTGGGGCCCGTCACAGCACCCGGACTGGTCAAAGTAAACGGTTCCGTTGCCCCAGGGCGTGTGAGCCTGGAAGCCGCGCTCGCCCCCGGTTGCCCCGGGTGAGTGAAGCCAGAACACGCTGGAGTTGCCGACCTGGATGTTGAATTGCCAGAAGCTCACCGCCATCGCGTTGTTTTCAAACGCGGAATCAAAATAGGTTCCCGGCTCGGTGACCGCTGCTGCTCCGTTTTGGTTAGCCCCGAGATCGAGCGACTGGCCATTGCCGAGGTGACCATCCCCCACCGGGGAGAGGACCGCTGGTCCAATCAGGGTGGCGTCAGCACCATTGCCGCTCTGATCCTCGCTCTGGCCCTCGAAATTCCAATAGGCCAGGAGGGTCGGTTCCGGCACCGGGGGAATACTGTTGGGGTCGGTCGGGTCAAACAGAGCATCGATTTCATCTCCATCGTCAAATCCGTCCCCATCGCTGTCGGCATCAAGGGGGTCGGTTCCGGTGTCGCTGGCACTGACAAAGGCACCCGTTCCGGACTCCACCCCGTCGAGAAGGCCGTCACCATCGCTGTCGGGATCGGAGGGATCAGTGCCGATAGTGGCTTCATTGCCGTCACTGGAGCCGTCATCGTCCGAATCGGCATCGAGGGGATCAGTCCTGGCGGCGTACTCCTCCGCATCGCTCGATCCGTCGTTGTCAAAGTCACTCGTGACCGGAGCGTCATCGGGGCCCGCGACATCGTCCAGGCCATCGACCCCGTCATTCACATTGGCATCGATGATCCTCTGCTCGAAGGCATCCGGCAGACCATCGGCGTCGGTATCGGCAGGGGGAATAATCAGGCCCGACGGACGAAGGCTGCCCTCCGCCAGGCTGGCGATCTGGTCCGGGGTCAAGGCGTCATCGTAGACCGCAATATCGTCAATGAGCCCGGAAAAGCTGTTGTTCAGGACGTTGTCGGCTCCGATGGTCAGGATCCCATTGAAGGCGTCGAGGGCTTCGGCTCCGCCTCCACTGGCGGCAAGCACACCATCAACCCAGATTTCACGATTACCCGCATCGTCCCGCTGGAAGACGAAGTGCTGCCACTGGTTGATGGTGACAACCCCAGCCACGGTGAGGCGCTGCGGGGGATCGCAGCACCCGGACTGGTCAAAGTAAACGGTCCCGTTGCTCCAGGGCGTGTGGGCCTGGAAGCCGCGCTCGTCCCCGGTTGCCCCGGGTGAACGAACCCAGAACGCGCTGGAGCTTCCGATCTGGGTGTTGAACTGCCAAAAGCTCACCGCCATGGAATTGTTATTGGCAGCCGCATCAAAGTGGCTGCCAGCCGGAACTATCGCAGCCGCACGGTTATTGAGCGCCCCAAGATCAAGGGCCCGGTCACCCGCCACGCCCGTTACCCCGCCCGCGTCGGCAGTAAAGACGGCCGGCGCATTCAATACGGCGTCGGGGGCATTGCCCGAGACGTCCAATGCCACCGTAGGATTGCTGTCGTCATCGAAATCAAAGTAAGCGAGCAGATCCAGAGCATGGACCCGCTGGATACTCAGGGAACCTGCGAACAGGACTAAGGCGAGGAGGAACGGGGCTTTCGTAGACATGGGATGGATTTTTGGTTGAACGCCAAAATACAGGTTTTATTTCCCCCACCATGTCCAGCACAAGTTCAGCATTCCGGCATTCCCTGGCGCGCTGGGACCCTTCGGCAGATTGAATCGGTCCCCTTGGAATTCCCCTGAGAAGGGGCGCCCTCCCCACCGTTCCAGTCTACTTCCTGCGGTAGCAATCCAGGCGGGCGCCCACCCGCAGGTAGAGGCTATTGTGAGCTACCGCCGGACTGGCGTCCACCCAGGTGACTTCATCTCCCGGCCTGAGATCCGAGGTGGCCAGCACCCGTGCTTCCTTGTCCACCTCAAGAACGTAAGCCTCGCCGTCCCGCGAAAGGCAGAAGAGCCTGCCGCCAATGAGGAGCGGGGAGGCATAGAAGTTGCCCTGGAACTTCTTCTCCCACTTCGGTTGACCCGAGCGGGGATCGACCGCTTGCAGCACCCCTCGATCGTCCAGCACGTAGAGAGTCTTTCCATCCGACACCGGGGTCGGGACGTAGGGGGCATGGTTCTCCAGCTGCCAGACCACCTCGGCCTTCCCACCGCTGGCATCGGGTGGACGCACCGCCAGGAAGACGTTGTTGCCCCCCTCCCGCTTGCAGCCCACCGTGAGCAGCGAGTCCTTCTCCCCGCTCCCGGCCAGGATATCGACCGGCGAGACAATACAGCGCTCGTCGAAAACATCGGGCAGGGACCAAAGCTCCAATCCACTCTCAACGTTCAGCCCCCGCACTCCGATGCTGGTGCTGCTCACCACCACTTCATACTCCGGGCCATCGGCACCGTGACGCCTGCGGATGAGCGGGGTCATGTAGGTCGTCTTGGGACTCGGACTGGGATACATTCTCTTCCATTCGGGCTCGCCCGTCTTCCCGTTCAGGGATGCCACGTATCCGCCGCGCTGATGCAGGTGGGCGATGATCACCGAACCCTCGTGAATAACGGGAACAATGTTTAAACCGTGGGATCCCTTGAACTCCCCGATGTCGTATTTCCACAGGTCCTTGCCCTCGTGGGAGCAGGCCGAGAGGACCGCTACCTTGCGACTGGAATCGTACCAACTGAAGACCACCAGGTCCTCAGCCAATGCCGGGGTGGCCGCCGCGGTATTGTTCATATTGTGGGTGCGGTAGGCGCCGACCTTCACTTCCTTGCGCCAGAGCGGCGTGCCGGCCTTGGCCTCGTAGCAATGCAGCCCAACAAGCCCCCTGGCACGGTCTTCCGAGGTCACAAACACGCGATTGCCCCAGACCACGGGCGAACTGCTTCCCGGACCGGGCAGGGACACGGACCACGCCCGCGTGCTCTCGCCCAGTTTGAGAGGGACGTCCTGCCCGGCCGCCACCCCCGATCCATCGGGACCCCGGAAACGGGGCCAGTTCCCGCCCTCACCGGCGGCACTTTCTAACAAAAGCAGGCTCGCCCATGAGATGATCGCAATTCCTTTCATAGTTCTGCAGCGTGAATCCTTCAGCAGTCCTGACAACACGTCACCCTGTCGCATTCTCGTTCCCGGGTCAACCACCCGCTGAACCCGCATCCCACCCACCGCATTTGACGGACTTGCCTTGTTGAATTAGAGTCCCGTCAGGGTAGAGCCTCCCCCCCACGCCAGCGTGTAGACTTGCAAGCCCGTGTCGCTCTCCCTATCCCTATCCCCCCCAACATGGAATTCTCAAAAACCCATTCCGCAAAGGGACTCCTTTTCAGCCTGTTCCTGCTGGCAGGATCCCTCCCCTCCCCCGCCGCCCCCATCATTTCCGAAATCCTCGCCGACAACGAGTCGGGCCTGCGGGACCAGGACGGTGACTGGGAGGACTGGCTGGAACTCTACAACCCCGATCCGGATCCGGTTGACCTCGGTGGCTACTTTCTCACTGATAGCCCGGAAAACCTTCCCAAGTGGCGCATCCCCGATGGTATCGTCCTCCAGCAGGGGCAGTTCCTTCTCCTCTTCGCCTCGGGCAAGGACCGGGCGGTGGCCGGCCAGCAGCTCCACACCAGTTTCAAGCTCGAGAACAGCGGCGAATACCTGGCCCTCGTCGGACCGGACGGAGCTGCCATCATCCATGAGTTCTCGCCCACCTATCCTGCCCAGTTCAACGATGCCTCCTACGGCGTGGAACAGGAACCTGTCACCGCGGAGGATATCCTGGTCGACGTGGATGCCGCCTGCTCCACCCATGTCGCCCCCGACAACAACCTCGGGATCAGCTGGACCCAGATCACCTTCAACGACAACCTGTGGACCGCAGGCTTCCTTGGAGCCGGTTACGATCGCGGCATCGGCTACGGCGACCTGATCAACGCGGATCTTGAGCAGGTTGCCTTCAACCAGAGCTCCTCCGTCTATATCCGGGTTCCGTTTGACCTTGATCGTAGCGACAACATCATCAGCCTCGCGCTTGACCTGCAGTATGACGATGCCGTGGTTGCCTACCTCAACGGCGTGCGGGTCACTTCTCTGAACGCGCCCGGCTCCCTTGGTTTCAATTCCATCGCCCTGAGTGACCGGCCCGACACCGAGGCCCTCGACTTCCAGGCAATCCCGCTCAACAGCCACCTCCACCGGCTGCGGGTCGGACAGAATGTCCTTTCCCTCCACCTCATGAACTCGGCCGCCGACGACGACGACCTCCTCGTCCGGCCCCAGCTCAGCGCCATCAGGGTGACCGATATCACCCTCGGCAACCAGGCCTACTTCGCCACCCCCACTCCGGGACAGCGAAACGGCAGCCAGGAGCAGCTCCCCACCAGCGAAGTGATCTTCTCCCACCGCAACAGAACGTTCAGCGACACCTTCGAGATCACCCTCGCCAGCACCTTTCCCGACGAGGAGGTCCGCTACACCACCGACCGCTCGGAACCCGACGCGACCTCTCCCCGCTACACCAGGCCCATTACGATCACCGATTCCATCCAGATCAGGGCACGCGTCTTCGGTGAGAACAATGCGGCCGGACCCATCAAGATGCGAAGCTTCCTCAAACTGGGCGACGCCGACCTGCAGCAATTCAACTCCAATCTGCCGATTGTTATTCTGGAAACCTGGAACCGGGGAGATCCCGGGGGCGGCAATCCCCTGGACGGATTCATGGCCATCATCGAACCCGACCCGGAAACCGGTCGCGCCAGGATGACCGATGAATTTGACACCGATACCCGGGTGGGCCTCAAGCGCCGTGGTTCCTCGTCCTTCGGCTGGCCCAAGTATTCCATGACCGTGGAGGCCCGGGACGAAGAGGGTCTCGACAAGGGGATCACCCCCATCGGCCTGCCCCGTGAATCCGACTGGGTCCTGAGCGGACGCTACCAGTTCGACCGCGCCCTCATGCGCAACGAGCTCATCTACGAACTGAGCCGTCAGACCGGAGAGTATGCCACCCGCACCAAGTTCGTGGAGGTCATTCACAACGTCCGTGGGGGTCCCCTCACCTATTCCGGAGACTACTTTGGCGTCTACGCCCTGACGGAGAAGATCAAGCGTGATGACAGCCGCGTCCCGGTGGCCCGGCTGGATCCCCGCACTTCCCGGGAACCCACCATCTCGGGTGGCTACATGTTCAAGAAAGATCGCCTCGACCCGGGAGACAGCGGATTCAACGTGGGCGGCCTGGGCAGGCTGGGCTGGGTGGAGCCAAAAGAGCGGGAGGTCTCCGGCCGGCAACGTGCCTGGCTGGTGGCGCACATGAATGAGGCCAACGCCGCCATCCGCGCGGGGGACGGAGTCAATCCGACCACCGGCAAGCACTTCACCGACTACATCGACCAGTTTTCATGGCTCCGTCATCACTGGCTCAACACCCTGGCCATGAACGTGGACGGTTTCCGGCTCAGTGGTTACTACTACAAGCACCGCAGTGACACCAACGGGGGAAAGATCGGAGCGGGACCGATCTGGGACTTCGACCGCACCATGGGCTCCACCGACGGCCGGGACGATAATGCCTCCCAGTGGGACGGCTCCGGCGACTCCAGCCGGACATGGAGTGACAGCCGCTACATCTGGTGGGGCCAGGTCCTCGCCAACCCCGATTTCCGGCAGGCCCACACCGATCTCTGGCAGGAACTACGCGAAAACGTCTTCTCCACCGTCAATATCGAGTCCGTCATCAACGACTTTGCCCGGCAGATAGACGGACGGGATCCACTCGGAGCAAATGCTGCGGGCCTTGGGCGCAGCCCGGCCGAACGCAACTTCAGCAGATGGGGCAATGCCAGCCACCGCAACGAGGTCCGCATCCTCAAGACCTGGCTGCGGACGCGGGTTGGCTGGATCGACCGCCAGTATACCGCCAAGCCGCTCTTCAGCGCTCTCAACGGCATGAAGCAGCCGGGCCTCGTAGCGGCCGGGGACGAGTTCTCCTTCGTGGGCGACGGGTCGATCTTCTATACCACCGATGGATCGGACCCCCGGGCATCGGGTGGCAATTCCTCCAGCACAGCGCTCCTCGCCAATTCGAACAACCCGATTGAAATCGAGGACACCACCACCATCACCGCCCGGGTCCGCAACGGTCGTGGTCTCACCGCATGGAGCGGTCCGGTGACCGCCCACTTCCTGATCGGGCCCATTGCAGACGCCTCCAATCTGGTGGTAACCGAGGTCCACTATGCACCCCTGCCGCCCGAGACCTCCGAGGAACTCGCCGCCGCCGATGACGCCTCGGATCTCGAGTTCATCGAGATGAAGAACATCAGCCCCGAAATCATCAATCTCACCGCGGTGAAATTTGCCGAGGGCCTGGACTTCGATTTCACCTTCTCTGACGTGACCTCCCTGGCACCCGGCGAGTTCGTGCTGGTGGTGCGGAACAAGGCTGCCTTCGAGGCCCGCTACGGAACGGCTCACAGCGACCGCATCGCGGGCGAATACGCGCCCACCCGCCTTGAGAATGCAGGTGAACAGCTGCACCTGGTGGACGGGCTTGGAAACACCATCGCGAACTTCCGCTACAACGACAATTCCCCCTGGCCCGAAGCCGCCGGCAAGGATGGTGTCAGCATGGTCCTGGATTCCTCCGCCCTCCCCGGTCCCGATTATAATGTAGCCGGGAACTGGATCAGCAGTGCGATTATCGGCGGAACACCCAACGCCGACGAGGTCATCAGCGGATTCTCGGGCGAAGCCACTGCCGACGACGACGGCGACGGTTATCCCAGGCTCATCGAGTATGTCCTCGGCACCAGCGACAGCGACCCGGACGACACCGAGGGCAGGATCT
>Ga0310120_10000875_pt1 | contig 23125 bp, 18 predicted proteins | sample CB27_AW_983_MG_FD_203506 | JGI IMG/M metagenome (GOLD analysis project Ga0310120, IMG submission 203506) | Marine microbial communities from Western Arctic Ocean, Canada - CB27_AW_983 | ecosystem: Environmental > Aquatic > Marine > Oceanic | place: Canada: Western Arctic Ocean | collected...
TTTCAAGACCGGTGCCGTCAACCGCTTGGCTACCTCTCCGCGCCTGCGGTCGTGCGTAAACGTAGCGCGAGCCTCGCCGGAAGCCGCCGCCCGAACGCATTTCAAGGCGAATTGGCGGGGCCCGTCACGGGAGGACCGTTCTGGGCGCTAGCATGAAATGTGTGAAGTCCGCAGCGCATGGAGCGAATGAGATTGGCGGCGGCCAATCAAGTGGAGTCGACATGGATCTAGAACTCAGTGGAAAGAGAGTCCTCATTACCGGCAGCTACCGGGGAACCGGTGCGGGGCTCGCCCGGGTGCTGGCGGCCGAGGGTGCGACGGTCTGGGTTCATGGCTTCGAGACGGAACCGACCGACGCGGTGGCGATATTGCTTCGCGAAAAAGGCCATGACGCCCACACCGTCGTCGGCGATCTGCGAACGGACGAGGGGGCGCGGGATATCGCGGCCACCGTTGGCGAGATCGACATCCTGGTCAACAACTACGGCGTCGCGGAGGGTGGAAGCTGGGAGAGTTCGACGGACGATTGGATCGACATCTACCAGAAGAACGTCCTCTCGGCGGTTCGGATGGTTCACGCGCTGGTTCCCGGGATGCGCGCGCGAGGATGGGGGCGAATTCTTTTCGTCAGCACGGTCGGCTATGCACGACCGAATTCGCGCATGCCCCATTACTACGCTTCGAAGACCGCACTCGTCAACATGACCGTCTCGCTGGCCAAGGAACTCGCCAACACCGGTATAACTGTCAATTGCGTGAGCCCCGGAATCATCGCGACCGCCGAAATCAAGAAGATGTTCACGCGTCGCGCCGAAAAGTCCGGCGAGCCGACCGACTGGCCTAGCATCGAAAAAAAAGTCACAAGCGTCGACATGCCCAATCCGGCCGGCATCATCGGTGAGCCCGAAGACATCGGCCATCTCGTCGCATTCCTGGTGAGCGAGAAGGCGCGCTACATCAACGCGGCCAATATTCGGATCGACGGGGGCACGGCCGATTCGATTCAATAGCGGGCGGGCGAACGCGTCTACGTCGACGGGACGGCGTCTCCGCCCGCATTGGGGCCGCCGGATTCGGTGCGGCGACGCTCGAGTTCGTCGAGGATCTCTTTGTGGCGCTCGTAACTGAGCGGATATTTGCGCGCGATCCAGGCGCTCGCGATGACGAAGGCCGCGGGGATCAGAGCGGTCGCGCCGCGCAAGACCCAGATCGACATTTCGCTGTTCTCGGTACCACTCTTGAAGCCCACCAGGTCTAGGCCCAGGAACACGATCGCCACACCGACGGCACCCGCGAGCTTTCGCAAGAACGTAAATACGCCCACGTAGAGTCCTTCGCGCCGCTCGCCCGACAGGATTTCGTCCTCGTCGGCGACGTCGGCGATCATCGACCACGGAATCATGTCTGCGGCCGAGTAGCCGATACCGGAAAGAACGGTCGAGACCAGCATCAGCTCGAGGGGCCAGTCGGGTTGATTGATGAAGAGACAGAAAAGCCCGAACACCCATCCGACGCAGCCATAGAGGTAGGTCGTCTTCTTGTCCCGGCCGCGGGAAAAGCGGAGCCAGAGGGGCATCGCCAACATGACCGACAGCAGATAGGCCACGAGGACCGGTTCGAAGTACTCGGGGTGACCGATCGCGTAGGTGAAGTAGTGAAGGAAGAGCGCCATCGGAAGATCCAAAGCGATCCGACCGAAGGTATAGAGCACGATCAGTCGCCGGAAACTCTGGTTCTGGCCGAGTAGACGGGCCGATTCGCGGAAGGACATCTCCGACTTGACGGGAGTCCCCTTCCCTTCATAGGTCGCCCACCAGATTGGCAACCAGGGCCAGACGATCCACAGGCCAAAGATGATTCCGGCCATCGACCATGCGGCCGAGTCGCCGCCGAACCATGTCACGAGCTCTCTAAAGAACAGGATCGTGACAAAGGTCCCGAGAATCGAGGACACCGAACGAAAAGTCGCAACCGAAGTGCGCTCGTGGTAGCTCGAAGTGAGTTCGGGCAGCAGCGCCTGATAGGGAATGGCGACGATCGTCATGGAGATGCTGAGCGCGACGTAGATCCCGACATAGATGGCGAATTCGAGGGCCGTATTCTCGATCGGCGGGACCGACCAGATCGCGGCGAAGGTCACAGCGAAGGGAACGGCCCCGATCAGGAGATAGGGTCGACGTCGTCCCGCCTTCCAGGTCGTTCGATCCGAAATTCTTCCCATCCAGACATCGGTCACGGCGTCCACGGCGCGGCCGGCAAGCGGAACCAATCCCGCCAACCCGAAGCGCATGCCCACGACATCGGTCAGGTAGAACGGAAAGATCATCGTCAGAGCGACGAGCGCCACATTGATCGGATGATCGCCAAATCCGTAGATCAGCTTCAGATGAAGGGGAAGACGGTCTTCGTTCACGCCGTGAGCCTACACGACCCGTCCCGACTCGGGAGTTCGCTCGCCTTGAGTTTCGAGAAGCGTCGCGAGTCGGGGATGGGCGCGCTGGAACTCGATCGTCATCTGCTGATCCGTGCGGGCGTCCTCTTCGTCTGCGAGGGCCTGCTCTCGAAGATGAGCGGAATGGGCGAACCCTTCCTTCAAGTGCTCTGGGCCATCGGTGCGTCGATGGTGGCGATGGTCTTGCTTCGGCGCTTGCCGACGTCCGTGATTCTCGGGATCGGCCTCGCCTGGCTCGTCGGGAGCAAGTGGGCGCTGACTCGTTTCTTTCCGATCGAGCTCGCGGCGGACGTTGCCGACCGCCCGGTCCTCGAACTGCTCTTCATGACCGCGGGTGCCAAGAGCTCGCTTCTCGTCTTCTACCCGATGACCCATTGGCTGGCCATGATGCTGCTCGGCTGGGCGTTTGGTTGTTTCCTGCTCGCCCGGCCCGACACGGGGCAGCGCCGCGAAGATACGGAAAAGCTCCTGATCCTTTGCAGACTCTCGGCACTTCTTCTGTGGGCGTTCGTGCAAAGCAACAACGGTTACAGAAATCTCGGCCTACTGCGTGATGACACGACGATCGTGCAGTGTCTCCATATGAGCAAATATCCGCCCGCCCTCGTCTACTCGTTGATGGAACTCGGCTTGATGGCGCTCATCCTGGTTCTGTTCCTGCGCTTCGAGCGCCGAATCAAAGACATACAGAGACCTAACAACCCGCTGCTCGTCTTCGGCCAGACAGCGCTCTTCTTCTATGTCCTTCATTTCATCATTCTGGGCGGAGCCGCGATGGCCTGGACGGGCGGCATGAACTTGCGCGGCCTGCAGGAAACCTATCTTGCCGCGGGCGCGACGATCGCCCTGCTCTATCCCATCTGCATCGGATACCGAGCACTCAAGAAGAAGCACCCGAAGAGCGTCCTGCAATACTTCTAGGATCGCTAGGCCGCGACGAGTTTCGAAACGATCTCCTCGACCGCCTTGTCCGCAATCGCCACCATCTCTTCGTTCGTCCGATCCTGAATTGGATGTTCGACATAGACGGCGCTCGCGGTCGTGCCGAGGGCCTTTGCCTGAACGTCCGCCGCGTCGACGAATTCAACGGTCGAAATGAAAACACTCGGAACGCCGCGATCTTCGAGATCAGTCATGTCGTGCACACTGCACGACGTGCAGCTGCCTCAATCCGCCAGGGCTTCGACGACGGCATCACACTGTTCGGCGATTTCGTGTCGAAGATCGACGGGCGCGGGCTTCGTGAACGTCGGCTTCCTGTAGCGAATGATCTTGGCGCCCTGCTCCGTGAGCCGCTTCTCGAGCTGGTCGAGAAAGAGATCGCCGCGCATCTTGGCGATGTCGAGGAGGCCGACGGTCTGGCCCTCGAGAGTGGCCAGGCGTTCCGCACGCGGGCGTTCGGAGGGAACGCGCTCGCTCGTTGGATCGAGAAGAATCGTCATGATTTGATCTCCTGTGTGACGATTTGGCTGCCCATCTCGCCATTGGCCCACCCCGCGATGATCGCAGAGAAGAGACCGGCGCCGCCACCGGCATGCACGATATGCAAGCCTCCGGGACGGAATTTCGGAATCGAGGAGTCTTTCACATGCTCGGGGAAGCCCTCGGCAATCCCCAGCGCGCCGCGCACGATCTCGCTGCCCGGGATGAGCGTCAGCTCGTGCAACTTCGCGCGTAGATCCTCTTTGGACCATCCGGCTTCGCGGAAGATCCGCGAGTGCTCGGGCGTGACGATCACGATGGCGTCGAAGGCCAGCGCGGCCTTGGGCGAATACATCGTGACGAGACTTGCGGCGATACTTCGCGCAAGCGATTCCGGTTCGCGCGAGATCTGATCGAAGATCGTACGCGGCCCTTCGCCGGGGAAGAGCGTGACGGTATCGGTACCCGCGTCGAATCCGAAGTCCGCCGACAGCGGCGTCCAGGGCGATCCTTCTTCATCCTCGGCGAAACAGAATCCGACTTTTCCCGGATTTCCGAGCGTGGCGCGATCGACATCTCCGGGGCGTCCGCCGCCGACGTTTCGAACCACCAACTGGAGAGCACGCCCGATCGTACTGTTGGGGCGATTGCCCTGGCCCAGGACGTTCTTGCCCGAGTTCATCCCGATCTTCTTGCGAATCGGTCCATTCACGATCAGGACCGGACCCGCAGACATCGTCGTCGCGAGCAGTCCATGCATATTGAATTTGTCCGTACACGCGGCCTTGACCGCGGCGAGAACGACCGGAAGATACGAGGGCCGACAACCCGCCATCACGGCATTGATCGCCACTTTCTCGACCGTGCACGACACGAGGTCCGGGGGCACGACGGCCACCAATTCGTCCGGTGCCCGGCTGGTTCCCTCGAGCATCGCGAGCACGCGCGCTTCGGTCGGCGGAACGATTGGCAAGCCGTCGCTCCAGCCCCGATCGAAACAAGCCTGCATCTCATCTTCGAGTACCGCGATCTCGACCCGCCTGGCGCGCAGCTTCGACTTTCCGAAGCGAATCGCGAGTTCTGGACCACGAACGGGGTCGACCGAGAGCGAGCCGCAGCCTGGTCGAAGCTCCGGCAGACCGGGCCCGAGGTCTTCGACGCCGGTGAGCGCTTCCCACTCGCCGCGATGCCAACCGATCGCGCGCTCGACCTCCTGCCCCGCCTCGACGCGCAGTAGTGTTGGCACGGCTTCGATCTCGTTGTGCCACGAGACGGAAAGATCGGTGTCGTCGATCGCGTCGATGTCCGAAGTGTCGGACGGGAACGAGGGATCGTCCTGGGTATAGACGGTGAGCGGCACCTTCTTCGCGATGGTCTGCAGAACAGGAATGACCAACTCGCAGGTCGGGCAGTCCCGCTTCACGAACGCGACGACACCGGAGGGCAGAGTCGGTCGATCACTCGGAGAGGCTTCGGGCTCTTGGGACGAGGGGGGGTCTGGATCCATGGTTCGAGAATACCCGATTGCCGAGCACCCGTAGACCCTTGATTTCGTTGCTAGCCTCTCGTGGTCGCCCGAATAGGTCCTTCGAGACAACACCCCCGAGAACCCGGAGCCCCCCATTCATGCCTTCCCAACCCGGCCCCCTTTCCGGCTATCGCATCATCGACCTCACGACCATGATCTCCGGCCCGATGGCGACCGGACTGCTCGGCGATCAGGGAGCGGACGTCATCAAAGTCGAAGCGCCCGGTATAGGCGATCTCGTTCGACTTCTCGGCCGCCCGCGCGAAGGCATTACCGCGACCTTTGCAACAACGAATCGCAACAAGCGATCGATCGTCCTCGACCTGAAAGATCCCGCCGACCTCGATGCCTTTCGCAAGTTGATCGCAACGGCCGACGTCGTCGTCCAGAATTTTCGGCCCGGCGTCGTCGAACGCATGGGAATCGGCGAAGACGATCTGCGCGAGATCAAGCCGGACCTCATCTACGTTTCCATCTCGGGCTTCGGCGAGACGGGACCCTACGCGGGCAAGCGTGTCTACGATCCGATCGTCCAGGCACTCTCGGGACTGGCCACCATCCAGGGCAATCGAGGCGTCGGTCGGCCTCGCATGATGCGACTCGTGATTCCCGACAAGGTCACCGCGATCACGGCCGCACAAGCCATCACCGCCGCGTTGCTCGCGCGCGAACGATCCGGAATGGGTCAGCATGTCCGACTCTCGATGATCGACGCAATGATCGCGCTCTCCTGGCCGGAAGGCTTCGCCGGCCACACCTTCATTGGCGAAGAAAATGACACGCCTCGAAACGCCTTGGCCCAGGACCTTGTCTATGAAACTTCGGACGGTTGGATGACGGCGGGCGCCGTCTCGGATTCGGAATGGCAGGGTCTGGCGAACGCCCTCGATCATCCGGAATGGCTCGACGACGATCGCTTCAAGACCGCCGGCGGGCGGGTCGCTTATGCGAAGGAACGTCTCGATCAGACCGCCGATGTCTTGAAGACGCGCACGACCGAACAATGGCTAGAGCGGCTCGATGCGGAACAAGTTCCTTGTGCCCCGATCCTGCCGCTGTCAGAAGTGATCACTCATCCACAGATCGTAGAGAACGATCTGATTGTCGAATCCGACCACCCCGTGGTAGGCCGCATCCGTCAGCCGCGCGCGGCGGCCCGATTCGACCGAACTCCGACGACGCTTGCGCGCCCTGCTCCCACGCATGGTCAACACACGGACGAGATCCTGAAAGAACTCGGCATAGAGCGTTAGGGTCGTACGTCTCATCCACTTCGAAAAGAGGAAACGAAAATGACACGCACCAATGGACAATGGGTACTCGCCAGCCGACCCGAAGGCATGGTTCAGGAATCGAATTTCGAATACAAAGAAGAAGAGCTTCGCGAGATCACGGACGGCGAAGTCCTTGTGCGTAATCTCTATCTCGCCTTCGAACCCGCGATGCGCGGTTGGCTGAACGACGTTCCCAGCTATATCCCGCCGGTCGCCATCGGCGAAGTCATGCGTTCGTCGACGGTCGGACAGGTCATCGAATCCAAGAACGCCGACTACCCGAAAGGCAAGCTGGTCTCCGGAATGTTCGGCTGGCAGCAATATTTCATCGAAGGCGGAGGCGGAGGCGAGGGCAAGATTGCCGGACTCTCTTCCGTACCCGACGGAATCCCGCCCCATCGCATGCTCAGCCTCTTCGGGGGCACCGGCCTGACTGCGTATTTCGGAATCCACGCCATCCATCCGATTCAGGAAGGCGACAACGTCCTCGTCTCGGGAGCCGCGGGAGCGACCGGTTCGGTGGTCTGCCAGATTGCGCGCCTGCGCGGCGCCGGAAAGGTCGTTGGCATCGCGGGAGGTTCCGACAAATGTGCATGGCTCTGCGACACAGCGAAGATCAACGGCGCGATCGACTACAAGAACGAAAGCGTGGGTCGTCGGATTCGCGAAGAGTTTCCGAAGGGCGTCGATCTCTTTTTCGACAATGTCGGCGGCGACATCCTCGATGTCACGCTCCCGCGCATGGTCGACAACGGACGCATCACGCTCTGCGGCGGGATTTCCGGCTACAACGAAAAGGAGCTACCGGCGGGCCCCCGGAACATCATGCAGATCGTGGTTCATCGACTGTCGGTTCGCGGGTTCATCCTCTTCGACCACATTTCCGGCTTCGCGGAGGCGATCAAGGATCTTCGCCAGTGGAGCGATTCGGGCGAACTCGTCGTGGAAGAGGATATCCAGGAAGGATTCGAAAATACGCCGAAGACTTTCTTGCGACTTTTCGAAGGCAAGAACCTCGGAAAGCAACTCCTGCGAATCGCCGAGGCGGAATAGTCTAGGAAGCGGCACGCACCTCGACGGGAATCGCGTTCAACACCGCGTTACCGCTCACGGGGTCTATGATGCTGTCGTCGGTCAGGACATTGCTGGGAACTCCCGCGTGGGCCTGGGCAACCGACATTCGCATTCCCTCGGCGTCATGACCCCAACCGTGCGGCAACGAGACGACGCCCGGCATCATCGATTCACTCGTCTCGACCGCGACCTCGAGTCGGCCCACGCGTGAGCTGATCTCGCAGTCGCTGCCATTCTCGATTCCGAGTTTCGAAGCGTCTTCGGGATTCATGAGAAGTGTGCAGCGAGAGCGGCCCTTCATGAGCGACGAAATGTTGTGCATCCAACTGTTATTCGAGCGTACATGCCGACGTCCGATCAGGAGAAATTGATCGTCCGAAATCGGATTGTCGAGGCGGGCGCAAACGCGCTGCCAATCTTCGACCAATTGCGGGGGTGCGAGTTCGAGACGACCCGACTCGGTCTTCAGTCGACCCGGGAATCGCTCGACCATCGGACCGAGATCGACGCCGTGCGGATGTTTCGCGAGCTTGGAGAGCGAAATACCACCTGGCTTGGCCCCGAAGAGATCGCCCTGCCATCCCGTTCGAAGCAGAACGTCGAGCAGATTCATGAGCGGCGAGGGATGATCGAGTTTGGCCATGATCTCTGCGCGGTCTCGACCCGCAATCGGGCTCTTGGAATCGTTCAGCTGTCGATCCACGGATTCCGCGAGCATTTCATCGTGGAGCACGGCGGGATCGGCGTCGGCCCCGTCGCCCCGCAAGATGAGAGCCACCTTTGCCAGGATGTCCTCGTCTCTCAAACCATCGTAGTCAAAGACGGGCGGTGAGTACTTCGCAAAGCTTCGCACGGCGTTGGCCATGAAGGTCAGCTCGTATTGTTCCTCGCTGAGCGCGGACGGCGGAGGCAGGATGACGTTCGCGTGTCGGGTGGATTCATTCACGTAGATGTCGACCGCAAGATAGAAGTCGAGATCCGCAAACGCGCGATCGAGACGGTCGCTATTCGGAAACGACCGGACCGGGTTCGCGGCGATCGAAATCGCGGCGCGAATCTGTCCCTCTCCCTCGGTTTCCATCTCCTCGGCGAGACCGGCTGCCGGAAATTCGCCGTTGACTTCGGGATGACCCTTGACGCGACTCTTCCATCGCCCGGTTCGATACCCTCGCCCGCCCGGCTCGCGATCATCGATTCGCGAAGCGACCGGTGAAGACGTCATGACACCTCCGGAACGATCGAAGTTGCCGCTCAGTACGTTGAGGATCGCGATCATCCACGCCGCCGCGCTCCCGAACTCCACGGTATGCGCACCCATTCGACCATAGACGGCTCCCGCGGCGGCTCCCGCGAGATCGCGGGCTTGCCGACGCGTCGTGTCGGCATCGATGCCACAGATCGAGGCGACACGTTCGGGTGTGAAGGGAGCCACGAGCGCACGAACCTCATCGACGCCGGCAACCCACGGTTCGAGGCGACCGATCGAGACCAGATCTTCTTCGAAGAGCGTATGAACGAGCGCCGCCAACCAGAGCGCATCCGTACCCGGGCGAATGAAAAGATGTTCGTCGGCGCGCTGCGCGGTTTCGCCCTTTCGAGGATCGACGACGATGAGACGCCCTCCCCGCGCGGGCATCGCCTTGAGTCGGCCGGGAAAATCGGGGGCGGTGACGAGACTTCCGTTCGAGGCGACCGGATTCGCGCCGAGCATCAGGAGATGATCCGTGCGATCGAGATCGGGAAGGGGGAAAGCATTGGGATCGCCCCAGAGCAGGCCTGAAACGAGGTGTTGGGGCATCTGGTCGACGGTCGAGGCGGAATAGAGTTGGGTCGTTCCCGCCGCGCGAACCAGGGGACGAACATAGAGGCTGGTCGAAAGATGATGAACGATCGGATTGCCGAGCAGCACGGCCAGGGCGGATCGTCCGTGCTCTTCAAAGACTGCGCCGAGCCCGCGTTCGACTTCCGCGAAGGCCTCCTCCCAGGTCGCCTCCTCGAGCTTCCCGTCGCGCCGAACGAGTGGAGTCGTCAGCCGGTCCGGATCGGTGTGGAGATCGCCGAGCGTAGATCCCTTGGGGCAGATAAATCCCCGACTGAAGGGATCGTCCTGGTCGCCCCGGACACTCACGACGCGATCGCCCGAGATTTCGAGCGTGACCCCGCAGGCCGCCTCGCACAGATTGCAAGTCCGGTAGGCGATTCGGGTTTCTTCACCTGGGATCGATTCGGGGGGCATTGCAGTCACTCCTTTTGGACCATTCTAGTGGAATCTGAGCACTCGGCAGCCCAGTTGTCTGGGAATTGACACAGCGTCACTTGATATCTAGCCTTCTAGGGCTCGGCCCCCCAGGACGAATTGGTCAATAGCCTAATTCGTACAAGCCCCGAACGGCTTGAGAACAGAGAACCCCGATCCACCCCGCTCCTCCAACTTGTGCCGAAATCTGCCCAGAGGCGGCTCTCGTCGAAACGGGCTCCCGGCTGAGTGCGGAAAGGACCTGATGCTCGGCTCGAAGATCCTTCCCTTTACTCTGCTCGGTGCGGCCGTCGTCGTCGTCGCGATTCTGGCCCTCTTCAGTCAGACGCCGGAAGAACTCGAGCGCCAGAGCACGGCCCCCCTCGTCCGCGTCATCATCGCCGAGCCGACGCCTCACCGATTCTACGTAAAGGCCTTTGGATCCGTCTCTCCGCGAACCGAAAGTGACCTGATTCCCCAGGTGACGGGCGAGGTGCTCTGGATCTCACCCTCGCTCGCCGCAGGTGGCTTCTTCGAGAGCGGCGAAATGCTCGCTCGCGTCGACGCGGCGGATTATCGCGTCGACCGCGAAACCGCCCACGCCATCGTCGCCCGCGCGGAGAGCGAGTTCGGTCGGGCCGCGAAAGAACGTGATCGACAGCGGCGTCTGAAGGATCGCTCGGTGGCCAGTGAGTCGCGAATCGACGATGCCGAAAATGGCTTTCGGGTCGCCGAGGCAAGCTTGCGCGAAGCGCGTGCACGACTCGAGCGAGCCACGCGCGACCTCGCGCGAACCGAGATCAAGGCCCCCTATCGCGGGCGCGTGCGTAGCAAGCAGGTCGACGTCGGCCAATTCGTCACGCGCGGCAAAACGATTGCGACTCTCTATGCCGTCGATTTCGCGGAGATTCGACTGCCGGTTCCGGATCGGGAGCTCGCCTATCTCGACGTGCCGCTGATCCCGCGCATGTTAGGCGGGGCGAACGACGAGGCCGCTGCGAGCGGTTCGACGGGAGCGCGTCCCGCGGCCGGCTCCGTCGTGAGACTGACGGCTGAGTTTGCGGGGCGTGTCCATCATTGGAATGGCACGCTCGTTCGAACGGAAGCCGAACTCGACCCGCGATCGCGGATGGTTCATCTCGTCGCGCGCGTTTCAGATCCCTATGGCCTGGCGAAAGACATCGCGACCGCCATCGGGATCCCGAGCGATCCCTCGTCCCAAACCTCCGAAGGTCCGGATGACTCCGAGGAGGGGGAGGAAAAGGCGGTTCTCACCGCCCAGAGTCCGGCAAGCTCGCCCAGCGGACCGGCCAACGTAGCGGCGAATCTCGTCGAGGGGCTCCCGGCGAGTCTCGACAGCGGGCTTACGGCACCGCTCGCCGTCGGCCTCTTCGTCGAAGCCGAGATCGAAGGGCTTACGATCGAGAGCGCCTTCGTGATTCCCCGCGACGCACTCCGGGAAGGCGATCGCGTCTATGTCGTCGACGGCGAAGAGCGGATCCAATTTCGCGATGTCGAGGTTCTGCGCACCGAACGCGAGAACGTCATTGTGAGTGCCGGCCTCAAATCCGGCGAGCGCATCTGCACGACGCCGCTCGAAGCCGCGATCAATGGCATGCGCGTTCGCGTGTTCACACCGAAAGGCGCCATTGAAAACAAGGTGAGTCGCGGACTCGCGGAGCGCTCCGGCGGGCCGACCGAGACGGTCCAATGAATCAGGTCATCGCCTGGTTCGCAAAGAACCACGTCGCCGCCAATCTTCTGATGGCGCTGATGATCTTTGGTGGTCTCTTCAGCCTTCCGAACATTCAACAGAAGACGTTTCCCGATATCGACATCAACGTCATCTCGATCGGCGTCGTCTATCTCGGAGCGGCGCCCGAAGAAGTCGAGCAAGGTGTCTGCATCCGGATCGAAGAAGAGATCAATGGTCTCAATGGGATCGAGGAAATCACTTCCTCGGCGGCCGAAGGCGCCTGTGGCGTCAGTGTCGAGCTCATGGACGGCTATCCGATCGATCGTGCCTTGTCGGAAATCAAGAACGCCGTCGACTCGATCACGACCTTTCCCGTCGAAACCGAAAAACCGATCGTCTCTCACGTTGAGATCAAGCGAACGGTCATCCAGATCGCGATCAGCGCCGACGCCTCCGAAAAATCCCTCAAGGTCTACGGGGAGCGCATTCGAGATTCACTCGCGAGCATGTCGGATATCACCCAGGTCCAACTCCAGAATGCACGCGATTACGAGATCTCGATCGAAGTCCCAGAAGAGGCGCTTCAGCGCTTCGAGCTTACCTTCGACGAAGTCGTCGCCGCCGTCCGCCGCGGTTCCCTCGATCGCCCCGGCGGCTCAATCAAGACGACGGCGGGCGAAATCCTGCTCCGCACCAAGGGACAAGCTTATTCGCGGCGGGAGTTCGAGCGGATTGTCCTGCGCACGCAAGCGGACGGCACGCGGCTTCTCCTCTCCGATGTCGCAAACGTCGTAGACGCCTTCGACGACGAAGATCGTTCCGCTTACTTTGACGGCGAATCCTCCGTCAGTATTCGCGTCTACCGGGTCGGAGATCAGAAAGTCCTCGATCTCGTCGACGCCGTGAAGGGTCGCCTCGAGACGCTGCGCACGCAATTTCCCGAAGGTCTGTCGATTACGACCTGGATGAACTCGGCGAACCAACTGCGAGATCGACTCAATATCCTGGTCAAGAATGGCGTCGGTGGATTCGTGCTCGTCTTCATCATCTTGGCGGTCTTTCTCCGCCTGAAGTTGGCGATCTGGGTCAGCCTCGGCGTTCCGCTGTCGATACTTGGCGCGCTCTTCGTGTTTCCGATCGCAGACGTCTCGATCAACTCCATCTCGGTCTTCGCCTTCATCATGGTGCTCGGCTTGTTGGTCGATGATGCGGTCGTCGTCGGCGAAAACGTCCATCGTCATCAGGAGAACGCCGAGGATCCGCTCCAAGCCGCAATCACGGGCGCACGCGAAGTCTCGGTTCCCGTCATCTTCGGTGTTCTCACGACGATCGCCGCGTTTGGACCGATGATCTACGCGCCTGGAATCATGGGCCAGATCTTTGGCGTGATCGGTCTATCAGCCATTCTCTGTCTGATCTTTTCGGTCATCGAATCGCAACTGGTTCTTCCCGCACACCTCGGGCACATGAAATGGAGCGACCCCGAGAAAATCGAGCCAAAGGGATCGGTTCGAGCTCGCTGGCAGACGCTGCAAACCAGTATGGCGACGAGCCTCACGCGTTTCGCGCGAGCTCGCTATCGGCCTCTTCTCGATCGCGCCATCGCCGCGAGATATTCCGTGATTGCTGGCGGGATCGGAATCTTGATCGTCGCACTGGCCACCGCCTATTTCGGGTTGGGATCGGCCAAGATGAACTTCTCGTTCTTTCCGCCGATCGAAAGCGATTACGTCACCGCCTCTCTCGTCATGCCGCAGGGATCGACGATTGACTCTACGGAGCGCGCGGCTCGGATTCTCCTGGGTTCGGCCAAAGAGATGCAGGCGCAAATGGACGCGGAGGGACTCGAAGTCGACGGGGCGTCGCTCATCAAGCACATCCTCTTGTCACTGGGCGAACAACCGATGAGCGGAGGCGGCGGACCCGGAGACTCCACGGGCGCGTCGGGTAGCCACGTCGCAGAGGTCAGCATCGCCATCCAATCGGGTGACGAACGTCCGATCAGCGCGGGCGAGATCAAGCGCCGGTGGCGCGCCGTCACCCCTCCCATTCCCGGTGTCGTCGAACTCGTTTTCAGAGCCGCTCTATTCAGCGCCGGCGATCCCGTCGACATCCAACTTCGCTCGAATAACATCGAACATCTTCGTGAGGCGGCCGCACGCTTGAAGGAACGGCTGACCGGCTTCGCAGGGGTCTCGGATATCAACGACTCCTTCCGAGAGGGCAAGCGCGAGATCAAGCTCGACATCCTGCCCGCAGCGGAATCTCTCGGCCTCACGCTGGACGACCTTTCGAAGCAGGTTCGCCAGGCCTTCTATGGCGAAGAAGCCCAGCGCATCCAGCGCGGTCGCGACGATATCCGAGTCATGGTGCGTTACCCGAAAGAAGCACGTCGCTCGCTCGCGGACCTCGAAAACCTCCGCATCCGAACGCCCGAGGGCGGCGAAGTTCCGTTCTACGCCGTTGCCCGCGCGGAATATGGCCGCGGCTATGCCACGATCAAGCGAAGCAACCGGCAACGAGTCATCCACGTGACCGCGGACGTCGACGCTAAACAAATCGCGGCCGGGACCATCATCGCGGAGCTGGAGGAGACGTTCATTCCGCTGCTGGTCGCCGACTACCCGGGCCTGACTCATTCCCTCGAAGGCGTACAATCGGAACAAAATGAGAGCATCATGGGACTCTTCAGGAACTACACGATCGCGCTGCTGATCATCTACGCCCTGCTGGCCATCCCTCTACGCTCCTATGTCCAACCGCTGATCATCATGGCCGTGATTCCCTTCGGACTCGTGGGGGCCATCGTGGGTCATTGGATCATGTTCTTCATTCGTGAGATCTTCACGGATCAGAGTTTCAACTTTTCGATGATGTCGATCTTCGGGTTCGTCGCGCTCACGGGAGTCGTTGTGAACTCGAGCCTGGTCCTGGTTCATTACATCAACGATCGTCGATCCAAGGGAATCGGTCTCGAAGAAGCGGTCCGTGAGGCCGGTGTCGCGAGGTTCCGCCCGATCGTCTTGACCTCGATCACGACCTTCGTCGGCCTGCTTCCGATTCTTCGTGAAACCAGCGTCTCCGCGCAATTCTTGATTCCGATGGCGACCTCGCTCGCCTTCGGCGTGATCTTCGGCTCGACGATCTCGCTCTTCCTCGTGCCAAGCAGCTATATCGTGCTCGAAGATCTAAGCGCCCTGGTCTCCCGAAAGAAGAATGCGCTGATTCACGCAAACGTATTCGAGCGTTTCAGCGCGGAATCTTCTTCCGACAAGACGTAACACGGGCACCGCGGCCGGTTGATGCCGCGGTGGGTGAGCGCGCCGCAGCTGGCTAAAGAAGCTCCTCCGCAACGAGTTCGAGCGCCTCTGGCTGCATCGCGCCGATCAACATCGTTCCGACCTCGCGGCGCTCGCCCGCTGCCTTCCAGGCCTGCAGACGATCACGAATCTTGTCACGGGGACCGACGAGATGGATCGCTTCGACGAGCTCGTTCGGAACCGCCGCGATCGCCTCCTTCTTCTGGCCGTCCAGGAAAAGATCCTGGATCTTGACTGCCTCTTCTTCGAAGCCGAGGCGCTTTGCATAATCGTTGTAGAAATTCTTGCCGCGCGCACCCATGCCGCCGATATAGAGTGCGAGGTTCGCTTTCACGGGTGCCATCGCCTTTTCGACGTCATCGCTCACGATGACCGTGCAAGAGGTCATGACATCGAAATTCTCGAGACTCTTCTTTTCGGCGGACTTGGCGAAGCCCTTCTCCAGATGCGGCTTCAGGACTTCGTCGTAGCGCTCGGGATCGAACATCATCGGGATCACGCCGTCCGCCACTTCGGCCGAACAAGCGAGTCCGTTCGGGCTGATCGACGCCGTATAGATGGGAATCGACGGATCACCATGCAGGATGCTCTTGAGAGGTTTGCCAAGGCCCGTCGTCCCCTCTCCCGTGCATGGAATTTGATAGTGCGTACCCGAAAATTCGAGCGGCTTCTCACGAGCCCAGATCTGACGGATGATCTCGATGTATTCGCGCGTGCGCGTGAGGGGCTTGCCATAGGGAACGCCATGAAATCCCTCGACGACCTGCGGTCCCGATGGACCCAGTCCGAGCCTGAAGCGTCCACCCGAGAGTTGGTCGAGCGAGGTCGCCGTCATCGCTGCCATCGCCGGCGTGCGCGCCGGCATCTGCATGATCGCCGTGCCGACGTTGATCTTCTCGGTCTTGGCCGCCACCCAGGTCGCCGTCGTTACGGCATCGTTGCCGTAGGCCTCGGCGGTCCAGGCCGAATCGAAACCGAGACTCTCGGCATGCTTGATGAGATCGATATTGAGTTGGACACGCGGTCCAAATGACATGGCACCGATGGCGAGCTTCATGGGGGGACTCCTCTATTAAATGAATATGGAATGAACGAAAACGTCAGACGACCGGGCTCGAAGCTCGCGTCGTCATGTCTGCAGGGTTTTTTGTGCGTTCTCCGCAAATTTCTTTGCAGCCTCTTTGTCCTTGATGAGACTCTTGACCTTGAAGGGAACATCGATTCCGGCCCGACATCGCGGCCGTTCCTTCATCGCATCGAGCCAGCGTCGGACGTTTGGCAGCCCATCGATCGAAACGCCCGACCATTTGTAGGTCCGAACCCAACACCAATTCGCGATGTCTGCGATCGTAAACTCGTTTCCGACGAGCCACTCGCTCTCGGAGAGCCCACGTTCGAGAACCTCGATCAGGCGTCGGCTTTCGTTCTGATAGCGATCGATGGCGGGCTGGATCTTCTCCGGGAAATACCGATAGAAGACGTTCGCCTGGCCCATCATCGGGCCGATCCCCCCCATCTGAAACATCAGCCATTGCATCGTGCGCGACCGTCCCTTCACGTCGGTCGGCATGAGCCGTCCGGTTTTCTCGGCGAGGTAGATCATGATCGCGCCGGTCTCGAAGATCGCGAAGGACTCTCCGTCCTCTGCGTCGCGATCGACGATGACGGGAATCCGCCCATTCGGGTTGAGCTTCAGATACCACTCTTCCTTCTGCGTGTTCGCCGAAAGGTCGATCGCATGACACTCATAGGGAAGCTCGAGTTCCTCGAGAGTCACGGAGGCCTTGTGCCCATTGGGAGTCGGCGAGGTGTAGAGATCGATCATCGGCTTCAGCCCTTCATCGCGTCGAGGCAGCCCGCGCTTTCGAGTATCGCGTCGAGGCCCTCGGTCGAGGCCGCCTCGGCATAGCGCTTTCGAAGGACGGCCAGACTCTTGGCGTGATATTTCTGTGGTCGCTGCGTGAACGTCTTGCCCGCCAACTCCACGCTGAACTCTTCGTCGCCAACGGCCATCGCCGCGGCGTTCGCAACCGTCCAGGGACAGAATAGATCGCCGACCTGACTCTTCAGGAAGGGAGCCAGTGTCGATTCGAGGGTTGACCAGCTTTCGAATTCCCCTTCGTCGCTCGGCCAGAGCATCCGATGAATCCAGGCGAGAAGATTGGGCGAGTCCGCTTCGATCCAGGCGGCGCCGGTTGGATCGGTCCAGGCATTGTAGATCTGTCCCCAGAGACCGAAGTCGCCGTAGGAAGGTCGGCCTCCGAATAGATAGGGGCGACCTTCGAGATGCGATTCGAGCAGTGCGATCGCGTCGAGGAAGGATTGCTCGATCTGCGGCGCGGTCACTTCGTTGGAACCGACGAAATAGACGCGTCCCGTCATGCGCTCGATGATCTGTTTGCGAACCGCGAGCCGGGCTTCTTCATTCCCCTTCGGCGCCATCCCAACCGCGATTCGTCCGCCCGCGGACATTTGATCTTCTTCGCGCGCCCAGCGAAGATGAAACATCCACTTGTTGCCCCACTCATCACCGAACTCTTCGAGCAGCAGCGATACGAATCTCGAAATCGGATCCTCGGGATGAATCGACGGCTGCGGGTGGAGTTCTTCCATCGCATCCATGATCGGCGTCGAATCTTGAATCCCCTTCTCGTCGGGCGTCACGACCAGGGGAACGATCGGAATCTTGGCGTACTTCTGGTAGTCGGACATGCTGTCTGCATTGCGCACGATCCACTCGTGAGGAATCTGCTTGTACCGGTAATAGGAACGGATCTTGACGGAAAAGGGCGAGAGCTCCATTCCAAAAATGCGATAGCGATCGGACATCGACTGATTCTCCACTGCGCATGCGGGGAGCATGCTCGAAGGACTCATTGCGGGGGGCGTGTGAGCGAGTCGTCACGATCGCATATTGACAGTCGGCGTGCCAATAGCCGCCGCGCGCTGCAGGATGACTCGCGAGCGTCCCTGATCCGAACAAATCAGAGGCGGATTTGTGCCGCTTGAATCCGCTCGAACGCGCCGACGTCCAGGGCTACGTAGCGCCCCTTTTCAGGGTCGCGAAAATAGAGCCGATCCTCGAGCTTCGTCGGATCGAATCCATCACGAACCAGATCGACCTTGCGATGCTTGAAGGTCTCCGTGATCTCCATCTGCGGAAGGATGCGAATGAAGATCGGACGCGCGTAGGAAGCGAGTCCTGCTTCGACGATGCGATCGAGCGCTTCGAGATTGAACTCTTCGTTGGTCACGACTGCGGCCATGCCGGCCCGACCGTCCGCACCCGGAATCTCGACGCCATAGATATTCGCTTCTTCGATTCCGGCCACACCCGAGATCACTTCGGCGACCTCGCTCGTCGCAACGTTCTCGCCCTTCCAGCGAAAGGTATCGCCGATTCGGTCGACGAAATAGAAGAAGCCCTGTTCGTCGAGGCGAAGCAGATCGCCACTTCGGAAATAGGCGTCTCCTTCTTCGAATGCATTTCTCAGGACTTTCTTTTCGGTGGCGCTTTCGTTGGTGTAGCCCTCGAAGCGGGCCGTCTTGCTGATCTTGATCAGGAGTTCGCCGGGCTCCTCGAAATCACATCGCTGGCAGAAGCCATCGGGTCCGCGCAGAATCTCTTCGGATTCGACATCGAAGCGAACCAGCTCGATGCCGACCAGCTTGCGCAGGAATCCGGGAAATTGGCCGACCGCGCCGACCTTTCCACTGACGTTGATCAGCGCCAGGTTTCCTTCGGTTGCACCGTAGAACTCGACGATGCGCGGAATCTGGAAGCGATCTTGAAAGGGTTGCCAGACCTCCGGACGCAGGCCGTTGCCGATGGCGCAGCGAATCTGATGGCGAGTCTCGTCGGGATGGGGTGGCGAATTCAGCAAGTAGCGACAGAGTTCTCCAATATATTGAAAGGAGGTGACCTCATGTTGAGTGCAATCGCTCCAGAATCGCTTGGCCGAGAAGCGCCGTGCAATCACGAGCGCACCACCCGAGAGCAGCGCTCCACCCGCCGACATCATCCCTCCCGCGCTGTGGTAGAGAGGAAGACAGCAATAGCTTCGATCGTTCGCGTCCAGGCCCAGTGACTTCGCCGATGCGATTCCCGTCGTGATCGCTTTCGTATGGCTGATGCGCGCGGCCTTCGGTAGACCCGTCGTTCCGCTGGTATAAATCAGGAATAGACCGTCGCCGCCGAGTCGCGCGGCACGAAGACCCGGATCGACCGGCGAAGAAGCCTGTTCGGTATAAACACGATCGAAGCCCTTGGAATCCGGGGCCGCCTCCAGAAGAACCGCGGGAATTTCTGCCGCATTCTCGACTGGATCTCCCATTCGCCCCGCAACCAGCATCTGCGGCAAGTCTGTGAGTTCGGACAAGGCGGAGGCGGCGGCCTCAGCCATCTCTGTTCCTACGATCCAATGCCGTGCGTTCGCTTCCCGCATGCAATGCGCGAGGCGCTCGCCGGTGAGGTTTGTATTCAAGAGCGCCGAAATCACTCCGATACGCGAGAGACCCAACCAGATGCCGATGAACTCCGGTCGATTCTCCATCGAGAGCGCCACCACATCACCGCGTGTAAGCCCCTCCGAGACCGCCCAATTCGCAACTCGGTTGGCGAAGGAATCGAGTTCGCCCCAGGTCATGCTCGACGAATCGGCGATCAGGGCCGGACGGTCCGCTCGACTCTTGATATGCGGTTCGAGGAAATCCGAATAATCGACGGATTTGTCGGCGCCCGCGCTGCGTGCCGCGAACAGGATGGGCAGCATGGAACGGATCAGCTCGAAGTCATTGCGAATGCCTTGGGAAATACTCATCGTGATTTCGAACTCCTAGTGGGTCAATCGGATCAGTCGGATCGGTTCGACTCGCCCTCGAAGACGAGCGCGAAATCCTTCTTCTCTACGCGATGGCGAGGACGATAAGCGAGTAGCGGTTCCCAGCCGGATCCCACGAGCGCATCGTCGACACGACCGCGATCCCCGTCGGAAAGGGCCACATAGCAATCGTGCACTCGCTGAAGCATCCAGAGCGAATAGGTCTGGGCGACTCGCGTGAGTTTTGTGCCGCGAAGATCGGAAACGGCCAGACCGACCTGGCGCGGTGGCACGACCCCGGCGCCTCCATGCTCGTCGGCATGCTCTTCGACGGCGCGAATCGCAGACAGGATCGCGGGGACGGCATCGCGTCCCATGACTTTCAGGACATCGAAGAGGCTCTCTGGCATGCCGTCGGCGCGAAACCACTGACCCTGCGAATCGGTGGTCGGCACATTGCAGTACTCGATCCAACGAATGACCGGAAGCGCCGTCTCGTGCAACATCGTTCGCGAAGCGATGTCGGTAAAGAAATGTCCGAAGACGGGGCCCATCAGCGCACAGTCCGCGAGCGACATGCGTTCACCGAGTAGAAAATCGTGCGAATCGAAATGAGTCGACAAGGCAGCCAGGAGATCCGTCAAGTGCTCCTCGATCGCGGGACCCGCTTCCGGCGTCGCACCGACGGCATAACGTCCCTTGACCATCTGATCCGCTGCTCGATGACCCGCCTTTGCGGAGCCCATCATGGCGCCGAAGCGCGCACGCGTATTGCGCTCGCTGTCTTCTGTCCCCCAACGGGTATGCATGGCCGGCGTGACCGCGAATTCATCGGAATAGATTTCGACCAGCGCGCACACCATTCTCTGCAGCGGCGTCTCCGGATAGAGAGGTGGATTCGGGTGTCGCGCTTCCAGTCGATCGAGGATCTCGCTCGTGTCCTGCCAGACGTCGCCCTCCGGTGTCAAGACGATCGGAATGAAGGCGAGCCCCGTCAACTTCAGGATTTCACTGATATCGGCGCGGACTTCCTCGTAGTAGAGCTGCTTGTAGCGCAGCGCCGGTCGGACCTTCGCTGAAAAGAGGGAGACTTCGAAGGCATGGAAGCGATAGGGCTTGTCGGTCGCGTTCACTCAGAGGGTCCTACTGGGTTGAGAGGGTTGAGAGGGCTGAGAGGGTCAAGCGGGTCTTCCCTATTTGTTCAGTATACGAATCTCGTCACTACCGGAGGGAAGGGAGATCGATGTTCCATCGCGACCGAGCGTGATCGGGCCGTCGAAGACGTCGTGCACGCCGTCCAGGAAGATCGTCGACAATCCGGGGATCGGCATGGGTGGAACGACATGATAATAGAGTAGGTGGCCGACGTGGGCCGAAGCCGCGATCTCCGCCACCTCGACGGGACTCGCGTGATAGTCGAGCACGTCGGAGGCGATCTTCGCGACGGCTGCGTTTCCCGAAACCTCTGCGGCCGCTTGGATGACCCCCATCAGTTCCGGCGAAAGAGCCTCGTGTACCAGGAGATCGACACCGCTTGCGTTTCGCTCGAGATTGGCGCTCTTCTTGGTATCCCCGCTCACGACGAGCGAGCGGCCGCCATATTCGAATCGGTAGCCGACAGCGGGAACGATGGGCGGGTGATCGACCTTGAACATCGTGACGCGCAATCCGTCCCGGTCGAGAATGACCGTGATCTCTCCCGCCGCGGGTTCCCGGAACACATGTGCCGAAAAGCCAGAGCCAGTCGGGGGCGCCGTCTGCGGTCCGTGATGCGCGGTCCGATAGACCGCATCGAGTCGATAGGCTTGATTCAGCCCCTGCGTGATCTCGCGAACGCCCTCGGCACCATATACCGGCAGCGGCAAGCGATGGCTCCCCGCCGTCCAACGCAGCAGGCCGAGTTCCCCGAGTCCGTCGATATGGTCGGAATGAAAATGTGTCAGGAAGACGCCCTCGACGCGCAAAGGTGGATAGCCAATCGCAGTCAGATTTCGCGCCGCCCCCGAACCCGCGTCGACCAGGTAGAGCGATTCGCCCGCGACAATCGCCACGCAGGGTCCGGATCGAAGAGAATCGGGCAAAGGCCCGCCGGCACCACAGAGTGTCAGATGAAGACCATCGGGCAATTCTCCGATGCGATCCGCGACCATGTTCACTTCGAGCGCCGCGCGCATCACGCGCAGCGAAATCGGACCGCGAAAAACCCAGCCAATCAATGCGACCCCCAGCACGAGAAACGAAATCAAGACTAGAACCTTGCGCATATCGGAATATCCCCTGATTTAGTGGCAGCTATTATGCCATAATCTCTCCCATGGCTACCAGCACTGAATCGCCCAGCGACGGAAGAGTCCAGCGATCCGAACGGAGCCGAACGGCGATCGTTCAAGCCGTGCTCGAGTTGATTGGCGAAGGTTCTCTATCGCCCACCGCTCAGCAAGTCGCCGAACGCGCCGAAGTTGGGGTCCGAACCGTATTCCGACATTTCTCCGACATGGAGACGCTCTTCGCGACCATGAACGAAGAGATTACGGCCGAGGTGACTTCTCTTTTCGTCGACGACGTCCAGACAGGGCCCTTCGAGGAACGGGTGGACGCGCTGATCGATCGTCGCGTCGCGATCTTCGGCAAGCTCGCACCCTATTTTCGCTCCTCGACCCTTCAGCGCTGGCGCTCGCATTTCCTTCAGGAAGAACACGAACGTACGACGAGAGTGTTTCGGCGTGACCTGCGCCGGTGGTTGCCGGAAATCGAATCCGCACCCGTCGATATCGCTGATGCAATCGAATTGATGCTGTCCTTCGAAGCGTGGAACCGTCTTCGCATGGAACAGCGTCTCGGTTTGCGACGAACCGTCGACGTCATACGCATTACGGTTGTCGAACTCTTGAAGAAACACTCTCCATCCAGTTAGGCGAATCGAGCGCGTTGCGCGCGAATCACCGCTGAACACGTCCAAAGGAGGTCCGCCATGAAAATCTCAGCCTCGTTTCGATCGAATCGATGTTCTGCAATCGCGGACGTTGCCCTGCGGCCTGACTGAAGACAGGAATCCCTCCCGCGCCGGCCATGACTGGCCGGTTGTCAGAAGCACAAGTGACGTCGCGATCCTCTAGAGACCCTTCGCACGACGGCCTTGCCTCGTCCGAAGATCGAACAGGAGCCATCGCCCCCAAATGCGAAAGTTATCTGCCAGAACCAACTGGTTTCTTTTTTCGACCCTTTGGGCTTTTCTGAATTCAGTCACGTTTACGGTGGCCGGTGTCTACTACGTCAACGTAGTGGGCATGAACCCGCTCGAAC
>Ga0310120_10000877_pt1 | contig 23118 bp, 13 predicted proteins | sample CB27_AW_983_MG_FD_203506 | JGI IMG/M metagenome (GOLD analysis project Ga0310120, IMG submission 203506) | Marine microbial communities from Western Arctic Ocean, Canada - CB27_AW_983 | ecosystem: Environmental > Aquatic > Marine > Oceanic | place: Canada: Western Arctic Ocean | collected...
CCTTCGTGTCCTCCCAGACAAATCGCTTCCAAAGAACGGCCCCGGCACAGCAGAAAACGGCAACTTCATCCTCTCCAGGCTCAGAGTCACAGCCCAGGGCAAGGCTGTTCGCATTGTGCGAGCGTTCGCCGATCACGAGCAACCCGGCTATCCCGTGAGCGCGGTCATCGACAACGACAAGAAGTCCGGCTGGGCCATCAACGTGGGTCGTGGACAGAAGGCCTCCATGAATGCCGGACACGAAGCGGTCTTCATTTTTGAGAACCCCATCGAACCCAAGGGCCAATCGATCAAGATCCGCTTGGAGCACGATCACAATGCGAACTACCTCGTCGGGCATTTCGCGATCGAGCTCTCCGCCACCATTCCACCGGTTCCGAAGAACCAGCTGGCCGCCGCCGCAAAGCCGCGCAAAGGCAAGGTCATGGTGATGAAGGAACTGGCCAACCCCCGTCCCACCTTTGTCCTCACTCGCGGTGACTTTACGCGGCCAGACAAGGAGGCGGGTGAAGTCGAACCCGACGTCCTCTCCCACGTAGAGCCCGCCTTTGAAAAGGGCGATCATCGTCCCACGCGCCTCGATCTCGCCAAGTGGATCGTCGATCCTGGCAATCCGCTCACCCCCAGGGTCGCCGTGAACCGGGTCTGGATGCGCTACTTTGGCCTCGGCCTCGTCGAAACCGAGGAGGATTTCGGCACTCAGGGTTCTCCGCCCTCCCATCCTGAGCTCCTCGACTATCTTAGCCGGCGCTTTGTGGAGGATGGCTGGTCCCTGAAGAAGCTCCATCGACTCATCGTGACCAGCGAGGCCTACCAGCGGTCCTCCGCGGCCCGACCGGACCTCGTGGACAAGGACGCGCCCAATCTCCTCCTGGCCCGCCAAAGTCGCATTCGCCTCGACGCCGAAATCGTGCGCGACGCCGCACTGAGCGCGAGTGGTTTGCTTGCGGCCAGGATCGGTGGTCCCGGGGTGTATCCTCCCCAACCGGCGGGCATCTACGCCTTCACCCAGAACAGGAAAAGCTGGAAGACCAGCACCGGGCCTGATCGCTATCGGCGCACGATTTACACCTTCTTTTATCGCAGCGCCCCTTACCCCATGCTCTCGACCTTTGACGCGCCGGATTTTCAAACAACCTGCACTCGTCGCGTGCGATCAAACACTCCTCTCCAGGCCCTGACCGTTGCCAACGACCCCGCCTTCCTCGAACTGGCGCAAGGTCTGGCCGAGCGGGTCCTGCGCGAAGTGTCCCCCGACCTCGATAAGCGTATCGAACGGGCCTTCCTTCTCGCTCTCTGCCGCCTGCCCGGCAGCGAAGAGCTCAGCATCCTCCGCGATTACTATCACGCCCAAGCCGCCGACTTCGCCACCGACGCCGCAAGCGCCAGCCACTTGGCGACCGAGGCCATGCGGGCAGGACCGCAACCCTACACCGATGCGGCCGCCTTCGTCTGCGTCACCCGGGTCATTCTCAACACCGACAACTTCATCACGCGTGAATGAACGATCTTGAACCCCGCTGGCTCGCCGAGAGCACCCGACGGCACTTCTTCCGCAATTGCGGGGTGGGGCTGGGTTCGATCGCACTCAATGCGATGCTCGGCCAGTTGCAGGCCAAACACACGCCCCTCATTCATCCGGCCCACCCGATGGGGGCGCGCACCCCTCCGCTCCCTGGCAAGGCCAAGAATGTGATCTTCCTTCACATGGCAGGCGCACCGAGCCAACTGGAACTCTTCGAAGACAAACCCAGGCTCCGCGAGTTTCACGGCAAGGCTCCTCCCAAGAGTCTGATGGAAGGCAAACGCTTCGCCTTTCTCAAGGGCAACGAAACGCTCCTCGGAAACACCCGATCTTTCGAAACCTATGGCGAGTGCAGGATGACGCTGAGTGATCAGATCCCGCATCACCGCAAGATCGTCGACGAGGTCGTCTGGTTGCGCGGAATGAGCACCGATGTCTTCAACCACGGCCCCGCCAAGCTCTTCATGAACACCGGCTTTCAGGCTCCGGGACGCCCCAGCATGGGTGCGTGGGTGACCTACGGATTGGGGTGCGAGTCCGACAGCCTGCCGGGATTCGTCGTTCTGCAAAGCGGCCCGCGCGGACCGCGGGCCGGCAATTCGCTCTGGGCCAGCGGCTTTCTTCCGACTTCCTTTCAGGGCGTTCCCTTCCGGGGCAAGGGCGACCCGATTCTGCACCTACGCAGCCCGAAAGGAATGACCCGCGCACGCGAGCGCAAGTTTTACGACACCGTGGGCGCCCTCAATCGCGCCCGACTCGAGGAAACAGGTGACCCCGAGATTCTTACCCGTCTCAATGCCTATGAGATGGCCTACCGCATGCAGACGAGCGCACCGGAACTCATGGACCTCGGCCAGGAGAAGCAACACACCCTCGACAGCTATGGCGTAAAACCCGGGGAGGCATCCTTTGCCTCCAACTGTCTCCTGGCCCGTCGCCTGGTCGAACGTGGAGTGCGCTTCGTGCAACTCTATCACACCAACTGGGATAGCCATGGCGGCCCGGGCGAAAATCTGAACAAGGATTTTGAAAAAGTCTGCCAGGACGTGGACCAGGCCAGCGCGGCACTCGTCCTCGACTTGAAGGATCGCGGTCTCCTGGAGGACACCCTCGTCATTTGGGGGGGGGAATTCGGCCGCACTCCGATGGGAGAAAATCGGAAGACGGTGGGTCGCGATCACCACATCGAGGCCTTCACGATGTGGATGGCCGGTGCCGGCCTGAAGAGAGGATACATCCACGGAGAAACCGACGAATTAGGATTCGGCACCGTAAGTGGCAAGGTTCATGTCCACGATCTTCACGCCACCCTTCTCCACCTCCTCGGCTTCGATCACGAACAACTAACCTATCGCTTCCAAGGCCGGGACTTCCGACTCACCGATGTGCACGGAAAGGTCGTGAAGGAGATCCTGGCGTAGCCTCAGCGAGACCCCGCAACGCCACGCGTTCCTTCTTGTTCCAAGTGGGTCAGGCAGTAGCATTGAATCCAATGCGCATGTTGTCCTTCACCCTTCTGGCGTGTTTGCTGCCTGCCGCCGCAAACCCGGTCCTCATCCGTGAGACCGACCCACTGACCCCGGAGCAGGAACACGAGGCGCTGACGGTTCGCGACGGATTCGAGATTCAGCTCTTCGCTTCGGAACCCATGATCAACAAGCCGATCAATCTCGCATGGGACCAGCGTGGCCGACTCTGGGTCTCTTCAACGGTCGAGTATCCCTATGCTGCAAAGAAGGATCGCTGGTCCGACCCCAAGGGGTCCTCGGTGCGCGGGAGCAGGGATGCGATCAAGATTCTTGAAGACACCAATGGTGATGGAAAAGCCGACAAGGTGATCGATTTTGTGGACCAACTGAACATCCCCACCGGTGTTCTCCCCTGGCACAAACCGGAGCACAAGAACGGTTGCATTGCGTGGAGCATTCCCAATATTTGGTACTTCGCGGATACCGACGGCAGCGGGACATGCGATCATCGCGAAGTTCTCTTCGGACCGCTCGGCTACGAACGGGACACCCATGGAATGTGTTCCAGCTTTCGCCTCGGCCCCGACGGCTGGGTCTACGCCACCCATGGGTTCAACAACACGAGCAAGGCGGTGGCGCGCGACGGATCGACGGTGGAGATGAACTCCGGCAACGTCTTTCGCTTTCAGCCGGACGGTTCCCGCATTGAGATCTGGTCCCGCGGACAGGTGAACCCGTTCGGCTTGTGCTTCGACCGGCGCGGCAATCTCTACAGCGCCGATTGTCACAGCTCCCCGATCTACCAACTCCTGCGCGGCGCCTTCTACCCAAGTTTTGGCAAGCCTCATGACGGGATAGGATTTGGCCCCGCCATGATCGAGCACACCCATGGCTCCACCGGAATCTGTGGCATCACCTATCTCGATCGGGGGGTGTGGGGAACCGAATGGAACGATCACATGCTCATCGGTAATCCGGTCACCTCGCGCGTGAACCATGACCGCATTGAGTTCGCCGGAAGCACGCCCAAGGCGAAGGAGGAAGCTGATTTCATCACCAGCAAGGATCCCTGGTTCCGCCCGGTGGATCTCTGTCTTGGTGGTGACGGTGCACTCTACGTGGCCGATTTTTACAACCGCATCATTGGTCACTACGAAGTTCCCCTTGAACATCCCGGCCGGGACCGCAAAAGAGGCCGCATTTGGAGGATTGTTAAAGGGAAAGGAAGGGCGGCACCCGGACCGATGGAGATCCCAACCCTCTCCCCAAATCCGATCGATGACCTGAAGTCCAAGTCGGCCTTCGTTCGCCGGGCAGCGGCTTCCCACTTTCAGCGGGCGCCCAAACGGGCGGCCTTGAGGCCACTTCTCCAATTGCACGAGGAAACCCCGAGCGATGATTCCCACCTCAGGCATGTCGCCCTGATGGCCATCCGGGAGCACCTCAAGCTGCCCGGGGCCTTCGACGACCCTGCGGCCACGAAGTTGATTCCCACCCGCCTCCTTCTCGCCGCTTCCTCTCCCGACAGTGCCGCCTTGCTCATGAATCGTCTTGAGAACCCTCTCCAAGGGTCTGACCAGATTCAAATTCTGCAGCACATCGCCCGCCATGGCTCAGCTGAAACGGTGACCTCCGCAATCACGCTTGCACGCAACGAACAAGCGGGAGACCTCCTCGCTCGGAGCGAACGATTGCAGGCCTTGGTCCAGGGTCTGGAGGAGCGTGGCCAGCTCAAGCCCCATCCCGATTTGGTGGACTGGGGTCAGAAGCTCGCGCGTCGCATTCTGCAAGAGCGCGGAGATCCCTCCTGGAGACCGCGACCACACCCTTCTGACCCGACCGCCCCTTCCCCTTGGAACATTCAGAGGCGCTCCTGCCGCGACGGCAAAAGCGTCATGGTCATCTCAAGTCTCCCTTATACCGGCAAGCGCACCGAAGCCCTCACCGGAATTTTACGCAGCAAGCCCTTCGCCGCCCCGGCGAAACTGAGCTTCTGGCTCTGCGGCCACCGCGGGGATCCGAAGCAAGCTCCTCACAACAAAAACCTCGTCCACCTGATCCACGTGAAGACGGGAGAGGAACTTCATCGCGCATTTCCTCCCCGAAACGACGTCGCGCAAGAGATCAGCTGGGATCTCTCCGCAGCAGCGGGTCAGGAAGTGCAATTGGAAGTGGTCGATGGTGACCAGGCGAGTGCCTACGCCTGGCTTGCAATCACGAGGATCGAGCCGGCGGTAGCCAAGGTGAGTTCCTTCGACCATGCCAACGCGCGTGCGAAAGCCCTGCCGCAACTCGCAGCCCTCCTCAAGGTCACCGCCCCCATCGATCTGCGCGATCAACTGAGGCCCTACCTTCCCCCCTCACCAGCTCCGGCACCGATTGCCGTCTCTGCACAGGAGCGCGCGCGGCTCGACCATCTGATCACGGCCCGCGCAGCTGCCTTTGCAAGAGCCCAACCCGAAGCCTCCAAGGGAGCCGCTCTCTTTGCGAAGCACTGCGCCAGCTGCCATCAGATCAGCGGCAAGGGAGCGCTCCTGGGCCCGCAACTTGACGGGATCGGAGCCCGGGGAGTGGAGCGCTTGTGTCAGGACATCCTCGACCCCAACCGCAACGTTGATTCCCACTTCCACATCACCACTCTCATGCTCAAGGATCAATCGCAGATCACTGGTTTCGTGCGCGGGGAATCGGGAGCAGTCATCCTACTCATCGATGCCGCCGGAAAGGAACACCGGCTCCAAAAGAGCGCGATCGCATCCAAGAAGTCCCCTCCCCTTTCCTTCATGCCGCCAGGATTTGAGAAGGTCCTTGCCGAAAGAGAATTCAACGACCTCCTGAGCTGGCTCCTTCAACAGAAGACCAACTGAGCAGGCTCGCGAATGCTTCGAGCCTACCACCCACTCGCCGCCCCTACCATTTTGCGCCCTTGGGCTTTGCTCCACGGGCCAGGGTTTTCACCGAGTAGAGTGATTTGCGCGCGGTGATGAAGAGAGTGTCGTAGTTTTCGCCGCCGAAGCAAACATTGGCCGGATGCTCGGGTGTTGCGATCACGCCCATCTTCTTGCCGTCCGGGTCGAAGACGTGAATGCCACCCCTGGCAGTGGTGTAGAGATTGCCCTTGGTGTCGATGCACATCCCGTCACAACGAACATCGATCTCAAAGAGCGGCTCCCCGAGCGGACCACTGTCCACCACCTTGAAGGCGCGAATCTTTCCGACTTTACCCGTGTCCGCAATGTAGACCCGCTTCTCGTCCGGTGAGAAGGCGATCCCGTTCGGCATATCGTGTCCCTTGTAGAGAACGGAAACCACTCCGCTCTTGGGCTCAAACTTGTAAACCCACTTGCCTTCCACTCCAGCCGGACGACCACGAAGTCCATAGCTGGGATCCGTAAACCAGATCGATCCGTCAGCCCGAATGGCGAGGTCGTTGGGTGAGTTGAATTTCTTGCCATCGAACTTGTCTGCGAGAACGGTGATCTTCCCCTTCGCATCGGTGCGGATAATGTTGCGGCCCCCGTGTTGGCAGGAGAGGAGGTTTCCCTCGAGATCGAGGATGTTCCCGTTCGACTGCTCGATCTTGCGATACTCCTTCAGCCCACCTTCCTTGCTCCACTGCATCTGGCGGCTGTTCGGGATGTCGCTGAAGACCACCATCTTCTTGGAAGGGATCCAAACCGGACCTTCGGTGAAAACCATCTCGCCGCCGAGCTTCTCGACCTTGGCCTCGGGAGAAATAATCTCGGCGAGTTTCTCATGGTGATCTGCGAGTGCGGGGAGCGCAACGGTGAGAAGGAGTGGCAGGGCGAGTTTCATGGAGGGATCTTGAAACGAGGCTGCGGGTCAAGGCAATGCCCTTATTTCGGGGCCTTCGTTCCAATTCGTTGACATTCGGGTGCATGCTCCTCTTCTCGAGGGGCCGGCCTTCACGCGGATCGGGAGAAATTTCCCGCACGGATTGGTCATCACCGAGTTCCCGCTCCGGGGAACCTACGAGGCAGGCGCGACTTTTTCCCGGGATCTCCTTCGGGGATACTTGGTGAGTAAAAACAGACTCGGCAACATCGTGAGGGTCGCCAACTGGCTCAGCAGCATCGCGGCTGCGGTGAAGAGGCCAAACCAAAAGGTGGGGAAGAACCGGGACAGCATCAGGATCGCAAAGCCCGCCACGATGATGCTGGTCGCCTTCCAAATTGCCCGCCCGATGGTGGTATGGGTTCGCGAAATCGCTTCCCGATGATCGCCGGTCACCTCCAACTCCTCACGAAATCGCATGGTGTACTGAATGGCCGCGTCGATGCCCACTCCGATCGCGATGGCGGCAACCATCACCGTCACGAGATCAAGCGGAATCCCAGCCCAGCCCATGATCCCGAGGAGGACAATCGCGGGCAGAGCCTGTGGGATGAGCACAATGAGGGCGAGAACCGGCGAGCGAAAAAGAAGGATCAACATCAGATACACCGCAACCGGCACCCAGATGACAGAATGCTTCTGTCCCTCCAACAACTGGGTCAGCATGTCGGCGTAGACTGGAAAAATCCCGGTGATTTCCACCTCGATATTCTCAAAGGCGGCACTGTGATCCGCGAGGTGCTTGCGCAGTCCGGCGAGAATGGCGTTGCGCTTCAAGGTCGGCGCGGTTTCCTTCATCCTGATCGTCGCGCGCGTTGTGGTGAACTTGCTGTTCGTGGTCTGACTAATCAGTTCGGAATTTGCGAGATTGATGAGCGACAGCATCGCGGCATCACCCATGAGCGGAAACCACTCCGACTTGAAGGTTTTGCGCATCTCCTTGCGCAGGCTGTTCAGGGAGAGAATGTTTCCCGTTTCGGGGACATCCTCGAAGTAAGCCTCCACCACTTCGAGGGCCGCGATCCCCTCTCTCGATTTGAAGAATCCGGCCTTCTCTTCCTTCGAAGTGAGCAGGACTTCAATCCAGGTCGTTCCTCCCACGTTCTGATCGATATACTCCAACCCCTGGTAAACTTCGCTACTGGGCCAAAAATAGCTGGTAAATTTACTCTCCGCGCTGATCCGGCGAGCTCCATCGATGGACCCAAGGAGGATCAGAATCCCTATCATGACCACCCAGGCAGGTCGCGCCAGGGTAACCCTCTCTAACAGCCGAAGGAATCCTGAGGTCGGACGCGCAGTTCCCGTCACGCTCGGTTCGACGCGTGATCCCCGCAAGCGACCCATCGTCGTTGCGAGGAAGAGGAAGACGACTACGATGCCCACCAGCATTCCGATCATCATCTTTTCTCCAAAGTCGCCGATGGGAATGATCTTGCTCCTGCTGAGCGCTACAAATCCAGCCAAGGTGGTCGCACAGGAAAAGGCACAGGGCACTGCAATGGTCCGGAGGGAGGACAGGGTACTGGCAAGCCCGTTCTCCCCAGAGTGAAAAGCCCGGCGTTCGCGGTAGCGTTCGATGAAGTAGACGTTGTAGGGCAACATCAACACGAAGAGCAGGACCGGCATGTTGGATGTGACGAGCGAAATCGGGATCCCAAGCATACTCATCGCACCGAGCATCCCGACCGTGGGGAGGAGACAACACACAATCGGGATAATCACGAAGCGCGCTTGGCGATAGGTGACGAGAAGAGCGAGGGAAAACAGAGCGAGAGCCGCAATGCTGAAGACGATCAAATCATGGCGGATGTTTTCGAAGAGCACGCGATGGATGAGCGGAATTCCGGAGATGCGGACCGGCTCCGGGAGTTTCTTGCTCCACTTCTCAGCGAGCACGCGCACTCCATCGACCATTTTCTCCCGACGGACATTGATGGACGGAATGAGTTTGCCATCGGTCTTCGACCAATCGAGGTAGGCAACAATGTTCATGCTGCGCCCATCGGCAGAAATCAGGTTTCCACTCGCGATTTCATGGTTCCGCAGTTCCACTCCAGCCTCTTCATAGTCCACTCCTTCCTCACGCAAATCGACCAAGCCCTTCTTGAGATTTAAGAGCATGGGCTTCTCGTTCGGCTTCTGACGGAGGAGAGGCACGTCAAGAACCGACATCGTGGAAGCCACAAAGGGAACCGTCTGCAAGTCGGCTTCGATCTCTCTGAGCCGCGCCATTCCTTCGGAGGTGAACCAGTCGTCCGCGGTGACACAGAAGAGGGCAAACTCATCGGTCCCCCACTCTTCGCGCACCTCGTAATAGGTGGTGATCCCCGGGTCATCCTCCTCCAGGAAGGAGTCGGTGTTGGCGCTGATGGCAAGGTTCGGGATTGAGGTGGCGAGCCAACCGGCCCCTCCAAACATCACGAGAAGGATCAGCCACCACCCGCGACCGATGATCGAATGTAAAATTGCGATGGCGATAGATTGGCACGGAATTCCGCGTTCGCAATACTTGGGTCACCAGGGACAGGGACACCATGAAAGGCCCTTCGAGGGACTGAACTTTTCGTTGCGATCGCTCCCACAACGCACCCCTGGGCCCATCCCGGAAGACCGATGAACTCCTTCCCTAGAATGAAACGGGATCCTGCAGTCGATCCCCACCGCGAAGATCAAGGAATTCCGTTGGGACGACTCCTTTGGCCTCCGCCTCGATTTCCTCACCGAGGACGGCGGACGGATCCGTCTCCCCAATCTTGGATTCGTCATCCCGATCAACGATCGATCAGCGCGGCTCCCATTCCTGCGAAGGAATCATTCTGCGATTCCAATTGAGGGCGAGATTGATGCCCGGGTGGAGAGCCAATCGGAGGACGGTCAGGCTGCGGACTCAGGTCCTGGCCCTCCCTGATTTCCTGGTGGAAGAGCCTCCTTGGGTAGGCTAAGAGAGCCCCATGTTCTCATCCTTACGATATATCGCACCCCTCCTGGCACTCGCGACGGTGGCCGTTCTTGCAATCGGGCAGGAGAAGGATTCGGAAGCCGAGGTGCGGGCTTATGTCGGGGCCCGGATCATTCCTGTCACCGCTCCTGAGATTCCGGATGGAGTCATGATCGTGAAAGGCGGCATCATCACGGCAGTGGGAACACGCGAAGAGGTTGCCATTCCCGCAGAGGCCGAGGTGCTCAATCTGAAGGGCAAGGTTCTCTTCCCGGGATTGATTTGCACCCATTCACACATTGGCAAGGTTCAGGGCGGCGACAGTTCCTCCCCGATCCAACCGGAAGTGAGAGTCCTCGATTCGATCGATGTCCTCGACAGCACCTTCGAAAAGGCCCGGGCGGGCGGAATCACGATGGTCAACATCATGCCGGGATCCGGCCACCTTCTCTCCGGGCAGACATCCTACCTCAAGCTGCGCAACGGCAACACGGTCGAAGATCTCGCGGTGCGCAATGAGGATGGATCGATGGCGGGGGGAATCAAGATGGCGAACGGCACCAACTCGATCAAAGGGACTGGCGGATTTCCCGGCACGCGAGGCAAGTCAGCGGCCCTCGTGCGCGAACAGTTCATCAAGGCGCAGCGATATCGTGAGAAGCTGGCGCAGGGTGGAGACCAAGCGCCCGAACGCAACCTCGCCATGGAAGCATTGGTGGAGGTCCTGGAGGGCAAGCGGGTGGTGCACCACCACACCCACCGCCACGATGACATCATGACGGTGCTGCGCCTGAAGAAGGAATTCGGGTTCAAGGTTGTCCTGCACCATGTTTCCGAAGCGTGGAAGGTGGCCGACGAGATTGCGGAAGCCGAGGTGCCCTGCTCGATCATCCTGCTCGACTCCCCCGGCGGGAAACTGGAGGCCATCGACATCGAGTGGAGGAACGGGGCAGAACTCGAAAAGCGCGGAGTGCTCACCGCCTTTCACACCGACGACCCCATCAACGACTCCCGCTGGTTCCTGCGCAGCGCCGCGCTTGCAGTACGCGCGGGGATGTCGCGGGAGAAGGCTCTGGCCGCGGTGACGATTTCGGGCGCTGAAATGATGGATCTGGCAGAAAAGACCGGCTCGCTCACGGCGGGAAAGCAAGCCGACTTTTTGATCCTCAATGGCGATCCTCTTTCGATCTACACCCGGGTGCTGGAAACACACGTGGAGGGGCAGAAGGTCTTCGACCTTGCTGACCCGGCAGACAAACTCTGGGCCGAGGGCGGCTTCGGAGCAGGCCACCAACGCAAAGCCTCCGGTTGCTGTTTCACCAAATAACACCGAAGCCTGATGAGCAATATTCTTACCCCAATCCTTCTTGCAAGCGCCCTGACGAGCTCCACCCTCACGGCACAAATCGCGATCGAAGCGGAGACCCTCTATCCGATGACCGGCGACCTGAAGCCCATCAAAAACGGGGTGGTCCTCTGCGGCGCGAGTGGGAAGATCGAGATGGTCGGAACCGCAGCCGAGGTTTCCATTCCGATTGGCTACCAACGAATCAAGGCCAAGGTGGTCATGCCGGGAATCATCGATGCCCACGCCACGGTGGGTCTCTCGGGGATTCTGAATTCAGACAAGCACGATCAGGAGCAGTTGGAGAAGTCCGCTCCCATTCAACCGGAGCTGCGGGCCATCGATGCCTACAATGGTCGCGACCCGCTCGTGAAGTGGGTTCGCGATCTCGGAATCACGACCGTGCATACCGGACATGCCCCCGGAGCCCTGGTGGCCGGACAGACCATGATTCTGAAAACCAATGTCACCTCGATCACGGACGCCGGGAAAGACACCTTGCGACAATTTGCGATGGTCGCCGCCACCTTGGGATCCGATGGCTTCGCAGGAGGCGACAAGGCCCCGGGAAGTCGCGCCAAGTCCCTTGCCATGCTGCGCGAGAATCTGCTCAAGGCTCAGGTCCATGCGAGAAAACTCTCGAACAAAGACCAGGACAAACGACCGGAACCCGATCTCCGCATGGATGCCCTCGTGCAGGTGCTGGAAAAAAAGATCCCCCTCCTGGTGAGTGCGCATCGCCATCACGACATCGCGGCCGCTCTTCGCTTGCAGAAGGAATTCGGCTTCAAGCTCGTTCTGGACGGCGCCTCGGAAGCCTATTTCCTCCTCGATGAAATCAAGGCTGCGGGGGTGCCGATCTTGATTCATCCCACCATGGCGCGACCTTACTCCGAGCGGGAGAACATGACCTTCACCTTGGCCGCCAAGTTGCACGCGGCCAAGATCCCCTTCGCCTTCCAATCAGGATACGAAGGCTACGTCCCAAAAACCCGCGTCGTGCATTTCGAAGCAGCCCTGGCGGTAGCCTACGGATTGCCGCACGAGAGAGCGCTCGCGGGTTGCACCTCCGCCGCTGCCAAGTTGCTCGGCATTGAGGACCGGGTGGGCTCGCTGAAGCCTGGCATGGATGCCGATCTCGCGCTCTTCGATGGCGACCCGTTGGAGACCGTCACGCATTGCACCGGGGTAGTGATCGACGGGAAAGTGGTGTCTGCGGAAGCCCGCTAGCGAAGGTCTCAGGCCAAGACCGCCCGGCGTCTCCGTCGGTTGCAACAAAGAGTGCTACCCAGGAGGGGAATCAAGACCAGGACCCCACTCACATCGGGAACGGCGGCGACCGAACAGCCGATCTCCTGCAGGATGCCAATCTCGACGTCGGAATAAGTGCGCTTCTGCACCCCCGGGGCCACCCTGAAGTTCATGACTTCGAAGGCCCCGTCCTCGAGGTGAGAACTACCCGAACCGGAGCTAAAGGTGCCCGGAGGATGAAGCTGCACGGGATTGCCGCAGTGGCGTTTGGGCCATTAAAATAGGCATCATCGCTGATCAAATCGGCGGCGGTTCCATCATAGTTGCCACCTGCACTGAAAAGAGCGGTGCCATCACCACGTTCCAGAAAGGAATCGAGGAGCGATAAAACACCCGGGTTCCCCCCGAAATGCTGCTGTCCCCGCGAGAGGAATCCAAGAGAGTGCGTGATCTCGGGTAAGGTCACGGAAAACAGATCAACTTTTCAATCATCTCCATGAACCTGCAACTTGTCCTCTTCGGCCTCCTCACCCTCGCCTCGCTCTGCCTCCAGGCCGGGGAATTCAAGGCGGCGGAATCAATTGCCACGGGACACGGCCAAAAAGCAGTGGCCACCTCTGCGCCCGCCATCGCGGAGGCCGACCTGCGGCGCTTCGTCACTCGGCTGGCCTCCGCCGAATACGAGGGGCGGGGAACCGGCGACAAGGGAGAGCGCATGGCCACCGCTTATCTCGCAGCGTTTTTTGAGGGACTGGGATTGCAGCAGGCAGGCGATGGGGAATCCTACTTTCAGGGCTTTGAGTTTCCGGCCGGGATGACCTTGCAGGGAGAGAACTCGCTGAGCTTTCCGGACGGAGTCCCACCAGGGCTGAAGCGAAATCTGACCCCAGGAGAGCACTATCAACCGCTTTCACTCAGCACCGCCGCAACCGTGCATGCCAAGGTCGTCTTCGCAGGCTTCGGAATCGAGACGAAAGACTACCACAGCTTCGATGGCTTGGACGTCAAGGATCGATGGGTCATCGTGCTGCGGGGGCATCCCCGCCCACGAAGGAACCTTTCACAGTTTGGTCCCCTCATGGTGAAGGCCCAGCTTGCCAAAGACGAAGGCGCGGCGGGCATCATCTTCGTGAAGGGCACTAATCCCGCCGTCTCTCCCGAACTCTTCGCGCCCAACACGATGGTGGGGGGCCGGGAACAGATCCTGCCCGCAATCACGATCACTGATCGACTCGCCGCTTCCCTGCTCACCGGTAAGGCCGAACTCGAGGGCCTGCAGGCACTTTTCGCATCCTACAACACGGGAGAGAACATCGAGGGATTCGAGCTCAAGAATCGCCTCACCGCCAAGATCGGAATCGCTCCCAAGCAGGATTCTGGCCGCAACGTGGTGGCCAGGCTGGTGGCGGGTGACACCCCGTCAGCGGAAGCGGTGGTGATCGGGGCCCACATCGATCACCTCGGCTATGGAAATCGCGGAGGATCGAGAGCAAGGGGCGAGGAAGCAAAGGAGATTCACTTCGGCGCGGACGACAACGCCTCTGGCGTCGCGGCCATGATGGAGCTTGCGCAGTTCCTGATCGATCAAAAGAAGGCGGGGAAACTGAAGCTCAAGCGCGACCTCATTTTCGCCGGTTGGTCGGGTGAAGAACTCGGGCTCTACGGCTCGACACACTACGTTGCCAGCGCGAAGGCCGACCTCAACGGGGGGGACCTTCATCCGCAATTCGCCGCCTACATCAATCTCGATATGGTGGGTCGAGCGAGGAGCGGAGGGGTCACGATTCAAGGCCTGGCCTCGAGCAATTCCTGGCCGGAAATCCTCCAACAGGCCGACGCAACTGACCTGAAGATCAAGCGCTCTCCGAGCCCCTACTTACCGACCGACACCACGCCCTTCTATAACTCGGGCGTCCCGGTCCTCGCCGCCTTCACGGGCCTGCACAAGGACTATCACACCCCGCGTGATACAATAGAGACCGTCGATTTCGAAGGCCTCCATCAAGTTACGCGCTACATTCGATCGATCGCGGTCGCGATCGCAAATCGTCCCGAGGCCCCGGACTACGTCAAAGTCGCGCGCAACAGTCCCAATGCTCCCAAGGTCCGGATCGGGGCTCGCCTGGAAAACGCGGACAACGGCGGGGTGAAATTTGCCCAAGTGGTCCCAGCCTCGCCCGCCGCGCGAGCTGGATTGCGCGACGGAGATGTCCTCATGAAGTTCCATGAAACCGCGATCGGGAACCGCAATGATCTCACCAGGGTGCTCCGCAAGTTGAAGGCAGATCAGGAATACAAGATCGAGGTGCAACGGGGAGAAGAGAGCATTGTTCTCAAGATCATTCCGGAGAAGCGATAGTTCCGGACCTGCTCCCCATCTTAATGAGAGGAAACGCATCGGAGCGCCCCCCTGCATCCTTCACTCCAACCTTCCGTAGTCGCTCCCCTTCCTTTCCTGCCAACTCTCCAGGCTCGGAGTCATCCACTCTTCGCGTTCAACCCCGAGTCCGTCCGCAATCCGGTTGATGTAGTTGAAATATCCGATGACTTGCACGGCGATGGTGAGAGCATCGTCATCGAAGCCCTCCTTGCGTAGAGGCTTCAGATCAACCTCTCCCACCGCACCTGGGCTCAGGGTAAGCTTCACGGCGTAGTCGCAGAGAAGACGATCCGCTGAGGTGAGATCCATCTCGCGATAGTCGAGGATCAGCTGCTCTGCGGCCTCCTCGTCACCTGCGGCGCGACCGAACTCGGCCGCATGGGAGAGCGTTCAATAGTAACAATCGTTAATATTGCTCACCACCGCGGCCAACATCTCACGACGGGCGGCCGAGAGCGCGTTGGGCGACTTCATGAGGTTCAGGTAGAGCATCATCGACCCTTGCAGGACCGCGGCGTCGCGGCTCATGACCTTGATAATATTGGCCACCCCCCCGGCCCGAGAGCGGGCTCGGTGGTAGATGTTCGCGAGCGCGCCCTCTGCTGCTGCTTCTGAGATCTCTTCGATGTAGGCCACGGAGAAGTGGATCACCAATCGCCAGCCGGAACGAGGAAGGATCCCGGGCTCCCCGCCGGAGAGCGCTCAACTCCCCAAGTTCGGTGACCCCGGGGTGGCTCGATTCCAGACATTCGTCCTGCCCACAAACCCGGAAATCCCCTCGGCATCCTAAAGAAAACTGGAACTTCCAGCGAGGTAAATGGGCCTGATTTCAGCCGTTGCCATTACATCCGAAAAGAACCGCACAATGCCGACGTAACCGGTTAAGCTGCTACTGGTGATCGCCCCCTAAGCCTTGTGAACAATTTCACTTCCTTAAGAGACTGCCCCATAATGAGCATGACAGCCGAGCATCGACTCGTCAGGCTGGGTGCGATGGCGCGACAACTCTCCGCATCTCTGCTCAGCACCTGCTGTCTGCTCTCTTTGCTGCTCGGCACGCCCGCCGCAGCGCAGGAAGAGGACCCAGCCCTCGACCTCTATTTCCTCGCGAATGGTGCCTACAATCGGAAGCTCTATCCGGCGGCCATCGGCGGCTTCCAGGAATTCCTGCAAAAGCATGGCAATCACGCCAAGGCGGACATGGCCCGCCATGGGCTGGCCCTGAGCTACTACGCACAAAAACAGTATGCTCAGGCCATCCCGCATCTGACCGCCCTCCTTGCCAAGGGCAAGCTCGACCAGCTGATCGCCCGCGACCGGCTCATCATGCTGCAGGGGCAGTGCCTCATGCGGAACGGCAAGAAGGACGAAGCCAAGGCCCTCTTCATCCGAGAGGAAGCCCGCCTGAAGAACGCGACCTACAAAGCATCCGCGCTCGCTGCAATCTGCGACATCTCGTTTGGAAAGTCCGAGTGGGAGGAAGTTCGCAAGTGGAGTGCCAGGCTGCTCGGTGGCAAACTGGCCCCGAATCAAGCTGCGCGCGGACTCTATCAGCAGGGCTTCGCCGACTACCAACTGAAAAAGTATGCGGATGCCGCGGTCTCCTTGGAGAAGGTCGCCCCGCTGGGCGCCGATGCGATTTGGAAGACCCGCGCTTCCTACTTGTTGGGCGAATGCTACACGATTGAAAAAAATCACTCGAAGGCGGAAGGAGCCTTCGTGATCGCCTTGCAGGGATTGCAAGGGGTGGACAAGGCGGAATGCCACTGGCGGCTTGGTGTCACCCGCTTCATTCTCAAAAAGTGGGAGACCGCAGCGAGCGAATTTGAAGCCTATCTCAAGGAAGAGAGTGCAACGAGGCCCAAGGAGCAGAAAAAGGAGAACCCCCAGATCAAGGAATCGCAGCTCTACATTGGGCGCTGCTTTCTGGAGCGCGAGGAATTCAAGCAGGCGGAGAACCGTCTTTCCGCCCTCGTGAACGTCGAGGGCGTCACAGGAGCAAAGGCAAACCTGTGGTTCGCGCGGGTTTTTTCGCGACCCGCCAAGCCCAACTTTGATCGCGCCGCAGCCGCGCTCGAACCCACGATCCAGAAGTACCGTAGCACCCCGGTCATCGACGACCTGCGCTTTGACTTTGCAAACGCCTTGATGGGCCGGAACAATCCGGACTGGAAGAAGGCCACCGACACTTTGGGGCAAATCAACGCCGAAAAATTTGGCCAGATCGCGGAAGTGATCGCCCAGCGGGCGACCTGCTATCACAAGTTGAAGGATTTCAATACCAGCGTCAACCTCACCAATGAGTTCCTCGGCCGGTTCAAGGAGCACGAACTCGCAGGCGACACCAGTTTCCTTCGGGCCGAAAACCTCTTCCTCCTCGGCCAGCTCGACAACGCGGCCAAGGCTTACCAGGAATTTCTCAGCGCATACAAAGAACACCCCAACAACTTGGCGTCGGCATTTCGGGTAGCGCAGATTCACCACCACCAAGGGCGCTGGGACCAATCGCTCGCTACCGCGCAACCTCTCCTCGCCGAAAAACCTGAAGGCCCTCTCTTTGCCCAGCTCGCCTTCGTGGTCGGGGACAGCCTCTTCAGGAAGGAACAGTGGAAGGAAGCATCCGTTCCCTTTGAGGCCTTCATCGCAACTCGCGTCACCAAAAAGGGAAACCAACAGCAAGTGCGCTCTGATCCCAATGTCGACACGGCCCTGATCCAGCTCGCGGTGGCCTACGATCGGGACCTGCAGCCAGTTAAGGCGCTCGAGCACCTCGAAACCCTCACCCGCTTCTATCCCCAGCCGACCCCGCACCTTCCCCTCGCTCTCGCCGAACAGGGCCGACTCGCTTATGAGCAGAAGGATCTCAAGCTCGCGCGGCAAGCCCTGGAACGCTTCCTAAACGAGGATAAGCTGAACAAGGAACCCTTCAAAAAGAATGCCCCCGCACAACGACCGCGCGTGCATTACTATCTCGGCTGGGTCGACGCCACCGAGAAGAAGCACGAAACTGCCGCCCTGCACTTCGCGGTGGTGGCCAAGAATCTGCAGCACGATCTCGCAGCCGACGCCGCCTTGCAGGAAGGCTTCGCCTATGTGAGCGCGGAAAAATTCGACCTCGCAGCCAAGCATTTCCCGGAAATGCTGCAGCGCTATCCGAAGCACGAAAAGATCCAGCGTCTAACCTACTACGCGGGCCTCTCGCTGGCGCGGGAACAGAACTGGGCCAAGGCCGGCAACCACCTCCGCAAGGTAGCCGATACCTGGCCCGATTCGGAATTCGCGGACCAGGCGCTCTACGAACTGGCGTGGTGCGAGCGCAAACAGAAGCGCGAGAAGGAAGCGGTCACACTCTACGAACGCTTCCTCGGAAAATACGCCCAGAGCCCGCTGGTCGTGAAGGTGCAGAGTGAACTCGCCGAACTCAATCTGAAAAGCGGAGCCCAGGACATGGTGATCGAACGCCTGACCAAAGCCCTCGCCGAAGTGGCCGACCACTCTCTCAAGGCGGACCTGTGCTATCAGTTGGCAAGCGCGCACTACAGTAAGGGAGAATTCGAAACGGCGGCCCGCCAGTTCGAGAAACTCCTCGCCGACTATCCCAAATCAACGTTGCGGGCGTCGATGTATTTTCAAGCCGGCGAATCGCGCCTGAAATGCAAGGAAACCGTCGCGGCGCGTAGTCACTACGCGGCCGGCATGAAGATCGGTGGACTTGAAAACACTCTCGCGGAATCAATGATGATGCGCTTGGCCGAAATGCAATCCGCGACTGCCGATCACAAGGGAGCTCGCAAAACCTACCGCGAGTTCCTCGGCCGCTTCCGCGAAAGTCAATGGACTCGCAATGCCCAGTTTGGCCTCGCATGGGCCATGGAAAATTCGGATGACCCGAAAAATGCCATTCCCGAGTACTCCAAACTCCTCGACCCCAAGGCGGAGATTGATCTTTGGACCGTGCGGGCGCGCTTCCAGACCGGCGAGTGTTACTTCAACCTGCAGAATTACGAACTCGCCGTGAAGGAGTTTCTCAACGTCGAAATTCACTACAAGAAGTATCCCAGCTGGCAGGCCAAGGGGATCCTTGAAATCGGCCGCGTTCTTCTCGCTCAAAACAAGCGGGAGGAGGCCAAACAACGCTTCAAGGACGTGATCCTGCGCTACCCCAAGGAGAAAGCCGCAGTGGTCGCCCGCCAGTATCTCGATCAACTACGCACCCAGTAATTCACCACTCCCGAATCACTCCACCACAACGCTCACATGAAGAACTACCCCTCATCCCAACGATGGAAGCTCATCCTCGGCACTACCTTTGCTTACTTGATCGTCCTGACCACCAGCGTGATGGCAGCCGAAGCAGGCGCGGATGCCGGAGTCGAAAAGGAAACGATGCTCACCCTGATCAAAAAGGGCGGGCCCATCATGTTCCCTCTCGGGCTGGCCTCCGTGATCGCCCTGGCCCTCACTCTCGAACGCTTCATCTCCCTGCGCCGCGAAAAGATCCTGCCCAAAGGCTTCCTGCAGGGACTGGGCGAAGCATGGGATCGTGACCCCTCCGGACAGAGCGCTGAGCAGTTCTGTGACGAGAGCCCGGCCATCGCCGGGCACGTCTTCAGGGCCGGCATTCAATGGCGGGCCTCCGGCTACCAGGCCGTGGCCAAGGCCATCGAAGACTCGGGCATCCGCGAAGCTGACAAAATGAAGCGGAGCCTGCGCGGGCTCTCCATCATTGCTGGGGTCTGTCCGCTCCTTGGCCTGCTGGGAACCGTCTACGGAATGATTGATGCCTTCCAGCGAACCTCCTCCAGTGGTGGCGCGGCCAAAACAGCCGACCTTGCAACTGGCATTTACGAAGCCCTGGTGACCACCGCCGCAGGGCTCACGGTCGCGATTCCGGTCATGCTGGTTTACCAGTTTCTCCTGAGCAAGGTGGACGGCCTGGTCGACCACATCGATGAAGTCGGCACTTCGTTCATCGCCGACCACGCCCGTCTCAGCAACTCCGAAACCGGGTCCAGCGATGGCCCGGCCGCATACGACGATCTCACCCAGGCCGAGGCTTAATCATGCGCATTCGAACTACCGACAACGAAAGCGGCGAGTTGATCAACATCTCGAGCATGATCGATGTGATGTTCATCCTGATCATCTTCTTCCTGGTTACCACCACCTTCAAGGAGGAGGAAGTGGATCACCTGGTGAACCTGCCGGTGGAGTCGCGCAATCAGTCGCTGACTCAGACTGCCGGCAACCTGATCAAGATCAACATCCGCGAAAATGGATCCTATGTCGTGATGGGACAGCAGATCACGGAAGAGGCCTTGTCCAAGTGGATGGGAGCCGAGGTCGATAAAAAGCCTGAGCTCAAAGTGCTCATTCGCTGCGATGCCGATTCCAAGCACCTCTATCTCGCCAATGTGATGTCGATTTGCCGCCACACCGGAGTGCCCAAGATGAATATCGCGGTGCGAACCGAAAAGTAGATTCCTGCCGACCGCATGAGCAGCCCAGCAAGAGCCCTGAGAACAGAGGAACGCGATGAGCGGGTGATCCTCGGAGTCACCCGCAATCAACGATATCGCTTCTACCTTTGGAGCGCGGTCGCCCTCGTGGTCGGATTCCTGGGCTGGGCCCTCATCTACCTGAAGCCCCACCGCTGGTACACCTACACTGACCAGGTCGCCTTTGAACAGCGCGCAGGTGATGTCGAACTGGGATACGTGCTCTGGGAAAATGCGGAAGAGGCCGAAAGCGGGCTCTCCACCAGCGATGAGATCGGCACTCCGGTCATCTCCTCGAGCGGTGCCCGCATGATCTACAGCGCTGGCGAAAAGGAGGGCAACCCCAATCTTTTTCTGCGCGAGTGGGACGGCACCGACTGGGGCGACGCGCGGCCCATGCGCGCGCTCAACAGCGCCTTTCATGAGCGTTCACCCTCTCTCAGCGGAGATGCGGAGCTGCTCTACTTCACCAGCAATCGCCCCGGGGGCCAGGGGGGCTACGACATCTGGGTCTCAAAGTGGGACGGGGCGGAGTACGCCTGGCCACTGCCACTCACAGGCCGAGTCAACACCCCCTTTGACGAAGTTGATCCCGATCTCTCTCCCGACAACCTCGTCCTCTACTTCGCCTCCAACCGCCCGCGCCGCGCTCCCGGCACCTCGGAGAAGGCCGCCAAGATGCTGGAGGACGTGGAGGAGCGCAAAGGGAACTTCGACCTCTATTCCTCTGACGCCGCAGGGGACACCGACTTCGATCTCATCGTGGAGCGCCAACTCAGCATGCTCTATTCCCTCCGCGAAAGCGCGCTCGCCGATCCCAAGGCGATGGCCAAGCTGGGTGGATCGGTAGCCACCGAAAACGCCGTCGGCAAGGGACTCGCCTACCTCGCGAGCGTCCAGGAAGAGGACGGCCGCTGGGACATTGGCAAGTCCGGGGGCAAGGGTGGACACGACCAGGCCGCGACCGCTTTCGCGCTGCTGGCCTTTTATGGTCGGGGGGAGGTGCACGACGAGGAGTGCAAATACCAGGACACCGTCAAACGCGGGATCGAGTGGCTGGTGGGACAACAGAATGGCGCCACCGGAGACCTGCGCGGTGTAAAGCCGCAGAGCAACGCGATGTATGATCACGGCATCGCCTCTCTTGCGGTGGTGGAAGCCTACGGCGTGACCAAGGACACCGCCCTGCGACCAAAGGCGCAGGCCGCGATCGACTTCATCGCCGAGACTCAACACGAAGGCGGCGGCTGGCGCTACAAACCCAATGAAGCCGGCGACCTCTCGGTGACGGGCTGGGTGATCATGGCCCTCGGCAGCGCCAAGATGTCCGGAATCCACGTGGAGGATAAGACCATGGAAGGCGCGGCCAAGTTTCTCAAGTTCGTGAGCAAGGGCAAGCATGGTGGAGGTTATGGATACACCAACGGGCAGGGCGGCACCGAGGCCATGAACGCAGCGGGCTTCTTTTGCGCCCAACTCTTGGGCTACTCTTCCAACACCGCGAAGGCCTACGAGTCCTCGGCCATTGTCGACCGGCAGGGCTTCAAGTTGAACGACATCTATTATGCCTACTACGGCACGGTGGCGTCCTACCAACACCAGGGACCAGCTTGGCGAAAGTGGATGAAGCGCATGCATCCCGAGTTTGTGAAAGCCCAGCAGGGCGATGGATCGTGGAACGCTGGCGGGGGACATGGCGGAGCGATGGGAAAAGTGATCGCCTCCGCCCTTGTGACTCTCTGCCTCGAAGCGCACTACCGTTACACCCCCCTCTATGGGCTTGGCTGGGAGCCCGATGAGAAGGGGCCGACGGGCGAGAGCAAGGATCTCGTTGATCTCGCTGCCACTCCGCTCTTTCGCCACGCCAAGTTTCTCAGTGACCTTAGCTCGCCCGCCAACGACACCGCGCCGGTCCTGACCGATCACGGCGATTTCCTCTACTTCGCCTCCGAGCGGGAGGGCGGCGAAGGGGGCTCTGATCTCTATCGCACCCGCCTCAAGGGCACCGAGGGTCCGCAGAACCTGGGGCCGGAAATCAACACCGCCAACAATGAGACCAATCCTGCGGTGCGCAATGCGGGCTTTCATCTCCTCTTCAACTCAGACCGCGACCAGAACTCGAGCGGTCTCTACAGCACGCGCAGCAAGCGGGTGGTCCGGCGTCACGACTACAGGATGCCCGGTTGGAATTGGATCAGTGGCAATCTCGGCTGGATCCTGGGCCTCGTCCTCGTGCTGGTGGGATTCGTGTGGTTTTCGAAGTGTGCCCTCTCAGAGGGCAAGATGGACTCCGACCCAGACTTGGGTAATGGTTCCCCTCCGGGGCCCGATTCCGCAACTTAGCTGGGCATGTCTGACCAAGAGCTCCCAGCGCCAATCACTTCGCCGGACCAAAAACCGGGAGGGCTCACGCGTTGGTTCCTGCCCCTCTTTGCCCTCGTCGTCATGGCTGGGCTTGCCTTGGTGCTCTACAGCAAGCTGCGCAGCGAGGTTTGGTCCTACTTTACTGATGAGGAAGGAACGCGCGTCGAGGTCGAGGACGAAAAGACCCGCTCCGTTCTTTGGCAGGATCCAACCCAGAATCTTTTTGCCGAGACCGGGGATGCCGAAACGCCCGCCGACCCCGGCCGATCCAACAACCTCACCAACCGGCGGCAGTTGACCTCGACTCCGCTCGCCTTTCAAGAACCCGGCTGGCGTTTCCTCGACCATCCCCATCCGGACCCGCCCGCGGCCTGGAACACCGCCCTCTTCGACGATGCTGCCTGGAAAGTGGGCCCTGCACCCCTCGGACACGAAGACTCCGCCCTGCTGGTCCCTCTCGCGACCCATCTCACCACTGATCCTGCTTTCG
>Ga0310120_10000885_pt1 | contig 23049 bp, 12 predicted proteins | sample CB27_AW_983_MG_FD_203506 | JGI IMG/M metagenome (GOLD analysis project Ga0310120, IMG submission 203506) | Marine microbial communities from Western Arctic Ocean, Canada - CB27_AW_983 | ecosystem: Environmental > Aquatic > Marine > Oceanic | place: Canada: Western Arctic Ocean | collected...
GATCTGCTCCACGAAGGAGAAGAGCCCGAAATCTGCCCCATTGCGGAGGATCCACATGTAGATCGTGCGGGGCGCAGGTGAGCCGGCTTCATTGAGAAAGGCGAAGATCGCATTCTCGCGCACGTAGCCATCGCGGTAGTGCGAGTTGACGTTAAATTCCTCCACCTTGGGGGCTCCCTCCTTCCAGAAGAAGTGCCCTCCGCGATAGAAGTCGAACTTGTATTTGTGCTTGGGCCAGTTGGCGGTGCTTTGCCCCCGTATGCGGCAGAAGATGTTGTCGTAAAACCGCCCTGCGAAATAGAGGCTGGCCCGTGTCCCGGCGCGCGTATTGCTGGCACCCGTGTTCTGAACAAACCAATGCAGAACCGGAAGCGAGGAGGTGATGGAGGGATCCGCCACCACCGTTCCGTGATACTGCGCGGATTCGGTGGGATCAGGAAAGGCGGGCGAGCGCGTGGTCTCTCTGTCTGTCGTGCTGGCGATGACGAACCAGCGCACCATCTCTCCCGCGGAGTAGGCGGTGGCCGGAATAGTGGCACGGTAGCTGGTCCCCCCCACCTTGGTCATGCGCAGGGAGAACTCGCGGTCGAAATCGACGCGATAAGTGAGAATGACGGTAGCGATCGCTCCCAGACGGGGCTGGATCTCGGCGGTGATCACCAGGGCCTCGCTCTGCGCAGGCGAGAGCGGAAGCTGGTTGACGCTGAGGATGGCCGGCGAGATCTCGGAGAGGCCGGGCCCATTGGCAGCACCCGGAGTGGGTCTGAGTGAAACGGCCGCGCCACCCCCGGCCGGAATCCCGAAGGCGACGTCGTCGAACTGGGACGGATAGGTCGGAGCGAACTCCTGAACGATGTCGCCATCCGGCGAAACCAGGGCGAGATACTCCCCCCCGCCGGCGAGTCTGAAGGAAGCATCCAGCGGGCCATCCTTCTCCGAAGCAAAGACCACGAGATAGCCGCCGCTCTCGAGGACGTGGCCAGGAAAGATCCATTTGCCGGGCACGGCGGGATCATCGGTGAGGGACCATCCCCCCAACTCGATCGCAAAGGGGTTCGGATTGTAGATCTCCATCCAGTCTTCCCGGTCACCGTCGCGGTCGCTGAGTCCTGTTTCGTTGTCGGCAAGGAACTCGTTGAGCACTGGCGGCAGCGCTTCCACATCCACGGCAACGGTGATCCGGGCCACTACGCTGGGGGGAGATTCGCCGACCGCAGTGAGGGTGTAGGTGGTGGTTTGGGCAGGACTCACCATCACACTTCCCGCCGGCCCGGCAACCATGCCGACATCCGGTGAGATGGAGAGCGAACTGGCGCGCACCGTGTCCCAGGACAAGGTCACACCCTGCCCTGAATCGATGAAGGGTGGTGCGGCCGCGAAGGACATCACAACCGGTGCACCGCCGGGAACTCCCTTGTTCATCACCTCCTGAATCTGCGCCGTGGTGAGAGCCTCGTCCCACAGTCCCACGTCATCGAGGAGGCCGTCAAAGTAGAACTGTCTCCCGTTGTCCGCCCCCGATCCGATGTGGAGATCTTCCGCTTGTGGACCGTTCGGGCTATAGAGTCCAGCGCCCGATGCGGACCGCTCAGGCGCCCCGTTGACATGCAGGCGCATGGTCTGCGAACCCGCATCGTAACTGATCGCGAGATGTGTCCAGGAACCAATCTGGACCGTCGGCCCCGGAAGCTGCGGCCAGGATCCCGAGGGCCCACCGCCTCCGGTCCAGAAATTCCAGCGACCCGCGCTGTCATTGTAGATGATGTAGCCATTCACCGAATCACTGTCGTCGTCGCGGCTCGTGATGGCGGAAGCGAAGCCGCCCGCGCTATCTGCGTTGGCCCACATCGCCACCGTGAAACTGCCAGGATTCAACGCGGCGGAATAGGGCACCGTGATGGTCGAAGATGATCCGTTGAACTCCGCTGCCGATCCCGAATGGGCCGCAGCCCCCTCCGCTCCGAAAACCACTCCTCCGCCCGTAAATCCATGGTATCCCCCGACGACATCCTCCGCATTCGTATCGAGGGGCCAGTAGGCCACCAAGTCTGCATCGGCAGTGGGAATGAGAGCGAATACAGATACGGCAAACGCCGTTCTAACCAGTGCGTGAAGCATTCGAGGGGGAGTTGTGGTGGACGAAGCGGGGAAGGAACTCTATCACCATGTTCTCGCCCTCGTCATGCACTCTTTTCCTCCCCCCTGCTTCTTGCTTCTTGCGAGCACCCTCTCGTGCTTCGGGGGCAACTTCGCGAAACTCGACCCGGCGCGCACCGGGATCGACTTCGAGCACACCTGGAATCCGCCGGCCGGTCTCGAGGACGTGATCAGCGGATCGTTCACCGGTGGCGGAGTGGCCATCGGCGACTACGACGACGACGGGAAGCCCGATCTCTTCTTCACCGATCCGGCAGACGGCGGACAGCTCTATCGCAACCTCGGCGACTTTCATTTCGAGAACGCCACCAGGAAGGCCGGGCTCGCCGTTGCAGGCGGCTGGAGTGCGGGCACGACCTGGGCGGACGTGAATGGAGATGGACGACTCGATCTTTTCGTCTGCATGTTCGGGACGGCGAACCGCCTCTATCTCAATCGCGGTGACGGCACCTTCACCGAAGTGGCCCAGGCCAGCGGTCTGACCTTCAGGGGCGCAAGCCTGATGGCGGCATTTGCCGACTACGATCGCGATGGCGACCTCGATCTCTATCTCGTCACCAATCGCATCAAACCCCCGCCCGGCCTCCTGCAGGAACGATTCAATGTCGCCACCGGGCCGGATGGCGAACCGATCCTTCCCGACCGTTATGCCCAGTTCGCAGGCCTGGTGAAGATGCCGGGCGGCAAATACAAGCAGGTGGCCAGCGCACAGTTCGACTACCTTTTCCGGAATGACGGCAACGACGATGCGGGTCGTCCGCAGTTCACGGATGTAAGCAAGGCCGCGGGAATCTGGACCACCGGATACGGGCTCTCCGCAACCTGGTGGGATTACGATTCCGACGGCTGGATCGATCTCTACGTCGCCAATGATTTCTACGGAGCAGACCGGCTCTACCGGAACAACAAGGACGGCACCTTCAGCGACGTCGCTCCCGATGTGCTGCCCCACACCCCCTGGTTTTCCATGGGATCCGACGTGGCGGACATCAACAATGACGGCCGCCTGGACTACATGGCTTCCGACATGGCGGGCAGCACTCACTACAAGGAGAAGATGTCGATGGGCAACATGACCGGCCGCGAGAGCGACTCGTGGTTCCTCAACTTCCCCTCCCCGCGCCAGTACATGCGCAATGCGGTTTACCTCAACACCGGCACGGGACGCTTTATGGAAGTCGCCCACCTCTGCGGCATGGCGGCCACCGACTGGACCTGGGCCGTCAAGTTTGCCGACTTCGACTGTGACGGACGCGACGATGTCTACATTTCGACCGGGATGAGCCGGGACTGGTTCAACAGCGACCTGCGCAAGCAGGAGGAAGATCTCATCGCCAACAAGGGGCAAAGCGCCGCCAATGCGTTTTGGGCGAAGCAGAAGCCTCTCGTCTCCCCGAACTGGGCGTTTCGAAATGCGGGCGATTTGCGCTTCGAGAACGTAGGGAAGGCGTGGGGGCTCGCCGGGGACTCGGTCAGCTATGGTGCCGCCCTCGGGGACCTCGACGGCGACTTGGATCTCGACCTGGTGGTGAATAATTTCGGAGGCAACCCTTCACTCTATCGCAACGATCTGGCCGGCGGGAATCGGCTCGCATTGCGGCTGAAGGGACGGGGTGGAAACAGCTGGGGCGTAGGTGCAACCGTGGTGGCACACCTCGAGGCCAAGCCCGCACTGCAAACCAAGATCCTGACCCTCTCCCGCGGCTTCATGTCCTCCAACGAACCGCTGCTTCACTTCGGTCTCGGCGAGGCAACAGCGCTTGAGTCCCTGGTCATTACCTGGCCTTCGGGAACACGACAGAAACTCGGCAAGCTTGCCGCTGGAAATCTGCACATCATCACCGAGCCCCAGACGGGCATCGCGCCCCCCGCTTCGCCCCGTCCGATGTTCACGTCCTCACCGATGTTTCGCGGCATTGCGCATGAGGAACGCCCCTTCGATGACTTCAGGAGCCAACCCCTGCTTCCCAGCAAACTTTCGCAACTCGGCCCGGGAATTGCGTGGGGAGACGTCAATGGCGACGGTCGCCAGGACTTCTACCTCGGTCGAGCAGCAGGCACCTGCGGAGGCATCCATGTGCGCCGGGAGGCCCCCACCTCCCGGGGAGCCCACTTCATGGTCAACACCTTCGATCCCTTCGAGACCGACGCGGCCTGCGAGGATATCGCGCCGCTCTTCTTCGACGCCGACCGCGATGGCGACCTCGATTTGTACGTCGTGAGTGGTGGTGTGGAATGCGAACCGGCCGCCGCAGTCCTGCGGGACCGCCTCTATCTCAACGATGGGAAAGGTTCTTTTTCCAAAGCCCCCGCCGGCACTCTTCCCGCGGCCAGCATCAGCGGTGGGGCAGTATGCGCAGCGGATTTCGATCGCGACGGCGACCTCGATCTCTTCGTGGGTGGGCGCAGCATTCCGGGCAGGTATCCCGAAACACCACGCAGCCAGTTACTCCGCAACGACTCCAGACAGGGCGCTCCCAAATTCGTGGAAGTGACTCCGAAGGGGCTGGCCGCCACCGGCCTCGTGACCGCCGCCCGATGGGCCGACTTCAATGGCGATCAGTGGCCCGACCTTCTCGTCGCTCATGAGTGGGGACCGGTGAAACTCTACCTGAACAGGAAGGGCTTTCTCGCTGACGCGTCCACCATGTCGGGCCTGCAATCTCTCACCGGCTGGTGGAACAGCCTGGCGGTGGCGGACGTTGATGGTGATGGAGATTTTGATTTCGCGGCGGGCAACGTGGGGCTCAATTCAAAATACCACGCCTCACCCGGGCATCCTGCCGTGCTCTACTACGGCGACGTGGATGGCAGTGGCAGGAAGAGAATTGTGGAGGCCAAGTTCGAAGGCCCCACCATGGTTCCGGTGCGCGGGTTCAGCTGCTCCCGCAACGCCATGCCTTCACTGGGCAAGCAGCACGCCAGTTTTCACAGCTTTGCCACCAAGACGCTCGCCGAATTGTATCCGGAGCAACGGCTCGAAGCCGCGACCCGCCATGAAGCCAACACCCTGCAGTCGGGCATATTCGTGAATGGCGGCACGGGAAAATTCACTTTCCGCCCCCTGCCCAGGCTGGCGCAGGCCGCCCCCATTTTTGCGATGGTCTTCAGCGATCTCGAGAGAGATGGCGACCTCGACCTGTGCGCAGTGGGCAATTCCTTTTCCCCCCAGGCCGAAACCGGTCACATGGATGGCGGTGTCGGGTTGATCCTTCGCAACACCGGGGGCGGATTCTTCGAGGCGATCTCGCCATCTGAGAGCGGCCTGGTAATCCCAGGTGACGCCAAGTCTCTCAACCTGATCGACCTCAACCGCGATGGGCGCCCGGATCTCGTAGCGGGGATCAACAACGGTGAGGTGATGGCCTTCCTGCGATCCGGGCGGCCGCAGTAACCCTGTGCCCGGTTACAGCCTCGTCAGGCAAGGCGAGTGAGGATACCGTGCGAGGGCGCATGGGGACTGGATCTGTGCCTTGTCAGCGGATTACCCTATTTGATGATGTCGGGGACGTGAAAATGAAGTTCAACTTCTTCGGATCCAGCGCCCCACCACTTTGCAATCTCCACAGTGCATCCTGAAACGGTATCAGTGACTGGCGGCAATATCTGCTTGGTTTTCACTCCAGAGGACGTGGCGGCCTCTTACCGCTCCAGAGCAGGAGGTCTGCCGGCGATCCCCACATTCTGATCCCCGGTGCGGAGTTCCGGTGATGCTTCCCCTGCCTCCGACTGTTTGGCAAGGCCGGAGGATGTCTTTCCGCCTACTTGAGATCCGTGGATATGATCTCGATTCCGCTGAGTTGGGTTAGACCCGTGCGAGCTTTCAACTTCAGCTTGACGATGCCGCCAGAATTGATGTTTCGAACAGACTTCGTAATGCCCACCATCTTTCTGCTGGAGATGAATTTTTCTGAGACGAGTCGATCTTGCAGTATGATATCAAAGCAGCGGCTTTCAGCAGATGGATTTGCAAAGGTCAGGTGCACATCATACTGACCTGGTTTCAATCCCTTGATGGAGATAGACGCGAGTCCTTCCATTCCAGAAGCCGCCACCCAGGGCCAACCCTCCCCTCCTCTCATCCAGACCGAGTGGTGGTAATAATGCTTCGGATCAGCGGGAACGGTTTCTATCTCGATGTCAGGTGAGGGACCCCCGGCACTGGGGAAGTCGAGCCAGAGAGTTCCTTTTTCCGTCATGCGATCGGCGGGGGCCCCGAGATTGATCCCAATGCGCTGGATTTTCCCGGCAAGCGCATGAGATTCGCTGGCACCCCAGGTTGTCCACTGCTCATGCGATTCCGGGAGGCTATACATGGAGAGCCCCGTAGGAAGCGGATAGCTGCAGGTGCAACCCTTATAGAAATAGGGCAGATTCAGCACGCCATTGGCGGGAATGATACTGTTGGTGCATCCCGAACGTGGTCCACTGATATTGATCGTGCCACTGTCCATGCGCTTATCGTAGAAGGATGCCGTGCCGGAACGCATGGTGTATATGTTGCCGTAGTCGAAACCGCCGTCGCACCCGTAACTCTTTGGAAATGTGCGCGGTTCTGTTTCTCCGGTCAGCGGATTTTGACGATACCCGGCCACCGGAGCCTTCGGTTTCCAATCATCTTTCTGGGCTGGAGGCCGGTATTGACTCGGCTGCACGGTTTTTTGGTCCACCTCGAACGAGGACAACTTCTTCAAGGGCAGGGATTCGGGTTCGGTGAGAATGCGACCGGTATAGACGTCAGAGAAGCTGGGAGGCAGGAGGCGGTAGTCGACCTTGCGTTCCCGAGTGGAGGAATCGAGCCAATCCTTGCTGGTGGAGACCATGATCCCATCTACGATCTTTGGCTGCGGTGAACGTTTGAAGTGCCCGAGAGTGTCGTCGAACCAAAGGACTCCGAGGGGCGCTTTCACGAGGGCGTCCGGGCTCTGCGTAAAATCACCCTGATAGTTGGTGCTGCCAGGGAGAGAGCCTGTCCGCACCCTGGTCCGCAGGCCTGAGGGGGTCTGTGAGATGAGCTTTCCCCCGTAAGGCCGCACGGACTCAAAGACGCGCTCCCGTGAATCCACTGCGGTTTGATCTGAGATGAAAATGAGATTGGCGAAGTAGGGCGGCATTTTGAAGGTTTCCGGCTCCTCAAGACTGACCGCAACGCGAGAGCGGGGTATGCCAAGATTGAGGAGTTGCGAGCGTAGCGCCTCCACCCGGGCTTCTTCTGATTCGACTACGATGAGGTGCAAATCGGTTTCGGTCACGAGGTGATGGAGGGTGGACAGCTCTGGAGCACCGAGGAATACGGCATATCCATAATGGGAGACTGTGGAGAGAAGTTCAGCCGATAGGGTAGAACTCCCTGGTGGTTCAGGTTCAGCGCCGGGCCAGTGCCGGGCTGCCCCTTCGCCTGCTTTCCCGAAAACGTAGATTCCTCCCGCTACAGTCGATATGAATAGTTTGTTGTCCGCTGCAATCATGGAGTAAATCTCCCCTTCAACTCCTGGGAATCCTTCCCCGAAGCGAAACTTTCGATCTCCCGCGCGGATGGTGGTGCGAATCTCGGGATTGCCTTCTGACCGCATGCGGTCTTCGTGACGCACGACGTTCACGCCGATATCGGCGAGCAAGCTTTTGCGTTTGGTTTTCTTTTGCTCGGACTTTCCCTGGAGCGAAACGTACCATCCGCCTGGATAACGACCGGCGAGAGGAAGTTTGAATTCCTTGAGTTTTCCGGTTTCGAGGTCGAAGTGACCTGGATATGCATTGCTGCAAGGGACCACGAGGTCTCCCTCATTGATCAGGAGATAACCCTGCGGAGCGATGCCGCCGAGGGCAACCGCATTGTGCGGTTGCTGTCCGTAAAGATGACCGGCACTGTCGTTGACCCAGATCTGTTCACCGGTTGTGGCATCAAGACAGTAGAGAAATACTCCTTCAAAGGGCCAGACTCCGGCTGCAAAATAGATGCGCCCATCCTTAAGAACCGGGCCTCCGCGGATCGGCCAGACCGAAATGAGCCTCTTGTTCCCGATGAGTTTTCTCTCAGATGGGACAGCCTTGAATTTCCATGCCAGTTTTCCTGTATCGGCTCCCACGCAGTAAAAATTCCCATCATCGGATCCAAAAAATACCCGGCTATTCCAAGCTGCCGGTGCGAGGCGAACTGGTCCATTGCAGAAGAATTGCCAGAGCAGTTCTCCTGAATTTGTGTCGAACGCTGAGACCTTATCTTCAGAATTGGATGCGAGGAAGAGCCTGGAACCCATGACGACAGGTTCATAACCGCGATCGAACTGGAGCCTGATATCGTTGAAGGCGGGTTGCGGAGATGGAAGGTCGCGGTGCCAGAGCAGGTCCAGATGATCAGGGAGCTGTTGTGGGCTTTCAGCGGTGCGCTCAAAGTCATAACGCCACATCGGCCAGTCGGCAGAGTGAGCCTCGGTCGTTGCCAATACCAGGGTCAGGAAACAGAGTGCTCGACTCATTATCGAAAACATGAAGGGCCGTTGTTCTACCAAGTTGGCCGGTCGAGGCAAGCTCAGCGCTACCGCACGGGTTTGGTCAGGGGATACGAGCCATCGCGTGGTTCCTGAAGAAACCCTGGGAAACCCTTGTCCCCGTGGAGAGATTTCAGAAACCACCGGTTCCGTGTGAAGCATCCACCGGTCACCCCTCCCCTCGGCATTTCTCCTGATCCTGATCCCATGAAGCAGCGGGGGTGTTGCTTCCCCGGGCTCCGCAGCATGAGGGTAGATAGGGATCGGAGGAACTGACACAGTGGTAATTAGAGATAAATGAATCGTTCTTGACGTCATCTCGGACGTGACGTCCAACAAGGGCATGAACTTGAATCAAACTGTCCTTTTGTTGATGGCATGTATGATGGCTGGTCTTTTCGGCGAGGTCGTTGATGGACCAAAATACAATTTTGTATGTGCGGATTTCTCGAAGGGAGAAATCTGTGTCGTTGATAAGGCCGGGGAAAGAAAACACGTCTTTAAGGCGCGGAACCCCAATGATGTCTGGGCACTTCCGAATGGAGAGGTGCTCTTTGCCTGGAATCGGGGGGTGAAAATCTACGACAAGGCCGGCAAGCAGGTGTTCGAATGGAGTTCTACCGAAGCGAAAGATGAAATCCATACCTGCCAACCGCTTGCGGATGGAAGTATTCTGATCGCACAGAATGGCCTATCCCGATTAATCGAGGTCAGCAGGGAGGGGAAGGTCGTGAAAGAGGTGTCGGTGGCGTCCAGGAATAATAATCTGCACATGCGATACCGGATGTGCAGAAAACTTAAGAGCGGAAATTACCTGTGCATGATCTCCTGCGATGATGAGATTCGCGAAATTGATCCGACCGGTAAGACCGTGCGTGTCATCCGGGATCTGCCCGGAGTTAAGATGTCAAAAGCTCATGCTGTGACCCGTCTCGATAATGGCAACACTCTCTTCAGCACGGGCGCAGGGGCGATGGCAGTGGAAGTCGATGAGAACGATAAGATTGTCTGGAAGTTGGAGCGGGCAGACGTGCCCGGAATCAAGATGGGGTTCATGACGGGATTGAATCGTCTGCCGAATGGAAACACGGTTATTAGTTTCTATCAGGGAAGTCATCATCTTATTGAAGTGACTCAGGAAAAGGAGTTGATCTGGAAGTGGCGATTGCCCAGTCAGAGAACAGTGGTGAGCGTGCAGATTCTCGACCAGGAAGGTGACGCGACCAGGGGAGAGATCTTCAAGTAACGTTTCGTACCGGTATCATCTGGGGTTCAGCCGCCTGCATTTCATTTTTCCAGTTGGCGAAGCGGTTCTTCCTCATCTTCAGGATCTCCGCCCTGTCCTTGGAGAGGCCCTTCTTTCAGCGGCATCATTGCGCAGGTCAATGAGCCCCTTGCCACGCCCCCTCAGACCGCCTGTGGGCCCGGATGACTCAGGGGGGAAATTCAACCCATTGCCTCCAGTCTGCCGCAACACGCGCAGATCTGGGCGGTGTGAGGGGCTCGTGGCTTGCTGTCCTCCCTTCTGGCGTGGTAGGGCTAGGCTACTATGAAACCGCTCCAAACTCTTCTTGCAGTTTTTGCCTGTGCCGCCCTCCCTGCCTTGGGTCAGTTAGTCGAGGACCCAGAAACCGGATTACGGACGGGAACCATCACGGTCAACGGCCAGACCTATACGATTGAACCGAACGCCAACCTCAGCGGGGCCAACCTCAGCGGGGCAGACCTCAGCAGGGCAGACCTCTTCCGGACCAACCTCTTCCGGGCCAATCTCAGCGAGGCCAACCTCAGCGAGGCCAACCTCAGCGGGGCAGGCCTCGACGATGCCAACCTCAGCTGGGCCTACCTCAGCGAGGCCAACCTGACCGCGGCCAACCTCAGCAGGGCCAACTTCAACGGGGCCGACCTTACAGGAGCAAGTTTAGGAGGGATAATAAGAGCAATCCTGGATGTATCCAACTTGGTTGAAATTTGGAGCATGGAGACCCAAATTACAGAACAAGCGACGTCAATTGAATCCAACTCGGCTGAGATCAGCGATCTCAAGACCATGGTGGAGGCCATGAGCGTTCAGTTGGGCCAGCTCAACACCCAGATTGGCGATTTGCAGGCTGCCGTGGCCCGGAGGGATGCCACCATTGAGAATCTGCAGGGTGATCTGGCGACTGCCATCGCCGAACGCGACACCCGCTTCACCGAGGATCAGATCCGCGCCATGTCAGCGGATTACACCATCGGGTTGAATGCTGCAGGAAACGTGCAAATGAAGATCAACTTCTTCGAGTCCAAGGACCTCAATACCTTCGCGCCCCTTCACCGTGAACTCTGAATCGGTATCGGTGGTTGATGGCAGGATCTGCCTCGAGTTTGCGCCTGCCGACAACGCCGCCTTCTTCCATTTCAGGGTGCAGTAGTCCCCCACCCCACACCCTTTTTCCTGCACCCTGATACGGGGATGTGGGGTGCGCAGTTCGGGTCCTGCTCTGCTTCCCCTGCCTCGGGAGGTGTGGTAGGGCTCGGGCGGCATGAAATCGCTCCAAGCTCTTCTTGCTGTCTTTGCCTGTGCCGCCCTTTCTGCCTTGGGAGAGTTCGTCGAGGACTCAGAAACCGGTCTGCAGACGGGAACTATCACGGCCAACGGTCAGACCTACACGATTGAACCGCCCGCCACCCACGTGGGGGACGATCTCCTCGTGGGCCTTCCTCGGCTTGCTGTGGCGGTTTGTTAATCGTCACTGTTTGAAGTGTCCTTCCATCCATCGGTAGCGCAAATCTTCATGTCCAGCCTCCACCCCATGCGCGGAGCGGGCATAGATTCGGTAGCTCTTCTCCCCGCCCAGGCGATTGTAGACCGCAAAAATCGTGTGCGCCGGACAAACGCCATCCTGAAGTCCGATCCCCACCAACACCGGGCACTTAATGCGGTCCGCCATATTGAGGGTGTCGAAATAGCTCAAGGTTCTCAGGGTCGATCGCCAGGTGCGCTCCTCCCCGGCATCGATCCACTGATCTATCTCGGGCCACTTACGGACTTCGAAATACTTCTTCCAGTCGCAAAGAAACGGGATGTCCGGAGCGCAAAGATGAAGCCGGTCATCCAGAGCCGCCGTGGCGAGACTCAGTCCCCCGCCCTGGCTTCCTCCGGTAACCGCAATCCGTTCGCTATCTACCTCTGGCTGAGTCACGAGAAAATCCACCGCCCTGATGCAATCAGCGTAGGCGCCCTGGTAGTAGTAACCGGTCTTGTCGTCGAGCCCGCGGATCCAGTAGTTCTCGGGTGCTCCCTTGACGTCTTCCTGGCTGTTGCCGTGACCGCGTACGTTGAAGGAAAAAAAGACAAACGGTTCCGCCCGCCCGGCAGGGAACATGCTGCTTCCGTAGCCGGGAACCCGCAGCACAGCCGGCACCTTGACCGGATTGTTCCCCTTCGGTCGTTCGTACCAGCCGGCAACCTGCACTTCGCCAAGACTGCGCATCCTGACCTCGAAGACCTCGTGAGTCTTGGAGTCTCGGTCAGGAATCCTGGTCATTTCAAATCGGGGGTCGACCTTGGAGAGCTGCTTTCTCGTTTCGACCCAGAAGGCGTCGAAATCTTCTTCCCTCGTCAACGGCGATTCGACCTCCTCTGGCCGGTATCCCATAACCATGGAGTCTCCGGAAATCTTTATGCCTTCTGCGAACACCCACTCACAATCCACCCGATAGAATCCGGGACCCGGCAGGGGAAACGAGCGCAAGCGGAGTTTTTCCTGGCCAGGCTGGAGCTTCAGCCGGGGTGTCGTCGCCACATTGGAGATTCGTTTCCCCTCATCGGTGTGAACTGTCCAGCGGAGATGACCCTCTGTGATCTTGGAGGACCCGTTCCGGATTCTCACCGCGATTTCCGGGGACTGCTCCTGGCCAAAAGTTCCATCGCCATCTTGCAGATCGAACTCAAGCTTCAAGAGATCGGCCCAGGAGGCGATGGAAACCGAATAGGTTCCCGAATACATGCCGCCAGCCCGAGAGCCGTCATAGACCCGAATCGCCAGCACGTTCTCCGAACCCCACCGGATCAAACTGGCGGGTACCACATATCGCCGCAGGGCCTGCCACCTCGGCTTGTAGTGCTCGGGAAAACTACCGGTGCTTCCAATTTTCGTTCCATTGAGCCAGGTCTCATCGACATCATCAATCCGACCGAGGGAGACGGCCAGGGCTCCTTTCTCCTCAAACTCAGCATGTTCCTTCCACGTGGTGGGAACGGTGAAGCGCAAGCGATACCAAGCGTATCCGTCATACCCCGGATGTCCCTGCTCTTCCCAAGGCTGCCCCGTCTTGATCGATTTCCAGGCTGAATCGTCGAGATCCGCTCTGGATCCGTCCGCCTGGTCGCCGGTCCGGAACTTCCAGCCCTGGGATATATCGAGCAAGGGAACAGTTCCCTTGCCCATGAGGAACCCAGTCGTTGCCAGCAATAGGCCGGCCACAAGGGAGATAGGCGCTCGGGGTCCCGCTACTCTACTGAAAGGAAATTGGTTTTTCGTCAAGGCGCCGAAACGGGCAGGGAGACTGGGGTGAGCGAGGGTCTGCCACCCTAGGAACCGGGGACGGTGACCATGACGTTGTCGATGTACCAGCCCGGCCCATCCGTTTCCGCGAAGTCGTCGCTCACGAAAGCAAACTCGAGTGCGACCGCCTGACCGAGCGCGGCCGCCGGTAACTCGGCCGAGAATTCCACCCATCCGTCGGAGAATCCGGTGATATCGGCCTTGACCACTCCCAATTCCGTCACCGTCCCCGCCGCCAGATCGGAGCCATCGAGGACCCGCACCGTTCCTGTGTCCAGGTTGCCAAAATCATCGATCTCCATCCACTGCTGAAAAACGACGGTCGCCGCGGCGGGGTCGGTGAGATCGATGGTGCCCGGGGTGCGCAGCCAGGTGTTGGATTCGATCCCGTAGTTGGCCGCCAGGTTGGTGCCCACGCAGTTGGGGCCGCTCGGGAGCGGGGTCCCGGGAGGAACCGGACCGACCGAGGAAGGCGATCCCAGCGCCCAAACCGTATTCATGGAGGTGTCACTAGCATCGAAACCGGTGGCCCAACCGGGGGGGAAGGCTCCGGCCGCCGTGCTGTCGAAGTTCTCCTCGAAGATCGTCACCGGGGGCGGGGGAAACTCCTCGATCACGAAGAAGCGCTCCGATTCGGGGGGGAGAGGAATGGTGAGGGTGTTGATGTCGGGAGTGGCCATGATGTCCGTGTTGCCACCATAGACCGGCCAATCCTGGGGGTCCGCGGAGGACGGATCCGTGACGCTGAGCAGGTTGTAGCGCATGCCGGGCTGGCTCTCCCAGCTGATGCTCACTTCTCCTGTTCCGCTGTCATGGGTGATGCTCGTGATTGCAAACGAAGGACCTGAACCGGCGATTGACCCCGGATTTCGGTACATCTCTGCCACCTGCTCCGGAGTCAGTTCCGCGCTGTACATCTGGAAGTCGTCCAGCTCCCCTTTGTAGCCAGGCCCACTGGATTTGGTTCCGAGCCAGATTACCCGGTAGATGCCGCTTCCGTCCATGTTGGCTTCCAGGGTAGGCACCTCGGTTGGGTTCTCCACTTCAGCCACCATCACCCCGTTGACATAGAGACGCCCCCGATCCGTCCGAAAGGTATCGGGCCCATCTGAATCGGCATGGGTGACCACGATGTGGTGAATTTCCCCGTCCACGATCAGTCCGGGATCCGTTTCGATATTGCTGTTTCGACCGGTGATCCAGGTCAGTGATCCGGAGGGATTAATCAAGAGCGAATAGAAGACCCCTGGTGACGGCCACCAGACGTTTTCACGTGAAAAGAGCGGGTTCTGCTGGCCAGGCTTGTCCGGTTTGATCCAGATGGAAAAGCTGAACGAGTCCGGGTGCGGAGGGTCGTTAACCAGGAGATAGCTTCCGGTGGTATGCCCGTTACCGGGTGCATCGAGCCCGATGGAGGAGCCGCTTCCACCAACGAGAGACGGTTCCTCGAACCGGTGGGCAGGGCCATTGGTGCGCGTCAAGAGATCTTCCAGGCCGTTTCCGGACGTGTCTACGAGGGCGCCGGTGTCGGTGTCGAATTGGAAGCGGAATTCGAGAAAGTCGCCGGCCACTCCGCGATGGACGGAAAGAAAAAGGCTCATCGCCAACAACGGGACGATGAAGGAAGGATATGGGTTTGTTTTCATGAGTGCTCGATCGGATTGAAACCTTGGAAGCCGGCAAGGGGATTGCAATTTCCATCCGTGCTCCCTTGCTTCCGGACGGTCAGGATATTTTTTTGAGTGGGACACACCGGGAGGAAGGGCCGATGCATACCCTGACCGCCCCTCTTGTCAAGCATGCGAGATCGCTCCTCTGGCCGCGCTACCTGGGGGTGCGGGGAAGTAATCACTCTTACGCCAAACGATTTTCCTGCCCTGTATCTATATTACTAAAGCATCCTAAAGAGCATGATATCATCCCCTGCACCCGCCGCCGATGTGCGATGTGCACGGCGCTGCACGAACCTTTGAGGGTCAGCACCGGCCCTCTGTCTCCTCATCAAAACGTATCTCTGGTTTCTTCATGTTTCGCATGCAGGTTGTTTCTCGCTGAGGGTTGGCTCCAGCTACGCTAGGATGTCATGGGCCACCGACCCGTGGACATCGGTAAGGCGAAAATCACGCCGGTATACCGGCAGGTCAGGCGCAGGGGGCGAAGGCAATCCACCCTCACTCTTTTTCCTGCACCCTGATACAGGGATGCGACTTCCGATGTCGCTTCCCCTGCATCCGGCAGTGTGGTAGGGCTCCAGAATCATGAAATCGCTCCCTGTCTTTATCCTGCTTTCCCTTGTCAGCGTATGGGATGGGTTTGCGGCGAATCCGATCACCAACATGAGGAGTCATTACCTCCTGGTTACCCAGAAGCGCGCGGTGGACCGCATCTACGATCTCAGCGATCCCACCTGGAATACGTCCAATGACACGGGCTGGGACAGCATTGGGGGAGAAGGCTGGAACGGGAAAGGTCTCTACAACCCGAACGACGGCTACATCATTTTCGGCAAGGCACAGGGTCAGGCTGGCGGATACAGGACGGTCCTTTCTGATTTGCTTGCCGGTAATCCCAGGTCAAGCAACGTCGACAACGGCTGGATGTATGACACCCGCAGAATGTTCCTCGGCGGCGACGGGCAGACCTGGGGCCGGTATACCGGGACGCTTGAATTTGGTGATTATGATCAGGACACTAACCAGTTCCGTTCACTGAATCCGTTTGTGCTCAGGGACACCTGGTATAACCCGGGCGGGAGTCACCACGGCCAATCCTACGGGCGGGTCTTTTACAATGGAGCACTCGACGGTCGCAAGGGTGGCCTTTACGCTTCCTGGCACGGGGGCGGCATCCTTCTCTATGACTGGGTCAGCGATACCCCGAACGCGCAATGGGGACCGGGAAAACTGACCGGGCACACAACCTCGAATTGGACCGGGTTCAATTTTGCAGTTGACCGCAACGGAATGGCTTACGGTGGCCCTGGCGATCAGCCCCATGTCTACAAGATCAACCTCAACGTCGTTGGTGGTGACACCTTCGTGGGATCTGTTCCCAATGAGCCGCGCGGTGGCGCCAGGGTGATTGGCAATGACAGCGGTGACATCGAGGTCAATACCGAAGGCACCACGCTCTATCTCTGTGGATACATTATCGGCGGCCCGATAAGCGGCAAGAAGTGGTATGGCACAATGGACGTGGCCACGGGTATTTACACCCCGGTGGCGGACAACGCCAACCTGCCCGACGCCCTTGGGGCCCCGGACAGGTGTGGAAAGTTTACCTATATCGACCTGCGGGGGACGGGGCCCGTTGAGTCGCTCGCCATCACGGCGGTCAATCGCGATCGGGTGACCGGGGAAATGACGATCACCTGGAGTTCGAACCCGGGCCAGATCTACCTGGTCGAGTCCTCAATTGACCTGGCAGTTTGGCTGGAGGTTGATGACCGTGTCCTCAGCGGCGGGGTGTTCACCAACTTCACCTACGTGCCGGGTGCCGACCATCCGGTCAGGTTTTTTCTGAGGGCGCGGGAGCTCTAGGCGGAGCACATCATCAAGAAGCGGAGGAAATGAGGTCGGGGCGGTGTGCGATGGCGCATTGGCACGAACAGGGCGAGAAATCGGGTGGTGATGAGGGCAGCAGACTTAGTCACTTCCCTCCAGGGCCACCCACGCGCGGTTCTGGTAGCTGCATTTGCAACCGGAGGACGCGTCCGGCACGAGAACCAATCCCCCGACCGGCAGGGCATTGATCCAGCACCCGGGGCGGAGTCCGCCATAGTTCTCGGTGCCGACTTTACGAGTTAGATCGTAGTAGCCGAGCGTGCCCGACCGGAAGACGAGAAGATTGCGCGATCCTGCCACTTGCCCGCATCCGTAAGATTTGGGCACGTTCATCGCTACCGGCTTCCCGGAAACCAGGTCGAGGGCCGCCGGGTGAGCTATGATCGTATCGTAGTTGATCAAGGGGCGGGTGGAGTAGTTGGTCGTTCTCTCCCACAATCGGTCTCCGACTCCCGCACGGAAGGCTGCGATGCGGCCACCAGTTTCCGAGGGAAGGCGGAACCTGGTGGGCTGATAAAACATCAAGAGAGTGTCGTGACGTTCGCTGAAGGCCAGGGTTGTACCGAAGATGTCGTCATCGGATTCCCAGAGCTTTTCGCCCGTCTTCGCGCTAAAAGTGAAGAGCTTTCCGGTCGGATGCCCGGATGACTTCTTGCCTGGCGGGCCCGTGAGCAGGTCCCCCGGCGCAACCGCCCGGTCGATCAAGTGCACCCGGCCGGCGCCAATCGCGATCGCGTTGTGACGGATGGATTCCTTTGCATCGTATCGCCACAGCAACTTCCCGGTCCCGGCCTCGAGTGCAAAAAAGGAGCTCGATTCCGAAAACTGCTGACCCATTTCCTTGTCCGCACGGATATAGGCGTGACGCACGATATGCTCTTCGTTTGCCGCCGAGCCATAGAGCACGCCATCCTCAAAGGCCACATAGCCCCAGGCCGCGACAGTTCCGTCTGGGCTCTTCGGCGTCCCATAGGTCGCCACAAGCTTCCCGGTCGCGGCCTCGATCCGAAAGCACTCGGTGCCATTGCGAAGAAAAACATTGCCGCCCCCGATGCAGAAATTGCTCCCAGTCACCGCAGTGCCGGCAAGGTGATCGGCATTGTAGGCGGCGAGCACGCCCTTCTGCTCAAAACGCCAGAGCGGCAGCCCATTATAGGCATCCACTGCGATCAGTTCGTCGAGCCCTTCCACGATCAGCCGCCCCTCGTGGAAAAGCGGAGACGGCCCACGACCGTGGCGCTGCGGAAGACTGAGATCGATGTCCCGAAACCAGACCGCCGTCAACGGCCCCTTGATCGAGTCCGTCGAGCAGAGAGTGTTGGCCGGATTGGAATATTGATGCGTCCACTCACCGGCATTCGCGAGCGCACCCCGAGTGTGAACAGACATTGCACCCGGGCGGCCCAAACACACCACCCCCCCGAACGGTCGCTGCAGACGCTGCGCCTCGGAGGCATTCACCACCTCTGCCCCCGCCTCGAGGGATGTGCTGGAGACCACCAGATTGGCAAAGTACTTCGGGAAGGACGACTTGGAAGGATCGCCCACATGCACGCTCACCCGTGCCCCCAGGAAACCGGCGGAATCGAGATTCTTGCGCGCCAGGGCGGCCTTGGCTGGATCGGGATCGATCGCAACTACCAGAAGATCGGATTGCCTCGCCAGTTCATAAGCCAGGCGCCCATCGCCACAGCCAAGATCCACACAGTAGCCCGCGGTGATTCCAGTTCGCTTGAGGATCTCGGCGGCCGCCTGCGAGATCGCCTCATTCTCGCCGTAGGGTGCATCGACCGATTCTGACCGATGAAGGACTGGTTCGCCGTTCTTGGCAGCGAAGCAATGCACCGCTCCACTGGCGGTGCTCACAAACAAGCGGCCGTCCGAAACGGCCAGCCCATGAGCCACGTCGTCGACTTCGGCGGACCAGATCGATTCCCCATTCTTTGCCTTCACTATCGCTATTTGGTTCCCGCCACTCGTCACGACCGCGTCGCCGGCCGCAATCAGGGCCGTCCCGGCCGGAATCCCTTTCAACTCCCAGAGGTTCTGCCGCGTGGGCACCTTAATTACGTTTCCCTTGCGATCTTTCTGCTCCTTCATCACCACCCCCAACCCCTGCAGCCGATTCTCCGATCCCTGCACCACTCCCCCGGGAATGGTGGCCACGGTCGCCGGAGTGCGACTGCCAAGCAGCGATCCCACCTTCGTCCAGTAGGTATAACCTCCGTTATAAATCAACTCCCCCGCCAGCATGGCTGAGGTGCCGCCTCGTTGGCCGTTCTTTTGCAAATGGTAGTAATCGAACTTGCCGGTGGCCCGGTTGAACGCGGCCGGGACCGCGCGCCCGGTTGGCACGAACAAGCGTTCGTCGTTGGCCAGGAGATATCCCTGCGCCGACACGCCACTCTTCGCGTTGGCTCCACCGTGGGGCTGCGGCATGTCGATCTCCCCGGAGCTGTCATTGGTCCACAGGAGCTTTCCAGCACCCAAATCCAGCGCTCGTATGAAAACACCCTCTGATTGCCAAATGCCGGCCGCCCAGTAGAGCACCCCATGTTGAATCACCGGTCCTCCGCGCGCGGGCCACTTGGAGATCATCTGAGAGTTCCCGAGCACGCGATCCTCACGCGGCCCGCCCCGCCAGCGCTTGATCAAGGTGCCCTCCCGCAGGTTGAGGCAGTAGAGATGGCCGTCATCGCTAACCACAAAGAGTTGATTCTTCCATGCCACCGGCGCAAATCGCACCGGCCCTTCCGTGAAGAATCTCCACTTGAGCACACCGGTCGCAGCATCAAGCGCGCTCACCGTTCCATCGGCAGAGCTCCCAAAGAAGACCATCCCGCCAGCAACGGCAACGTGATTCACTCGATCAAACTTCATGCGGTCGTCGCGCGGCCAGGCCGAGCGCGGCGCGTGCCGCGGCGTCCACGACCAGGAAAGCGCCAGCTTCTCCGGAAGGGCGTCCTTGGTGTAGCCGCTCCGCGCAGAGTCCGCCCGCCAGGTCGTCCAGTCCGATCCTCTTCCTGACAAGACTCCCGCAAGGATGATAACGGGCACCGTAGCTAGTATTCTCACTCTTTTGATCCTCTCATCGTTTTTGGATCGACCCAAACGAGAAGATCCGCCTCCGGTTCTATCAGCGGGTGAGGACATCGCAAGCTCCCACCATTCCGAACTCCCAATCCGAAACTGGTGGCGGACGACCAGATTTTGACCGAGTTCATCTCCAGGCGCAGGGGACAAGGCCACCTTCTTCCGGCTCAGCCCGAACAATCATTTTCCTGCACCCTGATATCACGATGCTAAAGACGGAACCAGATATTATCGCTCCGAGGGGGCCCAGGAATGGGAGCAGGTCAAGGTTGCAGGTTTTGACAGTTACTCGGTATCGGTTGATGCCGATTCGCGCCTGACGGATTTGCCCACAACAACACCAGCCTTGATCTTCGCGCGACCGGATTTGCAAATCGATTCTGTGCAAACCTGCCAGCTTACATCCGCCACCAGCTTGAGCTTCGAGTCAGGCTCGGCATCTCTGGAAACGAGAATCGTTGCCAACACTGTGGCAGTTCCTTCATAGGTTGCCTGAGCCTCATCTCCGTTCTCAACAGACAGAGGTTCTGGCCATTGCACGTTCTTGAGCGATGTGCCAGCAGGCAGTGTCCATTCGATCTTGGTGGGCAGGTAAGAGTCCCTCTTCTCCGCCCCGTAGATGTGCCAGCCGTCGGCCACCTGAAAACTGACAGCCACCTGGAACTCCTGCTCGGGTGCGACGGACGTGTGACTGGTCAACGTCCGAAGCGTCACCTCTGGCGTTCGATTTGCCGGATCGACGGAAAGCACGGCCGCTGCGAGGTCTCTTTCGCTCTTCGGTAACTGGCGATAGAACCAGACCCAGCCATGAGCCTTGGAACCAGTTGTCCTGAACGGCCTGAGTTTCTTGTACAGTTCGTCGAGTGGGCGTCGCTGTTCCGTCTGTCTCGCCTTGATCTTTTTGACTTGCTCAAGATCCCCGGCCTTTTTTGCCGCCCAGTACAATTTGTTGAGGCGATTTACTTCTGAGTAATACGTCTTGTTCCCCGTCTCCTTGACCTCTTTTTCCAGAGCCTCTTTTTCTTTGATTTCTTGGTCCGTCAGCGGAGGTCGCGTGTTGTAAGTGCAGGATGTGAAATCGCCCAGCAGGATGTCGAGCAAGCCATCGTTGTCGTAATCGACAATATGAACTTTTGCCCGGCCTCCGTGCGTTGCGGGGACATCGCCCTCCCTGATCTCCGGAAATCCAGAATCCTTCAACAACTTTCGCCCCGACGAGAACTTCGGCTTGTCGTCTGCTCCAACATTGCGATGCCAGACGATGTGACCTCGTCCAGATCCGACCACCAGATCCCGCCGGCCATCGCCGTCCCAATCGGCGTAGGTTGCGTTGAAACCTGCAATCGATGCAGCCCCTTCCTCCATGGGAAGCGATTGAGCTACCGCGTCAAATTTCGGTGAACTTCGAGTGCCAACATTCTCGCGCCACGTTACTTTCCCGATGCGTGTGGCGCAAACCAGATCCAGGTCCCCGTCGGAGTCCATATCAAGCAGCTCGGTCGTGCAGCAGTAGCCTCCCTCAAGAGGTTTGCCGTCCTTGTCCTTCAGGAGTTTCGCTTTGGCAAATTGTCCCTGACCAAGCCCGCGAAAGAGATAAATGTCTTCGTAGATCGAGCCGGTAATGACGTCATCAATTCCGTCCGCGTCGTAGTCCACAAACTGTGGACAGAAGGTGCTGCATCATGTGCTGGGAACCGATGCGTTTTCTTCGCCACCTTGCAGGTACTTGAAACTGCCATACCGGGGCGAGACGTTGGTTCCTTTGTTCAGGTAGATTCGCAGGCGGGCATTGACAACTGAATTGTCGGTGGTTGTTTCACCCCGAAAGACACCGGAACCAAACTCCCCGACAAGCAAGTCTCGCTTGCCGTCGCCATCAAAGTCGTAAACATAAGGCGAAGCGTGCCCCGTTGTGACGTCGATCGGCTTGTCCCCGGCCACCAACCTCTCGCCCTGTGCGAAGCGGTAGTTGGAATCCACGGGCACCTCGGCACCGCGCTGGGCAAATGTCGAGCAGGGTGCCGCAATGCAAATCACGGTAAAACTAACGGCACTCAAGCAAGACAGCCGTTTCATCAATTTAGACCTCAAGTAAAACAGGAATGTGGATTGCCTGCCCTTGTTAGGCGAGTTCCCAGCCCTTGTCGATGCTCAACGGCACGGCGTCCCATCGTTTAACGGAATAGTGACGGGTTCACCCGCCGGCTAAGGAGGCAAGACCGCCTTCTTCCGGTTCAGCGTGGAGTGGCCCCACCCCTTTTTCCTGCGCCCATGATACATGGATGTGGATACTCTTTAACTCTGCGCCTAGTGCCCCGGGCTGGACGGTCGGGGATCATGGCATCCAGGTTGCCCTCTGCCTTTACCCGATGGGCACGGTCAAGGGCAGGCTAACCATGCACATGGACTATACCGAGGAGATCAGCGAGAAGGGCAGCTGGCCCGATGGGCATGGGTTTGCTGCAACCGCCAGGAAGTGAAGTCCGCTCATCATTCGGTCAGCTTGCCTGTGATGAGGATGAAGCCTCTCGTGTCCGAGGTGTTGAGATCAAAGCTCTTCTTTCCGTCATCCCCGAGCTGGAGAAAACCGAAGCGCTGCCAGTCTCCAAGGTTGTTTGAGGTGGCGAATGGGTAAGCCATTCCCGGTTCCCCGCTGACACTGAAGCGGAGCAGGCCACCGCCCGGAGAAATCACCTCAAGGGAGTGCCCGGCGAATTCTGGCGGGACCACCCATCCCGTGTAGGTATTGGAGGTAACTGAACCGCCTGGATTGCTCAACTCGAAGGTGGCTGTTGCCGCTGTTTCATTCGTCGACCAGTTCAAGGTATAGGACTGGTTGCTGTGCGTATAGACAAGGGAGTGGCCGTTCTCCCCCTGCGCTTCATAACCTATTATTTCCGCGCCCCTTAGCGGGGTCGTTGCAGGACGGACTCCCCTTGTGCCCGGCTGTGGCTCAATCTGCCCGCCTTCGACAGTAATCACTCCGCGCAACCCACCGTTGATATAGGGGTAGGTCAAGGATGCGTGGTAGTGGTAGCCGGGGCCGAAATGCCCGTTGTATTCATCCACCCCGACCACTTCCGAGCCGTCGGGTTCCTTCAGCCCGTAGATAGGGTATCCGTCCAATGCGTATGCGATCGGGGCGGCGTCGCCGACAATCTCCTGAAGGTGCAGCGGGGCGGCATGATAATGGTAGTC
>Ga0310120_10000890_pt1 | contig 23014 bp, 18 predicted proteins | sample CB27_AW_983_MG_FD_203506 | JGI IMG/M metagenome (GOLD analysis project Ga0310120, IMG submission 203506) | Marine microbial communities from Western Arctic Ocean, Canada - CB27_AW_983 | ecosystem: Environmental > Aquatic > Marine > Oceanic | place: Canada: Western Arctic Ocean | collected...
AGCGCGCAATAGCGATCGATCTCGCGGCGACCAGCTCGGCTCTTCCGGCCCGTTGGCGATGGCGCCCAACTCCTTTGGCTCGAGACCGGCGGCGAGTCCGTACTCTACGTGGTGTCCCCACTCGAAGGCCGATCGACAATTGAGCGAGGTGCGCAGCGCCAGTAGCTCAGAGTCGCGCCTTTCCAGCACCCCGCGCGTTGCCAACGTCGCGGTAAAGCCTAGAAACGACGGAAGCAGCGCCGGATGGTGGGCGATCGTATAGAGGATGTTTGGGGGACCTTTACCCGTGGCGGAATCTGCGGCGGGCTGGAGCCCCTCAAGGATCTCGCGAACCGGTTCACTCCAATGGTCCGGCGAGGCGGCGCCGAGTCGAGATTTCATGAGCATCCTCCCGATTTCACGTTTAGCGCGTTTCAGAGATTGTCTGCTAGATCACCACTCATACGGGCCTTCAAACTTGCTCTCCCCCAATTGCTGGTGGCGAGTTCGGGTCTGCGGCTGAGTCTTTGTGGGTGGCACGAGGAGGCGCTCCGAATGTGACGATGTAGCCATCTACATCGACAATGACGATTTCCTCCAGGCCATAAAACGCGACGGCGGGTTCCTGGATGATGTTGGCTCCCCGCCGTTTGAATTCTTCGTAGAGGCCGGCTATTTCGGGAACGTAAAGATACGCGCCCAGAGCATTGGGAGGGGTTCCGGGCTCGGCTGGCTGATTGCTTCGGGCGCGTCCCAGGTGAATCTGGATTCCGCCACGGCGGACGAAGGCGTAGATCGCTCCTTCGTCACCGGCGCCATCGATAATGGACTCTTCGGGGCAATCGAAGCCGAGCCTGTCACGGTAGTAGGCCGCTGCGGTGCGCACGTCCCGCACGCGAAGAACGGGGGCAACCTCCCAATTCGCGGTCTCCGTCATTTTGTCCTCCTTGCCTAGCTGAGGGTACAGTATAGAAAGGGGGCAGGGCGGCGGCCGCATCTTTGGCCTTTATGCTTGTGTCCACCGCGTTCCTCAAGGAGAACCTGTAAATGACCTGGAGCGACGAACAAAAACAAACGTTTGAGTTGAACCGTCTTTCGTGGGATGAACGGGTCGAGGCGCACTGGGCGTCGGATATGTATCGCCGTCACGCGGCCGACCTGCGGGGCGGGCGGCCGTGCCTTGCGGAGCACATCGTCCGCGATGTGGGCGACGTGGCGGGCAAGACGCTGGCCCACCTACAGTGCCACATGGGGATGGAGACTTTGTCGTGGGCGTTGCTCGGCGCCGACGTGGCGGGGCTGGACTTTTCCCAACCCGCCATCGAAAAGGCCGAACTCCTGCGTGGAGAACTGAAGCTCGACGCCCACTTCGTTTGCGCGAACGTATACGACGCCCGCGAAGCCCTTGGGCGCACGTTCGACATCGTGTTCATCTCGGTCGGAGCCGTGTGCTGGCTCCCGGATATCGACCGTTGGGCCCAAGTCGTCGGCAGCCTGCTGGAGCCCGGCGGGCGGCTGTATATGAACGAGGCGCATCCGTTCGCCGACGTCTTCGATGATCACCCGGACGAGCCAGGCATCGTGGTGAAGTACCCTTATCTCGACCAGGGCGGGCTGGTTTTCGACTCCCCCGGTACGTACGCGGACCCTGACGCGCAGTTCCAACACACCAAAACGGTTGATCATATACACACGATCGGATCGACCCTCAACGCGCTGATCCGCGCCGGACTGGTGATCGATCACTTCGGCGAATCCGCCCGCTGCGTTTGGCCGCGCTTCAAGGTCATGGAACAGAACGGCCCCGACGACTGGTCCCTGCCTGGCCCTGTTCTGAACAAGTTGCCCAACATGTACACACTGATGGCACACAAAGCATGAAGCAGTGTCAGAAACTGTCCGACTTGTTCTTCCGATCCCACTGACGAGCCTCGTCTTGGATTTGCTCGGGGGGGGGTAAGAGTAGGAGAATTTTCTTTGTCGGCCGACCTTCTCGCCCTCATGCGTTGGCGACATTCTCTTCGCTCGAGAACGGTGCGGGGATTGCCCATCGTTGAAAAACCTTTTTTGATTTCTTTTGGCTCCGGCGTGTTGCGTCCAGTTGGAATTTCTTGACATTGTCTCACCCGGTATTCACACTCGAAATGAAAACTCAGTGATCCTCTAGTTTTACTGGGAGAGAGTTGATGAACTTTGCTGGAAATCGCGCGCTGAGTGACAAGAGGAACTTGCGATCCGGAATCTTGTTCTTGGCACTGATTCCGGCCTGTCTTCTGGCCTCGGGCGCCCATGCCCAGCTGACTTACATCGACCAATATGCCACGGGCACGGTCGAGGGCGTGACCTGCTCCGACGGGACGTGCTCCCAGGGCACTTTCTTCTCGGCCTCGATGCCCGCCTCGATTTGGGCAGGCCTGAACTATCAGAGTCCTGGAGCGCACCAGATACAATTTGGCACCACGTACGGGACTGGGGCGTTCAATCTCGAGATTACCCATGCGGTTCCGCAGCCAGGGCCGTCGACCACGATTTTTGAGGCCCGCTCGAATCTGAACGCGGCCTTCGATCTGGCGGTCCCTACACAGATTCACCTCGAGGCCAGCTCTCATGGCGCTATGGCCGGCAAGTCCGACCTCACGCTCTTTTGCGACGCAGCGACGAACTGCAGTTCTACGGTGCTCTATGAACAACTACTCGGTTCCGGAGGGAGTGCAGTTGTTCATTCGGCATCGATCGACGTCGAGCCGGGGCGCTACCGGGTAGGAATCTCTCACGCTATGGGGTCTTCGGGCGACGGCTCGATTGTTGCGATGATCTCGGTCGGCGCGGTACAGGTACCGGCGCTGGGGCCCATGGGCACTCTGCTGCTTGTGGCGGCGGGAGGGCTCACACTCGGACATGCAGCCCGCCGTCGGAGCGGATAAAGCGCTCGGAATCGGGAACTTGCCGAGCTGACTTGGTCCGGCACTCCATTGGAAGCCTCTACTCGCCGATATAAGGGGTGTAGAATGGGTCGGACTTCCTATTCGTTCGGGCTGCCAAGAGGGATCCATGCCGATACGCGCGATCATCTTCGACTGTGACGGGACACTCGTCGATAGCGAGACCCTGGCCAACCGTGTACTGGTTGAGTACGCGGCCGAGTTCGGTCTAATGCTTTCTCTCGAGGAGGCCATGGTGCGTTTTGTCGGCTCTAAGATGGACGACTGCGTCGCGGACATGGAGAACCAGTTGGGCAAGGCGCTTCCGGAGCACTTTGTCCCTGAGTTTCGGCGCCGGATGGAAAGGGTTTTCGAGACAGAGCTCGAGCCGCTTCCAGGTGCTCACGCGCTTCTCGCCCGACTGGAGCATCCCCTCGCCGTCGCGTCCAGCGGACCACGCGCGAAGATCGAGCTGAGCCTGGGTGTGACTGGTCTGCGCCCCTTCTTTTCAGACGATCTCATCTTCAGCGCCTACGAGATTGGGCACTGGAAGCCAGACCCCGAAATTTTCCTGTGCGCTGCCGATGCTCTCTCGGTCGATCCCGCCGAGTGCCTAGTCGTGGAGGACAGCGTGCCCGGCATCCGCGGAGGCGTTGCGGCGGGCATGCCCACCATCGCTTTCAGGCAAGGCGAAGGGCAAGCACTTGAGCTCGGTGCTGTAGCAGTTCTGGATTCCCTCACGGACCTTCCAGACGTAATCGCCCACTTGTAGCCTCGTTTTACTGCCAGCCGAAGGCTCATTATCAAGCGGCGGGGGTCGGAATCACTTGGGTCAACAACGGGTCAGCGGATAGGAATTTCAAAGGCCCATTTTACACCCTGGGACATGTCCGGTAGAGGTTTAGCGGTTAAAGAGGGGACACAGGGGTTCTCGACGGAGGCTGGGGCCCGGTTGTCGGCGGCAATTGGTTGGGGGAGGATGCCTGGGACGGGCATTGAACTCCGCTGTCTCAGCCAACTGCCGCCGGAACTCGGTCCTGATTTCCTTTCTTTGGATGTGTTGGGATAGGTTCTCGACGGGATCGAATTCCAAAGCGAGTATCGATAGAGCCCGAGGGGGACATGCCAGCCAGGGAGAAGGTCCGGCCAGCATGTCCTCGGGCCGCCGAGGCCCGACTTACAGGCCGTCTGCTGAGTCCGTCATACTCTGATGTGGGAAGGGAAGATGAATCCATTGAGTACCTTATACGCAACATCCTCTTCTTTTATGCCACACGGTCATTAAGGTAGAATGAATTATCGTTACGGATGCGAATGAACTCCAGCCGGGATACCCTGAAATCGCCCTAAGGTATAAAATCAATCTGACGTACAGTATTTGCCTAACCGGGTGTTGGGCAACCCACCAGCACAAGCGCGCGTTTGCTCGGCTTTAGCCGCTCGCTGCTTGGGGCCTCTGCGGTGAAGAGAATTTCGGCTGGCCATTCCGACCCATGCACCCGACCCACGCGACGGCCCCCCCCCTCCCCCCCTGGGGATTTAACGTAACGCCCTTGCCCGGACGTTGTGCCAAAAGCCAGCTTGAATGTCCTATCCCCCTGCGGATATTCGGCTTGGATGAGGAAGAGACTTGTAGGGCGCGGCATCACACTTGTTGGGCACGTCCGGAGCAAGCATGAAAGGTCCGACTTCCGGTGTACCAACGACCGCGAGTGGCGAACAGTTCCCGCCGATGTGCCGGGAGGTGAAGGCTGCCCAAATTGTCGGGTCGGCCAGAAGGATGCAGAAGAGATCGAGCAGGCGGGCGGAGCAGGCGTTCCGTGACCTGATTTCAGAGATGTACCACGAGATCGCCATGATGGAGAGGAAAAAGAAAGACCTCCAGTCGACTTCATCCACTTGACGACCCACTAGACCTGGCGCTTCGCGGGAGCGGACATTCAAGCTGTCTTCTGGCACAGCGTCCGAGCCTGGGCGTTAGGTTAAATCCCTACGGGGGGTCCCGTCGCGGGCCTGATGCCTTCAGCCCATGGGTATAAAATGGACAACGTCCACGCGTCGCGGTTCCTGCGCATTTCGAAGAGCGTTTCGAGAAAAATTCGGAAATTTAAGTAGGGGGTGACCCAATTGATCGCGAACTCGCGACTGACTTCCTATCGAGCCAGAGAAACCCCTGGCCGGCAATCAACAAAGTTGGGAGCGTAAAATGAAAATTCGAACGACGACGCGGAAAGGGACCAATGTCCGCGGGGCACGAGGCCGTTGGGGTCCAGTACAACTGGGACACAGGCGGTAAGGAGCCAAATATTCGCCGGCCTCGCGATCGGTGAGGCCGGCGTTTTTCTCTGGAGGATCACTCTCTGCGGAGCAGACCCAGAGAACCACTCCCAGCGGGGGTGCCTAGCGTCGCTACCAGCCAGCGGTCGCGGCCAGCGGCAATTTCAAGCCCCGCGTTCTTTGCACGCATCGGTTAGGTTAGATTGTGTCGGGTGCTTTTCGGGTGCGTGATTCCCGGGCCCGATGTCGTTTGCCTCGAGGCGGATTCCGCCTTCGAAGTCCCAAGTTCTGCGCGTCTTGCTCCCCTCATGCGAAGCGACTCTCGTGACCCCGTTTTCCCAGACACTCAGAGCTCAGGAGGCAGAGGCCCGATCGCGGCACCTCGCGGCGGCGGGTGGCGTGCTTTGCGTCGGTCTCTTGCTTGGCTGGTTGGGTTGGTTTTTCTTTTCTGAGTTGACGCTGAAAGCCGTGAGCGCGTCGGCGCGTCTGGAAGCGTCGATCGAGCCATATCCTGTGGTGGCCCAGGCCTCAGGCAGGATTTCAGCTTCTCGGGTTGTGGTGGGTGCGACGGTGGAGGCGGGCCAGGTACTCGTCGAACTCGACACCCAGATGTTGGATCTGGAGATCACCGAGGCGAGGGTTCGACGCGACAGCCTGGCAGCGCAGATCGATGCGGGGCGGCAGGAATTGAGCGTTGCCAAGAGCGCGCTCGAACAGGCTCGGTTTGCAGCCACCGCAACCCGGGGCGCCGCCGAGGCTCGGGCCACCGCGGCCGCAGCCGCGGCCTCATTCGCTGAGGGCGAAGTTCCAAGGATGAGAAAACTCCGGGTGGCTGGAAGCGTCTCGCAGACCCAACTCGAACGGGCCAAGTCAAAGGCGGCGACGCTCCGCGCACTCGCCACAGCCGAAAGTCGAGAATCCGAACGCGCCAAATGGGCGGAGGGGAGAGGGCTGAGTGACCGTGCCGCCGCGGTGGCGGTTCGCGAGAGTGCTTTGGTGGGAATGGAAGGCGCGCTGGAGGAGAGCAAGGTCATCCTCGAGAGACTCGCCCTCGATCGGGAGCGGCATGTCATCCAAGCTCCGATTGCGGGCCGATTGGGAGAGGTGGATCCGCCGAGCCCCGGGGCGCAGCTTCGCGCGGGCGAACGCGTTGCGGTCGTCGTTCCTGCGGGTCACCTGAAGCTGATCGCCGACTTTCCTCCCGAAGTTGCCGTCGGGCGCATCCGCCCGGGGCAACAGGCTTCGATGCGCCTGCATGGCTTTCCCTGGCTGCAGTACGGCGTGCTTCGAGCCGAGGTGACCGGGGTTGCGAGCGAGATCCGTAAGGGGCTGCTGCGGGTGGAGCTCTCGATCGACGGGCCACAGACGAGCGGTATCCCGCTCATTCACGGTTTGCCTGGAGACGTTGAGATCGAACTCGAACAGATCTCTCCCGCTTCGCTGACGCTTCGTGTCGCTGGACGAAGGGCTGCAAGCGGCACGGCCCAAGGCGCTGAATGAGACGCCGTCGGCGCCTGGTCCCGGAAGTCATTCAAGCCTCCGCAATGGATTGCGGGCCCGCGGCCCTGAAAGCCCTGATGGAGGGCTTCGGTCTCCCGGTGAGTTACGGGCGGCTCCGCGAGGCATGTCAAACCGACGTCGACGGAACGTCGATCACCACCCTCGAAGAAGTCGCAAACCGTCTCGGTTTGACGTGCGAAGAGATCGTGATTCCGCGCGACCACCTCTTTGTGGAAGAGGCGGGCGCACTCCCGGCGGTCGTCGTGATCCGTCATGCGAACGGCGAGACGCACTTCGTCGTGGTGTGGAGCGTTCACGGTCCGTTCGTGCAGATCATGGACCCCGCGGTCGGGCGACGCTGGATCCGTCGTCGCGAACTCATCGAGCAGCTCTATGTTCATGCGCTGCCGGTGCCCGCCGAGGAGTGGCGGGAATGGGCGGGAAGCGATGAGTTCATCAAGCCCTTGAGTCGGCAGCTCAAAGACGTCGGTGTCTCACCCGCGCCGCTCATCGAGACCGCGCTGGCCGATCCGGGATGGACCGCGTTGGGGGCACTCGATGCCGCGACGCGGATGGTGACCGCGATCGTGAGGAGTCAGGGCCTCGCGCGAGGTGACGAGGCGGCGGCGGTCATCAAACGCTTCGCCGAGGCTGCGGTCGCGCAGCTCGATGGAGCGCACGACGCGCTTACGATTCCCACCGAATACTGGTCGGTTCGGCCATCTGAATCCGATGCAGACGGCGTACCCCAGGTGATGCTCAGTGGGGCGGTGGTGGTGCGAGCGCTCGGGCGCGGAGAGGCGGCAACCGAAAGCCTTTCGCCCGAGCTAACCGCAGCCTTGCGCGAGCTTCCGCCCAGACCCCTGCGCGAACTGCTCGATCTACTGCGCCGCGACGGCCTCGGGACGCCGATGGTACTCGCCTCGGTCGTCGCGTTCGCGGCTGCGATTCCCCTTCTCGAGGCGCTGGTCTTTCGCGGTCTCATCGACATGGGAAGCGTGCTCGGTCTTCCCATCGAACGGTTTACAGCGGTGATGGCGCTCGCGGTGATGATGGTTGTCGGATTGGGCCTGAAGCTCCCGGTGGCGTGGAGTGTTGCGGGCCTGGGCCGTGCGCTGGAGGTTCGGCTGCGTTCGGCGTTTTACGAGAAGATTCCTCGCCTAGGCGACCGATACTTTCGCAGCCGTCTGGTCTCCGATATGGCGGAACGAAGTCACAGTGTGCATGAGCTTCGGATCCTTCCCGAACTCGGCGAGCGATTCCTGAGTGCATCGACTCGCATGGCGCTGACTACTGCCGGGATCATCTGGCTCGACCCGGCCGGGGCTGCCTTTGCCGTTGTTGCGGCACTGCTGTGCCTCGGGCTCCCGCTGATTTTTCATCCCCTGCTCTCCGAACAAGCACTGCGGGTGCGCGCTCATCTCGGCGGCCTGAGTCACTTCTACTTGGATGCGCTCTTGGGTCTTGCCCCGATTCGCGCGCACGGAGCGGGACGCGCCGTGCGCCGGGAGCACGAGGCACTCGTTGTCGAGTGGGGCCGCTCGGCCCTCAGCCTGCAGCGCTCTGCAGTCCTCGTCGAGGGCGCTTTGACCGCCGCCGGATTTGCGCTCGGCGTTGGATTGATTCTGATGCATGTCGGGCGCGGAGCCAGCGGTTCGACGCTGCTCCTGATTTACTGGGTCTTGAGTTTGCCAACGCTCGGAACCGAAGTGGCCGTTGTCTGTCGCCAGTACCCGTCGCTGCGAAGCGTCCTTCTCCGACTTCTGGAACCCCTGAGTGCCCCGGATGGCGAAGCAGAACCGAGGGCGGGCTCCAACGACGGCGTCGGTGCTCGTGAACCGGAGCCCGACGCGGAGGCACCGCACGACCGCAAGACGGCGAGCAAGGGCATGTCGATTCGCTTCGACGACGTGAGCGTGCGCGCCGCGGGCCTGGAGATTCTCGAGGATGTGAATCTGGAAATTCCGGCGGGACAGCATGTGGCCGTGGTCGGTCCTTCGGGTGCGGGCAAGTCCACGTTTGTCGGACTCATGTTGGGATGGCATTGGCCTGCCCAAGGGACGATCCACGTCGATGGGCAAGTGCTTGAGGGCGAGATGTTCGCAGCGGTGCGTCGCGCCTGTGCGTGGGTCGATCCCTCGGTTCAGGTCTGGGCGAGGCCACTGCTCGAGAACCTTCGCTACGGCGGCGCACGCGAGACCCCATTGGGGCCGACGCTCGAGGCGGCGGGTCTGATCGAGGTGCTGGAACAGCTGCCGGATGGCCTCCAAACCGATCTCGGCGAAGGCGGGGGGCTCGTGTCGGGTGGCGAAGGGCAGCGCGTTCGGTTGGGGCGAGCCCTGCTCCGAGAGGACAACCGACTGGTGCTTCTCGACGAGCCGTTCAGAGGTCTCGACCGCAGCCAGCGCAGCGTGTTGCTTCGTCGCGCCCGCACCTGGTGGTCCGACTCCACGCTGGTGTGTATCACGCATGACGTGCACGAGACGGCCGCCTTCGATCGGGTATTGGTGATCGAAGAGGGACGAATCGTGGAAGATGGCTCCCCCGGATCTCTTTCGTCGGACCCAAGCTCGCGATACCGGGCGCTACTCGATGCCGAGCGTGCCGTGGGAAGCAGCATGTGGTCCGGCGACAATTGGCTGCGGGTTCGACTCGAGGACGGAATACTCCACGAAGAAAATCGTGGCGACGCGGATGGCCCCGGGCCCGAGGAAGCAAGATGAACCGGTTTTCGGGGACAGCCTGGTCACGACGCCGCATGGGCGATGCATTGCTGGCACTCAGCCGGGCGGCGGGTCTGGCAGACGTGGAGGCGCAGTTCGGTGCGGTTCCCGACGACGCGCCGATCGGCGCTTGGATGGAGGTTGCAGCCGCGCGTCTCGGGCTGGAGGCCGAGCCCGTCAACACACCGTACCGAGAATTGGATTCGATGATTCGTTCCATGGGGCCCGGGCTCTTGGCCCTCCCGGAAGGCGGGGTGCTCGCGTTGCTGCGGACGCGCGGATCGCGCGCGCAGGTGATCGCCCCGGATCTCAGGCGCTGCTGGCTTCCCATTCGCGAGATTCGCGACGCGCTCGCAGCCGCAGTCGAAGCGGAGGCGCGGCCTGCGATTGCGACCGTTTTGAGCGAAGCGGGCGTACCGGAAACACGTCGAGAAGCGGCGCTGACCACGATCCTCGCAGAAGCGCTCGGCGGAAATCGCTGTGCGGGTGGCTGGTTGATCAGGCTACCGCCCGAGGCTCCAATGCGGAAACAGGCGCGGAGCGCCGGCCTTGACCGGTTGCTCGTGTGGCTCGTATCGTGCCACGCGGCGAATTATCTGCTCTTTATCGCGGCGTGGATCCTGATTGGGCGAGGCGCTTTGTCCGGTCGGCTCGAAGTCGGCTGGCTCGTGGCCTGGGGCTTGGCCTTAGCAACCCAGGTGCCGTTGAGTATGGCGGTTGTCTGGCTGCAGGGACGCTTCGCCCTCGGCACCAGTGCTCTGGTCAAGCGGCGCATGTTGCAAGGGGCCCTGAAGTTGACCCCGGACGAGACGCGCTCCGAGGGGGTCGGCCGATTCATCGGTCGGGTCAATGAAGCAGAGGCCTTTGAGGCCCTGGCGCTCGGGGGCGGTTTGGCCGGCGCCCTCGCGATCATCGAGTTGGTGTTGGCGGGTCTGATTCTTGGGGCGGGCGCGGGTGGCGCGCTCCACGTTGGTTTGTTGCTCGCCTGGCTCGTCATCACGGGGGGCCTCGTGGCGCGGTACTCCCGCCGCTATCGGGTCTGGACCGACGAGCGGATGCAGCTCACGCGCGCGCTCGTCGAGAAGATGGTGGGGCATCGAACCCGCCTGGCCCAAGAACGCCCCGAACAATGGCATGACCAAGAAGACCCGGCGCTGCGGCGTTATCTCGAACGATCGGCCGTGATGGACCGAGGGGAGGTCGGTCTGACGATGCTTGCGCCCTGTTGGCTCGTTGCTGGGGCGCTTGGGCTGGCTCCGGCGTTCGCCGCCGGAGCGGATCCGACCGGCATCGCCGTGGCGCTCGGCGGCATCTTGCTCGCGGAAAGCGCCCTTGCCGCCTTCACCGCTGGCCTGGTTCAGCTTGTCGGAGCGTTCACTGCCTGGAGACGGGTTCGTCCACTCTATGAGGCTGCGGCGCGGAGCGAAGTTGTCGGCGACCCGAACGTCGTCGTGCGCAACGATGGCCTTTTGCCGCGCGAGCAAACCGGCAGCGTCCTCTCGGCGCGCGAGCTGTCCTTTCGCTACCCGAGCCGCTCGGCTGCGATACTCGAACGCTGTACGCTGGAGATCGAGGACGGAGATCGTATCTTGCTCGAAGGGCCCTCTGGCGGTGGCAAGTCAACGATGGCGTCCCTCTTGGTCGGAATCCGGGAACCCGATCAGGGGCTGATCTTGGTCCGCGGACTCGACCGCTCCACGCTCGGCGAGGCGGGATGGCGCAGACGGGTCGTGACGGCGCCTCAGTTTCACGAGAATCACGTGCTGACGGGGACGTTTGCGTTCAACGTGCTGATGGGACATCGCTGGCCTGCGACGGCAGACGATCTGGCCCAAGTGGAGACGCTTTGCCGCGAACTGGGTCTCGGAGATCTACTGGATCGAATGCCATCCGGGCTCCTGCAGATGGTCGGGGACACCGGCTGGCAGCTCTCCCATGGCGAGCGAAGCCGTCTCTTCATTGCACGCGCGTTGATCCAGGAAGCGGATCTGGTCATCCTCGACGAGAGCTTTGCGGCACTCGACCCGGAAAACCTTCGGCGCGCAATGAAATGCGTGCAGGATCGGGCCAACGCGCTACTGGTCATCGCGCATCCGTAGACGTGGGGTCAGGAAGGTCAGCGATGCGCCTGTTTATTGGAGAAGATGCTTCGAAAGCGGGTTGAGTGACGCGCGAGGGTCGTTCATCATTCACACACGAGACAAACGAGACACACGTTGCACAGAACGGCCATCCCCCCGGCCTGAGGCTGGGAATCAGGTCACAGAGTGCGTCCTTGAATTTTTCTTGACGAAGGGTGGAATCGAGCCATGGTGGATGTGAACGAAGTCGAGCTCACCCGGAATCAATGTTTCGTCACGCATGTGTACGAGGTTCAACTCGCGACGGGCAGCGAACTCGAACGACTCAACGCGCATCTGCTCAAGGAAATTCACGCGATTCGAGCGGGCGGAGAGCATGGCATCGAATACCCGGGGGCGGGCTGGCAGACCCCTCATGATTTGACGCAGCGGGAGGCCTTCGACGAAGTCTTCGAGGCCATCGGCGAGGTGATCCGCGAGTGTGCGGGGGCCGACGATATTCCCGAGGCGATTGCGCCCACCGTTACAGGCGCTTGGTCCAACATCGAGTCTCCGGGCGATTTCGTTCGTGTTCACATGCATCCGTGGAGTGTTTTCAGCGGCGTCTACTATGTCAAAAGCGAAGACAATTCCGGGGATCTCTTCTTGATGGATCCGAGGCCGGGTGCAGGCGCGCTCTACTGGCCGACCAACGAGGTGACCGAACGCGGTGCCATCAACATTCAGCCTCGCCCGGGTCGCTTGGTTCTTTTCCCTTCCTGGCTCGAGCACTACACGGATCCGAATCAATCGGACGACGAGCGGGTCTGCATTTCCTTCAATACGCACTTCGCGAAGGGCGAAGACGGCCTTCAGCAGTGGGGCCTGGTCTGACGAACGCATCGCTGCCCCCGGTGAATGTCCTATCCCCTTGCCCTCCTTAGCCCTGGAGTGGGCGTGTATGGCTAAGTGTGGAGAATGGGCCTTTGAACTTCCTATCCGCACACTCGTTGCGCGGTTGGATGGACGCTGCAAGTGTGTGCTTGTAAGATCATCATCGATGGATGAGTACGCTTTTGAAAGACCTGATGGGGCGGGATCAGGAACCCGCCGATCGGGTGGCAGCGCGGCGGCCGGTCCCGACTCACATCTTCGACTCCTCGGAGAGGGCGCCGCAGTCATCCTCTTCTATCTGGTTCTGGTCGTCTCGTTCATGTGGCCGCTCGTTCTTGATCCCTTCAATCAAGTCTTTCGGCCGAGTAATCTCGGAAGTGCCTCGGACCAGAATCTGATCATTTGGATTTTGGCCTGGGACTGGCACGCTCTGACGACCGCCCCCTTGTCGCTCTTCGATGCCAACATCTATCACCCTGCTCTAAACACGCTTGCAGGAAGCGAGCACCTGCTCGGGGTCGTGCCGCTGTCGGGACCCCTCTATGCGCTCACCGGGAATCCGGTTTTTGCCTACACCGCGACCCATGTGCTTACGCTGACGCTGTGTGGTGCAGCCATGTACGCGCTGCTGAGGCATTGGGGTGTGGTTAGAACGGGCGCACTCTTCGGAGGCTTCGTCTACGCCCTCTATCCGTCGCAGACGCATGGTGGTCCGGCTCTACAGATGATCTCGCGGCAATACCTGCCGCTGGTCCTGATCTTTCTCGACCTTACTTTGCAGAATGCCCGTGTCCGATCAGCGATCGCTCTGTCTGGGTTTCTGTTGTGGCACATGCTGTGTTCGGTGTATCTGGCGTTCATTGGGGCCAGCAGCTTGTTCGTGTATGGCTTCACTTTTTTCGCCATGAAGTGGCGTTCAATTTCGCTGCGTGGACTAGCGCTGGTGTTGGGCGCCGTCGGCGCCGCGGCTATGGTGCTCGTCTTGATTCACCTGCCGTATCTGGAACTCCGGGACAGCGGAGTCATCACCGATTACTTCGGTCACGAGGCGTTGAAAGGACTCTCGAGTGGGCCGTGGCGGGACTGGCTGTTGCCCCCCATTTCGTATCGCGCGTGGGGCTTCCAGACCGAGACCGGTCTGCGTTCTTATCTGGGCCTGCTCCCACTCCTGTCGGCCGGGTGCATTCTGGTCTGCCGGCGCCGCGAAACCGCATCATGGGCCGCTCCGGCCGCGTTCGCGATCTTACTCGGGGGATATTTGCTCGCCCTGGGCGCCTCGGTCGAGGTGCTGGGCCATTCAGTCACGCTTCCCTACGCCTATCTGGCTGAGTGGGTGCCGGGTTTTTCGTCCATGCGTGTGCCCAGCAGGTTCTCGATCGCGACGATGACAGGTCTAGCAGCGCTTGCCGGCATCGGGCTCGGACGGGCCGTCGCGCCACTCGAGGCTCGTGCCCACGGCAAATGGTTGGCCGCTGCCGTCTTGGCATTGATGCTCAGTGGTACAGCCGTCGAATACGATCTTCCTTTCACTCTGCCACAGGCAAAGCCCGTACCCGTCGGCGATGGGATTCCGCCGATCTACACCAAGCTGGCTGAGTTGCCTGAAGGACCATTGCTCGAGTATCCCTGGCACGGAGCACAGGGTTGGCACACGGCCGCGCAATCAGCTTCGTATATGTACTTCAGCACGTTTCATTGGAAACGTCTGCTGAACGGATACACGGGCTACCCGGCACCCAGCGCCCGCGTGACAGCCGGCTTGGTTCGAGCCTTACCCGGCGCACAGGCGCTCGAAATTCTCAAGCGGGCCACCGGTGTGCGATACATCCTGGTGCACGCCTCGAAGCTGCCCCCTGTGGAACGGTCGAAGTGGACGAACCCGGTGGGTCTGAAGCTCATCGAGCGGTCCGGAGCCGACTTTCTCTTCGAAGTGGCGGAGCCGGTGAATGCTGATCTCATCGACGTGATGCGCGAAGGCCCCCCGGCTGGCCATACCCTTCTGGGAACGCCGATCGAGATGATCTCGCTCGAGGAGAGGCGTGCCGATATCCGGTTTACGATTCCACCACGGCCTGAAATCAGGCCCGGGTCGGTGACGCTGATTCAGATCGAGGTGAAGAATGATTCGAACGTGCCCTGGCCCGCCTTTGCCGGGAACTCACCGCAACTGGTTTCCGTCGACCACCGGCTGCTCGATTTAGAAACTGGTTCGCGCGTATCGGCCGAATGGGCCGGGCCTCGTCCCGGACCGCTCCCGTATGACCTGCTCCCAGGTGAGAGCGTTCGGGTTGAGTTCATGCTGTCCGTACCGAGGGATGCCGGGAATAGCGTGCTAGAGGTGGGGTTGCAGCAGGACGGAGAGTGGTTCGAGGGCTCGGTGCTGCGTCGAACGATCAACATTCGCCCGCCCGATGGGGCCGGGGCCCGGACGGATCCGGCCCGTATCGCCCGCCACGGGGACTTAAGATAACGCTCATACTCGGCGTGGTGCCGGAAGGCAGCTTGAATGTCCTATCCCCCTGCGGATAGGCATCCCAAAGGCCCATTCTACACCCTGGGCCATGTCCGGTGCCGGTAAAGAGGGGACACAGGGGTTCTCGATGGTAGGCTGGGGCCCGTCGGCGGACGCCCCGAGGGTCTCTCCTCATCTCTCTCGCGTGTTCTCCGACTATCTCCGATTGGCTCGAAATCCTCAGTTCGCGACGAGCGCGGGCATCGTCGCGCTGACTGCGGCGGCCGCGAGTGTCTACGCGTTTGGGCTCTCCATGTCGCTGGCCGTGGTTCTTGGCTGTTTCCTTCTATCTTCGGCGATCTACGGCGTGCAGTCTTGGCGCGAACGCCCGAGTAGCTAGGGGAGTACGAGGATCGATTCCGTATGACGCACGCGATCGAGAACGAGAACGTGCGGTCAGCCCGGGCGATGTATCGCGCAGATCTTGTTGCCGTCGGGATCCCGGAGCTAGGCAAGGTAGGCGCCGCTCGCGCGAAGTCCCAGAGGGTCTTCGCAGGTCGTGCCGGCATTCGCGATCCCCGCTGCATAGAACGCGTTCGCTTGCTCCGGCGAATCCACATTGAACCCGATGGTGCTGCCATTGCCGTGAGTTGCGGGCTCCCCGTTGATCGGAGTCGTAATTGCGAAGAAGCGCGCCGGACTCGTATAGGCATATCGGTTCTTGTTGGCGAAGCCCGGACCGATGCCCAGCGTGTCGAGCACGGCGTCGTAGAACTTCTTGGAAATCTCGAGATCATTCACACCGAGCATTACATGACTGAACACAGCCATCACCTCGTGCGTTCTCGGTATCGAGCGCGCCTAAAATTGGAGAAACCCACTCTGGGTACTGACGCCTTTGGCTATCCGAACGTCAGCCCAGTGTGATCGGGAGCGACCTCAGCCTTCGGACACCCATAATGCTCGGCTTGTGGCTCAGCGTGCCGGCATCGGCCGCGAGCGCGATGTGCTCCTTCTTCGCCAAGAGCGCCTGAAGGGCAACGCGTGTCTCCATTCGAGCGAGCGCGGCGCCCAGGCAGAAGTGTTTTCCGAGTCCGAAGCCGAGATGCGTCTTGATATTCGGTCGGTCTATCACGAAGCGATCCGGATCGGGAAATTCTGCCTCGTCTCGATTGGCTGAGCCCCAGAGTAGGGCCACCGTGCTGCCTTCCGGCAGCGGAACGCCGGCGACCTCGGTCGCGCGCGTCGTTCGCCGAAGATTCCCAATCGCGGGGCCGTCGAGTCGGATCGCCTCCTCAATGAAGGGACCGACCGAATCCGGGGCGTCGCGCAGTTTCGACCAGCCGTCTTGCATCTGGGCGGCATGTTGGATTGTCGCGCCGACTAGGCCGACCGTAGTCTCGATGCCGCCGACCACGAGTTGGAACAGGATTGCGACCGCCTCCCAATGTTCGAGCCCGCTTTTCTCGCTCCCCGCTTCTAGGACTGACCGAGCGAGATCTCCCATGATTTCCTCACCGGGATGGGCGAGTTCCTCTTGGAAGCGTTCATTGAGATAGGCCTGAAAGTTTTGTGTCTCCGCCCCGTCCTGTGCGCGCTCTTCCGCGGTCGCGGCCCCCCCCGACATGCGCATCGCATGGTCGGTCCACGCCTGGAGCTTCGGACAGTCTTGGAGGGGCAGGCCGAGCAGGCGCGTCATGAGCTCCAGGGGGAGAGGGACCGCGAGGGCCTCGATTATATCGACTTCGGAAGCGTCGCCGATGTCCGCGACACAGCGCTCGGCGATCTCCATGGCCAGATTCGACATGCGCTCCATTCGCGACGGCGAGAAGGGTCGACCGACGGCACGACGATGGCGCGTGTGCATGTCGCCATCGGAGACGCCTAATACGCGGGATTGGGGTCGACCGACGAGTTCGGTCTTCTGGAGTCGCGCACGTCCAGAATCGTCGCGCTGGACGACCGCGAGCAGTTCAGAAGAGAACGTCTCGAAGTCCCGGCTCACTTCGATGAGGTCCGCGTATCGGCTGATCGTGAAGTAGCCGGCATCCGGGACCTCCCAGACGGGGGCCTCCTTTCGAAGCCAGGCCCAGAAGGGAAAGGGATTCTCGATGATTTCGGGAGCTACGGGGTTCCACATATCAGTCTCCTGGCCCGGTTACATCACGGTCTTAAGAACGGCGCAAGCAGTGTCTAAGCGCGAGGTCTCGTGGCGGATAGGAATTTCAAAGGCCCATTCTACACCATGGGCCATGTCCGGTAGAGGTTAAAGAGGGGACACCGGGGTTCTCGACGGCAGGCCGAGTGGCTGATGCGAAGTCGGGATTCCTGGCCTCCTTTACCAGTGCCCCCCCTTTTTGGTGGTGGCCGGCGGGCTGGCTGGCCTGGGCGTGCTGGGCTGGGTCGCCGCCCGCATGCCGGAACTGCGCGATTGCCAATCCGCTGCGGAGCAGGTTCGTCGAGTGGCGGGCACCAGTGATGGAGGCGAAGAGTCCGCGGCCAGTTGGAAAGAGCACTTTTTCGCTCGGTGGGGGGATTGGGCGCTGGTCTGGTCTCGGGCTGACAACGGCGAGGTTCCTGCCCTGACCAGTCTGGAGTATCGTCCGTTATGCAGTCAAGCCTTGACCCCGGAGACCGAAATGGGAACGACTCATGATGCCCTGGAGAGGGCTGAACAGCGGAGTCAAAGGGACCGCCGGACGACTTCGCTGGAGCCCGGGCAAGAAGAAGCCAAGCCCGAGCCGGATGCTGCCGCGGCTGCAAGGTTCGTCGCCGATCACGGGGCGATCAAGAACAACGTGCTCGCCCTGGGCGCCGATGGACTCACCAAGAGGCTTCTCTTGATCAATACCCTCGAGGGGGGCGAATCCGCGGATTGCGCCCTCCGATTTGCTGCCTCCCTGACCGAGGATTCCGATCTCGAGGTGCTCGTCGTTGATCTGAATCCGTGGATGTTGAGCCTTCGCGAAGTCTTCAGGATCGATCACACGCATGGCTTGCTCGATCTTTTTTCCGAAGCCGGCGAGAAGGCTCCTACCATCGAAAAAGCTGGCCCGGGGAATCTCTATACAGCGAGGCTGGGCGGAGATCACGCCAGGCTCCCAGAGCTTCTCGAATCCGGTGGCTTCGATCGTTTCCTGGACTCCATAAACGAGAGGTTCGACTTTGTTATTTTGGACATGCCCGGGGGCGCCGGCTTCCAGGAGTGTCGCGCCCTCTGCGCCAAGGTCGACGCCGCGGCGCTGGTCCTGCAATCGGGTGCGAGCGCGGATCAGATTGCTCTCGGTGCGAAAAAGTACATCGAAAATCCAGCGGACAAACTGCTCGGGGTTATTGTCGACAAGGCGAAGGCCAATCGCCGAAAATACGTGAAAGTCGTGAGCACGGTGGTCGCGACCTGTCTCGTTTTCGGTCTCGGATTCCTGGTTGGGGATCTACGAATGGAGCCGGGGGCCGCGGCACCTGATCGCCTCGAAAGTGCTGCTGGGGCAGAAGCGGGTATCGATCCCCCGAGACGGGAAAGAGCCATCCCCCTGGCGCCACCGGCTCAGCCGGCAAGGGCAGAAGCGGCGAGGCCGCCCGTCCAGGAAGCACGGGCAGCGGCCGCCGCGAAGCCCGCGGGGCTTCGTTTGGGTGAAGAGACTCAAGTGAAAGAAGCCTTAGCAAAAGAAGCTCCCGTTGTAGAAGCCGGAGTCATAGAAGCCCGAGCCACGGAAGCCCGAGTCAAGGAAGCTGGACTTGGAGAAGGTCTGGTCGAAGAGGCTCCGGCGAAAGAGGCCCAGGCCCAGGCCACGGCGGGTCAAGCCGAAGAAGGGCGAGTACGCACGGTGGTCGTCTCGCAAGGGGATAATCTCTTCCGGATTATTCTTGGGGCCTATGGAACCTACAACGAGGGGCTGCTTCGCCGTGTTCTGGATGAGAATCCTGAGATTCCCAGCTCGAAAAAGATCCTTGTCGGTCGCACCATTCGGTTGCCCCGGGTCGATTGAGCGGGGAACCCGGCCGTCGGCTTGGCCGATGAGGAGACGCGGTCGAACCGCATCTCGCCCAGTGGGGGTGGCTGACGCGAGAACTGGAAGCGTTTCAGGAAGTTGGAGTCCAGGATGCCAGGGTGATTTTTCTAATCGGCGTAAATAAATCGACGTGGGTTACAAGGGCAGCACTTGGGCGTAGTGCCCGAGCGTCCGTTCGGGGTTGCTGTGCCCAAGTTGCCCGGCGACCGACTGAAGGTTCTTCCCTGCGCCCGTGTCCGAAACCCGTGCTGCTTGTCGGTGCCGATCGGTCGCTCTATGGTCTCGGGGATGGACGAAAATGACCTGATCCGCCGAGCCGAGGCGCTCGTTCCCGATCTCGCGGAGCGCGCCCAGGAAGCCGAGGCGCTCCGTGAAATACGCAAGTCCACAGTCGACGACCTGGTCGGGAACGGACTAACCCGGGCGCTTCAGCCCCGTGCGTTCGGTGGATCAGCGCTCGGTGTGTGGACTCACGTGCAGCTGACCTCCCGACTCGCTACCGGATGCGTGTCGACGGCGTGGTGTCAGTTCGTCTGGAGCGCGCACAACGCGATGCTCGCCTACTACCCCCAGGCGGCGCAGGAGGAGGTCTGGGAAAACTCCGAGACCTTGACCGCCGCTTCCCTCGTGCCCACTGGTAAGGCGAGCGCGGCCGACGGGGGCATTCGCCTTTCGGGGGAGTGGTCCTTCGCGTCGGGGTGCGACGCAGCGGATTGGCTCCTGCTCGGTAGCGTCGTCGCCGGCGGAACGAGCGAGGGCGGTTTGCTCCTGTGTTGCGTGCCGAAACGCGAAGTCGAAATCGTCGACAATTGGTACGTCGCCGGGCTGAAAGGCACAGGCAGCAAGAATGTCGTGGCGCAAGACGTATTCGTGCCCGCCCATCGCGCCCGGCCCTTTGAAGAGACACTGTTTGCGTGTCGCGATCTCGGGGTCGCCGTCATCGCGGGCCCCCTCCTAGGCGCTGCCGAGGCCGCCGTGGACCGCTTCCGCAAGCGCCTAACTGAGCGCGTGCTCATTACATCGTTGAATCGACAATCCCAGATGGGATCCGCAAAGAACCGACTCGCCGAATCCTCTGCCGAGGTGTATGCAGCACGACTCTTGTTGGAGCGGACCGCAGCCGACATCGACGCGCGCATTGCTGGCAACCAAGATCCGGGGCCTACATGGAACGCGCAAGTGGCGAGAGATACTGCCTTCGTCGCGCAACTCGCAACGCGCGCAACCCAAAGGGTCTTCGAGGCGAGCGGCGGCAGTGCATTGCAGGACAGCGAGCCGATCCAACGTATTTGGCGAGATGTCCACGCCGGCCACTCGCACGCGTATCTTGACTGGGACACGGCGGCAGAAGGCTGGTCGAACGCGATCTTGCAAGGCTAAGGCCTGCTGACTGAACATTAGGGCGAAGCGAGGTGACGAAGATCGAGGGTTCCGAAGATTTCCCTGCGCTCCGCAAGAAGTAGTTGCAGGGCGACGCTCGGCCGGCGATCACCAACCTCAACAGCGTCGAACACGTCGAGTTCGAGGGGCAGGACATCGCCGTCCTGCTGAGTGGTGACGACACGGCTGGGCAGATGGTTATCTGCGAAGTCGTCGGTCATCCGGGCGTTGGTGCAACGTCCCACCATCAAACGCGCGAGGAAGAGTACTGGTACATCCTTGAGGGCGCGGTGCGCGCGGATCACAGCCCGGATTTGCGACCTCTTTGATCGTCGGACGATTCTCTCGGCGTGGAGAAGACCACCCTCGGCGCTATTCGAAGCGATTGAGTGTATCTTCAAGGATCAGGATCAGGTGTTGGTAGCTAGTCCAGGAGCGTTCGAAACCGACCGGTGAGTTAGGCATGGTGAACTCATGAAAGACCTCTTCCCAGATTCTCCCCATGTTTCTTTCCACCACTGGAGACTCAGGAGCTTGGTTGAGCGTACTTAGATAGAGGGACCAAGTTTGGGTTTGGGGGTCTCCTCCGAACGATGCATTGAGCAACTTCGCCCCAGCGATCATCTGAACCACGCGACTGGCGCCGAGCCGCGGGAAGCAAAGGGCCATGAAAAAAACGGCAACTGAAACGGGACTGGCGCTCCTCGTCTTCGCGGCGGTAGTGGGCCTGACCGCTTACCCGCCCGTTGCGGTGCTGTTGGAAATGGGCCTGGAGGGGGCCTTTCGTTTCCTCGCCCCCGACAGTCTCTACTACCTCGCCATCGCGAATCAGTCCGTTGACTCGCCCTTTTTCACCTTCGATGGAACCCATCCCACGAACGGTTTCCACCCCCTTTGGCTCTTCTTCATGGAGAGATGCTTCGCCCTCTTCTCTATTGGAAGCGGCGATCAGATTTTCTTCGTTGTCGTGTCCGGCATCGTTTTTATTTCGCTGGGTAGCGGTCTCTTTGCTCTTGCGCTGCTCGCTATGACGCGCAGGCCAGCTCTGGCCCTCATCGGGGCCGTGCCCGGCGTCTTCTATCTCGTGGTTCCCCGGTTCCACCCGCACCATTTTTCCCAGTGGTCCTTCGTGAACGGGATGGAGACGTCGCTGTCCGTATTTCTCTACGGGTTGCTCGTCTACGGACTCTTCAATCGGGGGTGGCTCCGCCCACCTGCGAGCGGGAAGACGATCGCGGGTCTCTCGGCGATTCTCTCGCTGATGGTTCTCGCCCGGCTGGATGATGTATTCATCCTCTTGCCTTTCGCCTTCTACATTGCTCTCTCATCGGGCTCGAGGCGCGACGCCGCCCGGCGGGTCGCGATCTATTTTGCCATCCCGGTTCTGGCGATCGCCGCATACCTGGCCTTCAACCTTTCCTACGCGGAGTCTGCTCTGCCATCGAGCGGTGCGGCGAAGTTCCGGCCGCTCTGGGCCTTGGCTCGAAATGGCTATGCCTTGCTCACGACCCTATTCCCCTTCGTCGATCTCTTTGGCCGAGGAAATGTCGCGTGGAGCGGCGAAGCCTGGCGGATGAGCCAGATGCTGATTCCCGCGCTCGCCGGGCTTTGGTGGCTTGCGACGCGACCCATGGCCCTTGAGCCGAGCGCGGGCGCGTCCCAGGGCTGGGAGAATGGCATGGTGGGCTTGCTCGCCGGCTACGTGGTTCTCAAATCGGGCTACAACTTCGCCATGGTCAGCCTCTGGGACCAGGGCGAGTGGTACTACCCGCTGACGATCATGACATTCAACCTGGTCGTCGCGCTTGCGCTTGCAAGGCTTCTCGATTCTCGCTGGTCCCTTGCCACGGGGAAGCAAAGCGAGAGCGAAAAGACAGCCCTGGGCGCTTTGCGGGCAAGATGGCCCCAGATCGGCGGATTGCCCCTGACCGGGCTCCTGGCCTTTTCATGGGTTCTGGTCAGCGCCAGTGGTTTTGCCGACGCGAAATTGTCGGGGCGCAAGATGGGCCAGAGTTACGCTTTCTGGGCCGAACGCGACGCCATCGCCGAAGAACTCACCGCGCGTTGTCCCGGCTGCGGCGTAGTCGCCTTCGAGGACGGACTCGTGTCGTACTCGCTGGAGAATATCTCCACGCTGAATGGCCTCGGCCTCGTGCTCGACGAAGAGGCGGCAATCGCCCAACAAGAAGGAAATCTATTGGGTCTTGCCTGGCAACGCGGCTATCGCTTCTTCGTGTCGGTCAGCTATGCCATGCCGGCGCAGGCCTATTCGAGTAGGGAGCAGCTGCGGGCTCATTTATCCCGAAACCCGCACCTCGCTCGCGAGCAACTGGACGCATGGCTCTTCGAGGTGGCCTATACGAACCCGGCGAGCGGCGCCTCATTCGTTGCCTTCGAACCTCGATAGGAAACGAGTTCGAGGGCGATCCATGCGCTGTGAGCAGCCCCGGTTGGTTATTCGCTGAAGGCCATGGACTGCTAGAACGCCGGCTGGGAAAAGCGCTCGGGCCAGGTGTGGGCCGCCTGCTCGGCATGCACCTCGTCGAAGACCGTCAGCAGCTTGGATGCGGTTCGCTCCCAAGTGAAATGGCGCGCGCGCTCGCTTCCGAGTTTGGCCAGCGCACCGGCGAAGCCCGGCGAGAACAGGGCTTGCTCCATGGACTTGGCCAGGGCGGCAGAGCTGTGCGGATCAGCGTAAAGGACGGCGTCGCCCCCCACCTCGCGGAAGATCGGGGTATCGGCTGCCACGGTGGGCAGGCCACTTCCCATGGCCTCGAGGAGGGGAATGCCGAAGGTCTCGAGGTAGGACGGAAAG
>Ga0310120_10000893_pt1 | contig 22932 bp, 18 predicted proteins | sample CB27_AW_983_MG_FD_203506 | JGI IMG/M metagenome (GOLD analysis project Ga0310120, IMG submission 203506) | Marine microbial communities from Western Arctic Ocean, Canada - CB27_AW_983 | ecosystem: Environmental > Aquatic > Marine > Oceanic | place: Canada: Western Arctic Ocean | collected...
GAGGGCCTCGAAACGGGCATCACCGAAGAGCAGCTGTGGCAGTTCAAGCTCCTCGGACTGAATTTCGAGAGCCAGGACAACTTCGACGTCGATCTCAATCGGCAGTACGAGTATCTCGATGCCGTTTGGGAAATCAGTGAAGGTGTCATGCTTCCGGTCGGCGCGTATTCGAACTGGGAGTGGGCAGTGTCGGCTCGGACAGCGGGCCAGAGGGTTGTGTCGGGCAATGTCCGGTATACCAAAGGCGGGTTCTGGAGTGGAGATCGAACTCAGGTCGGCCTGGGCATGGACATTCGGCCTTCTGCGGGCGTGATCCTCTCCGCCAGCGTAGAGAACAACGACGTCTTTCTGCCCGAGGGTAGTTTTACGGCACGTCTCATCCAGGTGAGCAGCGGATGGGATGTGACGCCGTTGGTGTCCCTCACGGGCAACGTCCAGTACGACGACGCGTCCGAGATCGTCGGCCTTTTCATGCGGACACGTTGGATCCTACAGCCCGGGAACGAGTTCTTCATTGTGTTCACGCAAAACTGGCAGAACCTCGGTACAGGACTCTTCGACAGAGACGCCGAGTTCCTAACGCTGTCGCGTGGCGGGAGCGTCAAGCTGAACTACACGTACCGCCTCTGAGTACGTACCGCCTCTGAGTCGGTGCTCGGCTCGTTCAGCACTTCCCGAAGCGTCCCGACGGCCGTCGACGCGTCTTCCTTCGAGAACACCAGGGGCGGGCGGAGTCGAATGGAGCGCGGCCCGCACGAGAGAACCGCGAGCCCCCGGTCCCAGCAACCCTGCCACACCCGGTCACGGGTCTCTCCATCGGGCAGATCCATCGCGACGAGAAGCCCGGCACCGCGGACGTTGGTAACGCCCTCGAAGTCCGCTTCCAGCCCCTCGAGCCCCTCCTTGAGACCCGCACCCACCCGGGCTGCATTCTCAACGAGCCCGTCTTCGTCGATGATCTCCAGATACCGCGCACAGCGGACCATGTCCACCAGGTTCCCGCCCCAGGTGGAATTTATGCGACTCGACACGCGGAAGACGTTGGTCTCGATTTCGTCGATACGCCGCGTGCTCATGACCCCACACACCTGCGTCTTCTTACCGAAGCAGATGAGGTCAGGTGTCACGCCAGTCTGCTCATAGGCCCACAGCGTGCCCGTGATCCCGAGGCCAGTTTGTACCTCGTCGAAGATGAGCAGGGCCTCGTATCGGTCAGCGTAGTCCCGGAGCTTGCTGAAGAACTGTGGCCGGAAGTGGTGATCTCCACCCTCTCCCTGGATGGGCTCGATCAGGATCGCTGCGATGCCGTCGGGGTCTCCCTCGAAGGCCGCCTCGATCTCCGCGCACGCCTCCTCCTCCTTCCTTCCTACCACCTCGTCATCCAGGGGAAAGTCTATGAATGGAGTGGAGATGCGTGGCCAGTCGAACTGCGGGAAGTCCCTCGTCTTGGTCGGGTCGGTATTCGTGACGGAGAGCGTGTAGCCACTCCTTCCGTGGAACGCGTCCTTAAAGTGGAGAATCTTGTCTCCGCCCCCTTCGACACCACAGGCTCTGTTCTTCTGCGCCTTCCAATCGAAAGCCGCCTTCATCGCGTTCTCCACGGCGAGAGATCCGCCGGCAACGAAGAAGAGGTAGCGAAAGTCGTCCGGGACAGCCAACGCACGAAAAGTCTTCACGAAGGCCGCAAACTCTTGGGAGTAGATGTCGCTGTTGGCCGGATTCGAAAGAGCCGCGGTCATGAGGGAACGTCGGAAGCCCTCGTCCTCCATCTTGGGATGGTTGTGACCTACGGGCAGAGTGGCGAAATACCCGTAGCAGTCCAGGTACTCCGTCCCACCCAGGGCGTCGACGATCCTCGCCCCGTGGGACTTGTTGAGGTCGATCACGACATGGAAGCCGTCGACGAGGACGTTTTCTTTCAGAACGGAGAACACTTCGCTGGCGGGAATCTTAATCTCGGGCATTGTGCTCTCCAGGGAATAAAAGGGGTCTGTGAAGATCGGGAGAGCCCGAGGGATACCTCCAAGCCGGCGTCGCGGTGACGCCGGCTTGCGGGCTCACTTCCCGCAGACGTTCGGCGGAGCGAAAATACCTGGGCGTGTGTCGAGGGGACGTCGGATCATGGTGCCGACAATCTACGACCGAAGTGGAGGCCCGTCTAACCGCTCTGCATCTGGCTCGTCGACCACTCCGAGCCCTATGTTCTTGCCCGACCCCAGGGATTTTCTCAGCGCCTCCATCGCGTCATCAGTCTGCACCTCCACCAGGCCATCAGGTCGGCCGCCCAACCGTTTGGAGGCGCAGTTGGTTTCAGCACGGTTCTCGAAGTGGAGCGCCCCGGGGGATGACGAATATGCGCACCCGATTCAAGGACGAGATCTCGACGTATGAATGGAGCTAGAGTTTTCATCACCCGGAAGATCCCCGAAGAAGGATTCGAAGTCCTGAAGGCCGCCGACGCTGACGTGACCATCTGCCAAGAGGACGAAGAGCAAGGTGTACCGCGAGCCTCGCTGCTCGACGGAGTCAGAAACTGCGACGTGCTACTCTCGCTGCTCACGGAGTCGGTCGATCGAGAGGTGCTGTCGGCCAATCCGCGACTTCTCGGCGTCGCAACGATGGCCGTGGGATATAACAACATCGACGTAGTCGCGGCGACGGATTTGGGCATTCCAGTGACGAACACGCCCGGCATACTCACGGAGTCCACCGCTGACCTGACTTGGGCGTTGATACTCGCCGTGGCGAGACGTGTACCGGAGGCGCACAACTACATGGTGGCAGGGCGCTATCGCATCTGGGGACCCAACCTGTTTCTTGGGGAGGACGTGAGTCCAGGTGCGAGCGGTCAACGCAAGGTGCTCGGCATAATTGGGTACGGCCGTATTGGAAGAGCGGTCGCGAAGCGTGCCATCGGGTTCGATATGGACGTGATCGCATACGATCCCTTCTCCAAGGATGGGATCCAGGCTTCGCCGCACGCGCGCTGGGCAGACCTCGAGGATCTCTTCCGGACGAGCGACTTCGTCACGCTTCATCCCCTACTGACACCGGAGACTCACCACATGATCGGGGCGGAGCAACTCCGGACGATGAAGCCTTCGAGCTACCTCATCAACGTGGCCCGCGGACCCGTGGTCGACGAGGGTGCGCTGGTGCGAGCGCTCTCCGAGGGGTGGATCGCCGGCGCTGGTCTGGACGTCTACGAGGACGAGCCGCGCATGGCGTCGGGCCTTGCAGAGATGCCGAACGCTGTACTTCTGCCGCATATCGCCAGTGCCAGCCGTGATACCCGCGGAATGATGGCGAACATCGCGGCCACCAACGCGCTCGCCCATCTCCGCTGCGAGCATGCACCGAACGTCGTGAACCCCGAGGTCTACGAGAGCGATGCGTATCGAGGGCGGATACGCGGTACCGATTGGACGCGCGGTGACAGTTGACGGTAGCGACCGTCGGCTTCGCAAAGACGCACGAGCGTGCCTCGACGCCGCCATCATCGCGGTGGATCCCACTCGACTGGTCTCGGAGGTGCTCGAACGGCATCCGGGGGCCGCGCCAAATAGCGATCGGGTTCATGTCGTCGCCGTAGGCAAGGCGGCTGGGGCCATGGCGCGGGCGGCATGCACGATTCTCGGTCCGCAAGTCACCGGGGGCGTGGTCATCGCCCCGTCCGATACGGACGTGCCCGCGTTGGGAAACATCCGCACCTTTGTCGGTGGACACCCTGTCCCCACCGACGGTAGCGAGCGTGGTGCCCGCGCAGTCGCCGAACTCGTCCGTACGCTCACCGCCGACGACTTCTTGCTCTGCCTCATCTCGGGTGGCGGCTCAGCGCTCATGACGTTCCCGCCATCCCGTGTCCCGCTGACGGACGTTTGCACGACGACCGATATCCTACTCCGAGCCGGCGCCACCATTGACGAGCTCAATTGCGTTCGGAAACACCTCGACCGACTCAAGGGCGGACGTCTGGCTCAAATCGCCGCCCCGGCCCAAGTGCTCACCTTGATCCTGTCCGACGTGTTGGGAGACCCGCCTGATGTCATCGCGTCCGGGCCGCTGTCACCCGACCCGACGACTTTCTCCGACGCTCTGGCCATCCTAGACCGCCACCAGGTTCGAGACCGAATCCCCACCTCCGCGCTCGAATATCTGAGGAACGGGGCACGGGGCGAGGTTCCGGAGTCACCGGGTCCCGATGAGCCCTGTTTTACCGACGTGGATGTCCGCATCGTCGGAAGCAACCGGATGGCCGCGGAAGCCGCCCTACGAGAAGCGGAACGTCGAGGGTATCGGACGCAACTCCTCACCACGACGTTGAGCGGTGAAGCGAGCGAGGTGGGACGCGCACTCGCTGCGCGAGGGTTGGAGATCAGAGATGGGCAGGGGCCGATCGCACCCCCAGCTTGCCTCATCGCGTCCGGCGAGACGACCGTAAGAGTGAGGGGGACGGGAAAAGGAGGGCGCAATCAGGAGCTCGTACTGGGAGGCGCGCTAGCGTTACAGGGTCGGGGACCTGTTTTGATGGCGTCGATGGGAACCGACGGCATCGATGGTGCGAGCCATGCCGCTGGGGCCTTTGCGGACCAGACGACGATCGCACGGGCCGAAGCTCGCGGGTTGGACGCGGCCGCCACGTTGGCCGCGAATGATTCGACCCCATTTTTCGAAGCGCTGGACGACCTTATCGTTACCGGCCCCACCGGCACCAACGTGATGGACGTGCAGGTCGTACTGATCCCGGAGTAATTTGCCCGTGCGCGGCCAGAGTGAAACCCTTGGGTGTGCATGCGGTCTCGAGAATGACTGGAGGGAAAGGCAATGACAGAAGCGAGGCGGGGATGATCACGAAGAAGCGCTGCGGGAGCGTCTCGTGTCTCTTGGTGGGCATGTGCACGGCTGTCCCCACTCTCGCCGAGGCGCAGGCCCGGCCGTTCACCGCCGAGGACATGCTTGCTGTGGTGCAGATCAGCGGACTTGTCTCCATCGCCGCGAGCGGCGACAGGATCGCGTACATGCTGCCCGATGTAAGCGAAGAGCAGAACATTCTGGAGCGTCTTCCCCTCGGCACAGTCCACGTGCAGACACTCGATGGGCCTTCGGCGGGATCACCCGTGCGACTCGGATCCGCCGGTCAGCAAAGCTCTTTCCCGGTATTCTCCCCCGACAGCTCCCGCCTGGCCTTCTTCCTTGGGGAGGCCGGCAGCACACAGCTGGCCGTTTGGCGTGCCGATACCGGCGGGACGAGGTCGATCGGGACTCCCTTCCGGGGTAAGGCGACGACGCCGCCCCAATGGGCGTCCGACGCTCGGGTGGTATACGCGCGACCCGCGGCACCCGTCGAGGTGGGTGAGCGCACTCGTGTGCAGGTGCTCCAGAGCACGGATGAGGTCCTACCCGGCGACGCCTTTTTCGCGAACCGAAATCGCGCCGGCCTGGCCGTCGTCGACGTCGTCACCGGTGCGGAACGCACACTCCTGGACGACCAGTCACCGCTGCGACGCTTTGCGGTCTCGCCGAACGGTGATCAGGTGATCGCGGCACTGCCCAGCCCGGCCACCGACGACCTGGCAGGCCGGGAGCAGATCGAGACGTTGCTCTGGCATCTCGACGCCGACGCATCGCCGCGAAAACTCACGGGCCGAGGACAGCGGATGTCCTGGCTTCCGGACGGACGGCTACTATGGCGCAGTAACAGCGGCAACCTATTGACGCTCGGAGTAAGCGCGCGGGGGCCCGCAGAAGGGGGTAGGGCGGTCCCGTTCATGTCCGGTCGCGCTGCCCGTTTCACCCCCGTGGCATGGTCTCCCGACGGAAAGAGCTTCGTGAGCCTGGTGGCCGACCCGTCGATAACCGATCCCGAGATCGAAACGCCGCAACCGGGCATGTACTCGATCGCCCGCCCGTTCATGGACCTGTACGTCGTGTCGAGCGAGGATGGTCGAGCCCGCAACCTCACGGCAGACCTCGACGCGCAGGTGAGAGACCCGATCTGGAGCGCGGATGGCACCTCGCTCTTCTTCCGCACCGTAGACAACCGCACATACGACGAGACCCTATTCCGTTACGAACTCACCGAAGGACGGCGGTCTGAGCTGGCCTCCGGCGAGGAGGCATATGGCACGCCAATGCTCGTGCCGGACGGTCTCCTGCTCACGATCCAGTCGGCAACGTCACCGTCCGATCTGTGGCACATCGACGGAATCACGGGACGGCGCACACGTGTTACCGAACTCAACCCGCAGCTGTCGGACATCGCGTTCAGCACTCCGGAACTCCTGCACTTCGACAACGCGGACGGTGAGCGGTTGGGCGCGCTCCTGTACCGACCTCCCGGAGCCACCAGAGATATCCCGGTAATCACTTATGTCTACGAAAAGCTCACCCCGGGAATCCATCGCTTTAGCGCACGTCACCAGATCTTCGCGACACACGGCTACGCCGTTCTCATGCCCAACGTGAAGGTGAAGGTCGGTGAGACCGGCACGTCGTTCGTGAAGAGTGTGGTACCCGCGGTCGACATGGTGCGGGGGATGGCCTTCACGAACGGGCGCGTCTGCCTTTGGGGTGGGAGCTTCGGCGCCTACGCCACGTCGTTCGTCATCACACAGACGAACATCTTCGACTGTGCCGTATCGCGCGCGACGCCGCCCGAGCTATTCCGCAACTGGGCAAGCGGCCGGGACCGCGACTCCGACAACATCGAGTTCGGCCAGGCTCGGATGGGGGGCAGCCCGTTCGAGGTCATGGAGCGCTATCTGTCCCAGTCAGCTTTCTTTCACCTCGACAACGTGGAAACGCCGGTGCTACTCACGCACGGCGTGAAGGACTACACGATCCTGGTTGGAGAGGGCGAGATGATGTTCTACGCCCTCAGGCGGCTGGGGAAGGAGGCCACGCTCGTGCTCTACGAAGAGGGCGATCACAGCCTCTACCGACACTCGCGCGCCGACGCGCTCGACGTGCACCAGCGCATGCTCGACTGGTTCGAGAAGTACCTGCGGTAATCGACGGGGCCTAGATGATCGGAAAGGGGACGGGACTCCTAGGAGCTCGCCGTGGCCTCCGCGACGGCCTCAATGAACTCGTTAGGGTCGACCGGCTTCGCGAGCGTCGGGAGGGCGCCCAGCAGTTTGGCCATATCGAGCTCCCCCGGACTGCTGCCGGAGAGGGCGATGATCTTCGTGTCCTCATCCATGCCCAGCAACCCCGTGATGAGCTCAAAGCCATTTCCATCGGGCATCTGGAAATCCGTGACGACGACGACGATATCCTTTCCTAGATAGGCCTTCATCGCCTCGCCGCCGTTCTTGGCGAAGAAGAGGTCGTGACCCGCATCCTCGAGTGCAGTTCTCTGTAGGAGGCGATCTTCCTCGCTGTCGTCGACGATCAAGACTCGTGCCATGTCATAGTCAGGGTACGGGGAAGGTGCTGAAAAACCGCCTCTTCATGCATACGTGTGAATGGGGCTCGGCGGCAAGGATGACGTCTAGATCGAGTCGCCGCCACACCGTCTCTCGCGGCATCCCGTGGGGAGCAATTGCGGGAGCTATGGGCCGGACCGATGTTGCGGGTTCGCGCAATTCCCCGGAAGAAGGAAGAACAGTGTGACCCGGTTTCTCATGGATCATGTACCGACGGGAGAGAGGTAAGAGGACAGATCATGTTCCTTCGTCAAACCTACGTCGACCGCAGGGGCACTCTGGCTTCCCGTTTCGAAGGCGGCCTTCTGTGGCTGCCCGGAAACGTGGAGAGTCCGATCAACTACGCGGACAACTGCTACCATTTCCGGCAGGACAGCACCTTCCTGTACTACTTCGGCCTCAACCAGGCCGACCTGGCTGCGATCATCGATGTCGAGGCCGGAACGGCCACCATCTTCGGTGACGAGCTCACCATCGACTCCATCGTTTGGACGGGAAACCTGCCCACCATCGCGGAGCGCGCCGAGAAGGCCGGCGTGATGGATACTAAGCCTCTCGCGGCCCTGACCGACATGGTTCAAACAGCGCAGAGCGGCGGCCGGGACGTTCACTTCCTGCCGCCCTACAGGCCGGACACCCTCATCGAGTTGTCCAGGCTCCTCGGATTCTCTCACACGGAGGTGCACAAGAGAGCCTCAACACGGTTCATCCAGGCCGTGGTGGATCAAAGGTCCTGCAAGTCCGCCGAGGAAATCGCCGAGATCGAATGGGCGGTGAACACCTCGGTGGACATGCACGAAGCAGCGATCGAGATGGCCCGCCCCGGGATGCTCGAGTCGGAGATCGCAGCAGAAGTGGAACGCATCGCCATGGCCGGGGGAGCGCGCACCAGCTTCCCTGTCATCGCCACCATCCACGGAGAGACGCTCCACAACCACGACCACGGCAATGTCATGTCGGAGGGGGATCTGTTCCTCTTGGACTGCGGTGCCGAGAGTCGCCTGGGGTATGCTGGCGACCTCTCGTCCACCTTCCCCGTGAGTTCCCGGTTCAGTGATCGCCAGCGCATCATCTACGATCTCCAGCTCCTGGCTCAAGTCACCGCCGTGGAGACGCTGGCTCCGGGCGTGCCGTACAAGGATGTCCACTTCGCGGCCTCCCGGGTGATCTTCGATGGTCTCAAGGAGTTGGGCATCTTCAAGGGCGATACCGACAGCGCCCTGGCCGCCGGCGCTCATGCCATGGTCCTGCCTTGCGGGACCGGCCACATGATGGGCCTCGACGTCCACGATATGGAGAACCTGGGCGAGGTGTACGTGGGCTGGGACGGACAGCCCAAGAGCACGCAGTTCGGGCTCAAGTCCCTGCGGCTCGGCAGGCCCCTCGAGCCGGGCTTCGTAGTCACGGTGGAGCCGGGCATCTACTTCATCGCCCAGCTCATGGACCTGTGGCGGTCCGAGAGCCACTGCACCGAGTTCATCGACTTCGACGAGCTCGACAAGTGGCGGAGCTTCGGTGGCGTGCGAAACGAGGAGGACTACCTCATCACCGAAGACGGCGCGCGCAGACTGGGACGACACAAGGCGCAGACGGTGGAGGAGATCGAGGGGCTTCGATGCGTCTAACGAACATGGTTCACGCCGTCGACACGCACGCCTGTGGTGAGCCGGGTCGCGTGATCGTAGGCGGAGTCCGTGACGTTCCGGGAGCGACCATGTTCGAGAAGATGACTTACCTCCGAACCCAAGCCGACGACCTTCGTCTGCGGATGTTGAGGGAGCCCCGCGGTTACCCCGCCGCCAACTGCAACTTGATTCTGCCCCCGACCCGACCGGAGGCGGACGCCGGGTTCATTATCATGGAGCAGGTGGAATACCCGGGGATGTCGGGCACCAACACGATCGCCGTCACCACCGTCCTCATCGAGACCGGCATGGTTCCGGTTCAGGAGCCGATCACGGAACTCGTGCTCGAGGCTCCGGCCGGACTGATTAGCGTGCGCGCCGAGGTTAAGGGTGGGAAGGTCAAGGCAGTGACCTTCGAGAACGTGCCCGCGTTCGCTGTCCACCTCGACGCCCCCGTGGAGGTCCCTGAGCTCGGCACCGTTACGGTGGATGTGGCCTACGGAGGCATGTTCTACGTCATCGCCGATGCCGTGCCCCTAGGGCTCGCGCTGACCCCTGACGAGGCTGGCGATGCGGTGCGGATCGGTGAGATGATCAAAGCCGCCACGCAGGAGCAGCTCGACTGCGTCCATCCGGACAACCCGGAGATCCGAGGGGTGACCATCGCCCAACTCTCGGCCCCGCCCCTCGGCCCGGACGCAGATGGACGGAACACCGTAATCGTCTCGACCGGCAAACTCGACTGGGAACGCCCATCGACATGGAAGGGAGTTCTGGACAGGTCACCGTGCGGGACAGGGACCTGTGCCAAGATGGCCGCCCTGCACGCCAAGGGTCGGCTTCCTCTGAACCAGGACTTTCGACACGAGGGCATCCTCGGCACGATCTTCACGGGCCGCCTCCTCAGGGAGACCGACGTAGGGGAGTATCGCGCCGTCGTCCCGACCCTCACTGGGACCGCGTGGATCACCGGCTTCGCACAGTATGTGGTCGATCCGGAGGACCCGTTTCCCAACGGGTTCACCGTGGGGGATATCTGGAGCTCACAGGAAGACTGACGGAGTGTCAGCTACCGAGCGCAGATGAGATTTCGTCCCTAACCCAGCTGTCTTCCTCCGCCAGCAGTCTGGACGAAAGAGCCTCCGTCGCCACACGCGAGCCGATCCGCCCCAGCGCCCAAGCCGAGTGCCCTCGTACCAGCGGTGCCGGATCGCCGAGCGCCGTCACGAGAGCAGGGACTCCAGCCTCCGACCCCCAATTTCCCAACGCCACGCACACGTTGCGGAGCAGCCCCTTTCTTCCGGCGCGGGTCACTGGTGAGCCCTTGAACTCGCGCAGGAATCCCTTGCCTGACAGCGACGACAACTGCTCCGCAAACTCGATCAGCGACGGCCCGTCGAGGTCGGATCGGGGGGCGTAGGCAGGCTCCGGGGACGGCACAGAAAACTTCGTGACGAACGGACACACCTCCTGGCAGATGTCACACCCGTACACGCGGTTCCCCATGAGCGGCCGCAACTCGAGGGGAATGGGCCCGCGATGCTCGATCGTCAGATAGGAGATGCAACGCCTCGCGTCCATGAGGGGCGCCCCTGCGTCATCACGCCCCAACAGCGCTCCGGTGGGGCAAGAGTCTAAACAGTTCCGACACGTGCCGCAGTGGTCCTCTTCGAAGGGGGAATCCACGTCGATCTCGAGATCGAGGAGGAGGACACCGAGAAAGAAGTAGGACCCGCGGCGCGGGTTGATGAGCATGGTGTTCTTTCCGAACCATCCGAGCCCCGCCCGAACGGCCAATTCCCGTTCGAGAATGGGCCCCGTGTCCACGTAGACGAGGCCCTCGATCGCCCTGTCCACATGGGACTCGATCCGGCTGTGAAGCTCGAGGAGCCGCTCTTCTATCACATGGTGATAGTCCCGGCCGCGCGCATAGCGGGCAATCACACCCCTCGCTGCATCGTCGGGGACGCCCGGCGGGTCCTCCTGATGGTATTCGTGTCCAACCACGACGGCCGACCGGACCCCTGACAGGGTACGCCGCAGGTCCCCGCGTCGGGCGACCGCATCGGGTCGGGCCAAGTAGGCCATCTCGCCCTGTGCACCGCGCTCTATCCATGTCCGGTAGAGGTTCATGTGCGCGCTACGCTCGACCGATGCGACACCGAAGAGGCCGAAGCCCAAGTCGCGGGCTTCCTCCCCAATCAGGTCTCGAAGCCTCACACGTGGTACTCCCGTCCCTTCCACTCGACGTGGCCTCCTCGGACCCAACTGCGGAAGAAGATATAGGTGACCATCGCTGTGCCGAGGGGATAGAAGATTCCGAAAGCCGGGGGCGCACCGACCCGCCAACTCGACAGGGCCCACGCACCGACGCTGAGACCGGTGATCCACGATGCCCAACCAACCCAAGTGGTCAATCCCAACCCTGCCATCGAAACCGCCAACACCACGGGAGGAAGGATCCACAGGACCGTCCCCGTCACGATCGCTAGCGGCATGACGAAGGGAGCGGCCCAGGACGGAAGGCCCTGGCGGGACCCCAACGATACGTTCTTCGTCCAACCCTCGACCAACTCACCGAGTGATCGATACATGCGCGTGGCGAAGATCGCCTCGGCCTCGCGAACACTGAGTCGCTTGCCGGCCTTGCACAGCGTCTGCGCCAATCTCTGATCTTCGACGACCTCACGCCGTACGGCGCCGTGGCCCCCGATCTCCTCGTACGCGCCACGTTCGAACAAGATGTATTGTCCGTTGGCGATGGCGTCCCTCCAGCGCGCGGGTAAACAGGGTCGTCTGAGATCGGGGTAACGAAAAATCATCAACACGAACATATGGGTCTGGATCACACGCTCCCAGAACGTCTCCATGAGCTGCCTCCCCATCAGAGTCAGCGCATCGCTTTCATCCTGAGCGAGTCCGGCTACGGCCCTCCCCAGCAGTTCAGGCGAGTGGATCGTATCCGCGTCGGTGAAGAGCAACAGCGATCCCTGGGCCGCTCGGGCTCCTTGTGCGCACGCCCACGGCTTGCCGAACCATCCTTCGGGTAGAGCTTCCCCCTCGACCACCACCACCCATCGCGCCCGATTCGCGCCGATGCCACGTGCCAGAGAGAGAGTACCGTCTGCACTTCGATCGTCGACGACAATCACTTCGAAGTCCGGGTAGTCGGAGGCACAGATGGACTCCACGCACGATCGGATGCTTCGCTCCTCGTTTCGTGCCGGGACGATGACGCTCACGGACGGAAGATCCCCTTGTCCCGAGTTCACCGTGGGCAGCGCCCGTGGCGTACGAAACCGCACCAACACGAAGAGAAGGAGCGCGATCCAGGGGAGAGAAGCGAAAAGCATGTACGAGGGAAAGTTCATGGACGTTGATTCAACGTGAACTAGGTGGTAGACCTATCCATTCTCGCACCCGGAAGCCGGCAGCAAGGTCCCACAGAGGGCAGACGATGGACATTACGAAAGTACGATCGGAGTTCCCCATCCTCCATCGCAAGACCTACCTGAACTCGTGCTCGTTGGGTGCGCTTTCTCACCGCGCGACCGCACATCTGGAGAGCTTTCAGGAACTGTGGCGGGAGCTGGGCGCATCGGCATGGTACGGCCCCTGGTGGGACACCATCGAAGAACTCAGAGGTCGGGTGGCGCGCTTCCTAGGCACGCACTCTACACAGCTCGCCCTTCTCCCGTCCACCTCCGCCGCGCTCTCCGTCATCGCCGAGAGTGTCGATTACAGCCGTCGAAATCGAGTCGTGTGCACCGAGTTGGACTTCCCCACCCTCGCCTATCAATGGGCGGTAAAGCCGGGAGTCGAGTTGGTAGTTCTGAAGAGTGACGACGGTATTCGAGTCGACCCGCAGAGGTTCGCGGACGCAGTCGACGACCGCACGGCTTTCTTGGCTACGAGCCACGTGTTCTACACGACCGGATACGTTCAGGACTTGGACCCGCTAGCAGAGATCGCGCAGCGTGCCGGTGCCTACCTCCTCATCGACGGATACCAGGGTCCCGGCCAGATTCCGGTCGACCTAGGCGCAAGTCAGGTCGACTTCTACACGACCGGACCGCTCAAGTGGTTGTGCGGCGGACCGGGCCTTTCCTACTTGTACGTGCGCGAGGAACTGATCCAGAAGCTCCAGCCGAGGATCACGAGTTGGTTCGCCGCACGAGACCAATTCGACTTCGACCTCGAGAACTTCGTCCCACAACACGATGCCAGGCGCTTCGAGCTGGGTACCCCCTCACTCCCGACGATCCACACCGCCCTGGGCGGCCAGGAGATCATCGACGAGGTGGGTATCGACGCGATCTACGAACGGAATCGAATGCTCACCGCGCATGTGGTGACCCGCGCACTAGAGTCAGGGTTCGAGCTTACCACAGCGCCCGATCCGGACGATCGCTCGGCCATCGTGATGATCCGAAACGCAGACCCCCCGGCGGCGGTCGCCCGGCTGGCCGAACAGGGGGTTATCGTGGATCACCGTCCGGGCCACGTTCGAGTGAGTCCGCATTTTTACAACACGACGGACGAGATCGATCGATGCATCGACGCCCTTTCCGACAGCTAGTTAGCTTCCTTTCCGCACCCAACGATCCCCGTCGCGGCTCCGGTACTTGTCGAGCACGCGGTCGAACGCTTCAGCTAAGTCGATCTCCTGCTCGTTCGCCATACACAGAATGACGAATAGCACGTCGGCAAGCTCTTCGGCCAATTCCTGCTCAGCCTCACCCGGCTTCTTGGGCTTGGTGCCGAATCGGTGATTGACCAGCCGCGCCAACTCACCGACCTCTTCCATGAGGCGGGCGAGGTTGGCGAGTGGGGGCCAGTAGCCCTCCTCGAACTGAGAAATCCAGTCGTCGACGCGACGCTGCGCCTCAGTCAAGCCCGAGGGACGCCCTTCCTCCGTCACGGAACGACCACGAGCTTGCCGAAAACTCCGCCGCCTTCGAGAAGCTCGTGCGCCCGCCGCGTTTCGGCGAGCGGCATGACCTCGTGGATCACCGGCTTGAGCTGTCCTTCGAAAACCAGAGCCATGACGCGTCGGAAGTCCTCGGGTGGTCCCATAGTGCTTCCCAGGATCGAGAGTTGCTTCCAAAAAATAGCACGCACGTCGCTCGCGACCGTGGGGCCGGCGGTTCCGCCGTAGGAGACGAGTCGCCCCCCCACAGCCAGGGATCGCAGGCAGGACTCCCACACCGGCTCTCCCACCGAATCGACGACCATATCCACGCCCCGCTTCCCGGTGTCGCGCCACACCTCTCGAGAGAAGTCGACTTCCAAGCGATCGTATGCCACGTCGGCACCGAGCGCTTTCACGCGATCCACATTCACGGGGCCGCTGGTCACGGCGTACACCCGGGCTCCCGACAACTTCGCGATTTGGACGGCGGCGGTGGCGACGCCGCCGGACGCTCCGGTCACCAACACTGAGTCCCCCGGACGGAGGCCACCTCGTCCTAGAAGCGCGTGCCACGCCGTCACGAAGGCGAGGCCGGCGGCGGCGGCGGTCTCGAAGGGCACACCCTCGGGAATTTCTAGCAGGTTATCCGCGGGAGCCAAGCAGTATTCGGCTAGCCCGCCCTGTGTGTGCTCGCCGAGCACCTCGAACGGGGGCTGGCGAATCGACGTTCCTCGCCTCGAGGCTTGGTACCATTCGTAATTCATGGCTGGATCCACGACCACGCGCGTACCCGAGAGCACCCCCTTCACGTCAGGCCCTAGCGCGTCCACGACGCCAGCCACATCCGAACCGCCGATGTGCGGCATGGGGATTTCGAAAGGAAGGCCCCGGCGGGCCCACAGATCCAGGTGATTGAGCGACGTGGCCCGCACGGCCACCCGTACTTCGCCGGGTCCCGGCTCGGGCGTCTCGACCTCCGCCACGCGGATCATCTCCGGTCCGCCGTGCTCGGAAAAAAGGGCCGCTCTCATGGCCACTCCGATTGGAAGGGTTCGATGAAGGGGCGGCAACAGTACCGTAGCGGCCGCCCACACGGCAACCGCACAGGCTGTGCGGCCTCCCTCGTCTCGTTTATCCTTCGGCTACACGCATACGACGTCCCCGAAGCGATTGAGAACATGGAGGATCGTAACAACACCCACGAGCCGCTGGACGGCCCGGACCCTCCCGAGGTTCCCGACGAAACGCTCGGGGGCTACCAAGAGGTCCACACGCGGTCCCCTGCTTTCGAGGGCTGCGACGGCCAACCGTACACGGTATCCATCGAGGTGGAGTCCGTAGGAGACCCGCTCAATCCATTCGTCGGCTACCTGGTTTTTCCGCGCTGGGCGGAAAGCGGTCTCGGCATCGTGGGTCACGTGCAAACGCCTATCCTCAGCAAGGAGAAAGGACAGGCTGAAGCCCGGAGGGCAATAGACGACCTCCCCCTGATCGAAGTGAAGCGCCTTCTCGACGAAGCGATTCGACAGAAGGATCGGACCCCATGAGCCCTACTGCGGCTCCCTCACTGCCCGTGACCGAGATCTTCCACTCGATTCAAGGAGAGTCCACCTGGTCGGGCCTACCGTGCACCTTCGTACGTTTGACGGGCTGTCCGCTCCGATGCGTCTGGTGCGACACACAGTACGCGTTCCATGGAGGCCAACGCCGATTCCTGACCGAGATCGTCCAGGAGGTGGAGGCCCTGGGAACTCGCCTGGTGGAGATCACAGGCGGTGAGCCGTTGGCGCACCAGAACGCGTTCTCACTCACGGCCATGTTGTTGGACGAAGGATTCACCGTGCTCGTGGAAACGTCCGGTTCAATCGATGTCTCGCCCCTCGACCCCCGAGCCCACCGCATCATGGACCTCAAGTGTCCTGGATCGGGTGAGGTCGACAGGAACCTCTGGAGCAACCTCGACCACCTCACGCAACGAGACGAGGTGAAGTTCGTCTTGGCGGACCGGACAGATTACGAATGGGCGCGCGCTGTGATCCGTGAACGCGGCCTCGACCGACGTCCCGAAGAAGGCACGCTCGGCGCCATCCTGATGTCGCCGGTGTGGGACGTCCTCGATCCCCTGCACCTCGCTGCCTGGATTCTGGACGATCTCCTTCCAGTGCGACTGCAAACGCAACTCCACAAACACATCTGGGCGCCTGACGCCCGGGGGGTTTGACCGACCCTCAGTCCAAGACAGGGGCACGCACACCGGTGACGGACTCGATTGACATCAAGGACCCTCGGCTGCGAAGCCTCATGCACCGCCTCTCGAAGCACCCGGCCAACGGAGCCGAGCCCAAGCCCCGAGAGGGGCACACGCAGGCGGCGGTCGCACTCGTGGTCCGAGCGTCGGACGATCTCGAGCTGCTTCTGATCGAGCGTGCGAAGTCGGTGCGCGACCCCTGGTCGGGGCACGTGGCACTGCCCGGGGGACGCCGGGACCCCGGCGACGCGATACTCGAGGAGACAGCGATCCGGGAGACCTCCGAGGAGACCGGCGTCGAGCTCGCCACACGCGGCCTGCAACTGGGCCGCTTAACGGAGGTGCTGCCGAGCAGTGAGCGCCTGCCCCCGATCACCGTCGTACCCTACGTCTTCGCCGTGCCCCCAGATGTCGACGCCCGTGTCAACTCTCGAGAGGTCCAGTCCGTACTCTGGGTGTCGGTCGAGACTCTGCTCGATCCCCGGAGTGGCCGCACAATAACCATCAACTTACCGGAGGGACCTAGGAAATTTCCTTCCTACCACGTGAGGGGACACACCATCTGGGGACTCACCTTCCGGATCTTGACCGAATTCCTGACGATGGCGGAGACGCCGTAGCCTCTTGGGACAGGGGGCCTACTCCACCCACTCCGCGATAAAGACGTTCGTCTCGCCTTCTCGGGCCTGGTTACGGTTGGAGCCCCACACCAGATATCGACCGTCCGGGCTGAAGACCGGAAAGCCGTCGAATCCATCCGTGAAGGTGATCCGCTCCAATCCCGACCCGTCTTCGTCGATCATGTAGAGATCGAAGTCTCGACCGGTCGGATCGTCCATGTTCGACGCGAAGATGATCTTGCTGCCGGAGGGGTGCCAGAAGGGACCGAAATTGGCCGCTCCGTTATGGGTGATCTCGGTCTGCCCGGAACCATCGGAGTTCATGACGAAAATCTCCAACTCGCTCGGGCGGATCAGTCCGTCCGCCAGCAGGGCGGTATAGTCCGCGATGTCCTCGGTGGTGGAGGGACGGTGTGCCCGGTAGACGATTTTCGATCCGTCGGGGGAGTAGAACGGACCCCCGTCGTAGCCGACCTCATCTGTGAGCCGTCGGACGTCGGACCCATCTGGCTTCATCGAGTAGATGTCGAGATCCCCGTCCCGCATGGACGTGAATACGACGCGGTCGCCTAGGGGCGAGAAGGTCGCCTCGGCGTCGTAGCCGAAAGAATGCGTTAGCTGTTGAAGGTTCGAACCGTCGGCATCTGCCATGAAGATGTCGAAGCTCGGATAAACCGCCCACACATACCCGCGAGAAAAATCGGGCACGGCGGGGCAGGAACTCGCGAAATGGTGGGTTGAGGAGTAGAGAATCTTGTCCCCGGCAGGATAATAGTACGAGCACGTGGTCCGGCCTTGTCCCGTGCTCAGCAACTCGACGTCGCCACCGTCGAGCGACATCGTGTAGATTTGATCGCACCCGCCACTCCGCGACGTGGATTGGAAGATGAGCCGGGTTCCGTCGAACGAGAAATACGCTTCGGCGTTCTCCCCTTCGAAGGTGAGCTGCCGGATGTTCCTGAGATGGGTCTCCTGTGGCTCGGAGGGTATCGCCGGGGACACTGACCACGAGGGAAGCAGGCCGGAGAAGATGAGAACGCTCGCGACACCTACAGCTCCGAGCTTCATCAAGGGATACATTCAGATCCTCCAGATCCCCCAAAGGGATGGTCGATGTTGAAATCCATTGGCGTTACCCTAGCGGTCGCGACCGGCCTCGTACTCCCCGGCCCGGCCAAGACCCTATATGCGTACCAAGTCCAGGCTTGCCCAGACGTAGCCGCATCAGCGGGCAACGCTGGAGCTGTCGAAGCTCACGTGCGCTACCTCTCCGACGACGCTCTCGAGGGGCGTGAGGTCGGAACGCGAGGCGCCCGCTGTGCGGCAGACTACATCGCCCACCAACTCGAGGCAATCGGACTCGAAGGCGCCGGCCGTGACGGCAGCTACTTCCAGAGTTTCCCGGTCCGAGCAGGCTCGCTGCTAGGCGAACAAAACACACTGCGAGACGCAGGAATCAGCTACCCCGTCGGATCGGAGTGGATCCCGCTGGGATACTCCGCGTCGACCTCGATTACGGCAGAGCTGATCTACGGGGGTGACGGCATAAACAGACCGGGAGATCCGGACAACGAATATCCCAAACTCGACATCGACGGTCGAATCGTCGTCGTGGAGGAGGGGGACCTCCGGTTCTCCTCGAGTCGAGCGCTCCAGGCGGACACCCACTTCAAGGCGTCGGTGGCTGCCGGACGTGGGGCCGGCGCCCTTCTCGTGCTCTTACGTGAGGATCGAGAGCTCCCCGAACTCTTCACGGAGACTCGGTCCGCCCTCCGGATTCCCGTGGCTGCACTGGCAGGAGATGCGGCCGCGAGCATCCGACACGCCGCTCGCAGTGGCGGTACCGCTACCATGGTGACCTCCGTACGACCGCGAGCCGTGGAGGCCCGCAACGTCGTAGCGTTCCTGCCGGGAGCCGACCCAGACCTGGCTCGAGAAGTGGTCATCGTCGGAGCTCACTACGATCACCTCGGATTGGGCGGTGAGGGATCCCTCGAACCCGACGCTGTCGGTGTCGTTCACAACGGAGCCGATGACAACGCCAGCGGCACCTCGGGACTGATCGAAGTCGCACACCGCTTAGCCATGGGGGACCGCGAGCCGGCCCGGTCCATCCTCTTCCTCGCGTTCACCGGCGAGGAGAAGGGCCTCTGGGGCTCGGCCACCTACGTGAGAGAGCCGCTCGTACCGCTCGACCGGACGGTCGCGATGCTCAACATGGACATGATCGGCCGACTCGAGGGTCGGCCCCTCATGGTCATGGGCGTGGGGACTGCTGAGGAGTGGCTGGAGGTGCTCAAGACAGCCAACGGCGAGCTGACCCGACCGCTCACGATCGCTACCGCACCGGACGGATTCGGGCCGTCGGATCACGCATCCTTCTACGGAGAAGGCATTCCCGTACTCCACTTCTTCTCCAACACGCACGAGGACTACCACCGTCCCTCCGACGACTGGGAGAAAATCGATGGGGACGGTCTGCGTCAGATCGTAGATCTCGTGACCGAGCTCACACTCGACTTGGCCGGAGAGGAAGGCGCGGCACGGAGGGTCGCCATCACTCCCATTCAGGCCTCTGAAGTGCCGGCACACGGACAGACATCGTCCAACACCAGTGGCGGATATGGCCCCTATCTCGGGACGATCCCCGACATGATCCCGACGGACTTCGGTCTACGGCTGTCGGGCGTCAGAGAGGGGAGCCCAGCAGACATCGCGGGCCTGATGAGAGGGGACATCGTAGTGGCCTTCGCCGGCAAGGAGATCGGGGACATCTACGCCTATACGTATGCCCTCCAGGAGCACGAGGCTGGGGACGAGGTCGAGATCGTGGTCATGCGGGACGGTGAGCGCGTGAGCGTGACGGCCGTGCTAGGAGACCGGCGGTAACTCCAGTCTGGGGTTATCCCAGCAGATCCAACTGTCCGGGCACTTCCTCTCCCCCCTCTTCACGCGACTCTTTCTTCTGCTCACCGCCGCCATACGCCTGCGTCACGGCTACGACACGATCCCCGGCGGACGGTTTGACGAGGGACCGCCCCTTTTTCCGTCTTCCCTGTGACGCAATTTGATCGACCTGCAGACGGTGCACCTCACCTCCCGCCATTACCACCATCACCTCGTCACCCTCCAGTACTTCGAGGACCGAAACCAGAGCCGTTCCCTCCCCCGACGGAACCGCCAACGTACCTAGCCCCCCCCTCTTTTGTAGTGGAAACTCCCCGACTTCAGTTCGCTTGCCACTACCGTCCTCTGCAACGCTCAGAACCCAAGCGTCTCTCCGAATCAGCAGCATCCCAACGACCGTATCGTCGCCCTGAAGATCGATGCCCTTTACTCCCCGCGCCGTGCGTCCGAAAACCGACAGATCAGACTCCGGAAAGCGGATCGCTCGGCCGGCCCTCGTGATCAGCATGATCTCCGCATCACCATCGGAAAGCCGCACGTCCAGAACACGGTCTCCCTCCTTCAAGCCCGCCGCAATGACCCCCCCGGAGCGCGGATTTGCGAAGTCCGCGAGTCTGGTCCGCTTCATCAATCCGTTCCTCGTGAGGAACACGACGAAGAGCTCTGCGGACAGATCGTCCGCCGCCAACAGGCTCACGACCGGGTCCTGGCGGCCCGCCGGCGTCAGTGCGTATATGGACCGCCCTCTCGAAGCTCGGCCACCCTCGGGGACGTCGAGCACGGGAAGAAAGTGTAGATGACCGTTTTCGGTGAAGGCCAGCAACCACCCCTGCGTTCTCGCCACGAAGATTCGCTCGAGGTAATCGCTCTCGAAGCGCTCCATCTCCGCCAGCGCCTTTCCGGACGACACCCGGCGCCGATGGATGTGCATCGGGATCCTCTTGACGAACCCCTCGTGGCTGACGGTGATCACCGCGTCCTCGTCCGCCACCGCGGTCTCCACTTTCATCTCGGCGGACTCGTCGTCGTCCAGGATCACGGTACGACGATCGTCTCCGTACTTCTCCACGAGTTCGTCTAGCTCTTCCAACATGATGTCGAGTTTCCGTGCCTCACTCTTGAGGATGGCCCTCAGATCCTTGATGACGGTCCTGAGCTCCTTGAGTCTCTTCTTGAGCTGGTCCTGTTCGAGCGCGGTCAACTTCGCCAAACGCATATCGAGGATGGCGGCGGCCTGGACCTCAGAGAGCCCGAGGAAGTCCTGTAGCTTGATCGACGCCTGGCCACGGTCCGCCGACCCACGGATGATCGCGATGACTTCGTCCAGGGCGCCGAGGGCAGCCCCCAGGCCCTCGAGGGTATGGCTCTCCGCTTGCGCCTTCTCGAGATCGTGTTGGGAACGTCGCTGGATCACCTCGACTCGGTGATCCCTGAATCGCTCCAGAAGCTGGAGAAGTGTGAACTCTTTCGGCTCTCCGTGGTCCAGCGCGATCATGATCGCCCCGAACGTGCTCTGGAGGCTCGTCTTCCGCTGGAGGAGCCGAATGACGCCGCCAGCTTTCGCCCCCCGCTTTAGCTCCACTACGAGCCGGACCCCGTCACGGTCCGACTCGTCCCGCATGTCGGTGACGTCGCCGAGGCCTCCCTTCCTGGCTAGATCCGTGATCTGCCTGATAATCCGGCCTTTGGAGACCGCATAGGGGAGCTCCGTCACCACCAACTGCTCCTTCCCACCCCTCAGCGCCTCCTTGACGATACGAGCACGCATTACCATGCGGCCCCGCCCACGCTCGTACATGTCACGGATTCCGTCCCGCCCAACCACGAATCCACCCGTGGGGAAGTCCGGGCCGGGAAGGTGTTTCATCAACATGTCGGTGGTAGGATCGGGCTCCTCGATCAGCGCCCTCAGGGCGGCCGCCACCTCCCGAAGATTGTGAGGCGGCACGTTGGTGCTGAGACCTACCGCGATCCCGGAGGAGCCGTTTATGAGGAGATTCGGCACCTTGGAGGGAAGAACCGTGGGTTCGGTCCGCTGACCGTCGAAGTTGTCGACGACATCGACCGTTTCCTTCTCGATGTCGGCCAACACGTCCTCGGAGATCGGCGGAAGCTTGACCTCGGTGTATCGATACGCCGCCGCCGAATCACCGTCGATCGATCCGAAGTTGCCTTGACCATCTATGAGTGGGTAACGGAGCGAGAAATCCTGCACCATGCGTACGAGGGCGTCGTACACGGCGGAGTCTCCGTGGGGGTGGTACTTGCCCAGCACGTCTCCGACCACCGTAGCGCTCTTCTTGTAAGGTCTCTCCGGGCGCAGTCCTGCCTCGTGCATGGCGAAAAGGATGCGGCGGTGCACCGGCTTGAGCCCATCACGAACGTCGGGTAGAGCTCGCTGGACGATCACGCTCATGGAGTAGTCCAGGAAGGAATCTCTCATCTCTTCCTCGATGAGCCTTGGCAGGATACGCTCGCGCATCTGGGCCGTCATTCCATCTCCCGTAGACCGAATAAATACCGAATATCAGGACGCCTCGGCATGAAGCTTCGCGAACGATCTCAGGATGGACAAGGCAAATCAAGCGGAGCAAAAACGCGAAGAGCCGCGAGTCGAATCCGACCCGCAACTCCTGAATCTGCCACTATGGGCCAACCACTTCGCTCCCCGGGACCGCCCTCCTCGGCGATCTCCTGTACTACACGGTTTCTCAGCTCTTCTGAGGCACGACCGTTCGTCTGCGACCGACCCAGTGCCGCGAGAAAGTGTTTTTCGAATTGGACTCCGGGATAGCACGCCTTGCAGACATCCAGATGACGGCGCACCTCTTCCTCTGAAGCAGACTCGAGCTCCCCGTCCAAATATTCGAACATCCGGGTAGCGGCGTCATCACAGGAGATCATTCCCCCCGCTGATGAGCCGGCCATTTGCCGCCCGTTCGTTCGGCCGAACAGCCTCTTCAGTGCATTAAAGATAGTCATCTATCGGTCCCCGACCGCCTCCGAGATATACCCCATCTCCACGGCGTACTCGTATAACTGCTTCTGAAGCTGGCGTCGCCCTCTGAACAATCGACTCTTCACAGTTCCGACCGGGGATCTCCATGACCTCCGCGATCTCGTTATAGGAGAGATCCTCGAGGTCCGAAAGGACTACAGCCATGCGATACTCTCCGGGCAAAGCATCGATCGC